>Ga0116170_10005199_pt1 | contig 11709 bp, 9 predicted proteins | sample AD_JPNHW1_MetaG_FD_89797 | JGI IMG/M metagenome (GOLD analysis project Ga0116170, IMG submission 89797) | Active sludge microbial communities of municipal wastewater-treating anaerobic digesters from Japan - AD_JPNHW1_MetaG | ecosystem: Engineered > Bioreactor > Anaerobic > Digestate | place... | reverse complement strand
TTTTGAAGAAATAAAACGTAGTTATCCCCAAATCAAACCCAGTTTCTTGTGCTTTTCCTGTTTTTTGGGTACTTGCTAAAACCCAATTTGCGGCATCTTCAGAGAATGCCATTGGAGCAGCATCTTCTAAGACCTTCGACAACCGCTTACTATTTAAATCATATTTATATGTGGCCCATTGCACTGCGCCACTAGCACCCGAGGCATCACGCACACAATACATAAGTGCATATTTCTCGTCGGGAGATACCTGAAATGTGCTCGATTGATTAAATGAAGTGCTAAAAATCACTTCGCTTGAAGGAATGTCATAGATATTCAGTTCTCTTACATTTTCACCGGTATACTTTGAAGCTACTGCAATTAAATGGTGCTCACCAATAACCGCAGCATCTTCATAATCCAGCCGCGCACCCTTTCTTGATGCTGCTTTTACTTCAAAGATCTTGCGGCCATCCTCACGATAGACTTTAAGTTGTCCTTGCGCTGATTCATCAGAAAAGATTCTGCTTTCAACCAAGGCGACATGTTTATTCCTAGGGAAATATTTGGCTCGCCTGCTATATCGAACTTCCACATCCTTCCCTGATTTATTTTTTTCCTTACGAATTACATCATCAAGCGGCACAAACTTTTTCCCTCGGCTATCCCTCTCAAGATTGGTCAGATTTAATTCGTTCCCATCAAGTTTAAGAATTCGAGGCGCCGGCGGGGCCTTCTCATCCTCAGTTGATTTGGTGTTAGCCGTTACAGGGGTTTTGTCAGCAGCAAAGCTGGGAATCCCGGCCGATAGCCAGACAACACCAACAACAAGTAGTATTTTCATGTTCTTCATAAGCTTCTCCTTACCGCTTTGTTCCCCTCCCCACCCCGCCGGAAATCAAAAGAATTTTTCTGCAAATCTTTCCGTTGGTGGGGCCTCCGGCATTCAGGACGGCCTTCGCACGCTTACCGTAACCGCAACCGATTTGAGCGGAAATCAGATTCTTATTCTTAACCCGGCCAAGAAAATTATTAATCCGAATTCGGAACTGACCCGAGACCCCGCTAGCGGGGTCATACAGGGAACCGGCGGTGACGACACCTCGGTGAATTTTATTCCCTTTACCGCTTAATTCCTCGTCGTTAAAGTGCATAAGATGATTTCCAATACCACTTTTACCCAAGCCCTGAAATTCAAGCCCACCAGAATCACCACGTCCAACCAGGACAACGAAGAACCGAACCTCCTATGCGGCGTCCGGAAACCGGCCGCCTCCCGCTCCGCTATCGCTCCGCGTACAGCGCGGTATACTGCATCCTATCCGCGAGATGCCGCAAAAGGCCGAAACGAACCTCCTTTGCGCGTCCCGAGGAACGGGCCGCTCCCGGCTTCGCCGAACAACGCGGTATGCTGCATCTTATGCTCGCGTAGCACTTGCCGGCCGCTCCTGCGGCGGGCAAGTTCCCCGCTCGCCCGCATTCTTTTCCCCGACCGCGCGCAAATACAATAAAAAATTTATTTTTTTATTTCCGCAAAAGAGATTAAAAGAATTTTTCCCGGCGCTCTTCATCAAGCGCAACATTCCCCGTAGCCTCTCGTCGGATGTCAAAGAACAGCCGTCCGGGGTCTTCTTTTGAAGTGTTACGTTAGTTACAGTTTAAACCCTTACCTGCTTTGTAACACACAGCCGTAGGTTAGTCAACCCCTGCGGCGGAAAATATTGCAGAGGCCGTTAAGGCAGAGCCCGCTGCCGGTATAGTTCGCGTCTACAAGCCTTTACGCTTCTTTCTGCGTCAGGATCGTCTGGGGCTGGGAAGCGGCCAGGCGCGGCAGCTCCAGGTCTTGCGCCGGGTCAACATGGATGAGCATCTGCTTTGCCAGCCAGCTAAAGAACTGTTTTGTCGTAGTAAGCCTATGTGAAACAGGGGCAGCTATGGGACGTTCTTAACAATTGGACTATTTAAAAACCGCCGGGGAAGTCCGGCGTTATTGTCGTGAAATAAGAATAGCCCATTAAATAACATAAATGAGCCAGTACCACCCGAATATTTTATATCGTGGGTTATTCCGTCCGGAAGATGGAATCATCGTAGCCGCGCCGCTGCGTGATTGCTCCAGGGCGGACGGGCGAATGCGTCAAGTTTAACAGGGAGGCAGAAATAGCGCACATTGGCGGCCCTGCTGGGGGCACAGCTTCAGGGCACTTTTGATCACCTGAAACTGTCCAACACGTATCTGATATTATGCAGGGGCCGGGCTCAGGCGGCTTTCAGGCGTTCAATGCGCTCCTCCAGCGGCGGATGCGTGGAAAAAAGAGACATGAAACCGCTGGGCTTGCCGGAGATCTTGAGCGTCGCATAGGATTCCCTGCGCGTAAGGTCGACATACCCCGTCATCTTGCTCAGCGCCTCCAGCGCGCCTATCATTTTCTGCCGGCCCGCCAGGGCAGCCCCGCCGGCGTCGGCGCGGTATTCCCGCATGCGTGAAAAAGCGGAAACCACCAGCATACCCAGCGCGCTCAGGGCGAGTTCGAGCACCATTACAAGGAGATAGCTGGGCGCGGCGCTGCTCTCGGAATCCCGCCCGCGGCTGGAGATGAAAAAGGCTATCACCCGCGCCAGGAACATCACGAAAGCGTTTATGATGCCCTGCACCAGCGTCATGGTCACCATGTCCCCGTTGGCCACGTGGGAGATCTCGTGCGCCAGCACGCCCTCTATCTGGTCCCAGTCCATTGCTTCTACCAGGCCGGCCGAAACCGCCACCAGCGCCCTGCTGCGGGTGGGCCCGGTGGCGAAAGCGTTGACTTCCGGGCTGGGATAAAAGCCTACTTCCGGCATAGCCGGCAGGTTGGCCGCCCTGGCCAGGTTATGCACCAGCTGCACCAGGCGGGCCTGCTGCGGTTCCCTGGTCTCGGGATCGATGACCACCACGCCCATCATCCACTTGGCCATGACGCGCGACAGCGCCAGCGAAATAAAAGCGCCGCCCATGCCCCAGACCAGGCAGAAAGTCATCAGGGACCCGTAGTCCATGCCCTGGGCGCTCAGGTAAGGCCTGACCCCCAGCAGGTTAAGCGTAAAGGAAAGCGTCACCAATATAAGGACGTTGACCGCCAGGAAAAGCACGATACGTTTTGCGATCCGCATAACAGTTCCTCCTAAAAAACTTCCTATATATATTTTACCACAACACCGCGGAGGATGAACCGCCTTATAAAACGCGCCCCTTTTTGCTAACATTAACTCAAGTTATTAACTAAGGAGACCCTATGAAGAAATCATTTTCACTGGTGTTCGCGGCAGGCCTGCTGCTGGCGGGGCTGGCGACCGCCGGTTTCTGCGGCGGAAAAAAAATAATCTGCGTAATAGACCTGGAAGACAAATCCGGCAACCACGGCGGCTGGGAGAACGTAGGCACCGGCGTGGCCGAGATGCTGGTGACGGCCCTGGCCGAAACCAAGAAGTACACGCTCATCGAGCGCTCCAAGCTTGAAGCGGTGATGGACGAACAGAAGCTGGGCGCCTCCGGGGCGGTAACCGCACAGACGGCAGCGAAAATAGGCCGCCTGCTGGGCGCGCAGTACATCATAACCGGCTCGATAACCGAATTCGGGATCAAGAATTCCAAGATAGGCGTAGGCGGGCTTGAAAAGGTGCTGCCTTTCGGCGGCGGCGCGAAGATGTCGAAAACCAAAGCCCGCACCGTTATAGACGTGCGCGCCATCGACGCCACCACGGCCCAGATAGCGGCGGCGGCCAAGGGCGAGGGCGAGAAATCCAGCGCGGAATTCTCCGGCGACCTGAGCATAGCGCCCGACTTCGACTTCGGCAAAGAGGGCTTCGACGAGACCATACTCGGAAAAGCAGCCCGCAAAGCCGTGGACGAGGTGGCGAAAGAACTGGGCAAGAAATTCGACGAGGGCGGCACCGGCGCGGTCAAGATAATCAAGATCGCCGGCAACCAGATATATATAAACTCCGGCGAAGCGGACGGCGAGAAAGTCGGCACCGTTTACAACATCTTCCGGCCGGGCGAGGACATGGTGGATCCGGACACCGGCGAATCGCTGGGCTCGGAACTGGAAAAGGTGGGAACGGCGAAAGTGACGAAGGTCAGCCCGAAATACTCCATAGCCGAAACCAAGGCCGGCGGACTGACCAAGACCGACATACTGAAAGCCAAATAAAACAGGCTTGAATAAAAAAGGCCCGGCGTTAGCGCCGGGCCTTTTTTATTTATCTGTTTACCCGCCTACTCTTCATCGCGCGCGGCGCCGTGCAGCCGCTGGTACTGGTAGATCAGCTTGGTGATGGCCGCTTCGGAATTATCGCTGATATCGGTGAACTTAACGGCAATACGGAACGGGGCGGCAGTACCGCCGGAACCCTCCAGCACTATCGCGGTGGCTTCCGCCCGGCCGCCGGTCAGTTCCAATTCCACCGACACCTGTTCTCCCCGCGTGAAGGCAGCCTCCGCTTCCAGGGAAAGGCCGCCGGGGCTGATGCTGGTGGTGCGTGCCTTGACGGCCTCGCCCCAGGGCGTCATGCCGTCCAGCAGCCGCCGCAGCGTAGCCGGGACCACCGCCGCCACGCGCAGGTAGCGGCGCTGGTGGGAAACTGCGGCGCAAGCGGGATTCAGTTCCAGCGTCACATAAGGTTTGCCGCCCTCCAGGTCCGAGCTTTTAGCCGTACCCTCGGTCACCAGGATCTCTGAGCTGTTGAGCGTAACGCTGAGATCGACCAGTGTTCCGTCGGCTATGGTAATGAACTCCCGCCGCATTTCCGGCAGCCAGACGGTAACCCCGCCTTTAACGCCCCGGATATAGGTCCAATAGCTGGCCGCCTCGCCGCGGATCCGTATTTCGACTACCTGGCCCGGCTCGATGGCACTAAGCCCGCCGCCCGCTTTATTTTTTTCGCTCTCACCCATTATTATGCTCCCTTCGCGCACTATTATATTTTGAGCTTAAAACGTCGCCGCAGCGCCGCGCGCTGCATTACCGTCCCGGACCCGCCTGCGGACTTTCCATTCAAGATCAGCGTTCCCCATGGCCTTTCTCCTCGCCGGCGGACTTGGCGGCCGGAGCCGGGGCCGGAACCGCCTCGCCGCCGTGGCCCTTTATCAGCAGCAGCTCCACGCGGCGGTTCTTGGCGCGCCCGGACTCGGTGGCGTTGTCGGCCGCCGGGGCGGTTTCCGCGTAGCCGGCCACATGGATGCGCTGCATCGGCAATTTTTCTGTGATGATCAGGAACTCCGCCGTCTTTATGGCCCGGGCGCTGGACAGGTGCCAGTTGGAAGGGAACTGGGGCGTATGGATCGGGACATTGTCGGTATGGCCGTTGATCTGTATGGGGTTGGAAACCTTCTTCAGGTGCGAGGCCAGGCGGGCCAGCACGGCCGTGGCGCCCGGCCTGAAATCCGTCTTGCCCGAAGCGAACAGCAGCTGCTCCTCCACGCTTATAACCAGCCCGTCTTCCGTCATTTCCGTGCTGAGCCCCTTGCCCAGCCCTTTTTCTTCCTCGTCACTCAGGCTTTTCTGCACGCTCTCCAGCGTTTCCACTTTCCTTTGCTGTTCCTGCTGCTGCAGCTGACATTGTATCGAGCTGGCGTTGGCGAGGCAGGCGTCCATCATATTGCCCAGCCCGATGCCCGGGCCGGACAGGGTCCGTTCGGAGGGATTGAACACCTCGGCCATGGCGCTCATGGCCATCTTGAACTTGGACGTATCCTGCTCGGCGGTAGCGTAGAGCACGACGAAGACGCCCAGCAGCAGCGTTATGAGGTCCGCATACGTGAGCAGCCAGCGCTCGCTGTTCTCGTGCTCCTCTTCGACGTGGGCTTGTTTCCGGCGCATGGTTCCCGTTTATACCGCTGAGCTCATTTGCCCGGTCTCAATCCCTTTCCACGACTTCGGCGAAGTCCTTCTCGGACGGGCCCACTTCAGCCATGGCCTGATCCTTGCTGGCCAGCATAGCCACCAGGCGCGTGCTGACTATCTTGGGCGTGTAGCCGGCCTGGATGAAAGCTATGCCGTCGAGGGTTATCGCGTGCAGCAGCGATTCTTCCTGGTGCTTGTTCTTCAGCTTGTCCCCGATCGGCAGGAATACCAGGTTGGCGATGGCGACGCCCCAGAAAGTGGCGATGAAAGCGCCTGCTATGGCCTGCACCAGTTTGGCCGCGTCTCCGCCGGCGTGCGAGAAGGTGCTGATCAGGCCCATAACGGTGCCGATAACGCCCATGGTGGGCGAGTAGCCGCCCATCTTGGTGAAGACCGCCGTGCCGGCCGCATGGCGCTCCCGTATATGTTCGAGCTCCACCGAAGCCATCTCCGCTATGACCACCGGCTCGGTACCGTTGATGAACATCTTCATGTATTTCTGCGTGAAGGGGTTCTTCATGTTCTTCACGTCTTTCTGCAGCGCCAGCAGGCCCTCGCGCCGGGCTTTTTCACAGCCGGCGACCAGTTCCTTTATCAGGTCCTGCGGGCTCTCTTTCGGCTCGACCAGGACTTTCGCGGCGATGCGCCAGCCGTTTATAAATTTCTTAAAAGGCATGCCTATCAGCGTGGTCGCGATGGTGCCGCCGAAGATGACGAGCATGGCCGGACCCTGGATGAGGGCGCTCATTTTTCCGCCCTCCCACATGAAAGACCCTACCACGCTGCCAATTCCCAACAGAAGCCCGGCTATCAATCCAATATCCACATTTCCTCCCGGCTGCCGAAACGCGGCGCGTAAAAAAACATAAAGACAACAAAAACCTGCAGCGCATAAGCCTTGCGGCTCTTCGCACTGGAATCGCAGTGTTTATTATAACACTTATGCCTTGACTCATAAATCCAAAGTCTTCGCCGGCACCAGGGAGCGGAAAGCGCGGCATATTTATTGAGCGATTCCTGAACAATATAAACTAAAATTTATTTCGCTAAAATAAAGCGAAGCCGGGGTCAGCCGGCAGGCAGCGACAAACATGACAGCGACATGGCGTTTTAAGGATGAGTGGATCATACGGGCCCTTACCGGAGTAAAAAGGGCCGACGCCGCTTTTATCGCCAAGGCGCGCGCGGAAAAGCTCCCCTACCTTTCCCAGGCCCTCATAGACGCCGGAGTTTTAACCGCCGAGCAGACCGGCTGGCTGGTGGAAGTTTCTTTCAAAGTCAAACATTTCCCGCTTTCGCCGCAGAACGTGGACCGGTTCGGCGTTTCGCTGCTGAAAGAAAAGATCTGCCGCAAGTACGCCCTGCTCCCGGTGGGCGTGACCGAAACGGAAATGACCGTGGCGGCGGCCAACCCGACCGACATCAACGCCCAGATGGACGTGGAATTCCTTACCGGCCGCAGGGTTAAGGTGTTTTTCGCCCTGCCGCAGGCCGTAGAGGCCTGCCTGGAACAGGTCTTCATCAGCAACGAAGCGGTCTATAACATCCTCGCCAAAGTTGAATCCCAGGACGAAGTGCTGGTGGTGGGCGAGGAAGAAGTGAAGGTCAGGGAAGACCTCGCCGTAACCTCGCCGATAATCACCCTCGTCAATTCCATCATCTCCCAGGCCTACCGCAAGCGTTCCTCGGACATACACATCGAGCACGAGGAAAGGTCCAGCCACGTGCGCATCAGGGTGGACGGCATCTTAAAGAATATAATCTCTCTGCCCAGGCACATAGCCACGGGCCCCCTGGTCTCCAGGATAAAGATAATGGCGGACCTGGACGTTTCCAACCACCTCCGGCCCCAGGACGGCAGGACCAAGATCCGCGTGGGCGGCGCCGAAGTGGGCCTGCGCGTCTCCACCCTGCCCACCGCGTACGGCGAGAAGGTGGTCATGCGCATCCTGGACCAGCGCGCGGCCGAAGTGCCTTTCGCGAAACTCGGTTTCGCGCCGGAAGTTTCCAAAACCCTGGAGACGGCCCTGAAGGCGTCACAGGGCATCATCCTGGTGACCGGCCCCACCGGCTCTGGAAAAACCACCACGCTTTACTCCGTGCTCAACAAGACCCGCAGCGAAAAGACCAATATCGTCACGGTAGAAGACCCGATCGAATACAAACTTCCGGGCATAAACCAGGTGCAGGTAAACGAGAAGCACGGGCTGACCTTCTCGGCCGTGCTGCGCTCCGTGCTGCGCCAGGACCCGGACATAATCATGGTGGGCGAAATACGCGACAGGGAAACGGCCGACATCGCTTTCCAGGCCGCCATGACCGGCCACATGGTTTTTTCCACGCTGCATTCCAACGACACTGTCTCGACCATTTCCCGCCTGCTGGACATGGGCGTGGACCGTTTCAAGATAGCGCCCGGCCTGCTGGCGATAACCGCGCAGCGCCTGGTCCGCAAGATCTGCCCGGTCTGCGTCGAAAGAGTTCCCGACGGCGGCGTCGACCCCGCGCTGCTTGCGGCCATGGCCGGCTACGGCTTTGAGAAGACGGTTTTCCGCGGCCCGGGCTGCAATAACTGCGAAGGCAGCGGTTACGTGGGACGCACCTCCCTGGTGGAAATTTTACAGGTGACCCCGCGGATAAAGAACCTGATAGGGACCGGCGGCGGCGCCGAAGAGATCGCCAGGGCGGCCATTGAAGAAAAGTCGCTGCGCACCCTTACCCACGACGCGCTCTGGCAGCTTTCAAAAGGGCATACGGACCTGGCGGAAATATCGCCTTATATCAATATCAAAAGAGATCAGGAAGTACGCGAGCGCAGAAAGAACCCGCGCCATCCGTACGTGCCGGAACGCCGCGGCGCGAACAAACAGCCTCAGCCCCCGCACGCGGCGCCCCAGCCGGCCCCCATGCCTGAGTTAAGCGAGCCTGCGCAACCGCCGGTACAGCAGACTGCTCACCAGCCGGTACAGGAGCCACTCAGCCCGCCTAAACACCCCCCGGTGCAGTATGCGCCGCGCCCGCCGGCCCCCGCGCCTGTCCAGCACGCCGCGCCCAAACACCCGCCGGCACAGCAACCGCCCAAACACACGGCGGCCCCTGCGCCTGTCCAGCACGCCGCGCCCAAACACCCGGCGGTACAGCAACCGCCCAAGCACCAGCCGGCTCCCGCGCCTGTCCAGCACGCCGCGCCCAAACCCGCGCCGGCACAGCAACCACCCAAGCACCAGCCGGCCCCGGCGCCTGTCCAGCACGCCGCGCCCAAACCAGCACCGGCACAGCAACCGCCCAAGCACCCGCAGGCCCCGGCGCCTGTCCAGCACGCCGCGCCCAAACCCGCGCCGGCGCAGCACGCGCCTAAGCACCCGCCGCAACTCCGGCCCCAGGCGCCGGAACACAGAATTACCCCTAAGCATACTCCGCCGCAGCACGCCGGCTACGCTCCGGACACAGCGGATTCGGCCGGAAAACTGCGCGTCATGATCGCCGAGGATTATACCCTGCTGCGCAAGCTGATAAAAAAATTACTGGAGGCGGCGGGGTTCGCTGTCATCGAAGCCGCGGACGGGGAAGAAGCCTTTATTTCCATAGCGTCCAACAAACACCCTGACCTGCTGCTCTCGGACATACATATGCCGAAGCTCAACGGCTACGACCTGATAAAAGGCGTCCGCGAAACCCTGGCGATAAAGGATATGCCGATAATAATCCTGACCACCGAAAGCTCGGACAGGAGCCAGGAACTCGCCTTCGAACTGGGCGCGGATGATTACATAAGAAAGCCTTTCAATTCAACGCTGCTCATAGCCCGCGTCAGCGCCGCCCTGCGCCGGGCCGGAAAACTTAAGATCTGAACGCCCCATGCTCCGCCGCCGCAACCGCGGGCGGACCCTTTCCCGCTCCGGACGTTTGATATAATACGGTTATGAAAACCATAAACTGGGCCGCGCAGCGCGCTCTTTTTCCCGCGCTGAAAAAGTACACTTTCCTCAACGCCGCCGGCGGCGCGCCGCTGGCCCGCCCTGTAGCCGAAGCCGGCGCCCGCTATTACCGCGAAGCGCTGGAGCACGGCGACGCCTATTGGGACCGCTGGCTGAAGCGCTTGGAAGAGACGCGCTCGCGCCTGGCCTCCTTTATCAACGCGGACCGCCGGGAAGTGGCCTTCACGCTCAACACCTCGCACGGCATGAGCCTGGTAGCGGGCGCGCTTAAGGGCAGGGGCGCGGTGCTTACCATGGAAGACGAATTTCCCTCCACCACGCTGCCCTGGCTCAATGCGGGCTTCAAACTTAAATTCGCACAGCCGGAGAACGGCGTCTACAGCGTCGAGAATATTTCCCGGCTGCTGACCAAAGACGTAAAGATCCTCGTGACCAGCTATGTGCAGTACCGCACCGGCTTCAGACAGGACCTGGCCGCCCTGGGGCGCCTGTGCCGCCGGCGCGGGGTGCTCTTCGTGGTCAACGCCACGCAGGCGCTGGGCGCCATGCCCGTGGACGTCAAAAAAGCCCGCATAGATTTCATGGTCTTCTCCAGCTTCAAATGGACCATGGCGGGCTACGGCGCAGCCGGGCTTTACGCGGCAAAAGGCCGGCTGGCCGGCCTCCGCTTCCCGGAAGCCGGCTGGCGCAGCGTCGCCGCCCCGGAAAAGATGGACAACAGAGCGGCGCGCATGAAGCCGGAAGCCTCGGCGGTCGAAGCCGGTTGCCTGCACTTCCCCTCTATTTTCGCGCTGGGCGCCGCGCTGGAACTGCTGGGCGGCCTCGGCGTAAAGAACATTCAGGCCCGTATTTACGGGCTCAACGATTACCTGCTCAAAAACCTTAAGGCCGCGGGGCTGGAAACGGCAACCCCGCTGGAGCCGCGCTGCCGCTCCGGCATAACCATAATCAAAGCCCGCCGCCCCGCCGCGGCGGTGGAAAAACTCGCCGCCATGAACATCATGGTCTCGGCCCGCGGGGCCGGCATAAGGATAGCCCTGCATTTCTACAATAACAGCCGCGATATAGACCGGCTGATGGCGGGCCTTAAAAAGATAAAGCGGGAGCTGTAAACATGTCCAAATTCGTGGCGATAGATTTTGAAACCGCGGACTACGGGCGCGACTCCGCCTGCGCGGTGGGCCTGGCGCGCGCAGAAGAGGGCCGCATCACGGCCACCGCCTACCGCCTGATCCGGCCGCCGCGCCCGCGCATGATGTTCACCGAGATCCACGGGCTCTCCTGGGCGGATGTGGCGAACGAGCCGCTGTTCGCGGAGCTCTGGCCCGGCCTGGCCGGTTTATTCGAGGGAGCGGAATTTATCGCCGCGCACAATGCGCCGTTCGACAGGAGCGTCCTGAACGCCTGCTGCGCCGCGGCCGGGCTGGCGGCCCCGCCGCAGCCCTTTATCTGCACTGTAAAGCTTTCAAGGACCGAGCTGGGCCTGAAGCCAGCCACGCTGGCGCACGTATGCCATCACCTCAGCATCCCGCTGCGGCACCACAACGCCCTCTCGGACGCCGAAGCCTGCGCTAAAATAATGATAACCGTGGAACAGGTCAGGCTGGAGAAAGCGGGGCAGAACCGGAAGAATTGAGCGGGCCGGCGCAAAACCGTTAAGGATTGATTTTAGCGGCCGGTTCCCAGGCTGTGAAATCCTTTATCACGGCTTCGGGGATGCGGCTGGGCCGGCCCGTCTTATAATTGATCCAGACCCACATGGTACGCCCGCAGCACACTTTTCTGCCGTCGGAAACCCTGGCTATCTCATAATGTCTTTCGGAAGAGGCGCGCTCCGCCGTCTCCACCCAGGTGCGCATCAGGACTTTTTCATCCGGCTTTACGGACAGCAGGTAGTCGATCTCGTG
>Ga0116170_10005197_pt1 | contig 11710 bp, 4 predicted proteins | sample AD_JPNHW1_MetaG_FD_89797 | JGI IMG/M metagenome (GOLD analysis project Ga0116170, IMG submission 89797) | Active sludge microbial communities of municipal wastewater-treating anaerobic digesters from Japan - AD_JPNHW1_MetaG | ecosystem: Engineered > Bioreactor > Anaerobic > Digestate | place... | reverse complement strand
ACCTTCCATGGAGGCTGAAGCCCCAAAGCCGTCTTGAAAAGTTCGTTCGCGTCCATCCCTCTATTGGACCTGGAACCGCATCCACGGAAAACCCTTACCCACAGCTTTCAGCGAAGAACCTTAGATCTACACCGTGGGCTCTTCCGGGAAAAAGGCCCTGCTCTGGAAGAACGGCGTTTCCAAACCGCTTACGGATGGAAAGAACCCAGCCATCGCCAACGCCGTCTGCCTGTACTCGCACTGAGCAGAGGAAGAAGAACGTCGCACCACAACTGGTCGAGCGGAAATGCGCAACTGGTCGTAGGCCAGGCCAGGATCGCCGTACGCTCCTCGGACAGCATCCCAAAGGAGAGCCATGCGCCACCTTACCCTTTGCATCTCAGCCTCAGCCCTCGCTCTGCTAACAGCCTGCGGCGGCTCGTCCGCGACGGATGATAACAAGAACACCACCTCCACCAATCTGGTCACCAGCACTGAGGACGTATACGTTGCGGGAGCGGAAGTCGTGGGCAGCGACACCCAGGCCACGTATTGGTTCAACGGCAACGCGACGCATCTTGGCAGCGGCATCGCCACGGGCATCGCCGTGAGCCAAGGCAAGGTCGCCGTCTCCGGATTCAGCGATCAAAACGGCGTGATCCACGCCATCCAATGGATCAATGGAACGTCAACATTGCTGCCCTCTCCCGATCCGAATGTGCCCGCTAAAACCGCTTCGTTCGCCTACGGCACCGCGACCGCCAATGGCAAGGTCTACACCGTTGGTCATTACGGGAAACAGGCCGTGCTCTGGACCGATGGCGTTCCCCTATTGCTGAGCGGCGCCACCGAATCCTGCGCCTATACCGTGAGCGTATCGGGCAACACCGTCTACGCCGGTGGATATTTCATCGATGGATCAGGAAAAGAGATCGCTGCGGTCTGGCAAAGCGGCGCCACCATGCCTTACCTCTCTGACGGCACCGTCAACACCGAAGTCCGCGGCATCGGATTGAAGGGCAGCGACGTGGTCTGCGCAGGTTTCAAGCTGCTGGGCAATGGCAAAAACAATGCCGTGAGCTGGGTGAACCAGCAGAGCGCCAGCCTGAGCGCAAACGGCGCGAGCAACCTGGATGCCTATGCCCTGGCCGTATCAAATGGCGATGTCTACGCCGCTGGCCATGCCGACGATAAGGGCGTCATCTGGAAGAACGGCAGCCTTTTCTTCACCACGTCGGATGCATCGCGCAAGGGCGTCATCCGTGGCCTGGCGATACGCAGCACCAAGCAGGGCGATGTCATCTACGCCACAGGCGCCTACACCAGCGGTTCGGGTGCGAACAGCAGCAGCAACGCCATCTACTGGAAAAACGGCATCGAAACGCAGCTCTCGAAGAGCGATTCCGAAGCCTACGCCATCTGCGTCGTGCCCCGCTAAGGCGGCACAAGCGGCACCCAGGGCGCGGCCTCATGGCAGACCAGGGGCGCCCCATCTGAAGCGCAAGGAGTTTTCATGCATCCATCCAGACGTATTTCCTTATGGATCACAGCCACCGCATTCGCCCTGCTCTCGGCCTGCGGCGGCGGATCGGGTTCTGCCCCCCAGGCGACCGTATCCACACCAGCCACGCCTTCGACACCCACCACCGTCACCGATGTCTACGTAGCGGGATACCAGTGGGGCACCGGCATGGATAACACGGCCGTCTATTGGAAGAACGGCCGACCCGTGAAGCTCGATCCGGGCGTCAGCGGTGGATTCGGAGCCACGGCCATCACGGTTTCCAAGGGCGATGTCTATGTCGTGGGCAACCAGTTCGGCAACAACCCAAACGCCGCCCTCTACTGGAAGAACGGCACACCTGTTCCACTCTCGGCCAGTGGACGGGCCAACGCCATCGCCGTCTCCAGCACGGGCGATGTCTACGTTGTGGGAGACGATGCGACGGGCGCCAAGCTCTGGAAGAACGGAATCGGCACCAAGCTGAACGTGACTTCCATGACGCCACTGAAGAGCGCCATCGCCACGGGCATCGCACTGGTGGGACAGGATGTCTATGTCTCGGGCGCGGTCACGAAAGAGGGCAGCATGGACAACGCCCAAGCCATCTACTGGAAGAACGGTCAGGACACCCTGCTGGGAACGGCCAATCTGAGCTGCGCCTCGTGCATCATTACCGTGGGCTCGGAAATCAGGATGGGTGGCTTTACCTATCAAACCGGGGCTTCAAGCGTCGATATCGTGACCTGGAGGCCCGATGGAAGCGAACAGAAGCTGTTCTCAACCCCTTCCATCTCCATAGTCAAGGGGCTGTGGGTGCAGGGCGGCAAGACGCTGGCAGCGGGCACCATTGGAAGCGATGGCAATACTTGCAACGGCTTCTTCTGGGATGGCAGCACGCAAAGCGATATCGGCGCGTCCATCTCCGGCGTGGCCGTCTCGGGATCGGATATTTACCTCACGGGAAGTGCCCTGCTGACCAATGTCCCCACGCTGTGGAAGAACAACGCACCCACGACCTTGCCCCTGCTCAGCGGCGCCAGCCATGGCAACGTGTCCGCCCTCTGCGTGGATACGCATTAGGACTGGTTGAAGGGAAAGATCGGAACCGGTCGGCCTACGCGAAACCACCTGTTCGAGGATGGGACAGCACCCTATGAAATTCCGGCCTGGGCCCTGCGGCCCAGGCTGTGCTCTGCCTTTTCTGCATGAGAGGTTCCCATGCCCAAGTCATCCCAATGCTCCCCTGCGGCCCTCGTCCCTGCGCTGGTCGCCCTGCTCGCACCGACAGGAATCCGCGCAGCCCAGGCGCCTCCGACGCCTCAAGGCCCAACTCAAGGCCCATCTCAAGGCCCGAGCCAAGGCCCGGCGCTTCTGGATGCGCGTGCGCCCTCCAAGCCCGGAGAACCCGTAAGGTTCAGCCTGAAAGCCGCGGCAGGCCTGCAGTGGGCCATGGTCTTCTACCGCGCCCTGGGCGAGGATGAGTTCTGCAGCCTGCCCCTGCGTTCCAAGGGAGAGGGCGGCGAGTGGGCGGCAGAACTGCCATCCGACGAGATCGGCGGCCGGGCGATCCAGTACTACCTAGCCTTCAAGGGAACCCAGGGCGTGGCCTACCTGCCCGAAGATGCGCCCACGGCCATCTCTAATCTGGAGCTGAGCACCGAAGTGTCCGCAGCGACCCCCGGCAAGACCAGCTCCATCCGCCAGAAGGTGCCCTTCCACCTGGACGCCAGCCTGGAGCAGGTGATCTATCGCTCCGACAAGCTCGACACGGAGCGCACCTTCTCCGCCAACGGTCAGGTGGGCCTGGGCTATGAGGTGGAAGCGGGCGAGCATCACCTCGCCTTCAGCACGCGCGTGGCCTACCAGAACCAGGTCGCCGATGGACAGCCCCACTGGAACGTGGGCGAACTTCACGGCATCTGGGCGTTTCGCGATCACCAGGCGCAGATCGGCGACATGGCGCTGCAGGAATCCGAATTCACGGTGGGCGGATCAGGTCGCCGGGGCATGGACTACAAATACGATGACCACACGTTCTATGCCCACCTCTTCGCCGTCGGCACCGAGCAACTGGGCGAATTCAAGGGCCTGATCTGGCCCGAGAAGGGCACGGAACTCTTTGGCGGTGCCCTGGGATACCTCTTCCATGAAGGCCAGGTGAAAACGAAGTTTGTCTTCCTCACCGGCCGCGACGATCCCGCGCAGGGCGTGAACGTGGGCTTCTCCAACCTCATGACGCGCCGCGAAGGCAGCACGGGCGCCATGACGATGGAAGCGGACCTGCTGCAACACCGCCTGAACCTCAATGGGGAATACGCCCGTTCCAGTTATGACAAGGATCTGGACGACACCACCGGCAAAGTGAACGACCAGGCCTGGCGCTTGGGCTGTGCGTGGAACGATACGAGCTACAGCGCCCGAGCCTCGTACCGGCAGGTCGGACGCGACTTCGGAACGCTGGGCTACGCGACAACGGAAGGCGATCGCCGCGCCATGGATGGAGGTTTCACAGTAAGCCTCAGCCCTTCCTGGGCGATCAACGCCAGCGCCGTTTCCGAGCGCAACAACCCCGATGGCAACCCGCTGGAAACGAAGGCCACCAGCGATACGCAGAACATGGAAACGCAGTGGATGGCGAGACCAGGATTCACCGTAAAAGCCGGATTGAGCCACGCCAAGCAGACGTCCGCCGAATCCGACGGCTACCAGGTGCTATTCGCCAACAGTCAGCATTCGGGAATCTTCACCGGATTCGACTGGGCCATGAATCCGAATAGCGCTTTGACATTCAATGTCCAGTTTAATCGCATCGAAGGCACAGGCGCCTATGCCAGCACGGGGCGCAGCACCACGGCGATCCTGGGCGGTTCCTTCCTGGTTCCCGAGCGATTCCGGATCGCTCCGACGGTTTCCTACTCCTGCAGCAAGGAGGATGGAACGGGCGCGGACAGCAAGGTGGCGAGCCTCTTCCTGAACAGTGAAATCACCCTGATCCAGAAACGATTGATCCTGGCCTTGAACGGCGGCTACAACCGAACCGAATCCGGCGGCATGGATGCCATCACCAGCACCAATGCAGACGCCGCCCTGCAGTACCACCTCAGTTCGTTCCTGGATCAGGCCTTTCACCGTGGACAGGCCATCCTCGCCCTGCGTTTCCGCTACACCCAGTCCCAGCTCCTGCCCGAGGCCGACCGCCGTGCCTCGCTGACGCTGAACTTCTCGTTCTGATCGGAGAATCCATGCGAAAGCTGCTGCTTGTCCCCGCTTGCCTCATCCTTGCCTTCCTCGCCGCCCCCAGCCTTAGCGCCCAGGCCATCATCAACGTGAACCCCGCCCAGCCGCGAGTGAGCGTCGTGAACACTTTCACCCTCAGCGGCGTCATGCCCGCCGCCGTGACCTGGGATTTCGGCGACGGGTCCACGCCCAGCCCCGGCGGCACGGTGGCCACGCACACCTTCTTGACCGCTGGTTCCTTCATCGTGCGCGCGACGTACCAGATGAGCCTGGCCGCAGGAGGCACCACCGTCCAGCGCTCCATCCGCGTGGTGGAGCCACGATCCATCGCCTTCAAGCCCACCGCACCCAATATCAATCAGCCAGTCATCTTCACCGCCCAATCCTTCCTGGGTTCCGCCGTCAACTGGAATTTCGGTGACGGCACCTCACTCGCGGACGGCGCCCCGCTCCAGGTCACGCACACCTATGCGCGCCAGGGCACGTACCTGGTGAAGGCCATGGATTTCCAGGACGAACATTCCTTCACGACACAGATTGTCGTGGGCGCCAGCGGCCCCAGCGCGCCCTTCAGCGTCTCCTTCCTGAGCCTGCGCTGGGAGGACGGTCTGGTGCGGCGCACCGTGGCTCAGAATGAAACGGGGCTGGCCGCGTACGCGGATCTGAAATACGAAGGCACGGGACTCTTTCAGGCCCAGTGGATGGTGGATGGCGTGCTGTTCCGTAGCGTTTCCCAGCAGCTCACCTTCGCCAAGCATCTGACCCTCGTGAGCGGACAGACGACGCCTGGAGGCCCCCTGCTCTCCCTGCCCACGGGCATTCCCGGCGAACACATCGTCAGCCTGCGCGTGCTTCAGCCCGGGATTTCCTTCGAAGTCCCGGTGATTCGCTATTTCGTCACCCTGGGCAAGGATCCCGAAGGCCCCGTGCTCAAGACCGTCCTGCCCCGCCGCATTCGCGCGGGCGAAGAGGTGGAACTTCAGATATCGGGTTCGCGCCTCACGGCGGACATGGAGCTGCACCTGGGCCACGATATGTCGGTGGTGGAGGGCCTGCGCCTGATCGGACCCGAGACGGCACTCGTGAAGGTTTTCGTTGCCCCCAGCGCCAAACCCGGCACGCGCATCCTGCGCAGCTCGCGCGGGAAAGGTGGCCCCGAAGGCAGCGCCCGTCTGGACATCCTGCCCGCGCGAAAACGACGGTCCGGTCTCAATTGAAGAGGTGAATGATGCGCTGCTCTGCCCTCACACCCTTCGCTCAACTCCTGATCGTGGCCGCCGTGCCGCCGATTCAGCATGTCTCGATCAGACCTGCCACCACAACGGGAGCTCCATCCATCAGCCTCGACACACTGCGAGCCAGGGTTGATGCTCCGACATCCTTCCATATTTCCGGGAAGAGGGATAAATCCATCACATGGGATTTTGGTGATGGAACCCCTGCTGTCATCGGCGGAAGCAGCATCGCCCATGTCTACCGCAGCGCGGGGTCCTTCACGGTGAAGGCCGTCGGCGGCGGATCGGCGGATCAAGTCGTCACCATCGCAGAACCGCGACGCATCGTGACACCATCGGCATCGGAACTATCGATCGCGCCCGTCGTGAAACCGGGATCCCCCGTGACCCTGCGCCTGGAGGCTGCCCTGGGCAAGACCATCACATGGGATTTTGGCGATGGCAGCGCGCCCATGAGCGCCACGAATTCGGCGAGTTCCGCAGGGGATATTAAGGCGACAAGACCGGCACGAAACCTTGCCGTAAGCACCGTGACGACTCCAGGGAAAGAGCAAGGTGTCAGTCACACTTACACCCAACCGGGCACGTACACGGTGACGGCGAGGGATCTTGCGGACACGCCGCGCGAATTCAAGCTGACGCTCAATGTGGGCGGGTCCATAACCACAACCGCGACAACTACCAACCGGGTACCGACACCATCGCGGCGCGATGGGCTGCTGGCCCTTTCTCTCGTTTCGCCTCGCTGGGAAGACGGCCACACAGAGCGCGCCGTCACCAAGGCCGACAAGCTCTCAGCTTTCGTCGATCTCAAATTCGACGGTAGCGGCGAGCTCCAGGCCCAGTGGGTCCTGGATGGCCAAGCCCAGCCCGCTTTCAAACTCAAGCTGGGCGGATCCATCACGAGTCGTATGGCCAATGCATCGCCTCGTCTCGCTGACGCATCCCTTCGCAAAGACGCTCCGGGCTCCCTAACGATCGCCAGCCAGGATGCGGGGGACGCACACCTGGATCTGCCCACGAGCGCGCTGGGCGACCACACGCTCACGCTGAAGGTGCTGCAGCCCAAGCTGGCTTTCCAGGTTCCCGCGCTGCGCTACAGCGTGAAGGCTGGCGGAGAGCTGGGCCCCATCGTAAAGAGCGTCAGCCCAGCCAGCGCCAAACCCGGCGACGAAGTGGAATTGATTCTGAGCGGCGCGAACTTCACACCCGATATGAAGCTGGATCTGGGCAAGGACGTGGCCATGCTCGGCGCTCCGCGCATCATCGCGCCCGACAAGGCCGTCGTGAAGGTCTTCATCGCACCCACCGCCCAGGCGGGAAATCGGACGTTCCAGACCAGACGGAAGATGGGGGGTGGCCCGCTCATCGGCAACCCGCCAGGCGGTGTCCATCTGGAAATCCTTGCGCCGGGCAATGCATCAACCAAAGTGGGTTCTGAGGGAATCGCTTTGCGGGGCAAGGCCTCACCGGCAAAGAGCTTGTTGGATAAGGTTTCGCCAGACAAATCCGTCCCAAACCAAAAGGCAGTTCTGATCAAAGACGCAGTCACAGGCCGTGGTTCTAGGCAAGACACCAAGCCCGACGAGAAGCGATCACCCATAAAGATCGTCGGCGCCATTGGCCCGCTGGCCAAATCCATCGCCCTTGCTGAGATTCCCAGGTTCAATCCAGGCGCCGCCCGCGTGGCCGTGGCCGCAGATGGCATCGGCCGCGCCATCGTCGTGCATGACCGGAAGAAGGGCAAGGACGGAACGCCGGACTGCAAGGATATGAAGACGCCGAGCGTCCAGCACATATCTCATCATTACGGAAATATTTTGCCCAAGTACACCCTCAAGGGGGATGGTCCTGCCGAGTTCAAAGAAAAAGCAGACATTATTCCCTACCTTCAGGACACCACGCAGTTTGCATGGAAGGAAGACAGCCCCAGCGGGGCGGACTACTTCGAACTGAAGTTTTATGCAGGCAATACGGGAAAGTTTCTCAAGACAGTCCGCGTTCCGGGCAAACAGCATTTCTACGATGTGCCGCCGCAGTTCGAGCAGGATCTGGGCCGCAACGCCGATAGCACGACGTCACCCAGCAAGACAGGCAATAACTCGGCAGGTGGAAGTTCGACTTCGACAAGTCGACGCGGTGGTAAGTGGAAGCGACCTGACGCCCCAACAAGCCAACCCCCTCAAACGGTAGCCAATGGACCTTCCGAAACGGTATCCAGCCCAGAAAAGAGCCAGGCGGCCCTGGAACCCGATATCGCGATCCCTCCCGAGCTCCAGGGCAAGGCGGCCATCATCTGGCAGGTTTCGGGCTATCGAAATATGCCTTGCGTGACCTGGGAGACAGATGCGCCGACCAAGGCCTCGCAAGCATCCGACACACCAACAGCGCAAACAGTCACCACCAAAAGCGCACCCACACGGGTCTCGGGGATCAAGCGAGGCTTACCCCAAACCGATGCAGGCGGCACCTCGCGCACAAGCGATCGCTTAATAACCCAGCTTGGCGATCGCACGGCTTCGCGTGTCCCCCCCCCGACGCAGAAGATCGGCGCCAGATCATCCACGGGCTTAACACCTGCAGCACTTCAGACCGCACCTTCATCCACCGCGCCTGAATCCATCCAGAGCACCCGCGGATCCATCACGCTCCCCAGCAATGGGATCAAAACGCCCGTTCAGACAGCGGTCTACCACAACGTTCCGGTCATGGTCATGCAGGCGGATCCCATGCCCATCAACCGGCCTGACACCGCCACGGGCATCAACAACGACACGGGCTGCGCCAGCACATCCAAGCTTAACAACAAAAATGTCGTCATTACCCTGGACAAAACCAGCAGCACCGCCCAGGGCCAACCGGCCATTCAAGAGATCGTCCATCCAGGCGACCAAGTCATGCTTTCGGGGGATTTCGATCTCACTACGCGCATGCCCTACAGCCTGATTCCGATCCGGGGATGGCAAAAGGACGGCCAGAAGGTCGGCGAAGTTTTCTTCAGCAATGTGTTCGTGGACTGGGGCGATGGCACGGTAGTGCCCTTCTATGGACGCCCTTCATCGCCCAAGGTCATAAATCCGAATACGGTATACAACGGGATCTACACAAGCAAGCTCACCCATACCTACACGCACGTCCACCAGGGTGGATACAACGTCCATGTCTTCGCCATATCTGGCGACGATATGCAAGACCCCAATATAACGAAATATCTCCATACCAGCCTGGCGCCATCCTCTTCCGATAGCAGCGCATTCTCGATGCTGCACCGCAGAGGATCAACGATCACAGACAGGAAGCACACGGTAAGCGACGCCATCTCGCCAACCCTGTCGAAGACTGTCGTACCCTCGCGGATCTCGACATCAGGGAAGACATCGCCCATCGCAGCCCTTGCCAAAGGCCCTGGAGATCAGGTCCTGTCTCGCGCCTTCATGATCTGGTGCGGAAACCGGGATGTCGTGGACCGCGCGGATCCTTGTGTATCCGCCCCTCTTCAGCTGGTCTCCGTGAGCGTGAACCTGCCGGATGATCTGAAGACGGGGCCTTCAAACCCTGCCAATGCAGGTTCCAAGCAGCCCCAGCCGACTTCGAAATCCGGCCCGCAACCAGCTCCGGGAAAAGAAATGGGCGATCTGAGGCGCGAGCCCAAGGCCGCAGCAATCTCCAAGACTCGCACGACGGCTGCGGATCGCAGCAAGGCCATCGATCACGCCAAGGGCATGGCCACTCCGCCTCCAGTCCTCCAAACGGACCAGTCGCACCTGCCCAGCGCATCGTCCTGCAATCTGTTCTATTCGGCCACAGCGACAGTCACGTACAAGGGCAGCGGAAACGTGAACCTGATATGGAAGGTGGACGGCCGTCAGATTGGCAGCGCGGATAAACAAACCATTGAGCAACCACCTGCTCGCACGGATCTGACCGAAAAAGAGATCGGGATCAACTGCTACGATCTGCCGGCACGAACCAAGACCTTCACCTCCCCCGCCCTGACCGTGGATATGGGAGGAAAGAATCGCCACAAGGTCACGGTGGAGGTCTATGTCGCCCCCAGCAAATCCGCTGATCTGACCCAAGGGGAACTGGCTTCGCTGGTCCAGCACGGAACCAACGTTGGAGCCTCCAACCGGGAGCTGCATCTATCTCCACGGCTCACCCAGACCGTGGCCAATATGCTGGAATCCAACCAACCGGGCCCATCGCGCATGCAACCCGAGCGGGCCCTGACTTCCCGCCCCACGACGGGCGCAAAGTTGGACCGACAGGTGGCTGAGACAAAGCCCTTCCGCATGGGTCTGCTGAATCCGAATCAGACCCATGGAGAGCCAGCATTCCTTTCCCTGGCAGACGTCGCCAAGGCCGCTGTGTCTCCCAATCTGCGCCGAAGCCATTCCGGCAGACTGATCGGCGAAAGGCACGACGCCCCGCCCTACACAGTCGTGGGCTACGGCGAATACCAAGTCGTGGCCGCGCAGCCCGACCAGGTATGCAGTCTGTACTTCCCGACGAAGGGCGGGGATTTCCTCATCACGAATCTGGGTTCATCCTTCAAGCAGAACGCCAACGGCAAGGCCAGTGGATCAGGCATCATGCCAATTCCGCTGCATAGCGGAACGGCACCGGATACCGCGACGATGGCCAAGCTCAATGTCACCTTCAGCGATTGGCAGCTGAGCGGCGCCAAGGTCACAAGTGGACATCTGGAAGTCACCCCCACCGATCTGACCTTCGCAGGCCATGGACTCACGGGAACGGTCACAAGCGTCAAATGTGATGTGGGCCAGGGTCAAGCCTCATCCCCCAGTGCCCTCCAGGATCTGATGGTGCAGATGAAGCTGCAGCCCATCGATTCGAACATTGTCGTGGTCGCCAAAGGCGATCCTCCTCCCACCTGGACGGCCGAATCCCCCCTGGATCTGGATGGCAACTGGTACGCAGCGGAGGGTCTGGATCACCATCCCTTCACCATGCCTGTAACCAGACTTGGAACCTCCCCATGGACATTCTCGTCCACGGGCATTGTCCTGGATCTTTCCACCAAGACCGGCAGCGATCCCAAAGGCGGGGGGTCTCCCGCCTGGATGGGGGCCGCGCTTGGCACCGTGAGCGTGAAGCCAGAGCCCTTCAGTATCTCGGAGGGGACCTGGAGCAACCTACCCCATCCCACCAACTGGACGCTGGAAAACAACGACGGCGTGCTTGGCACCCTGGACACAGGCCCCTGGAAGGTCGGCTACATGAAGGGAAGCGTCGCCATCGGCAACATCCACTTCGAGCACAAATCTGGAAGCAGCGATTACCAGGCCACCTACCAGAACGTAGAGATCCGCGCGCCATGGCTCAAGAACCCGCTGAAGGGCGACGCCTCCTGGATCCGCCAGTACGTCAACGGGAACAAGGGCGACATGATGCTCAGCCTGAAGAACCTGAACGTGGCCAGCGTGCCCGTCGTGGGTGGCGGCAGCTTCACCCTTGCCCCATCCGATCTCCAGCTCTTGCAGTATGAGGGCGTGGGGCTGGTCCTGAAGGGCAAGGGACAGATCACGTTGAAAGCCGAGAACAAGGATTTCACGAGCTTCCCCGTGGAAGGCCTGGCATTGGGGATAGATGGTCAAGCCTACTTCTGCGACGCATCCACCAATAAATTGAGCCCGACCAAGAGCATCGCGCTGAACCGCTCCACCCATCTGGGGCCAACGCCCGCAGATCTCCAGACGGCCCTGCTGAGCAGCAGCCAGACCGATGTCCCATT
>Ga0116170_10005196_pt1 | contig 11710 bp, 6 predicted proteins | sample AD_JPNHW1_MetaG_FD_89797 | JGI IMG/M metagenome (GOLD analysis project Ga0116170, IMG submission 89797) | Active sludge microbial communities of municipal wastewater-treating anaerobic digesters from Japan - AD_JPNHW1_MetaG | ecosystem: Engineered > Bioreactor > Anaerobic > Digestate | place... | reverse complement strand
GCGTCAATCGTCATTCAGAACGAAGAATTCCAGAAAACGCCGACGAACAAGGTGAAGCGCTTCCTCTACGCGAAGAAGCGCAATCCCGCGGAGAAAGCGGCCAAGTGACGATGAAGGCGAGCACGGGGAGTAATCCCCGCGCCCGCAATGCATACCTGCGCGAAACTTCGCGCTTCGCGAAACTCCGCACTTCGACGTTAGTTGATCGGCGCGTTCAGCGTTTCAAGGTCTTCCGCGGATAGCGTAAAGTCGACGGAAGCGAGATCTTCCTTCAGGTGCTCCAGCTTGCTCACCGCGACGAGCGGAATGACCGGCGGGGTGTTCTGCATCATCCAGGCATAGACTACCTGATTGACGGTCATACCGTTCCGGCCCGCGATAGACTGAAGCCGCGCCCTCCGCGCCGCGTTCTGCGGACGGTCGAAGTTTTTGAGTTTGTCGATTTCCGAAGCCTTGTGGGGTTGCGTGTACGAACCCCAAAGCAGCGGCGTATAGCCGAGAAGCGCGACCTGGTTGCCGGAGTTCGCGTAATCAAAAAGCTCCGCGCCCATCTGATCACCCATCCCGGTATTCGCGAACTTCTCCGTCTGCAAATAGGTGTTGAACATCTGAACGGCCTTATACTCGGGCCAACCGTGCTCGGCGCTCAGGGTCCTCGCGCGGGCGAGCCGCCAAACCTTGAAGTTCGAGCAACCGATGTACTTGGCCTTGCCCTGGCGAACGACCTCCGCGAACGCCTCGAGCGTCTCCTCCTGATCCACGCGCCTGTCGTCCACGTGAGCGTACAAAAGGTCGATCTGATCGACCCCGAGTCGCTTCAGGCTGCCGTCGACCGCCGCGAGAACGCTTTTCCTAGACAAGCCCTCGGTCAGGTCGGACCAGGGATCGCCGGGATACGAGTAGAATTCGTCGCGGCTGACCTTCGGGAAGGCTCCGAGTTTCGTCGCGATGAAAAGACTATCGCGGACCTTACGCTCCTTCAGCCATTCGCCGATCACGGTCTCGCTCTCGCCGCCCTTGCCGCCGGCGTCCCAGAATGAGTAGTTGTTCGACGTGTCGAGGAAATTACCGCCGACCCCCGCGTAGTAGTCGAGAATTTCGAATGAGCGCGCCCGGTCGAGCTTGCTCCCGAAGGGAAGGCATCCCAGAGCCATCGCGCTGACGCGCGTATTCGTGTCCGCAAATCGTACTTGTTTCATGTTCATCCTCCATGACGCAAAGATATACGGGCGGAAGCTGCGCCGTTAGCGCCAGTTATGCGAAAGTTTTACGAACCACTTGTCCCAAAGCGAAAAGCGCGTGTAGCATATGCGTATGTACGGAATCGCGTTCGACGATGAATCGTCGCTCAGTCAATATCGACAGCTCGTGGATCAATTGCGCGCGCGGATCTCGGACGGGTCCATCCCCGGCGGGGCGCGGCTCGCGTCGACCCGTGAGCTCTCCGAATCGCTCGGGATCGCGAGAAGCATCGTGCTCGAGGCGCTCGACCAGCTGAAGATGGAAGGCTTCCTCAGAACGGAACGGGGATCGGGCACCTACGTCCGCAAGGACCTCGTGTGGGACGGAGGGTCGGCGGCGTCGGCGCTCTCGTACGGCGGCCCGCGCGGCAATTCGCCCGACGCGGGGCAAAAGCCCGCGCTCTCCTTCGCGCCCGGGCTTCCCGACCTTTCGCTCTTTCCCCGGCGACAATGGGCGCAATGCTATAAGGACGCGATCGAGTACGCGACGAACGACGACCTTTCGTACAATCGCCCGTCGGGCCGATGGGACCTCCGACAGGCCATCGCGAGGCATTTGCTCGAGACGAAGGGAATCCGCGTCGGCCCTGAACGCGTCATCGTGACCGCGGGCTCGTCGCAGGCGTTCGCGATGCTCGCGAGCCTGTTCAATCCGCCGCGCGTCGTCATGGAAGACCCGCAGGCGCCGTTCGTCCGCCGCATTTTCCAGGGTCTCGGGGCGGAGATGACCTACGTGCCCGTCGACGACGAGGGAATCGTGCCCGAGCTAATACCCGACGCGCGGCAAGACTTTATTTACGTCACGCCGGCCCATCAGTTTCCCGTCGGGGGAACGCTCTCGGCCGCGCGGCGCGTCGCGCTCCTTCAGCGCGCCCGCGAGATCGGCGCTTGGGTGATCGAGGACGACTTCGACAGCGAGTACCGCTACGAGGGACATCCGGTGGCGCCGCTCCATACCCTCGCGCCCGAGCGCGTGGCGTACGTCGGGACGTTCAGCAAAAACGTGAGCCCCGCGCTCAGAATCGGGTACGCCATATTGCCGCCCGGCCTACAGGCGGGCTTCAAGACGCTCAAGCGCAGATGGGATTTGTGGAACGAGGGGCTTCAGCAAAAGGCGATGGCCGCGTTCATCGAGGGAGGGCACCTTGAGCGACATCTGCGTCGATGCCACCGGTTATACCGCGAAAAAAACGCCTTCCTGAAAAAACTCGTGGAGGACAGCCTCTCGCCGGGATGGACCGTGATAGGCGCGACGACCGGCATGCATCTCGTGCTGCGGCGCCGCGCGAACGGGGCGAGCGGCGCGAACGATGCTGGTGGCGCGAATGGGCCAAACGGCGCGCAGACGATCGTCGAGGGGCTAGCCGCGCGCGGCATAGAGATCGAGCCGGTCTCCGCGTATTGCAGGGAGAATCCCGGCTTCGGGGATTGCCTGATCGTGGCGTTCGCGAATCGAACCGAAGAAGAGCTCAAACTCCTCGTCGCGGCCCTGGCGGACCTATCAAAATAATAGCGATTGGCCGACGGAATCCTTCACGGTAACTTTCTGGAATTTCCCGCCGGCGCTCACCCACCATACCCCGTTCGGCACGTAGCAGGATAGGTTGCCCTTGTCCGACGTCACGAGCGGAACCCGCGTCGCGCAACCGCGCACGGTCGTTCCCTCGAGGACGCCGCCCTCGTATAGCGTGACGGCCGCGCTCGCGGGCGTCTTGCCCTTCCCCTTTACCGATACGGTAAACGAGGGTTTCTTTTGCCACGCGGGATCAAGTCGCGAGGGGCCCACTCCGTCGAGGGACCAACGCTCAAGGCGATACGAGCCCTTCTCCGCGAGGCACATGTCAAGGGAGGTAATACCCTCGCCCGATAGGACGTACAGACCCTTGACGGGGCTTGAGACCGTCGGCTTCTTGCCATCGCTCGCGCGGAACGTCGGTTCCGAGGATAGGGCTCGCGCCGACATGTCCACTATCCAATGCGCGCCGTTCGGATCCGCGTTCTTAAAGAACGAAAGCCAAGCTTCAGACTGGTTCTGCTTCAGCCTGTCCGCGACGGCGAGCTTCGCGCCCGGCAGCGCGCCCTCTTGGACGTAACCGTCGGGCCACCGCAGCCACACGTTCCCCGGCGGGCCATAGAGGGCGACGTTCCAACCGGTATCGGCGGTGAGGGGAATCTCCTCGATCGCGAATTTACCGGCCTTCACCGCCGGCGAGAGAATCTTCGGATACTGATTTACCGCGGCCGAAACCCTCAGGCACGAAGCCGCCTCCGGTTTCAGGTCCAGTATCTCGGGCCCCGCCCCGGACCTCGAGAAGCCGCCGGTCCAATACATGCCTTGCTTGCGGTAGGTGAACGAGCCACGCGCCGCGTCCGCCATGCGGAGAACGAGATAACCCTGACCGTCGAACGCGGGAGTGATCTGCGCGCCGTCGACCGACAGGGCGATCGTCGGGGCCGAGCCTTTTTCCTGCGAGCCTTTAAGCGAAACGCACAGTAGGTCGGCGGGGTCCGGGAAAAGCATGCGCAGGGCGGTCTTGCTCCGCTCGAGAAATGCCGCGCCGCCGGGATTCGCGGCGACCGACTTCCACGAGTCATCCGACGAGCCGTTCACCGCGCGCTCCGAGAGGATCGCGGCGCCCATCGGCGAACCGTCGGTCGAAATTACGTACTTTCCATCGTCCACGAACAGCATGAACTGCGCGCCGGTACGCAGGGGAATGGATTCCACGCGTACCATGCCCTCTTTTTTCGCGGGAAGGAGGAGTTTGACGGAATCGGGAGCCCCGCGCGACGAGTACCTGCCGATTCCCGTGCCGCACGGGAATCCCCTGTCGGAAAGATTGAATGACTGGGAACTGCCGCCGTCCGCGTCAAGCGGCATGGCGCAAAGGATAAGCGTGCCCGAGCCGGCGAACGCGAAGGTGTATTCGCGCGCGGGGTCAAGCCGCTTGCCGATAAACGTACCGTTACCGCATCCCACGAGCGCCGTGACCGAGGAATCCACCCGATCGATCGCGTACGCGAGGGCGTCCCTCACGGGCTTACCGCCGCGAAACACGCGATACGCCACGGATGATTTCGTGCCCCATTTAAATAAGCCGTTCGTGACGCTTAGGGTCCGCACGTCGATGGTCGCCGGGTTATACTCGCGCGTCCCGTTTGGCAAAGGCGCGACGTAATCGATATTAGCCTTATTCTGATTATCGGCGACGCATAGCCACGCCTCTCCCGAATCCACCAATACCCGCCGATCCGAGGGCTGCAGCTTCCAGGGGACGGCGCCCGGGCACTCCGGGTCATAGAGATAGAGCGAGGGCGGCGAGTACTCGAGGGGAATGGGCCCCGTAAGGCGCGTCGGCCTCAGGTCCGAAAGGCGGATCTCAAGATCGGCGCGCTTGCCTTCCTCGATCGGGCCGACCTTCCTGATGACGTTGACCCCGCCGACGGTCGCGTGAAGGGAATAGGCCTTTCCGGCGGTCAGGCCGTCCGCCGTAAGGTAGCCCTCGGGTCGAACGGTAAAGCGTATCTCGCGGGCGCCGTCAAACAAGCTCGCGAAGGACACGATGCCCGAATCGGCGACGCCGGTCCTGTCGCGCGCGACGAGAGTCATCCGCGAAACGCCCGCGTCGGAACGCTCGCGCTCAAGCGCGGCCGCGAGGGCCGTTTCCCGCGCCTCGGCGTCCGCGAGGCTTACGAACTGCCCTCCCTTATAGGAAAGCGATCGCGTTTGATCCCCGACGTTAACGGTCACCGTCTCGCCGTCGAGCGGCTTCCCGTCTGGATCGATAAAAAGCAAATGGACGTATCCGCGCGAGTCCGTGGTCAGCGTCTTCGAGACGCCGCACGCCGCGGCCTCGACCTTCGCGCCTGGCGCGGGCTTTCCCGACGAGGGATCGCGAACCATCGCGTGCATGGCCGCGCTGCTTCCAAAATCAAGATCTACCTTGAGCATCCCCTCCGGAGCGTTCTTGACCCTCGCGAGCGCGAAGTAAGCCCTATTCGTCGACGATAAAAGCTCCTCCCCGGAAATCGGCCATTCGATCTTCGGCGCGAAATACGCGATCCAGGATGATCCCGGAAACCGCGCCATGACTCGCTTTTCGTCCGTTTCGATATTCACCGAGTTTTTGTCGCCGCAGCTTTGCCACCCGTGGCCGAGCGCGCTATCGCCGTTGAAGCTATGGCCCGGGTCAAGCGCGATGCCGGATTTCTCGAGCCGGTTCACCGGAGTGATGCCGGAACCGTCGTCAGCTATCGCGCGAACCGCGATGGCTCGGCGGACGGATTTCCCGGATTCGGCCCCGCGGTCGCCCGCGACCATATACGTCGTCCAATTCGCGGGTTCCGAATCGTATCCCGTCACGTACGCGTTCGCGTTTCCCCGATACTGCGCGAGGTACTTACCGGTAAAATTGATTAAATGAAAGGGATCGATAAAGCCGTTCGTGGATTGCGGGTCCACGCAAAGCCATCCGATACCGGGATAATAGTAACGGACGAACGCATGCCCCCCGCCTTCGTCGTCAAAGCCCCAGCCATTGCCGGGCGGAATATATCCGCTGATGTACTGCGCGGGAATACCCGCCTCGCGAAACAGCGCGACCGCGAGGGATGCGTAGCCCTCGCAATAGGCTCGCCCGTTCCGCGCCACGTCGAGCGGGTCGGTCGACGTTCCGAGGCTATAGGACACGTTCTTCCGCATCCAGACGCATAGGCGCTCGACAGCGAGTTCCACGGTCGCCGCGTCGCCGACGATGGAACGCGCGAGTTCCGATAGCTGGGTAGACTTCGCCTCGTCGCCCTCGTACCAACGGCGAATGGAAGACTCCGCGCCCTCGGGCGGGGAGGCGGGCAGCGTCGCGCCCTTATGCGTGTCGACCAAGCGAGCGACGGACCGCACGATCACTCGCCCGTCCCCAAGGTCGCGCCAGACCGTTATTTCATTGGAGGCCATATGGATATTGGGACGATACGAGTCCTCGCAAACGGCGAAATATTCCCATTCGCCTCGGGCGAACCATGACTCCGCGAACAGCGCGCAAGAAGCGATCGAGATCGAGATCGCGATAACGACGCAAATACGCTTAGTTAAGTGATTTTTCACAATATCTCCATTTTATCACATCTTGTAGATCTTTCCAGAGTGTCGACGAGCACGAACGGGCTGAATAACAGTATATTTTCACAGGAGGCTGTATGGCACGAAAAACTGAACCGTTGACGATAAACGAAGCGCCCAAGGGCCAGGCGACGATTCCCGTCGGAGGAATGACGTGCGCCTCGTGCTCAGCCGCGGTCGAGCGCGCCGTCGGGAAGGTTCCCGGCGTACGACGCGTGTCGGTCAACCTCGCCACGGAGAGGGCTACCGTCGAATACGACCCCGAGACCGCGCGAATCTCCCAGATCAAGCAGGCGATCGTAAAGGCCGGATACATTCCGCTCGCGCTCGAGTCGGCCCAAAACGAACCAGACGCGCACGCGAAGGCAAAGAATCGCGAGATCGCCGTCATGCGCGCCAAGCTCGCCGTTTCAGCCGCGTTCGCGATCCCCCTGCTCTACGTCGCGATGGGACCGATGATCGGTCTCCCCATTCCGGCCTTCATGCATCACATGCATTATCCCCTTCGTTACGCGCTCATCGAGCTCGCGCTCGTCATTCCCGTCATCGCCGCCGGCTGGCGCTTCTACGCGGTCGGAGTCAAGGCGATCCTTCACGGCGCGCCGAACATGGACTCTCTGATCGCGATGGGAACGAGCGCCGCGATGGCGTATAGCCTGTATGGCATCGCGCGGATCCTCGCGGGCGACGCGATGGCCGCCGACAATCTGTACTTCGAGACCGTCGGCATAATCATCACGCTGATCCTGCTGGGAAAAACCCTCGAGGCGATCTCCAAAGGGAAGACATCCGACTCGATCAAGAAGCTCGTCGCGCTCGCGCCCCGGACCGCGACGGTCATCCACGGGGACGACGAGATAGAGATTCCCGTCGGCGAGGTAGCCGTCGGCGACGTCGTGCTCGTGCGTCCCGGGGAAAAGATCCCGGTCGACGGGGAGATCGTCGCGGGAACGACATCGATCGACGAGTCGATGCTCACGGGCGAAAGCATGCCCGTGGACAAGGGCATCGGCGACCGCGTCGTGGGCGCGTCGATTAACGGTAATGGCTCCATAAAGTTCCGCGCGACCGGCGTCGGGGCGGATACGGCGCTCGCGAGGATCATCAAGCTCGTCGAGGACGCGCAAGGATCCAAGGCCCCGATCGCCGCGCTCGCGGACGTCGTCTCGGGATATTTCGTTCCGATCGTCTTCGCGATCGCCCTCGCGTCCGCGATCGTTTGGCTCGCGCTCGGCGCGGGTATTCCGTTCGCCCTTACGGCGTTCGTCGCCGTCCTCACCATCGCGTGCCCGTGCGCCCTCGGGCTCGCCACGCCTACCGCGATCATGGTGGGCACCGGTGTCGGCGCTGAGCGCGGGATTCTTATTAAGTCGGGCGAAGCGCTCGAGGCCGCCCGCTCCGTTAACACAGTGGTCTTTGACAAAACCGGAACGATCACGAAGGGCAAGCCGGAGGCGACCGATGTTTCACCGGCGGCCGGTTTCGACGAGGCAGAGTTCCTCTCCTGGGCCTCTGCGGCCGAACGCGGGTCCGAGCACCCACTCGGGGAGTCGATAGTGCGCGCCGCGGACGCGCGCGGCGTCTTAAGGCGCGAGGCGACCGACTTCGCGGCGATCGCGGGATTCGGCGTGCGCGCGACCGTGGACGGAAAGATCGTATTGATCGGAAGCGCGCGACATCTTGCCTCCGAAGGCGTCGCGCCCGACGCGAACGGCGCGGCGCTCGCGGAACGATACTCAGGCGACGGAAAGACGCCGATGCACGTCGCGGTCGGCGGGACCTACGCGGGCGTCATCGCCGTAGCGGACGTCGTCAAGGAAACAAGTCGCGCCGCCGTCGACGCCCTCCGCGCGATGGGCGTCGAGGTCGTCATGATAACCGGAGATTCCCGCAAGACGGCGGAGGCCGTAGCGAGAAGCGTCGGTATCGATCGGGTTCTCGCGGAGGTTCTCCCCGGGGACAAGGCATCGGAAATCGCGAAATTGCAAGCGGAGGGAAAATCGGTCGCGATGGTCGGAGACGGGATAAACGACGCCCCCGCCCTCGCGCGCGCGGACGTCGGCATCGCGATCGGCTCGGGCACCGACGTCGCCATCGAGAGCGCGTCGATCGTGCTGATGCGGAACGACCTGATGGACGTGCCGGAGGCGATCCGCCTTTCGCGGGCCGTCATCCGGAACGTCAAGCAAAACCTCTTTTGGGCGTTCGGCTACAACGCGCTCGGGATACCGGTCGCGGCCGGGGTCCTCCACGCGTTCGGCGGCCCGCTCCTAAACCCGGCGCTCGCCGCGGCGGCCATGTCATTAAGCTCGGTGTCGGTATTGACGAACGCGCTGCGATTACGGAATTTTAAGCCCGCGCGGGCATATCGCGCGGAAAAAGGAAGGAATACCATGATGAAGAAGACGATAAAGATCGAGGGAATGAGCTGCGGCCACTGCGTCGCGAGGGTCAAGGCGGCGTTAAGCGCGCTGCCCGGCGTCGCGAAGGCCGACGTGGACCTCGCGACGAAAAGCGCGGCGGTGGAAGGCGAGGGCCTTTCCGACGCCGCGCTCAAGTCCGCCGTCGAGGGCGCGGGCTACGAGGTCACGTCTATCGAATAAGCGGCCCGAAAGGGCTCAGTCGCTTACGTACTGAATGTCCATGAAGCGATCGGCGGCAATGAACTTGTCGCCGGAGACATACATGGTTTCGTATCCGTTCCCGCTCCCGCTTCCCAGGCTTCTCGCGGAGAGGACGTTCGGCGCGGCAGGGTCCTGCGCGTCGATAACGGCGAACTTCATGTCCCTGTTGTACGCGAAGCAATAGTTGCCATCCACGCGCAGGCGATCCGCTTCCCAGGTGGTTGCTGAGCCAAGCGAGTACTCCGCGCTGACCCCGAGAAAGGCGGGAGTAGCGGGGACGCTTACGCTCACGATAAGGAGCTTGCACCCACCGGAACTTCCTCCGACCTCGATATAGGCCTTACCGCCCTGGATAACCATATCCTGGCAGTAGGTATAATTCGAGTCTTCGGGATAGCCATTGGCCGCGTAGTCGAGGCTCCCAAGCACGACTGGCGCCGAAGGCGCGGAGACATCGTATACGACCAGCTTGAAGCCGCTCGAAACGTACAGCTTTCCGTCGGCGGCGACGAAACAGCCATGTTGGAACGCGGTCGAATTCGAGAAGGGTCCGGCGATCGTGGCAGTGCGCGAAGGCGCCGAGGGAGTCGAAACGTCGACTACGTGGATGGCGTTGAAGGCCCTGACGAACAGAAAGCTGCCGCTCGCCGCGATCTCGGCCCCGGAACCTGCGCTCATGTTGGGAAGGGAAAGCATACTCGCGGGAGCGGAGGCGAGCGAGAACTCGCCCGCGGACTCGGTGACGCCCACAAGCTTGCTGCCGTTCACGAGCCAATAGGTGGATCCCGCTTTGACCGCGGTATACTGCTGCGTCGGGGGAATTCCGCTCATCACCCCACCCGAGAACTTCTTGAAGTACGTTACCTCGCTCGCGGAGGGATCGGTAAGGTCCTGGCGAATAACGGACAGGTCGGAATAACTGTCGATCGCGAAAAAGAGCGCGCTGGTTGCGTCGACATAGCTATACGAAGACTCATACGAGAAGGTAAACGGAGTCCCAAAAACCGGGGCCGTGGGGTTCGAGACGTCAAACAGGCATCCGATCCCCTTCCCTGAATCCCAAACCATGTATTCCGTGGCAGAGACCCGCGACCATCTTCCCAACCCGACGCGCGCGGGTACGGCGTCAACGGACACGGTCGGCGCATTGATGGTCGGCAGTGCGGAAAGATCCCACCGGTACAGATCGGCAGAAACATTCATATAGCTTGACGAATCCTCGGCATACAGAGAGTCTCCCATCATGCGGGGCGTAAAGGCGGCCGAGGGATTGGCGGCAATGGACTTTACCACGGTACCGATATTGGTGACGTCCCGAACCGTCATCGATGAATCGGAAGTCTTGCCGAATATCGCGTACTTTCCCTTATGTCCGATGTACGCCCCCTGAGAACTCGCCCCATAATCGGCAGTGCCGACGAAGGAGATCGAAGTCGGCGAGGTAAATTCATAGAAGTGTACGCCCTGTTCACGGCAGTCGAGTACGAGGTATCCGTCCTTTAGGGACACGGACAGCAAGTTGACGTTGATCGACTCGTTAATCGCGAACGTCGCGCTCAGCGTCGGGGCCGTTGGAACGGAAAGATCGTAGATCCTTACCGCCTTCGTGGTCGGCAACGCGACGAGCAGGTAAGCGCCGTCGGACGACACGGCGAATCTCGCGTACTCCTCGGCGGGCAGGGTACCGAGAACGATGGGGCTCTTTGGGGTAGACATATCGACGATATCGATCTGATAGGGGGAGGCCTTAGAAGAAAGCCCGTAATACGCGATTCCCTTATTCGCCGTATCGCTGTAGGGCTTCGTCAGGATCCTTTTAACGCGATGAATGCTCGAGGGATCGGACAGGGTAAGTAGATCAACCCCTTTTCCGGCCAAATTCGCGACGAGGTACCCGTCCATCTTGGTAAAGGTCGTCAATGCGTCGACGACACTATTTGTCTGAAGTGAAATTGGCGCCAGGGTACCCCAGTTCTTATAGTCGTCGAGGGCGAACCAAGAAACGAAGGCTCCCGGAGACGAGACGTTGCCCGCCTCGTCGATCGCGTTGACCACGAAGGAATACCGCGTATTGACCGTAAGCCCGCTCGGCGTGGAAAAAGCCGAGGAGATCGGCGTTCCCCATTGATTCGTCGCGTCAGAGGCCTGCGAACCCACGCCGTAATGCACCGAGTATGTTCGAACGTCGGTATTCGCGGTGTCGAACGCGGTCCACTGAAGACTGACCGCGCCGCCGGACGCGCACTTAGCTTTCAGTCCCGTGGGCGCCGAGGGTGGAAGGGTATCGATCTTCCAGGTTCGCGTCATGACGTCGGATACGGTCGCGCCTCGCGGCACGGAGGGGTCATTCGCAGTCGAAAAAAGCCTTAAACTTATACGTATAGTAGATTTCCGATAAGGACTTGGATTCTAGGGTTAGGGTCGAGGGACAAACCGGATCGGTCTCGGATGGGTCCGGCGGAGGGGTATTGTTGGTCGTATAAGTGAACCGAACCACCGTATTCGCGTCCGGGCTCACGGTCACGGTCTGAGCGGTGTTGAAAGAACCGGAATCCATACTAATGGTCGGCCAGGCTGCGTCTGTGTCGATTACGTAGTCGGCGCTCATAACCTCGGACATAACGTCGTCGGCATTGACGGCCACTGCCTTGATCGTTTTGGACGAACTCACGGTGATGGGAGTCGAACCAAACATAGAAGAATTTGAGGACGTTTTGGGATCGGAT
>Ga0116170_10005195_pt1 | contig 11711 bp, 9 predicted proteins | sample AD_JPNHW1_MetaG_FD_89797 | JGI IMG/M metagenome (GOLD analysis project Ga0116170, IMG submission 89797) | Active sludge microbial communities of municipal wastewater-treating anaerobic digesters from Japan - AD_JPNHW1_MetaG | ecosystem: Engineered > Bioreactor > Anaerobic > Digestate | place... | reverse complement strand
TTCAGCGAAAAACCTTTCACCTGTAACATGGATGAGGCGCTCAACCTCACACGTAAACAGCGGAGCAGCGGGCTCTCCTATGGCATCGCAATGGTGTACTCCGGCTACCCGGCACTCCAACAGGCCCGGACACTGATCCAAACCGATAAGGCACTCGGCATCGTGCGCAAAGTCGTTGCCTCCTACCCCCTCGGCTGGATGGCCCAGCGTCTCGAAACAGCAGGCAATAAGCAGGCCGGCTGGCGTGCAGATCCGCGCCGGTGCGGCCCCGCCGGCTGCCTCATCGATCTGGGCATCCACTGTTTCTACCTCACGGAATGGGTCGTTGGCCTGAGCGTCAGCGAAGTGTGTGCCGATCTGCGTCCCACCGTCGCAGGACGTATACTGGATGACGATTGCAGCGTGCTGGTGCGTTTCTCGACCGGTGCCCGCGGCATGTTCCTCGCCAGCCAGATCGCAACGGGTAAAACCGAAGGCCTTTCCCTCAGGGTTTACGGTGACAAAGGCGCGCTCAGCTGGGCGCAAAGCAAACCCGAGCAGCTGATACTGACCGGCCTCGACGGCATGCGGCAAATTCTCACAGACGGGCCGTCTGCGGAAGAAGTGGCGGGCATTGCGACACTCTCGCCCTACGGCAATAACACCGCCTATATCGCAGCACTGGCCGCCGCCTACCGGTCGTTCGCCGACACACTCGACAAACCGAAAAGTAAAGCGGCCGACGTTCCCCCTGCCTTTATGAGCGTCGCGGAGGGTTTGCGTACGGTCGCCTTCGTGGATGCGGTTATCAAAAACACGGCCCAGCCCACAGAAGAGGGGGTGCCGCCTCCGGCCAAGTGGATACCGCTCGTCGTACCTCCAGTCCCCGAACTGTAGGCATCCACACCCGCCGGCCCAACCGCGGTTACACCAAACACAAAGCGGATTCTCTCCACGATCCCCCGTGACGGCAAATTTTCAGCGCAATTAAATGAAGAAGGATTGACAGACGCCCCATGATTTTCTAAAGTGTGCCCCGTTTTCCTCCCAGAAAAGGGCGTTTTCTTTTTGTTTGTGGCGAGGTAGCTCAGTTGGTAGAGCAGCGGACTGAAAATCCGCGTGTCGCCGGTCCGATCCCGGCCCTTGCCACCATTTCATGCCCTGATCCAGTCCTTTACTTTACCGACTAGGCCTCCACTGACACCCGGCAAAAGACGTTGAATTGCCGGTGATTCACACGGACGCGGCTATATGAGTGTCTCTTTCGCATACAAGGAACAGGAATCATGCGAACAAAAAAAGACTACGGCGTTCGGTACTGTCTGACAGCTACTGTTCTTGGCGGACTGCTTACGGCTGCAATTGTTGGGGCGATTAAACCTGCACGCGACTTTGCTGTCGATTTTGCCGAGTGGCAACGGAGATATGTTCTTGATTTCATATCTTATCTTGGGACAACTACAGACGTGTACGTGTGGGGTGTGTTCCTGGTAGGTGTCATTGATGTGTTGCTGCTGTTGTACGCATTGAAACGGATCATTCTGGATTGGCAGGAAAAATCAAGGAAGAATTCGCCACTGGCCTATACCGAAGACCGTTTTTACGGGGTTTTGTGGCGTTGGAATATGTCTGGGGTTTGCAACCCCGTTGACCCATTGGCATTCTGCCCACGGTGCGACATGCAATTTTCGCCGGATCCACGTTATACAGGCACTCTCACACCCTTGTGTTGCCGTCAGTGCGGCTATACGTTAACAATCCCGATCGAACCTTTGAAGGTGAACGAAAATATCGTTTGCCAAGTTCAGAGGAAAATACGCACCGGCGAATGGAAACAAGCTGTGAAGGACGCACAGGAAAGACACAGCACCCTGACCGGTTCATAACCCTGGCCGACATTTTGCTCTGTATTCCAACCGCTTGGGTGCCGCCGCTATACGGGTTCACAGGTGATCGGCAAAGATCAGTTTGCTTGTGTCAAAGCCCAATACGGACGCCTTCGCAATGAGGATAGCTTTGACGCTGTCGTCCATTTTGGGTTCCCTGGCCAGTATCCACAAATAGGATTTATTGGGGCCGCACACGAGCGAATACTGATAATTCCGGTGGTCGAGTTCACAAACGACATACGAGCCGTAGAAGGGGCCGAAGAACGAGACCTTCAGGTACCCGAGGTCCCGCCTCTTAACGAAATAGGCTTTACCCTCGGCTTCTTTCCATGCCCCCTCTCCGGCGGAATAGCCGCGGTTCAACACCCTGATGCCGCCGTCATCCCGAAGGCTGTAATCCGCCGTAACCCGGGTCAAACCGCGCTCGAACGAATGGTCCAGCCTCGCAATCTCGTACCACTTCCCAAGATATTTGTCGGCCTTGAAATGATCGACTGGTTTCACGTTTTTAGGTATTCCGACACACCCCGTTATAAACAAGGCCAACACTACCGGCCACCTTTTCATCTTCATATCAACCTCCATACCCTAACGCCAGCCCTGATACGATAGTCGTTAACACACTCTCAGATTCCCGCGTTCTTCCGCAATCGCAACAGCGCCGCCACGGATTCTTCCGGAATCAAACCGTGCGTGTCTGGCGGAACATCCAGCAGAAGATTCGCGCCGCCCGTCCGGCATGCGGTGTACAGTTTCACCAGTGTCTCGTCCGAGCGCGGCACATCCCCGGAGACCCAAAACCAGTTCTTGCCGATCGGGTCACACACTTCGCCGGGCATATAGTAACTTTTCCCTTGGACCTTCTGCCACTTCGAAAACCCGCTCGGCGGAGTTGGGGATGTTGGACATTTCCATCCACGATTTGACGCCCTCATCAAAAAGCATCCGGCTGCCGAAGCGTCCATGATTGTCACTGCTGTTGTAATACAGGCCGGGCAGAACGCCCCGCTTCTCGCACACCTTGCAGAGCTTCTCAACCACATTGGTCTTGTCCGTGCTGTTGGCCACAGTGTAGCCGGTATATTTGCTCGGCCACAGGCAGTGCCCGGCCACATGCTTCGTGGTCAGAACGACGTATCTCATTCCCGCGTCGCGGGCGACGGACACCCATTGGTCAACATCCAGCCGGTCCGGCGCATAGAGCGTCGCCGGTTCCTTGCCCGTGGGGAACTCAGTCTGGGCAAACGTGGCAAGACCGTAGCAAATGAACATGCCGTACTGGAGCGACTCCCATTTCCGCAGCTGTTCCAACGGCAGCCGCTGGCTGCCTGATTCAGCGGCTGTCGAGGCTGCAAGGAAATGCCGCCGGGTAAGATAGTCTCTCATTTTGACAAACTCTTAAAACATGCGTGGACGGCCCAGACACAAAGCTCACTTTTCTGCGCCTTCCGGCACCGGCGCGAGGGTCAACTGCCCCATCCGGTAAAGGCCCTGGGCATAGACATGCGTGAAGATCGGACTCCACGACCAGGAGGTTCTACCGGCAAAACCGCGTGTGCGCATAACATTGGCGAAGATCCTGTCGCCGGGCGCGACGGCGCAGTCCGGCAGCAACTGCTTCAGCGGGATGGCCATGGCCAGCGTCCAGCCGCCGGGCTCTGGCAGGCTCTTGACCACCGGCTTGACCGGCCAGTCGTCCATTCGGGCGACGCCGTTAACAATCTGGTGCCGCACAGCCTTGAACTCGCCGCTGGGGGCTACCGCCATCTCCACATAGGGACAATCCGGTTGTGCGGCCAAGAACAGCTCCACATTATTTCCCCAGATCCCCGCGCTGAGATGCTTGATCGCCGAGTCGCCGTTTTCGCGGTACTTGAGGTACAGATACGCGCTGTCGGATGCGAGCCACAGTTCGGGCTTCGCGGTCAGTTCGCCGCCGGACAGCAGCGCCCAGCCGCCGGACTTTGCGGCCTTGCTGAAATCAACGTTGTCGAGCGCGCCGCCACGCTCCCCGGCGTAGACGGTCGCGGCGTGCGGCACCGGCTGCGCGCGTATCTTCTCCCGCGCTTCAAACGCCTTGCGCCCTGCCACGGCTTGGGTCCAGATGTTGTCAATGAACCATTGGACGCGCTTTTGTTCCGACGGGGTTTCCGCCCGACACACGGCCTGGTCAATAAGCTTCTGCAACTCCCCCATCCGCTCCGGCGTGCCCAGGTGCCAGTTCACCTTCTCGGTATGAATACCATGCGTGAAGGATTCCCCGGAAACCCCGGGCATGGCGTTTTCAGGATAGTTGGCCGGATTCCAGGTGATCTCTTCGATTCTCCGGTAAAACTGGCGCATCGGTTCGCCGGCCTTGCCGTAATAAAGGGCGAAATACTCGTCAACCACCTGCGCGGGATCGGCCGACGCATCAAAACACACCTTGCCGGCAACGTAGGCCTCCAACAGGTTGAACGGCATTCTGACTTCGGCGAAGTAGCCGCGGACGCCATCCTGAACAAACTCCTTGAAATACCGCCCGGCCTGCCACGGATACAGCACCGGGAAAAACCCGCCGTACTTGTAGATCAGCTGGGCATCCCAGGCCGGGCACAGCATATACAGCCAGACCCCCAGCGGCCGCCTGGAGCCTTCGTTTGTGACCCAGTCCTTATACGCGGTGTGCTGCCACGAATAAACGCCCGGGTGAAACCATGACTGGAGGCTCATGCACATCTGAACGGAGACATTGGGCTGCAACTTCAGCACCTCCGGATCGGGGTACGTCAGATAATCGTTGTAGGCGAGGGCGGCAATCCCGATGGCCGGATCATGCTTTGCCGCGGCGGCGGCGATCCGGTTCACCCAGTCGAAATGGAGGTAGTTGTAGCGACGCTCCGCCGGGATACCCGGGAAACAGGTGCGGCACTTCTCGCACTGGCACCAGGATCTGTTGTCATCCTCCTCAATCGGGTAGTACCAAGGCTTTCCCGGCATTCTCCGCACATGGTTTCCGTATCCGCCTTCCACCTTCTCGCCCTGAAACACCTTGAAGGCCTCTTCGGCAAAATAAGCCACCGGCCCCGGATGCGACGGACACACCTGCAGCGGGATATCCTGATTGGGATAGCTCCACTCGCTCAGGCTGTTCCGGCCACCGGGATGTACCTGCGCAAAATACTCCGGACGTTTCTCGATGAACAACTTGGCCATGTGGGGAAGGACCGACTTGCCCCAGTAGCGGTAGAAGATGCTGAAAATACTGTGGTTGGAGCTGCCGAAGAGGTTGTTCAGACGCCAGCGCATATGAAGCAGCGTGATGTCGCGCGGCGGCGCCAAGGCGGTTCGGCTCCCCAAACTCATCTGCCGGTAGGCGTCCATCTTCGGCGAGGTGCGGATGGAGACCGGCTGGACTGTGAGCGTCGGGCGCTTTTCGAAGGCGATCCCGTCATCCCCGAACGAGTAGAACCGGACGCCGCAGCATTTCTCAAGGAAGTCGTAAACGGCGAAGGTGGTCGACCGGTAGGTGTACTGAAGGGCGGGATAGGTCTTCTCGTCGGCGTAGTCCACCTTGCCGTAGTCCGGAGAATCGTTGCCGATGAGCACGATGTGGTCGTCGGCGAACTGGACCAGGTATTCCTCGCCCGTGAATCCCGGTTCCGGAACCTTGAGCCTCCGAGTGGATTCGCTCTCGCCGACCAGGATCGCAACCCCCTGGACAGCGGCGCGGTTGGTGACGATCGGCAGCTCCGCGCCGGTGATGAGCTTGACGACATGCCGCAATTCGAAGGCCGCCAACTGCGCCGAACGCGTCGGTTTCCCGGCGTCAATCACAATCCCGGCAAGCGGACGGCCTTCCCTGACCAGCGTCGCATCCGCTCCAGGCGCATAAAGAGCGGCCATGCCGAGTAATGCGGACAGCCACAGGAACTTGATCTTTTTCATAGTGAACACTTTTCTTGCTTGTTAACGAACCTTGTCATTTCCCGCGCGGGTTGACGTGGATATGCAGCCCGGAATATTCCACCTGCGAATCGCGCCCCGCAGAGAGAACCGGCTGGAATCCGGCGGTGAAGAGTCGCGGATACGGGAGATTAACGACGGGCAACACGACCGTGCGCGTTTGAGGGTCGGCGGTGACCTTGAAGGTGTCGAACCGCTGTCCGGCTGAGCCGGTGCCGCAGCCGCCGCAGGCAAAAAGGGCGCCGACCGAGCCGTCCCCCTTTCCCTTCGCGGTAAATTCAAAGACAATCTCGTCGCCGCGTCGCGCCGGGAAGATCCGCGCATGGCTGATACTGCCGGGGCAACGGATGGTCACCCTGCCATTGCCCGACGCGATGGTGCCGGGGTGGTCACCGTTTTGCTTCCAGCCGTCGGGCAGAGCGCCGGAAGCGGACTGGAAAGAGCCATTGACCGGCAAGTCCCCTTCCTGCGCCAGCGGGGCAAGGAAGATCCGCCCCAGGCTCCTGTAAAGCCGCTCGGCATAGCCCTCCACATAGAGGGGGACCCATGACCACGACGTTTCGCCATCAAAACCGCGGGTGCGCACAAAATTAGCGTAGAGCATGCTGCCGGGCGTGGCCTCGCGATTGGAGAGCAACTCTTTAAGCGGAAGGGACAGGGTCAGCGTCCAGCCTTCGGCATTCAGTTGGCTGTTGATCACCGGCGTGACCGCCCAGACGTTTGTTTGGGCGGCGCCCAGATGCCGCAAAGCCCTGAACTCGCCGCTGGGAGTGACCGTCATCTGGCCATAAGGATAGCCCTGCTGTGCGGCCACGAAGATCTCGACACGATTCGTCAGGAGTCCGGCGCCTTGATGTCTCATGGCCTTGTCGCCGGACTCGTGGTACCTGATGTAGAAATGGCTGCTGTCGGATGCAAATGACAGCCCGGGCTTTTGCGCGAGCTCATAGCCGTCAACCGTCGCCCAGCCGCCGGACTTGGCGGCCTCGTTGAAATCCACCTTCTCAGGCGCGCCTCCGCATTCCCCGGCATAGTCCGTGACCACTAACGAAGGAAAGGGCAACGCGCGCACGCGTTGGCGTTCTTCGAACGCCTTGCGCCCGGCCACCGCCTGCCCCCAGACATTTTCAATCAACCAGTGAACTCTCTGCTTCTCCTGCGGAGCCTGCGCCTGGCTGAGAGCCTGATCAACGAGCGCCTGCAACTCGGCCATCCGCTCCGGAGTGCCCAGGTGCCAGTTCACTTTTTCGGTATTGAAATTGTAGGTGAACGACTGGCGGGGGAAGCTTCCCTCCATCGTGGTCCAGCCATAGCCATCCAGTTTGGCGGGATAATTGGCCGGGTTCCAAGTAATCTCCTCGATTCTCTTGTAAAACTGGCGCATCGGTTCACCGGCCTTGCCATAATAAAGGGCGAAATACTCGTCGATCACCTGCGCGGGATCGGCCGACGCATCAAAACACACCTTGCAGGCAACGTAGGCCTCCAACAGGTTGAATGGCATTCTGACTTCGGCGAAGCAGCCGCGAACGCCATCCTGGACAAACTCCTTGAAATACCGCCCGGCCCGCCACGGATACAGCACCGGAAAAAACTGGTCATAGTGGTAGATCAGCTGGGCATCCCACGCTGGCTGCAGCATGTAAACCCAGACCCCCAGAGGTCGCCTGGAACCCTCGTTTGTGGCCCAGTCCTTGTACGCGGTGTGCTGCCAGGCGTAAACGCCCGGATGGTACCAGAACTGGATCCCCAGGCACATCTGCACCGCAATATTGGTCTGAAGCTTAAGCACGCCGGAATCTGGATAAGGCAGTGTGCTTTCATAGGCCAAAGTGGAAATGCCAATGGCCGGGTTATGCTTCGCCGCGGCGGCGGCGATCCGGTTCACCCAATCGAAATGGAGATAGCCGTAGCGAAGCTCCGGCAATACATTGGTAAAGCTGTTCCGGCATGTTGCACATTGACACCAGGCCTGATTGTCCTCCTCTTGAATCGGGTAGTACCAAGGCTGGCCGGTCATCCGCAGCACATGGTTGCCGTATCCGCCTTCCACCTTCTCACCCTGAAACACCTTGAAAGCCTCATCGGCGAAATAGGCCACGGGACCCGGATGCGACGGGCATAGCTGCGCCGGGATATCCTCGTTGGGATAACTCCATTCGCTCAGGCTGTTCCGGCTCCCGGGACGTGCCTGCGCAAAATACTCCGGCCGTTTCTCGATGAACAGCTTGGCCATGTGGGGAAGAACCGACTTGCCCCAGTAGCGGTAGAAAATGCTGTAAATGCTGTGGTTGGCGCTGCCGAAAAGGTTGTTCAGACGCCAGCGCATCTGCAGCAGCCTCAAGTCGCGCGGCGCCACGCGGAATCGCCCCCCTAGACTCAGGCACCGGTAAGCGTCCATTTTCGGCGAGGTGCGGATGGAGAGCGGATGGACCGCAAGAGTCGCCCGTTTCTCTAAGGCGATCCCGTCATCCCCGAACGAGTAGAAGCGGACGCCGCAGCATTTTTCCAGAAAGTCGTAGACGGCGAAAGTGGTCGACCGGTAGGTATACTGGAGGGCGGGATAGGTCTTCTCGTCGGCGTAGTCCACCTTGCCGTAGTCCGGCGAATCGTTGCCGAGGAGCACGATCCGGCCCCTGGCAAACTGGACCAGGTATTCCTCGCCCTGAAATACCGGATCCGGGATGTTGAGTTTGCGCGTGGCCTCGCTCTCGCCAACCAGGATCACAACCCCTTGGACAGCGGCACTGTTGGTGATGATCGGCAGTTCCGCGCCGGTGATGAGCTTGACGACATGCCGCAGTTCGAAGGCCGCCAGTTGCGCCGAGCGCGTGGGCTTTTCGGCGGCAATCACGATGCCGGCCAGGGGCCGGCCGTTCTTGACCAACGTCACCTTGGCGCCAAGGGCACCGTTGGCCATACTGCCGGTCAAGGCAAAAAGCCAAAAGAGTTTTATCGTTCTCAGCTTGCATTCCCTTCAGGTGTTTCGAGAAAACGCCCGTCACTGCTCTTAAAAACTCCACGCCGGCCTGACCGGCCCCGCCGAGAAAACCTCGCGGATATGCAGGCCGCTATGCGGCGTCGGCGGGAACCCCTTTCCCATGCCTTCGGCAATGGCCATGATGCGATAGCACAAGAGATGATGCCACTGTCCGTCAGCCATACGCAGGGTTGCGCCCACCGGGTGATCAACATACCACTCGTTTCCGTGTTGGGGCGGGCCATAGTCGTAACGCGGGACACAGGCAAAAAAAGGCGACAACAACTGGGTGCGGTCGCCGTTGAGCGGCCAGAGGCAGAGAATCTCACGGAATTGTCCCCAGGCGATATTGCCCGCGCAGTTGATAAATCCCCCGAGAGACTGGTTGCAGACAATATAAGGGGTGCCATCCGCAGCCTGCAATAACCCCACGGGGCTGGGCTGCCGGAGATTGGGAGCCAGGATGATGGTTTCCCATGACGCCCCGCCGTCGCGGGTGCGCAAGACCAGCACATTGTTGTAGTTCGTGCTTCCCGGACGCGCCGTGCCAAGCAACGACCCATCCACATCGCGGATCACTGACGCCTCGCCTGCCTCGGTAGACAGCTGGATCGGGGTAAACGCATTCGGGCGCCAACCGCGCTCGCCATGCCGCCAGCGGGTAATGCCGGATTGCCATCCGGCGGCCATCGGAAGCAATATGTCGTTGCCGTCAACAATGCCGCCGCCTAACCCAAGGTTAGTAAACTTTGTGCCCGGCACTAGATCACCCGAAGCCGCGCGCTCCGGCGCGCCCGCATGGAATTGCCGGCCGTCAAAGCTTAACTGCGACACCTCGAAATAGGCGTGCAGGTTGGTTCCCGTCAGCGTATACGTGTGACTCCGCTCGCCCCGGAGCGCAGCCTCATCCACGTCATTGGCCAGGCAATAACATATCCCGAAGCCCGTCCCGGCATGCGGATGCGGCGCCCCGTCGGTTTGTTTGGCCCCCAGCGGGATGAACCCGCCGACAAGCGGATATTTTACCATCGTCACCATCGTTCCGAGGCGGGGGTGACGCTCCGGGTGATTCCGGGAAACGGCGACCGCCCCATCCGCGACAATCCGTTTCGGATCGTCAAACAGGATGACATCCGTACCCATTTCATAGTCCCAGCTCTTTGCACTGACCCGATGGATATTCGCACAAATTGCCGCCTGGGTGGGTGATATCTGGAACGGCCATCCCAAGCCGTATCTCCAATCTTCGCCGGCAGGCGTGCTCGGGGGCGTCTGAACCATAACCGGGTTGTGTGAGACGCCTGTAAGGCCCCCCGCCGCTTGCAAGGCTACCTCTGCGCCAGGGGCGCAGTGAACCCCCATGCCGATTAAAGCAATCAGCCAAATGGCCGCTGTATTTTTAATCTTATGTTCCCCTTCCGGTGTCGCATTGTCCATCCTGAAAATCCGCCTTGCCACCCCCATAAATGATGATCCGCCCCCTTGTGACGCATGTGTTACACGGCGCTATTGCAGAGACAAGACAACCCCCCGGCGCAGGCTCGCGCTGGTCCGCACGTTGTAATATCCGGGCAACGAAGGCGCGACGGAGGCCTGAAAATGGATCCAGCCGACACTCTCGCTCCAGGCATAGCCGGCGAAACGCCCCGTCTCGCGGTCGATGGTCACCTGGTCGTGGGTCGGGTGGAAATTTATCCACCCGGCGTTCTCGCTCCAGGCAAAGCCCGACAGCATTCCAGCCTTCAGGTTCACGCCCCAGTTGCTGGCGGCATCGTTGGCGTAGGGGCCGGCGGCGTCGCAGCTCAGTTTGATCCAGCCGATATTCTCCGCCCACGCGAAGCCTGAAACATAGCCCTCCGGGTGGACAGTCACGCCGCCATGGGTCGGCGCGAAGTTCACCCACCCGGCGTTTTCAGCCCAGGCGAACTTGTTCGCCGGATCGATATTCCCGGTGTCCGCCCGCACCTGGCCGCTCAGAACAGCGCCCAGGATCAGAAGTGTGGACAGCCGCAGCCGTACTGTGAGTCGTGTTGTCATGGTCGTTCCCCCTTTATGCAAACCTTGGGTTCCTCAGTAACCGCCTCGGACAGGCCAGGCACGCAACATTTGGGTCTTCTGGTCATGCAGCAACCTGCCGGTGGCCACGTGGTAAAAGAAAGCGCGAGTTGCCGTGTAGCAACACGTCGTACTGGTCCAATAGTTCTCTGTTCGAACGTTGACGAACGGATGCCCATAGGGCAACGTAGGGTAATAGTCGTAGAAGCTCATCAGGCTCAGGAATTCGCGCACATTCGGCAGGCGCCAGTCGTCATAGCCGCCATAGACCAGGTCGTTGCAGTTGGTCACGGCGGCACCCCAGTTCGTGGTGGCGAACATGCCCGCGTTCCGCGCCCACATCAGGCCGGTCAGATTGTCCACCACGCAATTCGTGTCGGACAGGATGACGAAGCGGTTCGTCGGCCACGCCACGCCCAGCTTCAAGGCGCCATCGTCATTCGCCGCACATGTTTTCGTCTCTCCCGTTTTCATCACCGGCGCGCGGTTGGTCACCAGTGCCATGATCTCGTTCAGGGTGTGCATGGCCCTGTTGGTCGGCCCGCCGCCCGGATCGGCGAACGCTCCCGTCCGTTTAGCCACCACGTTGCCCTGAACGTCCAGCTTGTCGTAGATATCCTGAAGCGTGAACATCGCGCTGTCCGGACTGGTCGCGGATATTGGAGAATCCAAGTTCCCGGCGCGTACGGCTATCGCCAAAATCGCCACGGCCGTCAGGATCAGGCTGATCCGGGCAGGGTATAGGTTGGATCGGGTAATCATGACATGCTCTCCTTGTTGAATCTGTTATCTTGCTTCATGGAACGTAATCCGTCAGGGCGCTCCGCCACGGACCGGCCATGCATACCGATTCATTGTTTTGG
>Ga0116170_10005193_pt1 | contig 11715 bp, 11 predicted proteins | sample AD_JPNHW1_MetaG_FD_89797 | JGI IMG/M metagenome (GOLD analysis project Ga0116170, IMG submission 89797) | Active sludge microbial communities of municipal wastewater-treating anaerobic digesters from Japan - AD_JPNHW1_MetaG | ecosystem: Engineered > Bioreactor > Anaerobic > Digestate | place... | reverse complement strand
TTAAGGCGGATGACCCCCAGCAGTTGGATGGCGAGTGGAATATCTACCACGCGAGCGGCATGGCCTGGCGGAGAAACCACGACCAGCCACTCTCCCGTGCCTCCAAACGCGAGCAGCCAGCCTGGGGGGCCTGTGCCGCCGCAGGTGTGTATCCGCGCGAAGCTTTTCTCGCGGTCGGCGGCTTTGACGAGGACTTCTTTGCTTACATGGAAGATATTGACCTGGACTTCCGCCTGCGCCTGCAAGGAGTTCAGTGCGTCTACCTGCCACAAGCCGTGGTCCGGCATGTGGGCTCGGGGAGCACATCCTCGCATAGCGACCTCGCGGTCTTCCACGGCCAACGTAACCTGGTGTGGACTTTCGTAAAGGACATGCCCGGCGCGCTCTTTTGGCTGCTCCTCCCTGCCCACCTGGTGGTGAATATCATCTACCTGGTGGCTGCCTTGTTTGTGCCCTTCGGCAAGCAAATCGCGCGTGGAAAATGGCACGCCCTCCAGGGCTTGCCCCGCATGTGGGCAAAACGCAAACAGGTTCAATCCACCCGCAAGGTTTCAGCTTGGCAAATTGCCAGGCATCTGGACTGGAATCCCTTCAGTCCCCTAATAAAACTCACCTTCAAATGACGCTTTTCGCACATCACCCCCCAACCCCGAGGCTCCCATGACCGTCAACCCGAACGTCCGTTACTTCCTGATTAACCCCTCCGGCAATCTCTCCCTCACCACCTCCCTCAAGGATGCCCTGGCCGCCACCCGCGACAATGGTTACTTCTGGGCCGATTATTGTGAGCCGACCGCTGAGAGCCTGGCCGAACTCATCCCCGAGCTGGGCATCCATCCTCTCTCCGTCGAAGACTGCCTGAACGAGGATCAGCTGCCTAAGTTGGATAGCCTGCCCACCTATTCTTTCATGATTTTCAACATCTTCGAACAAACCGCCGTGGGCGTCAAGATTCACGAACTGGACTTGTTTCTGGGGGAAAAATTCCTTGTCACCGTCTCCCACAAGGATGAGACCGGCCAGCACCTCCTAAAAGGGATGGAGAAAAGCATCGAGCGGGAGAGCCACAAGGCAGCCCAGGGGCCGGCCTTCCTGATGCACCTCATCGTGGATAAAGTCGTGGATTATAAGTTCAACGCGCTGGAAGCAATGGAGGAAAAACTGGATGAGGATGAAGACCGCATTCTGAACCGCACCGGGACCTTCGACCCCGCTTCCCTGATGGACTCCCGCCGTGACCTGCTGCAAATCCGCAAGTCCCTCTACCACGAACGCGAGGTGATTTCAAAAATTATCCGCCAGGATAGCCCTTTTATCCCCGATAAAGCCCTCATCTATTTCCGCGACGTTTACGATCATCTCTCCAAGTATTACGAAATGTCCGAGTCCACGCGCGACCTCGTCACCAGCCTGATGGAGATTCATCTGTCCATCATCAGCAACACCATCGCCGAAACCTCCAACCTCACCAACGCGATAATGCGCCGGCTGACCCTCATCACCACCATCTTCATGCCGCTTTCACTCATCTCCGGCATCGGTGGCATGTCGGAATTCACCATGTTCATTGGTCAACAAAACTGGAAAATTGGCTACTTTGTTCTCTTGTTGGTGATGGTCGTCATTGCCGGGATTAATTACATGCTTCTATCCCGCATGGAAGAAAAACTGAGGTCGGGTATACACAAGCTCTAGCTGTTTTCGCCGATGGAGATCCCTAATCTTCAGGCTGCCCCTCTTCCGGACCGCTTTCCGCCCCTCCCGGAGCCGTTTCCGGGTTTTCGCGCGCCAGGCGCAGCGCTCTCAGCGCCAGTTCCAGGTCCAGGGGGGTATTAATCAATTGAAGCAATCGCGGCCACACCTGCTCTGCCTCTAATTTATCCCAATGACCAATATAGTCCTGGTAGGCCGCGTCCCTCAAGGCCATCCGGGATTTTTGAAACGCCACCAGGCCGGGGAGCAGGCGCTTAATCGGCCCGTCGTGCCCGAAGTAAGTCGTAATCCGGTCCCTTTCCTCGCTGATAAACTGCGGGACCAACGCGATCCAAACGTCCAGGTCGTGCACCAACCCCAGTTCGTCCTGCATGCTTTTCGTCTGGCTGATGAAAGGCTTTAGCTTGCCGCTATACAGGTCATCAAACGCCTCCAGCGTGTAGCGCAGGCGTTTGGCACTAATCCGCATGGCATGCAGCTCGGTAATGTTGGCGGGGTCGTGGATATAGGGTACATGGCCCAGTAGCGCCTGAATCCTGGCGTTAATGCCCACAAACGCCAGTTCATACAACGCCGGTGAATACAAAAATACGTTTCCCGTGTCTGAGAGAAAAGGTGCAATCCATTGCTCAATTCGGTTGAGCGTGTCATCCTGCTCCAACTCGTCCATGGCATGGTTGACATGCCCTTGGATTTCCTTTCGCTGCTGTTCCAGGCGTAATTCCAACCGGCGCAAGCCGGGCACGTACCTGGCGCTGCCTAATTCGGGCAGGGCGGCCTTTAGGCTCTCCAGTTGCACGTCCAAATCCCGCGCCTCGCCCAGTGCCTGGGTGACATCCCGCACATCCCGCGCGATGTGGCTGCGTTTTTGCTTGGGTAAATGTTCGCCAAACAGGGTTAGCGTGCTGCGCATGCGCCGGGAGGCCACGCGCATTCGGTGGATGTACTCAATATCCTGGCCCTGTCGCACGCCTTCCACTTCCGCCCGCATGGCGTCCAGGTGTTTCTTTATTTCCCTTGCCCCGTAGGTGCGAATGGCTTCAGAAGTCATTTTGCTTTCCTTCTTTCAGTGGGCAAAAACATCGCCCACGATGGCTGTGGAGGCTTGGTATGGTTGAAAGTTAGTATGGTTTCTTCCCTTTGGTCAGCCGGTTATGCAGTAACTGCATGATGGGTTCTTTCAAATCTTCAAAGATGGCATTGGATTTGCGGTTCGCGTCCACGGTCACAAAGTTGTACTCGTGCGAAAGCTCATCAAATTCCTTCAGGATGAGTTCCTGGTAGGAAATGAAACTGTCGTAAAGATTGTCCGCCAGGTGCATGTCCATGCCAGCTTCCCAGTAATTCAACCCCCGCCCATGGATGAGCCGCGTTACCAGGCTATCCACGCTGGCTTTCATGTAGAGGATTAAATCGGGTTTCAGCGCGATTCCATACAATGCGCGCGCCCAGGCCTTATCAATGCCCCGGATACTGTCACGGGCGATGACGGAGTAAAAATAGCGGTCGGAGAGCACCACAAACCCAGCCTGCAGCGCGGGAATGATCAGGTTCTCAAGCCTGTCCGCGAAGTCAGCGGCATAAAAGAGGCTCATGGTTAAGGGTCCAAGCGTGTGCCCACTCTTGGCGGCATCCAAACCATCCTGCGTCAACGCGGAGCGGGTCAGCCCGGTATCCGAAACGGCGTACCCTTCATCCTCCAACCAGCGGCGCAGCAATTTAATTTGCGTGGAGCGCCCAACACCATCAGGTCCTTCCAGGACAATCAGCTTGCCAGGAAGTTTTTGGGTATCCCGGTAGGGAAATCCCGCGCCGTAGAAGACAGGTCCTTTCATTTTTTCTCTCCTTTACCCTGCGCCTGTGGATTGGACACACCAATCGGTTTCTCGTTCGGGTTGGGCAGTCCTTCCCAGCCCGTCAGAATATTTTTGATGATCGCGCGTACTTTTTTCTGTTGATCCTTGACGGGCAGGGTGCCATCAATCTTGATTAAACCAAATTCATCAACCATCTTGTCATACTCTGCCAGGATTTTTCCCTGGAAAAGTTTGAAGCTTTCGTTGATGTCGTTGGAAAGGTTGAGGTCCATGCCGGCTTCGTAATACTTCAGGCTGGCCCGCGCCGCGGTGATGCGTTCAACCGCCACATCCAGTGGCACACTAAAATACAAGGCCGCGTCTGGCTTGATCGCGAAGGAGTACATGTTCCGCACCCATTGGGGGTCCACGTTCCGCGCCACATCGCGCGCGAACGCGGTGAACACGTAGCGGTCAGCTAAAACAATCACCCCGGCTTTCAGGAGTGGGAGAATGCTATTTTCCCAGCGGTCGGCGAAATCGGTGCAATGCAGGATGCTGAAGGTGGTGGGGGTAAAGGTGTGGGCTTTTTTGGCGGCCTTGGTTGTGCTTTTGACCAGCTCAGAGCTATTCCACTCACTGAAGTACACCGAGTATCCAGCGCTTTGTAACCACTTGTACAACAAATCGATCTGCGTGGATTTTCCGGAGCCATCAATACCCTCAACAATAATGAGCTTGCCTTTCGTGTTGTTAGGTTTTAACACATCTCACTCCTTGTTCTAAATGCCTGTTTCCCTCTGGCATCGGATGGATTTCCACCTGCCGCGTATCGGGAGGCTTGAATTATTGTTAATTATAAATTAAGGATGAAGAAATGGCCAAACGACCACCAGTGGGGCAAAGCCAAAAATTTTACAGTTTTCGGGGATTGGCAACAAGGTCAGGCGGTGTCAAGGTTTTCGTCTTCGTCTTCTGACTCATCATCCTCGCTGTCCATCTCCATCAGCTCGCCGGTATGAATGAAGACGATGCGTTCACAAATGTTGGTAACGCGGTCGGCCGTCCGCTCCAGGTTATGAATTACCCACAAAATTTGATTGGCATGGTCAATCGCTTGTGGATCGTTAATCATGGTTTGGATAAGCTTGTGATAAACAAGATTGTAGAGCTCATCCACTTCGTCGTCTTCCAGCGGAATTTGTCGGGCGGCCGCCTCATCTTCGGCGATGAAGGCATCCAGCGCCCGATGCAACATCGAGATGGCCTTGTCCGCCATGGTTGTAATTTCCCGGATGGGGATAAGGGTATCTTCCTCAGCCAGGCGCACGCAAACCTTGGCAATGCCTTTGGCGTAATCACCAATGCGCTCCAGCTCGGTTATGACTTCCAACATGCCGGCCAACAGCCGCAGGTCGTGCGCCATGGGCGACTGGGTGGCCAACAGAATCAGGATGCGGTTTTCAATGGCGAAGCGTTTGTTGTTAATCCGGCGGTCATTGTGCTGCACTTCCATCGCTGCGGCAATGTCGCGCCGGCGCAGGGCATCCACAGCGTTCAGGATGGCCTGTTCAACCAGGCTCCCCAAAATCAGGATTTCATCCTGCACCAAACGAAGTTCGCGATCCAATGTCAGCCGTGCCATGACTCACTCCTCAAGATATGCTTGATGATATCAGCACTATCCGCAAACGTCCAGAATCAAGCTGGCTTTCAATCGCGCGGACCAGCTTCGCCCCTCAAACCCGCAGCGCGTCAATCTGTAACCAGCCTGTACTTTATGTGGAGGCAACAGGAATGGTGAAAAAGAAGTTCGCGCCATTGCCCTCCTCGCTCTCAGCCCAGATTTTACCGCCATGGGCTTCCACCATGTGCTTGCAAATGGAAAGCCCCAGCCCGGTCCCGCCACCAGCCCGGGCGCGATCGGCCTTGTAGAACCGCTCAAATATCCGGCTCACATCTTTCTGCGCGATTCCCACCCCCGTATCCGCCACGCGGAACACCACGAATCCGCCATCCTGCCAGGCGCTCAACTGGATTTTTCCTCCAGCCGGGGTGAACTTAATCGCGTTGTGGATGAGGTTGATGAATACCTGCGAGATGCGGGCCGGGTCGGCAAAGATTTGTGGTAGGTTGTCCGGGCATTCCTGCCCTACGCTTAACCCCATCCTTTCCGCCTGCAGCGTCATTCGCTCACAAGCCTTCGCCATCAGCCCGCAAGGGAACACGCGTTGGAAGTCAAAATTGGTCCTGCCCGATTCAATCCTGGAAAGTTCGAGCAGCTCATTCACCAGCTGGCTCAGGTTGTCCACCTCGGTGTCCATGCGCACCACGAAGCGCCGCGCGGCCGGAGGGTCTTCGAGCGCGCCATCAAGCAAGGTCTCGCTCAGGGCTTTCAGGCTGGCCATTGGCGTACGCAGTTCATGGGAGATGTTAGAGATGAAGTCCCGCCGCACAATCTCCAGGCGGTGGGTTTGCGTCAGGTCCTGAAAAAGCAGCATGGAGCGGCCCGGTATCTCGTCATCCAGCCGGATGCCCACCACCTGCAGGAAGTTGCGGTTCACTCCCATCTCAAGCGTGATGGACTTGGATTCTCCCCCGCGAAATTTTTCCCACAGCTCCACCAGCGCGTGGTGCCGCATGACCTCCACCACGGAGCGCCCCAGGGCTTTTTCCTGGCTGATCATGAACAGCTTTTCCGCCATTTTGTTGAGCAGCAGCACACGCCCATTGTCATCCGCGATGAGCAGCCCATCGGTCATCTGGCTGAGCACTGCGGAGAGCATGGACTGTTCCTTGAGGATGGCTTCCATGCGATACTGGATTTCACGCGCCGTGCTTTCCAGCGCCCCTTTCAACGCCTGCGTTTCAGACAGCGGACCCACGTCTTCAGGAATTTCCAGTTCCTTGAACCGTCCCTCTCCAAGGTCCCTGGTGGCCTGCGTCAGTTGGTTTAGGGCATGGCGCTGGCGCGCATCAGCCCTCAGGTTGACGTAGAGCCCCGCAAACAGGCCAACGACTGAAATAACCACAACATAAATGACCAGGCTGGTCGGGTTGAAGCCCGCGCCGGTTTCAGCCGCGGCCAGCTGCCCCCGCCTCACCAGCCATGGCACCCCCACAGCCATCAGCAAGGCGTAAACCGCCAGGATGCCCAGGTACGGAAGGATGACACGCATCTGCGAGCGGAGCTTCATCACTTACCCTTCAAACCGGTAGCCCGCCCCCCGAACGGTGATGATGCGCTGCGGCTTGTCGGGAACGGCCTCAATCTTTTCCCGCAGCCAGCGGATGTGGACATCCACCGTGCGCGAGTCCCCCACGAACCCCCAGCCCCACACCTGCTCCAGGATGAATTCCCGGGTCAACACACGGCCTTTGTGTAAGCCCATGAAAGCCAGCAGCTCATATTCCTTGGGTTTAAGCGGGATGACTTTGCCATCCAGGGAGACTTCCCGCCGGTTGGTGTCGATGATGAGGTTCCCAAAGGTCATGGCCTTCGGCAGCCCGGTTTCCTGTGCGCCCGTTTCAACTTCCTCGCGAATCAACCGCACTCGCCTTAGAAGGGCCTTCACCCGCGCGATGAGCTCGCGCATGCTGAACGGTTTGGGCAGGTAATCATCGGCGCCCACTTCCAGTCCCACCACGCGGTCAATCTCGTCATCCCGCGCTGTCAACATCAGGACGGGCGTGTTGGTTTCCTGTCGCAATATCCGGCAGACCTCAAACCCATCAATACCCGGCAGCATCACGTCCAGGATAATCAGGTCAGGCTTATAGGTTCGGGCCAGTTCCAACCCGGTATTGCCATCACCGGCCACCTCCACCTCGTAGCCTTCCTTTTTTAAGCTGTACGAAAGAGTCTCCTGCAAGGAGACTTCATCATCCACAACCAATATTTTCTCTTCCATGCTTCCTCCAGCCTGCCCAAATAATCCTGTTCAATGGATGACTTCCTAAAGTCACGAACCGGGGTAATTGTTAACAATTTTATCTTATGGAAGGGGAAACGCCCTCACTGTTGTACAGTGAGGAAACTGCGGGAGCGAAATTGACCAGACGCGCCTGCTCATACAAGTGTATCACCCTGGTTGGGCACGCGATGGTAAAATCCGGGGTGTAAAAGGATATTCGATGACGAAAACAATAAGCTCTGCCCGCGCTGATTTCCCGATTCTCAAAACCATGGTCAACGACCATCCCCTGGTGTACCTGGATAACGCGGCCACCACGCAAAAGCCTCAAAGCGTGATTGACGCGCTGGTGGATTATTACACCCACTACAACAGCAATATTCACCGTGGCAACCACAGCCTGGCCGCGCTAGCCACCCAGGCGCATGAAACAACCCGGGGCAGAGTAGCCCGTTTTATCAACGCGGAGCACAAACACGAAATCATCTTCACCCGCAACACCACGGAGTCCATCAACCTGGTAGCCCATTCCTTTGGCGATACATTCGTGAAGGAAGGGGACGAGGTGGTGGTTACCCAACTGGAGCACCACAGCAATTTCGTCCCCTGGCAGTTGCTATGCCAGCGTAAGGGCGCTCATTTCCGCGTGGTGCCTTTCACACCGGATGGCGACCTGGACCTGGAAGTGTTGGACAAGCTGCTCGGTAAGAGAACCAGATTACTGGCACTCAACCATGTATCCAATTCGTTGGGGACCGTCAATCCCCTGGAGATAATCATCCCCCTCGCCCACTCACGCGGCATTCCCGTGCTCGTGGATGCCGCCCAGTCGGTCCACCACATCGAACACGATGTCCGGAAGCTGGACGCGGATTTTTATGTTTTCTCAGGTCATAAAATGTATGGACCCACAGGCATCGGCGTGCTATATGGCCAGGAAAAATGGCTTGAGGCAATGATGCCTTTCCTCTCCGGTGGCGAAATGATAGACCAGGTGACCGTGGATCGAACCACTTTCAACCAGCTCCCCTTCAAATTTGAAGCCGGCACACCGGATATCGCCGGTGCGATTGGGCTGGCTGCCGCGATTGATTACCTCGAGCAGTTTGATACGGAAGAGCTGGCCGTTTATGAAGACGACCTATTACGCTACGGCATCGGGCAGCTTGGCCAGGTTCCTGGCTTGATCCTATATGGCAACCCAATCCGTCGCTCCAGTATTTTGCCCTTCAACCTGGAAGGCATCCAACATTATGATGTCGGCGTCCTACTGGATGCCTATGGGATTGCGGTGCGCACCGGTCAGCACTGCACGCAGCCCATCATGGACCGCCTGGGGATTACCGGGACAGTTCGCGCGTCCCTGGCTTTGTACAATACACGTGAAGATATTGACGCTCTGGTCCAAGGGCTGAAGCGCGTGTTGAAGATGCTAAAGAGGTAATCATGTCAACTATCCTCGAAATTGAGAACGAATTGATCGAAGCGTTCGGCCTGTTGGATAGCTGGGAAGAAAAGTACGACTATCTCATCGAGCTGGGGCAGGAGCTCCCAGCAATGGACCCTGCTCAAAAAACCGATTCCAATCTGGTAAAAGGCTGCCAGTCCAGCGTATGGCTGGCCGTGGAATGCCAGGATGGACGATTGTGCTTCCAAGCCGACAGTGATTCATTGGTTGTCAAAGGGATGGTAGCCGTGCTCAACAAGGTGTTTAATCACCAGCCAGCCGGCGAAGTCTTGGAGTCGGACTTACGCTTCTTTGAGTCCCTGGGGCTTTGGCGGCACCTTTCATCCCAGCGAGGTAATGGCCTGACGGCCATGGTGTCCCACCTCAAACAGGCCGCCGCGCGCTGCTTGGGTCAGGCCGAAGCGCTGCCTGCCACCAATCCGCAGGAAGAATAAGCATGGCCCTGAGTTATCGAATGCTCAACATCGCCGGCGCTCCAGCCGGACTGCTGGGCCTGGAGGAACTATTCCAGGAGCTCTTCGACCAAGACATCCGGCTTGAAGATGCCAGCCTCGATAGCCGCTTGCTCGAAGGGGTCAGAAAGCACAATTACGTTCCAAAATCAGCCATCACCCACTACCAACAGGCGTTGCGTGCCGCGTACGGGGATTACTACCGCCAGAAACAGGGCGGAAAGGCAGTGGTCGCCCGGGCTTATGGCACCTGGAGGGGCTATCCCCGCGAGCACATCCCCTGGTTCCCGACCATTTCGGAAGCCCTGTGCACGCAGTGTGGGGCCTGCAAGGATGTATGCGCCCGGCCCGTCTTTGACTGGGATGAAAATGGGAAGATTTGGGTGGCTGAGCCATTCCTTTGCCTGGTCGGCTGTTGTTTTTGTAAAAGTGTCTGCGAACCCAAGGCTTTGTTTTTCCCGGGGCAGGAACTGCTCAAGAACTATCCCGAAAAAATGTAAATCCCTTCCTTTTTGACCATTCAGCTGTTTTTCCCCGCAAGCTTTGATACAATCGCGCTATGAATAATTCAGGTAGACCTCAAATTCTATTAACCAACGACGACAGCATCAGTTCCCCAGGGCTGTGGGCCGCGGCCGAGGCGCTCGCCCCGCTGGGTTTTGTGCATGTGGTCGCCCCGCGCGTTCAACAAACCTCCATGGGCCGCTCCCTGCCAAGGGAATCCGATGGCCGGGTGGACCGCCAGACCATGACCGTCAACGGGCAGGAGTGGCAGGTCTACGCTGTGGGGGGCTCCCCGGCGCAATCCGTTTTGCATGGCCTGCTGGAGGTGCTGCAATTCAAGCCAGACCTGGTGGTTTCGGGGATTAACTATGGCGAAAACATCGCCTCCGGCCTGATGGTCAGCGGCACGGTCGGCGCGGCCATTGAAGCGGCCACCCTCGGCATGCCCGCGCTGGCTGTCTCCCTTCAGACCCCTGCTGAATTTCACTTCAACCTCTCAAGCGCGGTGGATTTCTCCGTGGCAGGTTACTTCACCCGCTATTTCGCTGAAAAAATGTTGAGAAAAAACATGCCCTTCGATGTCGACGTCATCAAAGTGGACGTGCCCGACAATGCCACCCCCGAAACGCCCTGGATTATCACCCGGCAATCCCGCCAGCGTTATTTCTTCCCGGTGCCGCGTGAGCATGAGGACGAAAATGGCTCAAGGAACATGGGCTACATCACCCGAGTGGACGCTGACACGCCTGAAGCTGACAGCGACCTGCGCGCGGTCATCATCGACCGCAAGGTCTCCGTCACCCCGCTCAGTTTCGACATGACCTCGCGCGTGGATTTTGGGGATTTGCGTAAATTGCTCGAGGAATAGGCCCACCCCTACAAGCATCCGGGCGCTCAGATGAGCGCCCGTTTTTGTTTGCTAAATATTAAACCTAATCTCAATTACATCACCGTCCTCAATGATGTAGTTCCGGCCTTCCACGCGCAGGCGGCCCTTGGCACGGGCCTCGGCCGTGCCGCCGAAGGCAATCATGTCTTCAAAGGAGATTATCTCGGCGCGGATGAAGCCCTTTTCCATGTCGGAGTGAATCACGCCCGCGGCTTCGCGCGCGTTAGCGCCTTTGCGCAGCGTCCAAGCATGCACTTCCTTGTCCCCCGCGGTGAAGAAGCTATGCACACCCAACAGGTCATACGAAAGCTTGATGACCCGCGACAGGCTGAGCTCGGTAATCCCAAATTCCTCCATGAACATGCCCGCGTCCTCCGGGCTGAGCGCCGCGATGTCCATTTCCAGCTTGGCAGGCAGGCTAATGACCATAGTGTGGGGGTGCGGGGGCGTGTAGGCGATGGCCGGCTGATCCTCGCTCTGATTAATCACCACAATCTGCGGCTTGCGGCTGAGAAAGCCGAAGCTGGAGAGCATTTTGTCTTCCTCGGCGGTGAAGGCGTGGTGGCGCAAGGGCAGGCCCTGGTTCAAGACTGCCTGCAAGCGCTCGAAGGCGTCAATTTCCGCCTGGATGACATTGCGCGGGCGGGCCACACCACGCCTGAACTCCTCGCGCAGCCTTTCAAGGCGGCGTTCGACCATGATGAGGTCGTTGAGGATGAATTCGGTGTCCATGGTCTGGATATCCCGCAGCGGGTCGATGCTGGCAGCGAGGTGGGGTACGCTGGCGTTTTCAAACTGGCGGACGACGTGCAAAAAGCCGTCCATTTGGGAGAGCTGGTTCACCAAAACGCCCGGCAAGCCTTCGCGCCCGGCGCTGCCGTCCAGGCCGGCGATGTCGGCATAGGTGACCTTAGCGCGCACAATTTTCTTGGGGTTATAAATGGCGCAGAGCTGGTCCACGCGCGGGTCCGGCACGTCC
>Ga0116170_10005191_pt1 | contig 11719 bp, 11 predicted proteins | sample AD_JPNHW1_MetaG_FD_89797 | JGI IMG/M metagenome (GOLD analysis project Ga0116170, IMG submission 89797) | Active sludge microbial communities of municipal wastewater-treating anaerobic digesters from Japan - AD_JPNHW1_MetaG | ecosystem: Engineered > Bioreactor > Anaerobic > Digestate | place... | reverse complement strand
CAGTAACGTTAGGAATGGCGTAAGTCGCGACAGCGCCGCCGGCGCTGGTCTGGATCACTAAATATGACATGCTTGAATTATTATCGATACCGGTAACGGCATCGTTACAGTTGAAAACAAAATTAACCGTACCGCCGCTGCAGACGCTGTATCCATTAGCCGGACTTATTGAACCTATAAAATAAGGCGGCTGATTATCTACATAAAACTTTCTTTCACCGGTATCCGGCGAAGGCGTCGTCTTCCAATAATATGCGCCCTGGCCAAGATAATTATACCAGTAGATAAGATACCAGCCCCATCCCAGTCCGTTCCATGTACAAACAAAAGAATTAGGAGAAGTGCCGTGATAAAAACTGGTCGTGCCGCCGCCATAAAAGTACCAGAAAACATATGTGCCGGCAGTGTTAATAGCCATATTCCAGCTATTACACCCGCTCCAGCCCCATCCGATGCTAGCGCCGTTGTAATCCTGCTGATTGATGATCGGACATATGTTCCAGTTAAACGACGTTGGGCTTCCAGTCGGCGCGACACCATAAGGCCGGGCCCAGGCCAGCGCCTCACTGCTTGTATAGTCGAGGAAAATAACTAAAAAAACAAGTATCAATAATAGCTTTATGATGTTATTTCGATAAAACTCATAATACTTCATACTGCCCCCTCCAATCTATATCATTATTATTAATTTCACACTTAATGATTATCAAAACTCCCTCAAGACCGCCTTAATTCAGATAAATTTTCACGCCATGTTTTTCATAAAGCCTTTTGAAATAATTTTCAACCTCAAGCGCCTGTTTTTCTGCCAGTAATTGCCTGTGTATTATCGGATATACTTTTTTAAAATCCAAAACCGATTCAGGTATTTTTTCAGAAACATAAAATAAAGCGAATTTATCGTTAGCGCCCGAAAGCGGAATAATTTTTGAAAAAGAACCCTTATTTATGCCGAATAAATAATTTTCATATAACGCATCCAGCTGGCCGCGATAAAACTTTTTGGCATCGACGTTTTCGCAAACAATATTTTGAGATAATATTTTCTTGAAAATTTCAGTCGAACTTTTGAATTTTTCAGCCGCAATTTTTTTAAAAAAAACGGACTCTTCTTTTTTAAAAATAAAATAAGATAAAATAATTCCTTCTCGCGTTTTAAAATTTTCAGGGTTTTTCCGGAAATATTGTTCGCACTCTTTTTCCGAAAGTTTCACCGATGCATTCAAGTCGTTTAAAACCAATGAAGAAAGGGTGTAAACGACATATTCGTCATATTCGCCGCTTTTAATATTGATTTTATTTTCAGCCATGACATAGCTGGAATATGCATCCGGAAGCATAAGGTTATAGACTATGCCGTCAACAAAGTAAGCGTCCGGAACGCCGATGAAAAAATCCCACATCGATGGGTTTTTATCCATATATTTTTTAAGATCGCCGGTCGTGAAGGCGCCATTCTTAAAAATAGCGAGTTTCGTTTGAAGATCGCCCTCATATTTTTTGAAACTTTTAATCTTCTTCAAAAGCGACACGCTATCAGTTTGAACCTCAAACCCTATCTCACTCATCATTTTTCCGCGCGCGGCTGATTCAACATCGATAGCGCCTGGATTATTGGAGCTTTTGGAAGCGCCGGCGATCATTTCTTCGAGTGATTTCGAATAAGCGGTTTGATAGATATTGGTTTTATAGTAATCGTCCTTAGCCAGAATGAGCTTTTCATATTTTTTAAGATCGGCCATGCCTTCTTCATAAAGAAGATTGGTTTTTATGATGTTATTAAGATAATTGAGTTTTTGCGACATGGTGGCAAAAGCTATCGAACTGGTGTTATCTTTATAATAAGGCTGTTCGCATATGGATTTTTCAAGATCGGAATAAGTTATGGAAACTTTACGCCCTTTCGCCTCATAGCTGGCCACTATTTCATCAGGCCTGAAAAAAGTTTCTCTTGCGAAAAAAAATGTCAGAGCGGCCTGCTCATCAGGAGAAAATTCTTTTAATGTCTTGGGATTCGAAGAAGGTACGACCTTTTCTAAGATCGCATAATCTATGGCGAGGGCAGATTCCATGGAATCGTAGTTATTATAGGCCAGTTCCTTGACGCCGGGAGAAACGAGACGCTGAAGAGCGCAGGATGTGCATGGCTTAAAATCGGACGCATAAGAAACGTTCGTAAAAAATAACGCGATTATCGTGAAAACAGAAGTTATCACGATAATATTTATGAATGGCATGTTTGCGTCAAAATTTCTCGTCATCGCGCCATCTCGCTTTTCAAAATTTATTTATTAGGCAATTCCACAGGTGTCGTTGAAACCATAACGGGACCCGTCGTTTCTCCATCGCTCGGGCCAGCCCCCGAAGCCGCAGGCATCATTTTAAGCTGAGGCCCTTCCGGCATGCCGGGAATGGCTACCTCGAATGAATTGGCTACAATACCTGTTTTATCGTCTGTTTTTATTATCTTTCCTCTGAGTTTGAACTTTGCCGCCTCGAAATCAGGGATGGTTAACATCTGATCTAAAACATCTTTCGAACCCATTATCACTATTTTTTCGCCTTTATCGCTGGTTATAACATATTGGAAAGACTCGGGTTTGCCGTCCATGGGGCTTTTTGAAATTTTGCCGCTCACAAAACCGGATTAATCGTTCGAAACGGCGCCCGGATTTGAAACGGCGGTCTGCGCCTGCGATTCTTTTTGATCTTCAGCGCGAACCGCTTTGGCGTCCATGGCTAAATAACATAATAAACTCAAGGCTATGACAAAAATCAAAACTTTTTTCATGACTATCGCCCTCACTTTTTTATTTAATAACCACGGAATTACCGCCGTATGTCGTGTTTGATTTATCGATCTTGACGTAGTTTTTGTTGACCTCTGTGTTCTGCGGATCATATTCGGGGTTCATCTTCCAGTTTCCTGGAGTTTCAACGCCTTCTTTGTTCTGAGTGGCGACGAACGTGGGGTTTCCAACTATTGAATCGCGTTCGTATTTAGTTCTTATGTCATCCGATGGCTTTTCGTTTATAAGCTGCGAACCGTTCGCCGAATAATCAGAAAAACTACCGGTTTTTCTGGCTCCGAACTTGTCGTAATATTCGTAAGCTTTTCCCTTTACGCCGTCTTCGCCGAGGGAATATACGTAAGTTCCATCGACTTCATATGTATGACCCCAGGGATCTTTAGGGACTTTCTGAATATATTTTCCGAGCAGCTGGTTGAGATCCTTCACCTGATAAAATTTCTTTCGTTCTATGCGGTTAAAGCTTTTTATCGCGTCGGCTATGTTTTTAACGTCGGAAAGCGCCCTTTTTCTTCTGGCGTCGTAACTTGCGTTCGAGTACTGGGAAATGCCCAGCCCGACAAGAATGCCGAGAATCGCTATCACTATCATGAGTTCGATAAGCGAAAAACCTTTTATTTTATTGGGCTTAATAATTTTTTCCATAAAACACATCCTTAAAAAAATGGAAAAATGGCGTTATAAAAAATATAACAACCCGATTTAATTATAGCATAAATAATACCGCGGGGTCAAAATTTTCAAATATACCAGACAAACTTCATTTTTGAGCGCCTCCAAGAAGCAATCTTCCAGGATAAACCCGATTATAATTATTTAAGTTTGAAAAAACCACGCTGCCATTTACAATAACATATTTTATGCCATGGGGATAAGACATAGGATTAATATAGTTATTAACTTCATCCAGACCATTTATGTCAAGTACGACCAGATCGGCGTAAAACGAAGGCGCAATGCGGCCTCTACCGATTATATTATATTTCACGGAAGGCAGATGAGTTATTTTCGAAATAGCTTTTGGCAGGCTCATCACCTGTTTTTTAGTCACGAAGTCTGTCAAAAATTTAACAAACGCGGAAAACGCGCGTGGATGCGGCCTTCCCTTGGCCAGAGGCCCGGAGACGGTCCGTGCCGTAGCGTCAGACCCTAGCATTACATAGGGTTTCAACAAAATTTTTTCAAGATTTTTCTCGTGCATGTTAAAAAAAATAGCCGAGGTTTTAAGCCTTTCTTTACACAAAAATTCTATAAGGCAATCGACGATGTCAAATTTTTGACAATCCGGTTTGGCGGTCTTAATAAAATTATAAACCTGTCTGAAATTAAATCCTTCGAATTTGAGATTTTCGGATAAAAACGTCTGGGAGATCATAACGCTCTCCCAATATTCAGAATTAACCGGATGCTTTTTCATGACCTCGGCCTTGATGCGGGCTGAAACCAGAGCGTCCGCGAGCCGCCTTATCGCCACTTCGTCGCCGCCGTCGAAGACCCACTTTGGCAGGGTCATATCAAGGGTCGTTTGAGACGCAAGATAGGGATACCTGTCGCATGTTATATTAAAACCGTCGCGGATAGCGGTTTCTATGAGTTCAAACGCGCTGTCGAGCTTATACCAGTTGTGGCGTTCGGCCGTTTTAAAATGAGATATCTGAAGGCTTACGCCGCTTTTGCGAACGATCTGAAGGGTTTCGGCGACGGCTTCCAGAAGCTCGTCCCCTTCGGAACGCATGTGGGTCGCGAAAATGCCGCCATGAAGAGCGACGGTACCCATTATATTTACAAGTTCGTTCGTTTCAAAATAACAGCACGGCGGATATATCATGCCGGTCGAAACGCCGGCCGCCCCGTCCTGCATCATCCGAGAAACGTCGTTTTGAATGGCTTCGAGCTCCGCGCCGGTGAGCGGTCTGGCGGAATAACCGCAATGAAAAGCCCGGACCGCCGAAAGGCCGACCTGTGGTATTATATTCAACGGAAGTTTGCCGCGCGCCGAAACTTCCTCGACGTACTCGCGAAAAGTCCGCCATGTGACCGTAATTCCGTATTCTTCGGCCTCCCGTTTGACCTTTTCGAAAAACTCGCCGGCGAGAGGATAAACCGAATAACCGCAATTTCCAATGACCTCGGTGGTCACCCCCTGGCGTATCTTCGAGTCGAAACCGTTTTCTATGAAAGGGTTCAGATCTGAATGAGAGTGAACGTCGATAAATCCGGGAGCGACGACGCGCCCCTCGCAGTCGATCTCGGCCGTAGCCGAAAACTCCTTGAGATTACCTATTTTGACGATTTTGTCGCCAAGAATTCCGATGTCGCCGGCGTAAGAAATGTCGGAAACGCCGTCGATTATGTTGCAGTTTCTTAAAATGAGATCGAGCAAATTTTTTCCCCCGGATCAACCGTAAGCGTTAAAAATGGTTGTTAAACGACTTATTTTATACTACAAGACGCAAAAAAGCAATAAAAAAAAGACATAAAAAAGATAAAAAAAAACTGCACTCAAGAATGAATGCAGCCAATGTTTGGGGGTTTGAGAAGTTATTATGAAAATGAATGAAATTTTGAAAGTCTTATGCTAAAAATAAATTCTACGAATAATGATACTTCCGTGTTGGGGTCCGTCTGTGTTTGTCAAATGCGCCTTCTTATGTATTTGTAAGCCGCATCGTAATACGTCTCCTCCTAAGCCGCCTCCCCGATTTCCCTGATTTCTCTTACAAGACCGTTTACGCGCCTTAAGACTTCAGCTCCATCATCGGGAAGCGATTCGTCGAAACCGGACGATTTAGCCTGCCTGATGAAATAAGAAGCCAGCGGCTGCGTAAAATATTTGGATTTATTGATTTCTTTGATTATGCTGAGCATTTTGACGTGTTTTTCTGAAAAAGAATTGCATGTAAGCAGATCGCAAGAAGTTTCTTCTATTTCATATTTTTCCATGTAATGCTTCACTAATTTTATACTCATTCCTGTTTTTTCCGCCAGATTCATTATGTTGTATCGGTTTTTGTCACTCACACAAAACATATCGGATGATTTTAAAACTTCATTTAGGGTTTTTTAACCGTTTTTGAAAATATTTTGTCGGCTTCAGAACTAATGCCTACTTCGGCGGTATGTCCGGCCAGAAATTCATACTGCCGCGCGGCCGCTTCCGCCTTATCCTCCGAATTCTGAAAATACAAGCCGAGAAATAAAAATTTGTGGGCTTCCAGATTAACGTCGAAATTAAGCGCGGGAAAAGTTTTTGAATACGGGAACTGCTCCGAATAAAGCCTCGTGAATTTTTCGAAAATCGCCGCGCAGGCGGCATAATCGCGCCTTACATAATAGACTGTCGCGGCGCCGACGGCGCTTTCCGGCAGAGAGTCGAAATCATATTCGAATTGATAAAGCGCCTCGTCGTATCTTTTAAGCTGAAGCAGCGCAAAACCGAGTCCGGCATGAAGCCCGAGCTCTCGCGAACGTTTTTTTATAAAAGATTCGCCGCCGGAATTTAACACCTCGCCGAATCCCGAAAGGGCGGCGTCATAATTTCCGGCCGCATAGTATTTCCAGCAATCGAACGAACGCTCGGCCAGCTCATCTTCGGTGGTCTTAGAGTAAAGCCTTGAAACGGAAGTTTCGCCGTCGGAACCCTTGCAGCTTATCACAAGGCAAAGACTGAAAACAATAAGTGTCATTATGTATATTTTTTTCATAATTAGCGTTACTCTCCAAAGTTATTATGCCGCCGGACGGACCTTCGGAATCACTTGAATCGGAGCGTTATTCCGGGGCCGGAAGGTTTGGCGGTCAGGCTTCAAATCAGCTTTACCGCCGTCTATTCGTCCCTGCGGTTTGAATTTAAGCCGGGACGGGTTTCCGGCCTTTCATCTCAACACCGAAAATTTGCCCGAGAATTCGCGTTTTTCTTCATCTTCCGTCAAAATGCGATAAAAATACGCGCCGTTTGCGAACCGCGACACGTCGATATCGCCGCCGGAATAAGAGTCGTTCGAAAAAATTTCATGCATGGACGCGTCGAATATTTTAACGCTGAACGGCCCGCCCGCGTATGCCGCGCCCCGATCGGGCATAAATCTCACTTTATTTCGCGCGGGGCATGGAACGGCGTAAAAAAGCGCTGGTTTTATCGCGGCCGCGGCCTTTTCAAGCCTGTACGAACCGAAGCGTTCTATCGAAAAAGAACCCACGCTATCCTTCTTAACCGGATATCCGTCGGATGATATCAGCGCGCCGCCTTCTGAAACGCCTTTGAAATCGGGTTTTATTTTAAGGACCGCGTCCGCCGAAACCGGCTGGAGGTCATTGGGCATGATGTCTATTTTGAAATAGCCGTCTTCGTCGCTGACCGCCATATATGCCGGCTGACCAGCCGTTACGGGATTTTCAGAGCATATAGCGATGCTGCCGCTTTTAAATTCCAGCGTAGAATTTTTCGCATCCATGGAAAATTTATAGAGTTCGCCGCCCGAAGAACCGTCGGCTATAATCGAATTTCCGGCGGCGTCGACAGCGCTTATCTCATATTTTATAGCGCCCTTGTCGTAGTTTGAAATGCGATAATTATAATAATAAACGTTAGAATCGGCGGAAGTTCTGGAGATCATAGCCACGCTCGTGGTCGCGGCGCCGTCCTCGTTAACGAAAAGCTGCGCCTGAACCAATTTTCTGTCCGATTCGGCCACGAACATCAAAATGCCCGGAAGCAGCACGGAAGAATAAACTCCGTGCGTTACAACGGGGAGGCTTCTGGCGAGCTTGACCTCGGCCGTAAGCTCGACGCTGCGGGTATCGGAAGGAGCGACCCTTATTTTTATGTCGGATGCGACATCTTCGCCGGCCCGGAAAGTATATTGCCTCGAAATTTTTTGCAGGTACGAATACGTATAAGGGCGCGTAGTATATTCAATTATCTGTTTTTCAACCCTGGATCCGTCAGCCGTGTTGTAAGATATAAATACCGATTCGGTGTCCTCTATATAATTTACGAATTCCGAAAGTATGACATTCACCTGTACCGCGCCGTTGTTAACGGATTCCGGAACAACTTTAAGTACGCGGTCTTTCAGCCCCTTGACCTGAAATTTGCCAGTCGAATATTCCTTGCTGTATCCGCCGTCCGTAAGAATGAATCTGGCGAAATATGAATCGGCGTCGATTATGGGAAGATCCTTAGCCTTTATCTTCATTTCGAAATTGCCGGACGCGATATTTTGCGGCGCGAGCAATGTCGTATCGTCCTGTATTTTAACCGAATTTTTAGCGAGGACGCCTTCTTTGGATAAAATCACGGAAAGGCTTGTAAATCCCGGATTAAAATGGCCGAACGTCGCTTTTATAAGTATCTCGTCGCTCGCGACCGGAACGCTTGAATAGTAGTTCGAAGCGCCTATGACGACCTCGTAATTTGAAAGATAGGCATACGGCATATTGAAAATCACCTGCTGGGTTTCGCTGTTTTCAGCGGCCATATTTATCCTGTATTCATTTAAGGCGCCGTTGCAAAAATTTTTGAGATTGGATGAAAATCTGCTGAATTCTTTTGTAAAATAGCCCGCTTCAATGTCGGAATATATGGGATGCACCAGCTCAACGCGGAAAGCGCTGTTGCGCGAATCGTTGGCGTAACCATAAAAGGTGCGATCCGGCATATTTTCATTGACATGATATACGAGTATCCCGTTAGCGCGGCCCAGAAGAGGCGGAAGGTCCTCGTCGAAAGAGCCCCTCGTTTTATAACGATTTTCAAACAGGAGATATTCGCGGCCGGAGGAGCCGGGCACTTCAGCTCTTACCGCCTCGGCGGCGACGGTTCCCGGCTCCTTGACCGAAGCCGAAACGACGGGTATTTCAATATTATTCGCGCCTATATATTGCGGTTTTATCCAGCCGAGCATAATTCTTTCATAAGCCGAAGGATAGGAGGGCGTTTCACCTGGCTGCCTTGGGAACACGCCGTTCCACGCGCCGCGGTCCATCAGGGACCAGCTGCCCAGCACGGAACGTCCGGTGTTTGTGTCATAAGAATCAAAAAGTCCCAGATCATGGCCCAATTCATGGCATAGAACGCCGATCGGAGAGTCGCTCGCGATCAATACATAATCATTTATCAAGACATTATTAGTGCGGACCGGGGTCACCAGATTAAAGCGATGGCTCCAGATATCGTTTGAATCGCCCGTGCGCTCCTGGCCGTGGCCGCTGTGGATTATTACTATGTGAAGTTCATAAGGCGAAACGACGCCGTCATGGTCGGCGTCGAATTTCGACAGGTCCGTGAAACCGGCGGCGCTTTGAATGGCTTCCTGCGCCAGAGAGGATATATTAGCCGAATCGATGCTTTCGGAAGCCTGCTGGTCCGCGCCCCATTCCTTATAACTTTTCGAGCTTCTGAACCAGTAACCGGAGGCGTCGGCGGAATCCATCGAATGCCTGGCTACCGCGCCTTTAAAATTGAGTTTACCGCGCGAAACTTCGCGATAGTAACAATTCACGCTTCTAAGGTTTTCATTAAAAAGAAGGTCCGAATAATATTCGGGGGAACGATATTTTTTTTCCAGGCCGCCAAAGGGCCTGTCATCAAAATCGACAAGGATAGCAAGAATGTCGTGGGTTCCAACCGCGGGACGCAACTGCTCGTACGGGCGGCTTTCGGTATAGGCCCGGTCCGGGGAACGAAGCGAAGAAGCCGCCGCTTTTTTTTCATGCGAACGCAAAATGAAACTCGCGTATTTGCCGGCCGCATTTTCATTCAACGGCGGCATATGGCATGTGCATAGTTCTCGCGCGAAGGCCGGAGCGCCCGTTATCGAAGGCGTGAGAATCGAGGTTATTATATATAGCGGTAAAATTAAAATTATTAATAAAGATATTTTTTTTAACATATCTATATGTTTTCGGAAATTTAATTAAATTCATTAAATTTTAATCTTCGGGTTAATCAATTTCAAAAAATTCCGATAAGTATGATGTCTGAAAACGAAATTTGAATTTTTCATAAAAAACTCGCCCCGCGAGATACATTAAGGAGTTGAGAACCCTATGGCAGAAACTCAAACGGTCGAATTAAAAGTAAAATATGACGAAGCGCAAGACACGCTAAATGTTTCACTCGGCGATCTGAATGACGGCTTTCTAGTGGAGATTGAACCCAATTTCACGATTAAGTTGTGCATAGAGACCGGCGAGGTCATCGGTTACACGATCAAAGAGTATTCCAATAACGTACATAAAAATAAAGTATGGTCTAAAAAATTAAGCGTCCCAATCGAAAAAGATTACGATGGAGCTTTTTACGGACAGATGGTAAGCAGAAAAAAGAAAGTAGCATAATGTTTCGGCCGGGCCTGAAAATCCGGCCGGGATAGACGTACACCGGGACACGAAAAAGAGGGCGGTATCGCAAGATAACGCCCTCTTTTTCGTATGAATAATTTATCCGGTTATAAAATCAACGAACTTTGCCGTCCGGAAAATTTTATTTCTTAGGCGACGAGTTATTCACGCATTCTATAATTATCTTGCCGTCCTTGTATTCTATTCTGCTGACGTCAAAAGCAACGCCTCTCATCGTGACGCGGTTCGTCGAACCTTCCGGAAGCTTCGCCATTTTTTTTATCTGTCCTATCATGGCGCTTAAAAGAGCAGCGGGAAATTTTATTTTACCCAGCTGGCTTTCCCAAACCGTATATTCGATATTATGCTCGGCGTTCACTACGGCTTTTGCCGAAAGCATGAAAAACGATTCGAATTTCATGACCCGCGCGACGCCCATAAGCCTGATCCCGTCCGGAATTACCTTCAGCCTGACAGCCTTGAATTCGGCCTGGCCCTGCGGGTCTTTCAGAAGCGGAAGGCTCTTGGCGATGAATGAATTCAGCTCCATCTCTTTGAGGTGAACTTCCACGGTGCCGCCCTTTTGAATATATTCAAAAAATTCCGACACATGTTTTTCAAGCTGCTTGCCGCTCTCATCCGAAACCGCGAGAGAGTCCATTTCTTTTTTCACGTCTTCGCCGGCCACGAAAAACTTGTTGACGCTTTCAGGGCCGGAATAGATGACGTAAGCAATAGCGGCGAAGAAAACCATGAAAATAAAGCAGGATAAAAGCACGCAGCCCGAGCAGGAACACGAGCAGCAGCCTTTTTTCGGCGGAGCGGCGGCGTTTTGTTTCGGAGGCGGCCCGGCGGCTGTAAGCCCGGCGCCGCAATATTTACAGAAATTGGCTTCCTGTTCGTTAGGTTTTCCACACTGTGAACAATACATAACGTTTATTTCCGTCCCTTTTATTTATTTTATCAAGACTTCCCCGAACGCAAAAATCGATCGTCAGAATCTATGGCGCATAACGGTTTATTCGTATGAACCGCTATCGTCTTCTGATATTTCAGCGGCGTCCTTCGGGCGCCTCATTATCGTATGGGCGTTCTTATCGACCTGAACGAGCATCCCTTTGAGGTAGCGGCCTTCGGGAAAGGCCGAGCTGAAAGGATGGTCGGGCGAAGGCCCCACCGTATAAAGCACTTTGAGGATCGCCCCGGATTCACGGCCCGAATTGAAAACTACGGATTGAAATATCTTTTCGCTTACGAGGCCTGAACATGAAAACGTGAATAAAAATCCGCCGTGTTCGATCGATTGTATCGCGAGTTTATTCAGGTCGCCGTATGTTCTATACGCGCGGGGAAGCTCCAGCTTATTCGCCGCGAGTTTCGCCGGATCGAGTATTATCAGATCGTATTTGCGGCCTTTTTCAACGGCGTCGCGCAGATAGTCGAATACGTTCATGTGGACGAATTCAACCTGACAGTCGTTGTTTTTAGCGTTCTTTTTCGCGAGAGCGAGAGCGTCGGCGTCCAGGTCGACGCAGGTAACGCTTTTAGCGCCGTTCTTTTTCATT
>Ga0116170_10005188_pt1 | contig 11720 bp, 11 predicted proteins | sample AD_JPNHW1_MetaG_FD_89797 | JGI IMG/M metagenome (GOLD analysis project Ga0116170, IMG submission 89797) | Active sludge microbial communities of municipal wastewater-treating anaerobic digesters from Japan - AD_JPNHW1_MetaG | ecosystem: Engineered > Bioreactor > Anaerobic > Digestate | place... | reverse complement strand
CCCGGGGTGGGACGCCTTGGATAGGGAGCGCTTCTGCAGGAGCAGGCGGCCATCGGAGCCCAGCACCAGGATGTGCACCGCACGGTGCAACAACCCTCGCGCGTGGACTTCCTGCCGGGTGGCCCGGCCGACGACCCGAAGGTCGGAGTCCAGAACATCCAGCAGCTCCTGCGAAAGATCCGCGACCGAGGGAGGAAGGGTCACCCGCGGACGATCCCCGCCGAAAGCTGGTAGGCCATCTCGCGCGAATGCCCGGCCGACAGGACGGGACCCAGCACGTCGCGATCCCAGTTGGGCACCCACGTCTCCAGCGCGAGGCCACCGGCGATCCGGACCTTCGCGTGGGGCGGCAGGATCACGAACCGCCCCCGCTCCAACGACTTGCGCCCCCCCTCCCAGGAAAGATCCATGGGGCCTTCCAGGACCATGAGGATCCGGAATCCGTCGTGTCCCTCGATCCGCTCGCCGGTTCCCGGTCGGATGCGTTTGAGGGCGAACCAGGGCGTGGCGCACAGGAGTTCGCTGAATCCGTCGATGGCGACGGGGACCGGCTTGAGCCCGGGATTGGGCGCGGGATCCAGACAGGATTTGGCAAGATCCAGATGCAATTCGCGGGGCTTGCCATCCAACCCGGTGCGCCCCCAGTCCCAAAGACGGTAGGTGGTGTCGGAAGCCTGCTGGACCTCGGCGACCACCAATCCCGCGGTGATGGCGTGGATGGTCCCCGCCGGTATCATGACCACATCCCCGGTCTTCACCGGGATCCGTGCCAGAACCTCGGTGTCTCCCGCTCCCAACCTGGAGACCAGCTCGGAGGAATCCAGCTTGCGCGTGGTGCCGGCGTACAGGAAACCGCCCTTGGGGGCTTCCAGCACCAGCCAGCATTCGTTCTTGGGAGCCGCGTCGGCGGAAGCGACGGAGGGATGGACCTGGATGGACAGGGTCTCCCGCGCGTCGATGAGCTTCACCAGAAGCGGAAACACTCCGTGCGCGCACCCGGGCCAGGGGTCGTTTCCGGCAACCATCGCCTGGGAAAGCAGGGTGTGCGAAGTGCCCTCCAACGAGGAATCGAAGCCGGGAAAGCAACCCAGTTCCCAGCTTTCCCCGATGCGAACCCCTTCCAGACAGGGACGTCCCCAGGCGCGCAGTCCGGAGCCTCCCCAGGGACGCTCCATCAGGCGGGGAACGGGGAACAACGGAACGGACACGGACGGATTCATCCCAGTTCGTCCTTGTGGCTGATCTCGTCGTCAGCACCGTCGCCGGCGTCCACTTCGCGCCAGGCGTCCGGCACGGGAGGAGCCCATCCCGGCGATTGCGCGGCGAGCACGGGCTGGAGTTCGGCCATGCCGCGGAAGATCTTCCCTTCGAAGACCTTGTGGAATCCGATGGTGCGGAACAGGTACATCACGTAGTTGTTGGCGGTGACGATGAAGATGTCGCCCTTGCCCGATTGCAGGCGGCGCAGATGGTACACCAGCACTCCGATGGCCCCCGAGCTCAGGAACTCGATCCCATCGAGGTCGAAGACCAGGAATCGGCCGCCTTGTTCCACCGATTGACGCACTTCGCGATCCAGGAGCCGGGAACTTTCCCATCCAACCTTGCCCTGGATCCGGAAAATGCACGTTTCCGACGCCCGCGCGATTGTCAGTTTCATGGGGCAAGTATACTCTTCCCTCCGTGCCAGAGGGAACCCTTCACATCGTCAGCACCCCCATCGGGAATCTGCAGGACATCACCCTCCGCGCGCTGGACGTGTTCCGCACGGTGGACGAGATCCTATGCGAAGATACCCGCCACTCGTCGCGCCTGCTTTCGCACCACGGCATCCAGGTGCGCACCAGTCCCTACCACGACCACAACAAGGAACGACGGACTCCGGAACTGGTCTCGCGACTCAAGAACGGCGAATCCTTCGCCCTGATCTGCGACGCGGGAACGCCCGGCGTCTCCGACGAGGCCTTCTTCCTGGTCCGGGCCTGCCGGCGCGAAGGCGTGCCGGTGACCACCGCCCCCGGGGCCTCGGCCATGCTCTCCGCCTTGGTGGCCTCCGGCCTTCCCACCGACCGGTTCGCCTTCGAGGGATTCGTTCCCCGCAAGCACGGCGAACGGCAACGGAAATTGGCCGGCCTGGCCCAGGAAGACCGCACCCTGATCTTCTACTGCAGCCCCTACCAGGTCCGCGGCATGTGCGAGGACCTGGCCCTGGTGCTTCCCGAGGTCCGGGTGGTACTGGCTCGAGAGCTCACCAAACTCCACGAGGAATACCTGGTCGGAACCGCCACGGAACTCCTGGCCAGGCTCCCCAAGGAGCCCAAGGGCGAATTCGTGGTCCTGTTCCATCCCCAAGGCAAGGGATGATCGCCGCTTGGTCGTTGTTGTGGGGGGTGCTGGAAGCCCTCTGCATTCCTCCGTTGCCGTTGGGACCGCTCTTTCCCGCGGTGCTGGCCGGAATGCTCGTGTGGGTGGATGCCGATTCCCCCTCCAAGGCCCTGAAGAAGGGATTCCTTTCCGGATTCGTGCTGCAGGTGGCCGCCCTCCACTGGATCAAGAACGTGATGAACGTGGGTCCAGCCGTCACCATCGGGATCGGGCTCCTACTTCTGTTCGCGTACCTTGCCGCCTTCCAGGCGCTGTGGGCATGGCTTTGGGTCCACTGCCGCCGTCTGGGTGTTCCGTGGGCCTGGCCCTTCCTATTCACCGGAATCGAACTGTTGCGGGGCTGGGGACAGATGTCGTTTCCCTGGATGCACGTGGGTTACGACCTGGGCGGATTCCTGCCGGGGCTCCAGGGAGTGGCATGGACCGGCGTCTACGGAGCGGGGCTTGCCATGGCGGCCACCGGAGCGATCCTGGCCCTCTGGTGGCGCGGGGCGCTCCCCCGCAAGATCCTTTGGGCACCAGGACTCTTCTGGGCAGCGTGGTGGATCGCTGGATTCGTCCGACTCGCCACCCCTCCGGTCGAGGGGGGCATGCGCGTGGCCATCGTGCAACCAGCCATTCCACAGACCCGCAAGTGGGACGAATCCTACTTCCAGACCGTGATGGCCCGCACCTGGGCCACCGTCGATCGCCTCCAGGAGCGGCCGGATCTGTGGGCCCTGCCGGAAACCGCCATCCCCGACCTCTGGAGCTGGCGCCCCGAGGAGGTTTCCCGGATCCAGAAGATCGCTGCACGGTCCAACGCCCCGGTCGTGGTGGGTGCCCTGGAATTCCTGATGGATTCCCGCGATCCCAACGGCGGGCACCTGCGCAATTCCGCCTTCCTGGTGGAACCTGGCAAGCGCGGCGTCCGCTACGACAAATTGCGTCTGGTCCCCTTCAGCGAACACCTCCCGTTCGACGACTTCCTGCCGGCCCTGAACCAAGTTAAGCTGGGCCAGAGCGGATTTTCCTCCGGCGACTCCTTGCCGGTGTGGAACACCGGCATTCCCTGGGCTCCCGCCATCTGCTTCGAGATGGTCCATGCCGACTTCCCCCGCTTGGCGCTTGCCAACGGAGCCCGGGCGATGGTGGTGATCACCAACGACGGATGGTTCGGGAATTCCCTGGGGCCCCGCCAGCATTGGAACATCCACCGCTTCCACGCGGTGGAGAACGGCCTGTCCATGGCCCGATCCGCCAACACGGGCATTTCCGGAGCCACCGACCACCTGGGCCGGATCCTGGCCCGCACCGAACTCATGCGCGACACCGCGCTGGTGGTCCGTCTGCCCGCCGGGACGGGTTCCTTCTACGGCCGGCACGGAACCGGGATCGATCGCCTGCTGTGGATCCTGGCCGCCGCCGCCCTGGCGACGGTGGGGTTCAGGTGGATTCGGGCGCGACCAGTCGTTGCGGAAGCGGGCTCGCCTCCACGGTGAGGAACGGCTCCAGTTCCAGAAGGCACACCACGTCCAGCGCGTTGTGCAACAGGACCTGCGCCAGCAGCCTGCCATCGCGGTGTTCCAACCACTCCTGGTAGGCGATGGGAATGTAGCCGGAGGCCAGGTCCGCTTCCCTCCAGCGACCGCAGAGGTGGTGTTCCAGGGTCACCAGACGGCAGGAAGGCAGAACACCGCGGTAGAGGGTCTGCGCCTTCTCGAACAGGTCCAGGTGGTCGGCGTGACGTGGCGGGACCATGTCGAAGCGGCTCCAACGCGACACCAGGAAGGGCCAGTCGTTCTTGGTGCCCGAATAGCTCACCAACCGGGGATGCCGTTGCACGAATTCCGTCACCAGTTCCAGCATGGCCGGCTCTTCCTCGGTGGTGCGGGCCAACGCCTGCCACAGCCACCAGCGGCCGTCCTCGTGGTGCACCGCACCGAACAGGAAACCAGGATTGCCCCGACCGCCGCGGGTCTCGATGTCGAACCAGATCCGCGTGGGATCGGGTTCGGGCAGATCCGGGAGCGGATGCCAGAATTCGTCCAGGGGCCGGTGCGAAAGCCACGCGGGCCCGCGAGAAGTGGCCACCTCGCATCCGGGGACCAGGTCTTCCAGCAGGGCGGGCTTGTCGTCGGAAAGCTGGAAGAACCGGAAGCTTTCCCGGTCGGGACGGGCGTTGGCCGGCCGGGTCCGCTCGTCGGACTTGCGATCGCGGTCCACCGCCTTGCGCAACCCCCAGGGAGATCTCGATTCCAGCGAACGGACCAGTGCCGAGATGATCCCGGCTGTGGAGTTTTCCGATGGGGGGAGAGCGTCGATTTCCAGACTCCTTGTCAGACCTTGTGGACTTCCACCTCGCGATCCTTGACATGGAGCCGTACCGGTGCCCGGACGGAATCGATCTCGAAGCGTCGACCAAAGATATGCACCTCGACCCCGGGATGGATGGTCCGGCGCACCGTGATCGACCCGATCCGCTCGCGGTCGGACGCCAGGATTTCCTGGTCGTGGGCCTTGCGGCGCTCGCATTCGCGCATTCTCTCGACCACCACGGCGTACTGGCGCAGCGATTCCTCGGCATCCTCCCGGGCCCGCCCCAGGAGCACTCCCCCGCCGGCGATCCGGTTCTTCAGAGCCACCACCTTCTGCTCCAGCTGGTCGCGCATGGGCGTGAACTTCTTGATCTCCAGGTTCACCTTCTCCAGATCGGACCGGGCATCCTCCTCCTCCGGATCGGACAATTGCACGATCGTGGGAGTTCCGGCCTCCGTGCCCAGGACATCGCACTCGATCTCGCGGCTGGCCAGGACCTGGCCACCCACGAACATGCCCCCCGGGGCCACATGGAGCGTCGTGCAGCGCACGCGGCAATGCTGGAGGTACTTGCCGCCCTCCACCGTCGATCCCGCCGTCAGGGTGGCTTCGTGGGCGAAGGAGACCTTGATGTCGGTGGCCGCCTGGAGCTTGCCTCCGAACACCCCACCGCGCACATGGATGCCACCACCGAAACTGTGGATGTCGGATCCTTCCGCGGTTCCGAGGATGGTGATGTCGCCTCCGGCGTGGATCTGGAAGCCCGTGGGGACGTTGCCTCCGATCTCCACGGGGCCGTGGTAGCGGATGTTGCCCACCGAAAGATCCAGATCGCCCTTGACCTTGAATTCGCGTCCCACCTGGATGCGGCCGTCGCGCCCCAGGTACAGGTAGCCGTCGCAGGAAGCTTCCAGAACGTTGGGGTCGCCTTCTCGGATCCTTCCGTTCTCGATCACGGGCAGGGTGATGTCGCGTCCCTGCCGGGCCGGGAGGACCTTGCCGTCCAATCCCTTGCCGTCCACCGCCGGCAGTCCAGGAATCCTCACGTAGATGGGCGTTCCCGCCCGGACCTCGGGCAGATGCCCGCGATCGCGGAAATCCATGGTGCCCGCCTCGTCCGGCACCGGAAGGGACTGGTCGATCTGCACCCGGCATTCCAGCACGGCGTCGGTTCCATCCTGCGCGGGATCCCCCACGGCCACATCGAACCATCCAGTGGCGCAGTTGGGGCGCAGGAGCATCTGGAGGACGTCGTCGTCCACTCCCTGCACGATGCCCGCCCCCGCCAGCAGATTGCGGATCTCCTCCACCGTCACTTCCCGCCCCTGTTCGCGGGCCATGGCTGGATCGATCCGGATGGATCCGACCAGGTTTTCGTTCCTCACCTGGAGCACCGGCGAAACGGTCTCGTCGCGGAACTCGAAGGCCTTGCCCACCCGCTGCCATCCCTCCTGCTTCTGGCGGATCATGGAGCAGATGGTGGCGGCGTTGGCGTTGAGGATCCCCGCGGCCAAGAAGGCCCGGAACACGTCCTGCTCGTTCGCTTCCTGGGCGTCGGGAAGCACCCTGATGTAGGCGCCGTCGGGCATGAGGCGCCAGTGGAACAGTGTACGCAGGAAGGCGAATCCCTGTGATGGGTCGATCATGGCTCCATGTTCCCATACCGTCACGGGAGCGGTCAACCGCCCCGGACGACTTCCGCGACGGAACCGGCGATCCTCCGTTCCGCCCCCTGCGCCCACAAGAGTCCCTCCAGGCCCGCCAGGCGTTCGCGCGTTTCCTCGCGACGCTCCCACAGATCGGCAAGCACCGGAGTCAGTTCCTGTTCGGAAAGATCGGTGGCGAAACGCTCGGGAAAGACCTCGCGGCCCAGGATCCGGTTGGGTAGACCCTTGAATCCCGGATCCAGGCGACGCCGGGCCAGATGGGCATCCAACCGACCCGGCCGCGCGGCGAGCACCGTGGGAACCCCCCGACGCGCAAGCTCCAGGGCTCCGGTCCCCGGCATGGCCAAGGCCAGCGCCGCGCGCGGGAAGGCTTCTTCCGGGGTCAGGCATTCCAGACCCTCCTCCGCTCCCCGGGAATGGGGATGCACGAACACGGCTCGCAGAGGAACGTCCAGCCCCGCCGCCGTGCGCGCAAACAATTCGCGATGGATCCGGCGCCAATGGGGACGGCTCCCCGGCAGAAGGACCAGCAGATCGCGATCCATCTCTCCCGCGGGAGCTTCTCCCCCGGGATATCCCAACCATTGCGCATCCAGGCCGCAATCGCGCAGGGAATCCTCTTCGAATCCGTGCAGGGGGTGCGCCCGCAATCCCTCCAGCCCGGTCAATTTCCGTCCACGCCAGGCCCACAGCTGGGGTGGTGCCACCCAGACCGTCCGCACGCCGCGCAAGGCCAACCGGCGGATCAGCATCCGGTGCACCCCGGGAGCGTCCACCAGCACCGCCGCCCGGGGGCGGAAGGCGTCCACCGCCCGGACATACCGCCAAAGGCTCCAGGCCAGGTGGGGAAGCGAGCGGACCACGGAGGCCCACCCCACGTGCGAGAACGCCTCCGCACGTGCCAAACGCTCCACGCCCGCGGCCTCCATGGCCCGTCCGCACGACCCGGCCAGATGCGCCCCCTCCAGGAGGTCCGCCAGATGGGGAGCCAACCGGGCGGCGATGCGGTCTCCCGATTCCTCGCAGGCGGAGAGGAGGAGTCTCAACTTCCGAGTCGGGGAAGGAGGAGCCGGGGCAGATGGGAAAGCGAGCGGATCTGGAACGACCATGGCACGCTCTGGAAGGTGCCGTCCGGTCCGCGCCAATCCGATTCCAGGAATTCGTCCACCAGCACCCCCCGCACGCCCAAGGCTCGCGCCGGCGCCAGGTTTTCCGGACGGTCGTCCAGGAAGACCACCCGGGAAGACCGGTCGGCCTCGCGTTCCAGCACCTGGTGGTAGGGACCCGGATGGGGCTTGGCGTTCCATCCGAAGGAGGCGATGTCGTGGATCCGGCCGCATCCCTCCACGCCCAGCCGCGCGAGCCCCCGGCGCACGTAGTCCTCGCGGGCGTTGGTGAAGACGCACCAGGGGATGCCGATCCTTCCCAAGGCGTCCGCAAGCTCGGGATCCTCTCCGGGGAAGGCCTCTTCGGGAAGATCGAACACGAAATCCAGGTAGCGGGAAGGATCCACGTCGCCCTCCGACATCATGCCCTTGAGTGTATTGCCGTGGCGCCGGTACAGGTCCCGCCGCAACAGGTCCGCCTCCTCCAGGGGAATGCCGCGCTCGCGGGCCACCCAGAGGGTGATGCGTCGATCCACCAGTTCCACCAGCGGATGGGAAGATGGATACAGGGTCCCGTCGAAATCCAGCCACAATTTGTCCACGTCGGGAAGGAGAGGCTGGCGCCAGACCCTCTCCAGGAGCGACAAGGTCATCCCCCACAGGACACCGATGGGGGTGGCCACTCCGGGAAGCAGCGCTCCGTCCGGCGCGCGCACCACCGTGCGCAGTTCCTGGCGATCCAGGTCGTCCAGCGCGAAGTCGTGCCACTGGTCCATCTCCCCGTCGCCGGCTCGGTCCGGACGGAATCCGTCCACAAAGGCCACGAACGGCTGGACCACCATGGGCCTTCCCACCCGACGTCCGGCCGGAACCGGTTCCAGCGCACCGGCCACCCGTTCCCTGGAAAGCACGATGCCCGACTCCTCGGCACATTCGCGCAGGGCGGTATCCATCGCGTCCGTATCCTCGATCTCCCGGCGCCCCCCGGGGAGGGCCAGATGGCCCGACCACGGATCGGATTCGCGGATGCGGCGGCGGCCCAGCAGGACCTTGGGACGCGGACCGCACTCCAGCAGGACGGAGACGGCCGCGCGCGGAACCTCGCTCACCGCCCCTCGGACAGGCGGTGGATGAGGAAGTCGGCGAAATCGTTGTCGCGCATCTTCTTCTGTGCCTTGGCGATGTCGTAGGACACCCGAACGATCTCCACGGAAAGCGTATCGGAGTCGCAGATGGCCCAGCAAGCCTGGGGATTGCGGTCGCGCGGCTGGCCCACCGATCCCACGTTCACCAGCATGCGCTGGCCCTTCTCGAGGGTGTAGCTCAAGGTGTCGCAGATGCGGAACGACTGCTCCCCTTCCATCACCACGATCACCGGCCAGTGGGTGTGCCCCACGAAGCAGATGCGCTGGCGGAAGAAGCTGAAGGCGTCCACCGCGTCGTCCAGGCTGGTGACGTAGTACCAGTCCGCCGGGGAACGCGGCGAGGCGTGCACGAAGCACAGCTCCCCCTCGTTCTCCATGTAAGACAATTTCTGAAGGAACTCCATGGACTTGGGCGTGAGGTTCTCGCGGGTCCATTCGATGGCCCGTCGGGCGTAGAAGTTGAAGTTCTCGCTGGATTCGCGCCCCAGGGCCACGCTGTCGTGGTTGCCCAGGATCACCATGTCGGACTGTTCCCGGATCAGGTCGATGCACTCGTTGGGGTTGGCGCAGTAGCCCACCAGGTCCCCCAGGCAGATGCGCTTCTTCACCCCCAGGGCGTTCATGGAATCCAGCACCGCCTGGAGTGCTTCCAGATTCCCGTGGATGTCGGAATAGATCCCGTAGCGCAAGTTTCCTCCCGCGAACTATTTGCCGTCGGCGGACATGCGGTCGGGATCCTGGTGCAGCCGGCTCCCGGTCGTGTCGATCTGGCCCTGGTACTTACCAGTATAACCGCCTTCGGACGTTCCTTCCATGCGCACGAACACCAATTGGCATACGCGCCATCCGGCGCGCAGCTCGATGGGGTGCGGAAGGCCGTTGTACAACTCCAAGGTGATGGATCCCCGGAATCCGGGATCCACCCATCCGGCGTTCTGGATGAACAGACCCAGCCGTCCGATGGACGAACGTCCCTCCACGAAGGCCGTGAGGTTGTCGGGCAGTTCCACCACTTCGCGGGTACGGGCCAGCACGAAGGAATTGCCCGGCAGGATGTAGCTCTGGGTGCGGACCTCCTCGTAGGGGATGCTCTCCCCGAAACGCGTGAAGGACCCCGCCGATGGATGGGGAATCAGGAACTGTTCGCCCAGGCGCATGTCGATGGACGCCGGTTGGAGGAGTTCGTCGTCGAAGGGTTCCACCCTGAGGCGCCCCATCCGCATCTCCTCGCGCAGCGCGCTCTTGCCCAATACCATTTCAGCCCTCGTCCTCGTTGAATCGTGCCTGGAACAGCGCGTCGATCGCCTCGATGGCTCCGTCCGCCTGGGGTCCTTCCGCGGCCAGCTCCACTTCGCTGCCGCTTTCCGCCGCCAGGAGCATGACGCTCATGATGCTCTTCCCGTTGGCGCTCACGCCATCCTTGGAAAGGGTGACCTCGCAGTCGAACCGCGAGGCGGTCTCGACCAGCATGGCCGCCGGGCGTGCATGCAATCCGAACCGATTGAGAACCTTCAGGATTCTGGTGCTTTTGTTCTTCATGGAAACCTCGAAGGGGGAATCAGAGAGGCGCGGGGGTTTCGGATTGGAGGATGTCCAGTCCCACCCGGATGCGGGCCATGCCACCGGGAGGAATGGAGATCTGGCGCAGATGGACCAGGGATGTGCCCTGGTAGACCTTCTCGTAGCCGCCGACGCTCTGGTTGACCGTATACACCCCTTCCCACAGGAAGGTGGAATCCGGATCGGATTCGAGGGAAAGCGACAGACCCAGCCATTCGTCCGCCATCCGGACCCTGCTACCCCGGCACGATCCCCGGGAACCCATGCGGTGGCGGACTCCGTCGGGAGTCTCCAACCAACGATCGTGGGCGTCTCCGGCCAACAGATTCACCATCCATTCCAGCCCCACCGTGCCGGTCCGGAGCTCGGAACCGGTGTTCTCCACCAGCAGGATGGCCTCGCCGCCCTGTTCGGAAAGCTTGAAGCCGCGACGGAAAACGAGTCCGTCGTGGACCATCCTCAGTTCGCAGGAGGGAGACAACCCCCGCCGCACGGAAAGGACATCCCATGCTCCACCCAACCAGCCCCCCGGATCGCGCCCGTCGCTCCAGGAAGAGGCAGCGGGGGTTTCGCCGGGCCACCACCACACCAAACCACTTGCGCGAGGCACGGTGTCGTAGGCCAGGGCGGCGGCCAGTTCCGGATCCGCTCCCTCGAACTGGTCGGCGAGCTTGCCGCCGTCGGACTTGCCCTCATCGCCGCGCACGCGGGCGTGGTAGGCCTCGGGGGTACGGGTCATGGAATCGGAAAGGTTCAGTCCGGCGCGGTCCAGGTACCAGGCGGGAATGCTGCCGCCCTGCCCCGGATGCACGGACACGAATTGTCCACCACTTGCCAGGAGGATCTCCTCGGATCCATCCAGGTCCCAGTCCTCGCGGTGGAGCGAAGGATGTCCGTCGCGCAGGATGGATTCAGCCCGGGCCAGATGCCCGTGGATGGCCCGGCGCAGGTGGGGCAGGTACAGGCCTCCGAACACCCCGTGCCAGTAGCCGCAGTTGCATTGGGCCTGCCAGATGTGGTCGCGGGCGTCCAGGAGGGCGGATCGACGTCGAGCGCCGGGCTTGCCGTCCATCTCCTGGCGGACCAACCGCGACAGCCGCGAGGCCATCTTGTGCATGCGGTTCGATTCCGGGTAGCGGACCAGGAAGTTGCGCCAGGAAACCCCGCGCACGAACGGCGCGATGCCTTCCCAGGCCTTGGCCTCCTTGAGCTCCGTGCGCGCCTGGCGCAGATCCGACTGGCGCTGGGCGCGTTCGGCCCACTCCATCATCTCGAAATACGAGGCCGCGGGCAGATAGGCCATGCCTCGGGCCTTGGAATTGCCGAAGGCCTCCGAGACGGGACGCACGGAAAGGGTCTCGTCCTTGCCGATTTCCGCGAAGAACCGGTCCAGCCAACGCTCGTCGTAGCAGAGCTGGTGGGTGCCCGGCCAGTCGCCGAACTTCTCCCCGTCGTCGCCGAAGACCACGTCGCGCCCACCGGCGGCCGCGAGGTCACGCAGGGCCTCCACGGCCCGTTCCACATCCGAGAAGGGAATCAGGTCGCGGACTCCGTCGTGG
>Ga0116170_10005183_pt1 | contig 11734 bp, 7 predicted proteins | sample AD_JPNHW1_MetaG_FD_89797 | JGI IMG/M metagenome (GOLD analysis project Ga0116170, IMG submission 89797) | Active sludge microbial communities of municipal wastewater-treating anaerobic digesters from Japan - AD_JPNHW1_MetaG | ecosystem: Engineered > Bioreactor > Anaerobic > Digestate | place... | reverse complement strand
GCTTCCTCCACCAGCTCCCAAAAATCCGTGCCGCACGTCTCCACCTTCGATGCCCGCAGCGACCAATCCGCCCACTGCGCGGCGGTTGCCTGGTCCCCGCCAAAAGTGTAAAAAATGGTCGGCGCGATAGCCCACCGCCCGGTGTACGGCAAAATCCAGGCGCCACCGCCCACCCCCCGATACATGCCATACCCCCACAACTTGGTGTTCACAAAAAAACGCGCGTCTTTGGGGGTGTGGTCATTAATCCAATCCAGCGCGGTGATGTCGCTTTGGTCAGCCAGCACCGTTTCATCGTTGATGACGTCCTGATTCTGCCACGTGCCCCAAAGGACCATCCCAAGCCCAACCAGCATGGCTAGAGCCAGCGCGATATTCTTGCGGTCCTGCTTCGAATCCAGCCACTCCGTTCCCCAAAAAAAGAAAAGGCCGGCCAGCACGCTCACGGGCATAAATAACGTCAGGCCAAAATAATCACTGCGAAAGCCAAAGAACCGCCAGCCAAACGGCAGGCTAAACAGCCCCACCAGGGCTGTCCAGATGGACAGGCTCCGGGCTTCCTTCTTAAACAACCCCCAAATCAACCCGCCCAACGCGAACGTCAGCAGCGCCTGCCCGGCCAGGGGCCCAACCAGGTAAAACAGGTAATCCCACTGCCCTTTAGTCCCGGCCTGGATTTGGGAAAGTTGCACCGTGGGCTCAACAAACGCTGGCGTATACTTGAGCGCCCGATAGTACCAGGGTGAGACCAGCACAAGCCCAAGCAACGCCGTGATTACCAGCCTCACTATGGGTGCCCAGTCCCAGTTCCGCCGGATGGCCGACTGCAACACCCAGCTCAACCCCAACACAACCAGGACCATACCTAGCAGGAACGCGACCAGGTAGTGGCTGAGGAGCGTGCCTCCCACAAGCGTCAACAACAGCGCCAGGTTTCCCCAGTCGCGCGCCCCATGCCAAACCTTCAGGCTCTGGGCAATCGCCATAGGCAAGAACATCATGCCGGCCAGCAGCGTGTACCGCCCCCAGGAGACGTAATACCCTGGCATGCGTGTCACAAAGGCAATCAGCAGCGCCGTGAACACAGCGGGCCGCCAATCCTTCGAGAGGGTCTTCACCAGCGTATACCCCCCCAAGCTGATGCCCATGCTCACCACGTGTCCGGTCAACAAAATGCTTTGGGAGGGCGCGATCCCGCTTAGTCTTGAGAAAACCGCGGCGATGGCATGAAAGGCGAAATGATACGTGAACGCGCCAGGGAGGTAAGGATCAAGTGTACTGGTCAGCCCCTGGGCTTCCACCATCTTGCGCACAATCAAGGTATGATGCAGAGAGTCCACCCAGTTGGGCAGCACCAGGCCTTTGGCCTGCCAAAAACGCCAGGCCGCAATAAGTGCCACCAAGACCAGCGCTGCAAGCCACGGCCAGCCCAACGCCCTCTTCTCCCGGCGAGCAATCCCCGCCACGCTGAGCGCGAGCAGCAGACCACCCAGCCCCCAAAACCAGCCGTCCGACATGGGTACGCGAACCAGGTAAAACCCAAGCGTAACGAGCGTGATGAATCCGGCGCTAAAGCCAATCACCCCCGCCAGCGTCTCCAGCGGGTCGCGTCCCGTATCCTCCGCCCACGCCCACCAGCAGAGCCCCGGCAGCAACATCGCGAGCCCGGCCAGCCAGCTCACCACCTTCGCACCCCCTCCGTGCTAATCTCCTGGAGCAATTTGCGCGCGGTCTTTCCCAAACCGGGGTGCACCCACTCCGGCGCAATTTCCACCAGGGGCACCAGCACAAAAGCGCGCTCCGCTATCCTCGGATGAGGAATTTCGAGCCTTTTCGTCCGTATGACCAACTGGTCATACGCTAAAATATCCAAGTCAATCAGTCTTGGGCCGTATCGAAAGGTCTTTTCCCGCCCCATCTGCGCTTCAATTTTCTTTAGGAAGTTCAACAGGCGCAACGGCGTCAGCGCGGTTTCGCCCGCGAGCACCTGGTTCAGGAAGGCCGGCTGTTCCGCATAACCCCAGGGGACTGTCTCATATAGCGCGGAGGTTCTCACCACTTCCACCCTGGCAGCCAGCAATTCCCTGGCGTGTGCCAGGTTGGCCTCGCGGTCATGCAAATTGCTGCCTAAGCCGATAAGAACCCATGCCACCTGTTCAGGCCTTTCCCTGCGTGTAAATCAAATCGGCCAGCAGCCCAAAGGCAGTCGTCTTGGGGCTCGGGTCAGATTCCAACACGCCCAGCCCGGGCAGCACATCCAGATTAAACACCACGAACGAGCTTGTGCCGCCCACGGAAAACAGCGGCGAATCCGGACCAACGGTTTCAGGCCGCACTCTGGCCACAAACGCCTCCCCCTTCCTTTCCAGGGAACACACCAGCTTCCAACGCTGGCCTGCTTCCTTTGCCTCGGCAATCATCTCAAGGGTGATACCCCGGATGCCCGTCCGGTCGACCTCAAGCGGCGTCAGCGGATGCCCCATCAGTACCGTGGAAAGCGCGGCCACCTTGATGGATGCGTCCCAACCGTCCACGTCATTGCTTGGGTCGGTCTCCGTAATACCAATGGACGCCCCATACGCAATCGCTTGCTCCAACGTTTCGCCCGCTTCCATCCTTTCCAGCAACAGGTTCGTGCAGGAGTTGAGGATGCCACTAAAGCCAAGCAGGCGCGCGCCTGCCAAGGGCTGCCTGAACAAGGAGAAGATGGGCGCGCCGTCCATCACCGCGGATTCAAACAGGAATTTACGCCCCTTGCCCGAGGCTAATGCGGTCAGTTCCTGGAACCCGTAAACCACTGGGCCCTTGTTGGCCGTGATGGCATGCATACCCTTGCTGAGGGCTGCCCGCATGTGCTCCAGCGCGGGCTGGCCGCTGCGTGGGTTCACCGGTGTGGTTTCCACCATCACATCCCCGGGGCTTTGTTGGATGAAATCCAGGGTGTCACCTGAAAAATCGCTGGCATCCAGCTGCTTTAGCTGGCCTCCCTCCCGCACAATCCGCAACGCTTCTTCCAGGTCGATGCCATCCGGGTTGATGGCCGCGCCGTGCCTGCCCGTCATGATGCCATTCACGTGGCACCGCATGCCGTACTTTTCGGCCAATTCCGCCTGCTTCTCCAGCAATAATTGGGCAAAAGCCTGTCCCACGTTCCCAAAGCCCACCAACACCAACCCTACCGGTTCCATCATGCTGTTTCCTCCAAGGTCAAACGTTTAGGCCTCTAATTATAGTCAATCATACCGGTGGCCATGGAAAAGACCGCCGGCCAGGCTCCGCCGTGGGGAAGCACCCCGCGTGCCTGATATCCCGAACGCGTTCAGCCAGCGCCTCAATCTCCGCCACGCTAATCCAGCGCACCATCCATCGTGCCAGCTCCTGTTCTGGGCCCAAGTCTTCCCACAACCTGCCAAGCATTTCGTCTTCTTGTGGGCTGAATCCTTCCCCCGCGAAATCCCACAACACCGTGCGCAGCTTGGGCTGCGCGTGGAAACACAACGCGTGGTCAATCGCCCAAATCTTCCCGTTTTCGTCCCGCAACAGGTGCCCCGCTTTCCGGTCGGCGTTATTGCACACCAGGTCAAACAACGCGATTGGGCGCGCCTGGTCCCTGACCTCCTGCGCGAAGGTGAAGTAATGTTCCTGTGGGTCGTGCGGGATAAAAAGTTGCAATGAGCCCGGGCCAGCTGGTAAGCCGCTCCCACGAAATATGGTGGGCGGGACGAAATCCCAGCCCGCGTATTGGCACAAAGTGTAAGCGGCCACTTCCCTTTTGGGTAACCCACGTGCTTCAAAATCCCACAAGGGCGACTGACCCGCCTGCGGTTTGTAAACGGCCTGGAATTTGCTGCCGCGTTGCTCACACGTCACCAGGAAGGTCGCGTTGCTGCTATAGAAAAACTGCCCCTCCAGGGCAATTTTTCCGCGTCGCAGAGCCTTTAACACTTCTTCGGCGGCAGGGGTCACGCTGGCACGCTTTCTTTAGTGTTTATGCCCGTTATGGCGGGGGGAAAACTTGTCTGGTGGTTGGATGGGCTGGTTATCCGATGGCCAGGTTGGCCTGCCCTGCGAGATAACCACCCGCGCCCACTTCGCCAACGCAGCCATTTGAGCGCGTTCACACCAAAACCTGACCCTGTCCGGCTCCTCAAGCCCATCCTTATCTTCCAGCCTGATGGATTCCAGCGTGAGCGCCACCTTGTCAGCAGGGGCGTCATACCCCAGGTTTATCTCCCCAACCCTGAAAAAGGTATCGTACGCTCCCGTTATGCGCATCTGCTCTTCTGAATAGTCACCTTCCGACTGTGCAAGCGCTGGAAAGCGGGTGTCCAGCTCCGCCAACAGTTGTTCCACGCCCACCACAAGTGCCTGAAGTTGGAATTTCTCCAATACGAGCGTCACCATGCGTTCATTATCACCGCCCTGGATGTAAAATATACGCTCTCCTGGTTTGCCAATCGCGTCCACTCTCAATACAGTTGTCGGAAAAAAATCCAGTTCCATGCCGGCCATTGACCATCCTTTATGCTGTTAAAACTTAGTATTCTTCGATTTCCAGGTTGTCTTCCCCCACCAGGCGTATCAGTTGCTGCCGCAGTTCCTCGCACCAATGCGTACGGTCATTCGGGAAGACAATCCGCAACGGCTCGTCGCGTTCAACAAATTGGAAGCTAAACGGCATATCTCCAGGCCGTGAGATTAACAGCCCATGGATGTGATTCAATTTGCGGTACTCCCGCGGGATGTCGTTCTCCCCATCCAGGTGAATAATCAACAGCTTGCGGGGCACCTGTGGTTCCATGCTAAAGGTTGTGTTTTCTGCGGCCACGGTCTCAACCACGGTCACTGTCATGGCCGGCTCTGCCGCGGCCGCTTCTGCCGTAAACCCGGCCAGCAAGCTGGGAGAAGCTCCACCAGTCTCCTCCCGCGGCGGGTTTTCATCAGCAGCCGGGTCTGGGACGTCCTCCACCTCCGGTGCCCACGCTTCCAGGCCGGTCATTTCCTCCCAGTCCACGCCCCCTGATGAGCCCTCCTCCATACCAACCCCATCCTCGTCGATGTAATCGAAGGATTCCTCCAGGTCATTCCTGGTCTCCTCCTCGTCCGCAACATCTGGCTGGACCGAATCATTATAGGCGTAGCGGGAGAGAACGCGCATATTGGGCAGGAATTTCTCAAGCATCAACTCAAAGTCCGGCCCCCCAAAGCGGGAATCGGAAAAGCTTTCGCCCAGCCCGTCTGTCTCCACCCGGGTTATCGAATCCACTTTGACCGAAACCCCCTGCTCGCGAGCATCGGCATTCCCTCGCACAATCACCAGCGCCCCTGGGTCCAAGATGGCATTATAGGCCTGCCAGGTTTTCACAAACAGGACCAAATCAATCTCCCCGTATTGGTCCTCGATGGTGGCAAATCCCATGTAGTCGCCTTTTTTGGTCAGGTAGGGGCGCACCTTCTTAATCACACCCCCCACCGCCACTTTGGTTTCGGTTTCAATCTCGCTCAGCGTGTTGGAAAAATGCGTGAGCTTGTCGTTAATGAGGCTCATATACCGTCGCAGAGGGTGTTCCGAGACGTACAAACCAAGCAGCTCTTTTTCCCAATCCAGTTCCTGCTTCTTGTCCAGCGACCCGCCCGAGCGCAGTTGCACCATTCCACCGCCATCCGCGGCACCGCCAAACAGGTCCATCTGGCCCATCCCCGCGGCACGGAAATAACTGCCTGAGATGTTGACCATCTGGTCCAGCGCCATCAGCAGCGCCTGCCTTGGGCCGAGGCTGTCCAGCGCGCCCACCTTGATGAGGCACTCCAACGGTCGCTTCTGCACCGAACGCAGGTCCACCCGGCGCACAAAATCGTTGATGTCCGTGAACGGCCGGCCGTTTCTCGCCTGGACGATGATATCCACCGGGTTCTGGCCAACGTTCTTGACCGCTCCCAGGCCAAACCGGATGGCAGACTTGCCTTCCGGCAAATCCTCGATGCTAAAATCGTATTCGCTGAAGTTCACGTCCGGCGGCAACACTTCCAGCCCCATTTCCCGGCTTTCAGCCACGTACCTGGCGCATTTGTCAGCGTCGTTTTTCCAGGCCGAGAGCAGGGCGGTCATGTATTCCACGGGGTAATGGCTTTTCAAATAGGCCGTCTTCACCGCGATCATGCCGTAGTTGGTGGCGTGCCCCTTGTTAAACCCATAATGGGCGAACGCTTCCCAGTGTTTAAAGATGGACTCCGCCGTCTCCTGGTCTATGCCATTCTTCATCGCGCCCTTTATGAACTTGGCGTGATGCTTTTTCACTTCCTTTTCTTTCTTCTTAGAAATGGCGGAACGCAGGTCATCCGATTCGCCCGGGGTATACCCTCCCAGCTGGATGGCAGCGGTCATAATCTGTTCCTGGTACACCGCGTGCCCATACGTTTCTTCAAGGATGGGTTTCAGCTTGGGATGTTGGTATTCAACCGGGAGTTCCCCGTGCATGTTGGCAATATATTTTGGGATAATCTCCATGGGGCCAGGCCTGTACAGCGCAACCATGGCAATCACGTGGCTGAGCTTTGTGGGTTGCATCTGGGTGATGAAGCGGGTCATGCCAGTGCTTTCCAGCTGAAAGACGCCCGTGGTATGGCCCTCCCCCAGGAACTTGAACACCTCAGGCTCATCCGTGGGGATGTCACGCAAATTCAGCCGGATTCCATGCCTTTTGGCAATGTATTCTGTCGCCCTGGCCATGATGGTGAGCGTCACCAATCCTAAAAAGTCCACTTTCAGCAGGCCGAGTTCATTAATCCCTTTCATGTCGTACTGCGACACGGATTTGATGGGTAAATCCTCGCTCTGGCTGGTAGGCCGGTGCAAGGGTAGGTATTCTGTCAGGGGTTTGTCGCTGATGATGACGCCAGCGGCATGCGTCCCCACGTTGCGGATGGAACCCTCCATCCGGCCGGCCGTATCAATCAGTTTCTTGATTTGCTCCGACGAGTCGTACATGGCTTTCAAATCGGGCGTCGTCTTTAGGCATTCCGAGATTGGCGCCTGTATCCCCTGGGAGGGTCCCGGCACGGCTTTGGCCACCCGGTCAACTTCCGGCAAGGGAATATCCATCACCCGGCCAACATCCCGGATGGCGCCCCGCGCATTCATGGCGTTAAAGGTGATGATTTGCGCCACCTTGTCCGCGCCATACTTACGGTTGCAATACTCCATCACTTCCGCCCGGCGGTCATCCTGGAAATCCAGGTCGATATCAGGCATAGTGACTCGGTCAGGGTTCAGGAAGCGCTCAAACATCAATTGGTGTTCCAGCGGCTCCACGGAGGTGATATCCAGGGCAAACGCGACCAGGGAACCATTACCTGAGCCACGCACGTTGTACCAGATGTTCTGTTCACGCGAGAAACGGCACAGGTCCCACACGATGAGGAAGTATTCGGCGAAGCCCATCTGGTTAATGATTCCCAGTTCGTACTTCAGGCGCTGTTGAATATCTGCATCCCGGTTGTGGCCGGGGATGTTCCGCTCCAGGCCGGCCTGGCAGAGCGCTTCCAGGTGCGTGGCGGGGTCCACCCCCTCAGGCAGTTCAAACAGCGGCAGGTGGTAACTTTTGCGGGTGAGGTCCACATCGCAGCGTTCGGCAATGGCCAGCGTATTCTGCAGCGCGTCCGGAACGTCAGTAAACAGCGCGGACATTTCATGGGGGCTGCGCAGGTAGTACGAATCGTCCGACATGCGCATCCGGTCATGGTCGGCAAGCCGCTTGCCAGTCTGCACGCACAGGAGGATATCCTGCAATTCCGCGTCCTCCTTGCGGATATAGTGCACATCATTCGTGGCGATGAGCGGCATGCCTGTTTTCCGGGCCAGTGCCACCAACCCCTGGTTGACCCTTTCCTGGTCTGGCAGGTTGTGGCTCTGTAATTCCAGGTAAAAATGCTCCGGGCCAAACACCTCCCGGTACCACGCCAGCGCCCTGTCAACCTGGCCCCCATCCCCCGAAACAATTGCCCTGGGTAGCTCTCCCGAAAGACAGGCCGAGCTGCCAATCAGGCCAGCGGTGTGTTCAGCGAGGTAAGCCTTGTCGATGCGGGGATGGGAATAGAAGCCCTCCAATTGGCTGGTTGAGGCAATTTTGAGCAGGTTGCGGTAACCTTCCATGTTCTCAGCCAACAGCACCAGGTGGAAGGGGTGACGGTCTTTTTGCGCGTCCCGGTCCTGCATCCCACGGGGGGCCAGGTATGTTTCGAGGCCGATGATGGGTTTAATCCCCGCAGCCTGGGCGGCTGAAAAGAAGCTGAGCGACCCAAACATGGTACCATGGTCAGTAAGCGCGAGCGCGGGCATCCCCAACGCCTTGGCACGGGCCACCAGGTCCTCCGGTTTGCCAAAGCCATCCAGGACGGAATAGGAAGAATGAACATGCAGGTGAACAAATGTCATGGTAATGAATTATTCCCGGTTTTCCCTGTAAGTCTCTCCGTTCAGAGCCGCGCCCGACCCCTTGCGGGTTTAATCATGCTAGGTAAAAAAGTATAGCACACCGGAATTAACGCTTCCCGATGAGCAGTTTTAGGCAATTCGTAAATAGGTGGGATGAATGATAAAAGCCAGCGCCTTACGCCTGCCCTGAATGCATTTTTGAGTAAACCGGGTGGCCACAGAACATTACCAGCTCGTCCAAATCTGCCAGGCGGTTCTGGTCTCTGGTTGCGGCCATCGTCTCTTCTGATATTTGCCGGTTGGCCCTGACAGCGTCCCCCAAAAACCCAAACATGACCAGGATGATGCCCGCCAGCACCAGCGTTCCGCCGATGGAGACAGACTGAATGTAGCGGGAGCCGGTGTCGTAGAAAAGATAGTAAATCAGAAAGCGCAACAGCAGGATGGCTCCCAACCCAAACAGGGTGCCTCCGATGGAAAGGAAGGTCCGCAGCGGTTGGTAGAGCACATAAGAGCGGATAATCGCCCCTCCCTGGTGCCAGATGAAATTCATCATGCCCTTGTGAAGGCGTGATTCACGCGCCACCGGGTTGGTGTGGATGGGGACGTGGTTAATCCGCATGTGCCCCTTACCGGCCTGGATGAGGGTTTCAAGCGTGTAGGAATAGGGATTGTAAACTTCCATGCGCAAGGCAGCATAACGCGAAAAAGCCCTAAACCCACTGGCCGCGTCTGGCACGTTGGTGGAGGAAACCTTGCGCACAAACGCGCTGCCGATGGATTCCATCACGCGTTTCAGCGGGGAGAAATTCCGGTTTTCCTGCGTCTGGCGGTCCCCCACCACGAGATCTGCCTCCCCGCTGAGAATTGGGGCAATCAGGGCCCCTATCTCGCTGCCCGGGTACTGGTTATCCGCATCCGTGTTGACAATCACATCCGCACCCAGGGCCAACGCGAACTGGAGCCCGTCGATGAACGCGCGCGAAAGCCCCCGGTTTTGGCGGTGCCTGAGCACGTAATCCGCGCCGCTATCCAGCGCGATTTGTCCTGTTCCGTCGCTCGAACCATCATCAATCACGAGCACCACAATTTCCTCCACGCCCGGCAGGGACTGTGGCAATTCGGCAAGCACGGAAGGCAGGGAAGCGGCTTCGTTATAGGCAGGAATTTGAATGACAAGCTTGGTCATAGGCTGGCTCCAATGGCTGTTATGTCTATTTTACCCTCTTCACCCCGTCATTGGGAACTTTACAAGCCTCAACCCCGGGTTCCGGGCCTCTTTTGAAATGTGGTATATATGCAATGGATGAAAACCATCAAGAGATACTTCAGCATCTGGCTTGCCATCCTGGTTCTGGCTTTGGCTTTTTTCACTTCCCTGCCAAGGCCCGCCCTGGCTGAAGCGCCGGCAAGGCCGCTCGCCGAAGTGACCGCTTACGACCTTATTGCGGCCATGAATTCCCTGCGCGTCTCCTTTGGCCTGCCGGCCCTGATTGAGGACCCCGTGATTGATGGCGTCGCCCAGTACACCGCCCAGGTCATGGCAGACCAGCTGCTCTCCTGGCACATTGGCGATGTCAAGGGCAGAATCGCGGCGGCCGGCTACGGTGGTGGTGGCACCGTTTGGGCGACCGAAAACTTCGCCGTAGGCTCTGAAGGTATCACCATCGACCAGATTATGCTGATGTGGGCAGATGAAGACCACATGCGTCCGGCCAACAAGGCTTATTACTGCAATGTTGGGGCTGGGGTTGCCACAGCCGCCAATGGCATGACTTATTTCATCCTCCAGGCTGCCTATGTTTCTGGCAAGGAATGTGGCACCTACACAACCGGCGGTGTCACCAACCCGATAGGTGGTTCCACGGTGCCCAGCGTGCCAGGCATCATCGTGCCAGTGCAGGTCGCCGAAGCCGGCCCGGACGGAAATCGGGTGCACCTGGTCAAGTCTGGCCAGTCATTCTGGGCCATTGCCGTGGCCTATCAGGTGACCATCAAGGAAATCCTGGCCTGGAACAACCTACCTGAAGGTTACCAACTGCAGATTGGTGACGAACTCACCATCCCGGGCCCGAATTCATCGGGCTATGCCACCCCAACCCCGGTCGGGATGGTGATTGCCAACACGCCTGCCGCGGACGGGAAAATCACCCATGAAATCCAGGCCTACCAGAACCTCAGCACCATCGCCGCCGCTTACGGCGTGACCGTGGAACGCCTGCTGGAACTCAACGGCTTAAGCATCGATACCCCCCTGCAAATTGGCCAGGTTCTGCTGGTTCACCCCTCCAACAACACCCCCACGCCCACACCCCGGCCGCTGACACCCATCGAAATGCTCACCCCCGCCGCTGATGGCAAGTATTATCATGTGGTCAAAGAGGGCCAAAACGCGTCCTGGATAGCGGGTTACTACGGGGTTTCCCTGGCCGACCTGATGGCCTGGAACGCCATGAACAATACCACCGTCCTTTACCCCGGCGACCGGCTTCTGCTCCAGGTCACCCCTCCCGCCACCGTCACCCCCACTCCCCTCCCCCCGACACCCGCCCCGCAACCTTCGCCCACCACAGCCCCAACCCATACGGCCACGCTCATCCCGCCCACCCCCACTTCGGACCCGGCCACCCTGGCCGGCACGCAGACAGAGGATAAGGGTGGTTCGGACCTATGGTGGCTGCTTAGCCTTCCCGGGTTCGCGCTGATTATCTTCCTGGCGCTCCGGTCCAGGAAGAAGCCCGAAGCCGCCTCAAGCCTGCCCGCGGACCAACAGGACCGTGCCCAGCCAAGCCCGCCCACCGATGATACAGCCAAACCCGGGCCAACAGACCCAGGCAAGCCTTAAGCCACAAATAGTTATTCAAAAACTGGAATACCCCGGAACAACAAAGACCAAAAACCGCCCTCACGGGCGGTTTTTATCTGTCTTAATCCTTACGCCGCATCAAGAGCAGCGTGCGCTTTGAGCCCTCCACCGGATGTTCCTCCAGGATGGTGTACCGCGCCTGGAAAGCTTGCTTAAATCCCTCCAGGGTGTAATTTGGGAAGATATCCAGCCGGGATGCCAATAGGCGGGCGACCTGTGAATCTTCCTTGGGCACAAACTCGATGACCAGGTAAGGCCCAAGATCCGCGAAGAAGTCCGCCACATCCCGCAGGGGGACGTTGTTGGCAATGGCCAGGTGGTGGATGAGCGCCAGCGCCATAATCAGGCTGGCTTCACCCCGTTCTCGCAGGGATTGTCGCTCCTGGTTCCGCCAACCCAGGGCAGGGGACGGGTTGGTCAGGTCCATCACCAGG
>Ga0116170_10005180_pt1 | contig 11737 bp, 16 predicted proteins | sample AD_JPNHW1_MetaG_FD_89797 | JGI IMG/M metagenome (GOLD analysis project Ga0116170, IMG submission 89797) | Active sludge microbial communities of municipal wastewater-treating anaerobic digesters from Japan - AD_JPNHW1_MetaG | ecosystem: Engineered > Bioreactor > Anaerobic > Digestate | place... | reverse complement strand
GCTATATCGGTGTAAAGCTGATCAACGCCACGCCGATGACCCGCCAGGAGTACAACGACTTCCGGCATTGGGTGATGCCTGCGGAAGAGAACGGCGCCGACGAAGGCTATCTGGTCGAGTACCTTGATGGCGGCAAACCGAACCATCCAGACTACGCCGGATACATCAGTTGGTCGCCGAAGGATGTGTTCGAGCGTGCCTATCGCCCGGTGCAGAACATGACCTTTGGCATGGCCATCGAGGCGCTGAAGGCCGGCAAGAAGGTGGCGCGCATCGGCTGGAACGGCAAAGGTATGTGGTTGTCGCTGTCTGGTCATGGTGGCGGCAGCCTGGTTCATTGGTCCGATTTCTGGTCGACGAACAACGCCAATTTCGCCGCCGCCCAGGAAGAGGAAAGCGCAATCGTTCTGCCGTGCATCACCATGAAGACGGCAGACGACAAGATCCTGATGGGCTGGCTGGCATCGCAGACCGACATGCTGGCCGAGGATTGGTGCGTCGTTGAATAAAAAGACGTTTGACTTTTTTCCAAAGTGATAAACTTTGATTCATTGCTGTGAAGCAATTTGTTCCCGCAGCCGGAGCTTCCCCCGAAAGAGGGAAGCATTGTTTTAACCGCTCACATACCGCGTCACGGCGATAAGTGATCGGCTTGGCCCCGCTGGTAAGCGATGCCAATCCCGAAGATGGAGCGCGAAATGTCAGGTCGTACCATTGATGATTTCTTGGATGATGCCGATGCGTTCAACGCATTGAGCGACGAAGATAAGGCGCTGCTGGTTTCCGGCGGTGTTCTTGAGGGCGAAACCAAAGCCGATCCGGTTGACCCGGAGCCCAAGGCAGAGGAAAACGGCGAACCGCCCGCCGCCGTGGCCGTCGAGCCCGAGAAGTCAGCCCCTACCGATGTTGTTGAGCCCGTCGTGTTGGCCAAGGATGGTCAGCACACGATTCCGTTCTCCGAACTGGAAGCCGCCCGCGAGCGCGCCCGCCAGCTTGAGCAACAGGTTCAGGAACTGCAGGCCGCCAAGGAGGTGAAGCCACAAGCCGAGCCCGCCCAGGCAGCCCCCGCAGTGACCGAACCGGCGCCCGATGAGGCGCTTGCTGCTCTGGTCAAGGAGCGTGACGAGGCACTGTTCACCGGCGATACGGATGCAGCCCACCAACTGAGCATGAAGATCATCGGCATTCAGCAGGCGCAGGCTACCCAAGCCGCCCTGGCCGTGATGGAAAGCCGCGAAGCGGAGAAGGCAGCCAAGGATGCTCAGGCATCGGCGATGACGGATGCGCAAACGCGCGCCGCCGTGCTGGTCGAGAAGTATCCCTTCCTGAATCCGCAAGGCCCGGCCACCAACACGGATGCGATTGATCTGGTTGTCGCCGAGCGCGACCGCCTGATGCAGCAGGGTATGTCCTTTGCCGATGCTGTTGAAAAGGCGGTCGGCAAGGTGGCGCCTCTGTTCGACAAGGGTGTTACGACCAAGCAACCCGATCCCGTCGATGTGGCCGCCAAGGCTGCGGAGGCGATTTCCAAAGCCAAGGCCACCGTGCCGACCAGTCTTTCCCAAGTCCCTGCCGGCGCTGCCGTGCATCACGACGAGGGCGAGGCGATCCGGAGTGATAGCGGCCTGTCTCTGATCAATCGTTTCTTGGGCAAGAGCCCGGATGAAATCGAAAAGATCGTTAATCGCGTGATTTGATTTTTACCGCCCGCCGAGAGGCGCGCATTCCAACTTCAGGAGAAACACCATGGCTGATACCGTCATCCCCTACGGCGCCCCGCAAGCCGTACAGGTTCAATCTGCGGGCTTGTTCGCTGCTTCCATGCAGCGCCCCACCACGCTTAACCGACTGACCGGCAAGCTGCCGCAACAGTCCGATGCCGAAGGTAGCCTGCGCTTCCAGTCCGGCAACGAAATGCCGATCGTCCGTTGTATGGACCTGGCCAAAGGCGCCGGCGATGAGGTCACTTTCGACCTGATCAACCCGATTGGCGGCAAGCCGATCATGGGCGAGCGCTACGCCGAGGGCAAGGGCGACCGCATGGACTTCTCGCAAGACTCCCTGCGCGTCAATCAAACCCGCAAGCCGATCTCGGCCGGCGGCACGATGACCCAGAAGCGGACCCCGCACCAACTGCGTAGCCTGGCCCGCGCCCTTGGTCAGAACTACATGACCCGTCTGGAAGATCAGTTGAAGCTGGTTCATCTGGCCGGTGCGCGTGGTTTCTCCAACGATGTGGAATGGGCTGTTCCGCTGGCTTCCGATCCGGACTTCGCCGACATTTGCGTGAATACCATCAAGGCGCCGACCCGTAACCGTCACTTCATGTCGACCGGCTCGGGCATCGAGCAGATCGCCGCCGCCGGTAACGAAATCTCCATCGCAACGACCGACGTGATGAACATCGATCTGGTGGATGCCCTGCGCACCAAGCTGGATTCGATGCCGCTGCCGCCGCCGCCGGTTCGCTTCGAGGGCGACCAGATGAGCCAGGACGCACCGATGCGCGTGTTGCTCTGCTCGTCCGAGCAATACACCTCCCTGGTTCGTTCGACCAACTTCCGTACCTTCCAGGCCAACGCCATGGCCCGCGCCAACATGGCCAAGCAGAATCCGCTGTTCATGGGCGAAGCTGGCCTGTGGAACGGCATCCTGATCGTCAAGATGCCGAAGCCGATCCGCTTCTACGCTGGCAATCAACTGAAGTGGTGTCCGTCCAAGACCGCCAATACCGAAACCACGACCGACGTTGTGCCGGCCGCTTTCGGCACCAGCTACGCCGTCGACCGTGCGCTGCTGCTCGGTGGCCAGGCGCTGGCAGAAGCCTACGGCAAGGCCCGTCAAACCGGGAATCCGTACTTCTGGAGCGAGAAGGAACTGGACCACGGCGACAAGCTGGAAATCCTGCTCGGCATGATCGCCGGCTGCTCGAAGATCCAGTTCCAGATCGACCACGGCGATGCCAAGGAATACACCGATTTCGGTGTGATGGCCATCGATACCGCTGTGGCCTTGACCTAATCGAGCGGGCCGGGGTCCGCCTCGGCCCCTTCTGATCCAGAAGGAGATTCAAAATGGCAAATGTCACCAAGAAGCGCATCACCAAGGCGCAACAATTCACCTCGCCCTACGGCAACAAGTTTGCCCAGGCGTTCAACTACACGACCAACGCCTCCGGCGTTCTGGTCGATTCCGATCAGGCAACTGCCGTTCAGGTCAATGACGTGGTGCGCCTCGGCGTGCTGCCGGCTGGCCTCGAACTGCATGATGCCCAGGCCATCGTGTCCGACGCCTTCGCGGCTGCGACCACGGCCGACATCGGTTTCCTCTACGTCGATGGCGCCGATTCGTCTGCTGTTCCGCAGGACGCGGCCTACTTCTTCGCGGCCCTGAACACTGCCGCGACTGGTCGCACCCGGTCAACCGCTGCCAAGGCGCCGGTTCGTCTTCCGAAGGACGCCTATCTGGTGCTGACCCGCAAGGGCGCCGCTGACTCGGCTGTTGGCATTGCTGATGTCATCGTCGAAGGCATCCTGCAAGGTCCGATGTAATCAACCAAAGGGCCGGCGAAAGCTGGCCCTTGTCCCATTCGGAGTACCAACATGATCCCCATCAAGTATATCGGCCATCGCCCCGTCTATCGTGACGGCGCGTGTGGCTCTGAACTGACCTTCGAGCAAGGTCAAACGCTGCCGGTCCCTGATGAATGCGCATTGAAGATGCTGCGCCATCCGTCCGTCTATGAGCGTGGCGATGTGGCCGCCGCTGGCGATGTCGTGGAGAAGGAACCCGACACCGGCAAGAAGGATTCCCAGGATAAGGGCGAGGAAGACGCCCAGGCTACCCGCGACACCATCGCCACGATGACCAAGGACGCCTTGGTGAACTACGCGAAGGTTCATTTCTCGGCTGACCTCGACAAGCGCCGTAGCGTGGCTGATCTGCGCACGCAGGTTACTGGCCTGTTCGACCAGTTCGGCACGGATTAAGCCATGATCCTGCGCAGCCTCATTGATTTGTTCCGTATCCGGTCGCAGGACAAGGTTCGCCCTTACCTGTGGCCGGACGATGAGCTTGCGCCATGGTTTTCCGAGGCCGAAAAAGAGGCCGCGATTCGCTCCAGGCTGATTCACGACAGCGAGGAATTCACGGTCAAGACTGGCGAAACGACGGTTGATCTGCCTGGTTCGCTGTTTGACATCCAGTACGCCGAGCTTCGCTATGGCGATGGAACGGCCAGGGAAATCACTGGCACCGATCGGCAGACGCTGAATTCATCGCGGCCTGGCTGGCGCACCAAGGTAGAACCTCCGGTCGACTACATCCATGACGATAAGGCATTGGTCTTTGGCGCCGTGGCCGATGCTGACTGCACGCTGTATCTGGAGTTCTATCGCATTCCGCGCGAGGCGCTTGAGGGTGACGATGACGCGCCGGAGATTTCCGAAAATCACCACATGAATCTGGTGGATTGGGTGCTGTTCCGCGCTTATAGCAAACCCGATCCAGATACCCAGAACCCGGGCAAGGCAGAAGACGCCGAGGGGCGTTTCATTGCCTATTTCGGCGCCCGTCCTGATGCCGATCTGCGCCGCCGGCAGAACGCCAACCGGCCGCACCGCAACCGTATTCACCTGTGAGGGAATCATGGACGCGCAAATCTTCCAGCTTGACGAACAGCGCCTCCAGCGCAGGGCTCCGATTGCATTCCCTGTCCATGTTGATCTGATCGAGGTTACGCGCAGCGCCATGACGTTCTATGCCTGGTACGCCGGGGCGATGGTTTCCGTTCATGTCGCCTTAGTCCAGTCGGCCATTGAATCCGTTCAGGACACATTTTCCATTGAGGGCAAGCATCATGAATAAACCCATGCCGCGCGGTATCCGCAATCACAACCCTGGCAACATCGAGCGCGGTAAAGACCGCTGGCTTGGCATGTCGGCCGATCAATCAACTGACCCGCGCTTTCTTGTCTTCGACAAGCCAGAGCCTGGCATCCGGGTGATCATGCGCGTCCTGATCAACTATCAGGAGCGCCACGACATCAAGACGCTGCGCGCCGCGATCAACCGCTATGCGCCGGCTGCCGAGAATAATTCGTCGGCCTATGTGCAGCATGTCTCCCGCCTGACCAGCCTTGACCCTGACGAGCCGATCGACTTCTTCGACGAGTACATCTGCACCTCCGTTACCAAGGCGATTATCCGGCATGAGAACGGCGATCCGCGTGCGTTCGGAGCCCCCGATAACTGGTACGCCGACGACGTGTATCAGCGCGCCGCCGTCATGGCCGGCTTCGATCCGGCAAGCAAGCCGCTGACGCAATCGCGCACGGTGGCCGGGGCGGTGATCGCTGCGGCCGGCACGGTCGGCACCATCGCCGCTTCCCAGTCGTCCGGCTTGCCGGTGACGGCTGACGACATCAACACGGTCGTGCAGGTCGTCGGGCCGCTGCTCGGGTCTTCGGTCATGGCGGTTCTGTCGCCGGTCGCCTCCATTGTCGGTATTGGCCTGACGCTCTACGCGCGCTGGGACGATGCCCGCCGGAAGATTCGATAGGGGCTGCAACATGGCGTTTAACGTGAAAGACGGAATCATGGACGCGATCAATGGGACAGACGACCCAAAGATGCGCACGGTGTTCATGCTGATGCTCGGCCTCTTCGAGTCGTTCAACGACAAGCTGGACGAGGTTATCGGTGACGAGAAGGCCATGCGCGAAGCGGTGCTGAACGGCCATGAGCCGGTCCATCACGCGCACCATGAATGGGTCGAGAAGCGCATCAAGCGAGATTCTGAGATCGAGGCCATCGTCGCGTGGGCCACCATCAAGAAGAAGCAGGACGATGAAAACCAGAACAGCAGCCGGAAGATCCGCGACGGCCTGATCGAAAAGATCATCTTTGCGTCCTTGGGTGGCGCTCTGGCATTCCTGGCACAGAGGGTTTTCGGATGAACTCGCCGAAGCCCGCCACCGCAGAACAACTGCGCGATTACTTCGATGGCCATGTGAAGGCCGGGCGTGCCGACAGCGCCGTTCTGATCGACCGGCGCGGCCTGCAGTACCTGGGCGAGCATCACGACCCTGGCCTTGGCGTCCCTCCTGACAACGAAACGCACTCGGCAGATGGCCGGGTATTTTTGAGGGCGGTGTTCTGATGGCCGATACCAAAGACATCCAGATTCGGCAGGGCAAGACCTTCTCCCTGGTCGTCCGCTGGGAGACTGAGCCGATTGTCTTCAAGCCGATTTCGGCTATCTCCCTGGCCTTCGGTGCGCCGCACCTGACGGTTGCCGGCCACGGCTGCCCGGCCGGATGGCGTGCCGCAGTTACCCGCGTCAAGGGCATGAAGCAGATTAACGCCGCCGACAATCCGCCGAAGTCTGGCGACTACCATCCGGTGACGGTCATCGACAGCAACACGGTCGAGTTCAACAGCCTGGCGCCGTTCGACGACAACGGAAACGAATGGCCGGCTTACACCGAGGGCGGGTTCCTCCAGTACAACACGCCGGTCGACATCACCGGCTACAGCGCCCGGATGAAGATCAAGGACAAGGTAGGCGGCACGGTGCTGGCTTCGACCGAGGCCGGCGATTCTCCGTTGAATGTGCTGACCATCACGCTGGATGCGGCAAACAAGACCATCACGCTCTCCATCGCGGCGACGGCGACGGACGACTTCGCCTGGACGAAGGGCGTCTACGACCTCGAAATGGTCAGCCCGACCGGCGTAGTGACGACGGTTTTGAGCGGGAAGGTAAGCGTCACCAAAGAGGTTACGGCCTAGTCCTTAGACCAAGGAAGCACTCATAACGGGAGAACGGACGAGTGAAATACACGATCAGAAACGAACAAACCGGAGTCAACGTCGCCGAATATGAGGCAGACGCGCCGAAGCTGCCGTACGAGATCGATCCGGCCTATGTAGGCGCGAACTACGTCACCAAAGACGAAAGCGGCAACGACGTCGCTATCGAGGCGCTCAACCCGACCGGCTGGAAAATTGACGTCGGTGCGTTCTTCGACCGCTTCGGCAACGAGAAGCTCGCCATTCTGTCGTCGGGCGACTTGCAAGTTCAAGCAGTCATCAAGGACGCATCAGTTCGCAAGTTCATCGACCTGCATGGTCGCCGCTCTGACCTTGAAATGGCGCTGAATCTTCTCGTAGCCAAAGGATTTTCAATCAACCCGGAAGCGATCCTCGACACCGAGCCGACCGCCGAAGAAACGTGGAGTAAATAAACATGGCCTCGACTTTTACCGCTGCCGGCCTCGGCATTACCTTCGGCAACGCCAAGCACATGCTTTCCCTGTTTAACGGCTCCGGCTCCAATCGCGTCCTACGGGTCTATCGCGCCTGGATACTGAACAACCAAACGGCTGCAGTAACCGGCGTTCTGACCACGTTCGCTATGCGTAAGACGTCGGCGCAATCATCCGGCACGGCAGTTACGCCGACCAAGCACGATTCCGCAAACTCGAATCTTCCGGCCCAAGTTCTCTGCGCGGCTGGGGCGACCATCACGAACACCGCCGACGCTCCTTTCCGCCAGTGGATGTGGTCGAACGACGAACCGAGTGCATCGTCGGCTACTTCCGACGAACTCGAATGCTTGGTGCCTCTGAATTGCATTTGGGATTCGACGGGCGATAGCAATATTGAACCGATCACACTGCGCCCGGGCGAGGGAATCACGCTGCAGCATACCGGGTCGACGACTGTCGGCCTGTGCGACCTGTTCTTGGAATTCACTGATAGCGCGTCGTAATGGCTAAATATCAATACCGCATTCTCGGGAGGCTTTCCGGCGTTTCTAGCGTTGGGAACGCGGTATTTGCGCTAGCAAACAAGACCGGGTCGGGCAAGCGAATAACGATCCGATCGTTTGAAATGCTGCCGCTCGAAGGGGCTGGCGGCGGCGCCTTGCCGACATTCGCTCGTTTATCTCGATGCCCTGTAGAGGGTGGGTTCCCACTGAATGTAGCGGCGATGGATTCCGAAGCTGGCCCGCTCCCGGACGGCCTCGAAGTTAGTTACGGATCAGCCGCTGACTATGCCAGCGGAACGACTTTGCAGCGCGTATTCAACGCTAGAAACCCGCGACCGTCCGTCTCGCTCATGTGGTTCGGGGTACTGCAACATTCGCAGGCAATGGGCGGGCCGTTCAAGGGCGCCCCGATGCGAAGCGCAAGGCGCGGCTCCGGTCAGTCGTCATTGCAGCGAGTGGTGATAAACCCAGGCGAAGCCATCGCGCTCTATTCCGGCGACGGGAACGAATCAAAATCGGAAGCGACGATGACGTTCAACGTGTCGGTAGTCTTTCGCGTCCGCGGCACTCCCGACAGGACATACCTCGCATCAGGGACGGTCGCGATAGCGGCCATCGGCGACGTTCTGTTTTCCATCAGGAACAATTCGTCATCCGTCGTAGATTTGATGGAATTCGGTTTCGAGTTTAGAGGTTCGGAAAACACGGCCTTCTATTCCGTCTGCAAATACAGCTCGATCGCTGTGGAGAATATCGGCGACCCGTTGAAGCAGATAAAAGCGGTCCCGCTAGATTCGTCGTATCCAGCCGCCGAAACGTGGGTCGACGTCGTTTCGGACACGCCGGTTCTTCCCCTTGGTGTCCCGGCAGAGTATGTCGCGCAAGGGTCGCTCATGCTGGCCAAGGGGTTCAGTTACCTGCACACGAACGATTTCGTCGGCCCGACGCTCAGAACGCTATTCCCGGAATGCGGCCAAGCCCCGAATTACCAACTCGTGCTGCAGCCTAGCTTGAATATGTCGTTCAGCCCGAAAAGCGCCGACCTAATGATGCAGGGCGCCGAAGTCGTGGTTCGAGAGGGGGAGGCTATCGGCGTAACCGTCGCTGCGGAGACCGTTCAGAGTGTCCCCACAGCGATTACCGTGCCTTTGTACATGACCAGTTGGTATTACTCAATCGCCTTCGACGTCGAGAACGCCAGTCAGCCGTACTTGACTATCAACGACATGGTCGCCGGCACCGACATCGTCGTGCTTGAGGCCGGAACCTCGAATGTCATTCATCAGATTGACGCTTATAGCGGAACGAGTTGGTCATGGGCATACGACCAAGACGCCCTGCCGAGCGCCGACGTGGCCCTCTATAAACCGGGATACGTCCCGCGAACATTCCGCAATGTGCCACTAGGTTCTTCAGGCGCTTCGATCATCGCTTCACAACAGGCCGACCGCAATTATTTGGAGTAAGCAAACATGGCGAAAATCACCTCGAAATCGCAACTCAACGTCGGCACGGAAATCGTTCTCGACGAAACCGCAAAGACTATCCGGCTAGTTGCCGCCGGGAACCTTGTTGCCAAGGACGGCGTGACCCTGCAAGCTGTCTATTCAAAGCTCGTCGATCTATGGGCCACCCCGTCGTATCAGGATAGCCCGTTCCCGATGTACGCTATCGACGCGCTGTCAGGTCAGTTCCAAATCGGCACCGACGGCGCGACCTTCTCGGGCTGGACATGGTACGACGACACGACCCGGAACATGCTGCGTGACGGCGGTTGGTCGGAGTATTCGAGCGGCGGCGCTCTGCAAGCGCAGTACGCCGGCTTCGTCGGCCTCGGCTCGATCAATGTCGGTGCGCAGCCTTACTATCACCTGAATACGACGGACGCACCGACCAACTTCCCGTTTGCCGATCAGTTCAACGCCGGGGTCAAGGTATTCGGCGATGCCTCGCACGGTAACTTCGACAAGCGCACGTACGCCAAGGCGTTCTGCCGCGAGTACAACAAGAAGTACAAGTCGTCTGTGCTGGCTGACACAGGTAAGACCGGGACCGGCGCATACCTCGTCAATTTCCTGATCGCCAACGAAGACGACCTGAAGATTCAGGCAAACGATGCGGCCATGTCGGGCGCCCCGTATTCTGGCATCACGGTCAGCTACTACACCGCGAATCAGAGCAGAACCATTGGTGGGACGGGCTACAACTTCAAGATCATCATCAACGGTAACAATGCCACGCTGGAGCAGATTTACACCAAGATCCAGTACCTGCTGCGTCAAAATTCCAATATCAACACCGCCGGCACTGCCGGGAGCGTCACCGGCAAAACCGCCGCCGACCTCCTGACCTTCGTCGGGGATACGCTGGTGACTAGCCAATCGGTTTTCATCGACAACATTCTTCCGGCAGACAGCAATCGGATCGAGTTCTACGATGACAGCAACACCAAGCGGACCAACCCTTACACGGCTGCAGGGACTATCTCTTTCAATGCGGCTCTGGTCGGCGCAGGTTCTTCGTACCGTCTGATGTTCACCACACCTCCCGGTGCTGGTAACGATTACGGCGAGTCCGGGGCGATTACGGTCAATGACGCCAGCGGAACGCCGATCACCGGAACGATCAGCGCCTCGCCGATCAGTTTCACCTATGATTACGACGGCAACACACAGGGAGGCTTCTCCCCTGGCACTGACCGCCCGGTGACGCTGATCGGTATCCGACCCGGCTCTGGAAAGTTCGTCGTTGCAACCGGCACGCTGACTCGTTCCAAGACGATCGCCTTGTCGCTGGTGGCTGAACAAGATCGGGTCTATGCCTGATGCCAATCACATTTGATCCTGCTACCAAGCGGATCATCCTCGACTCCGCTGCCGTGTCCGCCACCGAAATCTATTCTCGGTGGGTGGACTGGGCAGCGACCGGTGATAACGCGAAATACGGCATGGTCATTCGGCAGAGCGGACTCGATGCTCTACCGGGCGGTCGATTTAGCCCGGCGAATTTTTTTCTTCAAGGGGACTGGCGCGTTCGACCAATGGAGGCGAATCACACGCTTGACATTAGCGGAAACCTCTATGTAGAGGATGGGGTGAGCGACCCGGTTGTGCCGACGCTTGGCACCTTCAATGTTTTGACGCGCTACACCGTCCCGGTTCAGGCGCAAGGCATTTCGACATCCGGCTCGACCGGGCCGAGCGCCGGCGAGATCGCCGCTGCCGTCATCGCTGCGCTGCAGGCGACGCCGTCCGTGATCGCTGATCCTGTTTGGGGGAAAGTTCTGCCATGACGACCGGCGAATACCTTGTCGCTCATTCGCCGCTTCCGTCCGGCACGGCGCTGGCCCACTTCCTGGCGCTCCAGTTCGGCGCTGGGCAGGGCGAGACGGTGTTCGCCAGTCGTTTCTACGTGGCGATCGAGGAAGAGGTCGTGAACGTCGCGCAGAGCGTGAAGAAGCAAGCGCCCGAGGTAATCGATGAAGCGCCGAAGCGCCAACGAGACCGCTCGGCTCCCGGGAAGTTCGCCTTCCCGTTCCTGCGCCATGAGCGCGTTACTGCCATACACCACAACGACGCCGTATGCGTCGTCACGACCCAGGCAACCGCCCTGGCCACACAGTCGCTTGAAAGCATAACCATCCGTAAGAGAGGCAAAAAATGACCGTCCGCGTCTACCGATCCACCGACTTCGGCGCCCCGCAGCTATCCGGACAAGTCGGAACCCTGCTCGCCATACTCGACGCCTGCCTAGTCAATGGCTACGGCACGAACACCATCACCTCACTCACCCAGTCCGGCGGCATCGCGACAGCGACTACCAACGTCCCGCACCAATACACGAATTCCCCGAAAGTGCTGATCCAGGGGGCCGGAGCGAGTGAGTACAACGGCGAGGTCACTGCCACTATTACCGGGGCCAGCACCTTCACTTTCCCGATTTCTCCGTCTGCCCCCGCATCTG
>Ga0116170_10005179_pt1 | contig 11737 bp, 8 predicted proteins | sample AD_JPNHW1_MetaG_FD_89797 | JGI IMG/M metagenome (GOLD analysis project Ga0116170, IMG submission 89797) | Active sludge microbial communities of municipal wastewater-treating anaerobic digesters from Japan - AD_JPNHW1_MetaG | ecosystem: Engineered > Bioreactor > Anaerobic > Digestate | place... | reverse complement strand
GCTGGGTGGTTTGGGTCTTTGATCCGGAATGGGGCCCCTCCCTGCTCAAGAACTGGAATTATGATCTCAGCAACGGTGGCGAGTTTTTCCAGAAAGCCCTGAAGGGTCAGCTGGAGGTACAGGCCCGCAAACCCTAAACGGGCCCGTTTAACCAGGAGGGGAGGCGGTCATGGATCGCAGAACAGTGTACATCCACGTGATGCGAAATCTGCGCATCAGGCCCGTGCGGCACCCTGAAATGCGCTTCATGGAGTGCAAAACCGTTTGCATCCTCTGGATGCTGCTCCTTGCCGGCACGATATGGGGCCAGCCGCCGCGGCCGGCGCAGCGCTGGCCGGCTGTCTCCGCCAGGCCCACCGCCACTGCGCGCTTCTTCGGCCGGCCGGCGGCCGACTCCGCCAGACCCGCTTCCACTGCGCGCTTCTTCGCCCGGCCGGCAACCGACTTCGCCGCCATTCAGGCGATGGTGAACGCCGTCTCCGGCGACTCGATGATGCGCAGCATCCACGATCTGGAGAATTTTGGCACGCGCTATGAATATACCCCGCAGCGCGATCAGGCCGCCGCATACCTGCTCACGCGCCTGCGGGCGCTGGGCTATGAACCCGAATCGGACTGGTATGCCACCGGCATCAACACCTTCGCCGACATCGCCGCCAGCGGCGCGGATACCCTATGGGCGGTCGATACCGGCGGCAACGTCGTCCGCAGCGACGATGGCGGCGCCACCTGGCGGCTGCTGACCCGGGTCGACGGTTCGCCGCTGCAAGGGATCGCCCTGCTCTCTGGTACCGAGGCGTGGGTTTGCGGCTCCGGCGCCGTATTACGGCACACCCGGGACGGCGGCACCACCTGGCGTTCCGTGGGCTTGTCCGGTTCAGCCACCCTGTATGACGTCGCCGCCCTGCCATCGGGTGCCGTGCTCGCCTGCGGCTCGGGCGGGACACTCCTGCGCAAAGAGGCGAGCGCCGAAGCCTGGACTCCGGTCAGCCTCGGCAGCACGGCCACCCTGGTGCGCCTCCATGCAGTCGATGCCGATCATGTCTGGTGCTGCGGTTCCTCGGGCGCGCTCTATTACTCGAACGATGGCGGCCGCAGCTGGCAGGCGATGATGCAGAACAGCGCTTCCTGGTTTTACACCCTCTTCTTTATCTCAGCGGAGGAGGGATGGGTGGCGGGAGCGGACGCTTTTTTTGCCCGCACCAGCGATCACGGCAAGCACTGGGTCAAGATCGATACCAACCTGCCCGCCGACCTTACCGTGCGCGATCTGATCATGAACGATGCACAGCATGGCCGGATCGTCACCAACCGCGGAGAGATCTATACCACCAGCGATGGCGGCTGGAGCTGGCAGGAGGAGCTCTCCCTGCTCAACCTCGGCTGGGGTCCCAATCTGCGCCGCATTCTCCAGCTACCCGGAGGCGCACTCGCCGCTTGTGGCTCACAAAACGTCCTCTTGATCAAGGCGGAGGGCCAGGCCTGGAGTTCCCGCACCGCCCTTCTGCCCGAGAGCATGATCCACACCTCCCGCAACATTATTGCCCTCCGGCGCGGCGTCGCGGCGCCGGACCGAGAGGTGGTGCTGGTGGCCCACTATGATTCCTACAGCGACGACCGCGAGCACATGGCGCCGGGCGCCAACGACAACGGCTCCGGCACCAGCGCGGTCCTCGAAGCGGCACGCCTGTGCCGCGCCTGCGACTTTGCGGTGACCCTCAAGTTCGTGCTGGTCTCGGGTGAAGAGCTGGGCATGTTCGGGAGCACCCATTATGTGCGGCAGGCGCTCGCGGAAAAGCGCGGGATCCTCGCCGCGGTCAACGGCGACATGATCGGCTATCCCTTGACCGGCGATCCGGCCCGGCTGGTCATTGGCAGTTATCTGACCCGCAGCCCGCTGGTCGATTCCGCTCTGGTCTATAATGCCCGCTATGGCATCGCGGCGAGACTGGTGACGGTAGTGGACTCCACCGGAGCCAGCGACTATGGCCCCTTCGGCGCAGCGGGATATGAAGCCCTGGATATCGCCGAAGGAACCGCGGAGGATATCTGGGGCGGACTCGATCCCTATTACCACCGGACCACCGATACCTCCGAAAAACTCTCGCGGGAGATGCTGCAGACCGGCGCGCGGCTGATGCTGGCGACAGCGGCGGAAGCCGCCGGGGCCGCTGGCCCCACCTTCATCGCCGGCCGGCCGGTCCCCCTGCCGCAACAATTCGCCCTGGCGCAGAATTATCCCAATCCCTTCAACACGGCGACTCGAATCGAGTTTACCTTGCCGCATCCGGCTCGGGTGCGCCTGACCATCCATAATCTCCGCGGCCAGATCGTGGCAACCCTGCTTGCGCGCCCCCTCGACGCCGGCCGCCATGCGGTGCGCTGGGACGCGACCGGCGCGCCCAGCGGCACTTACATCTGCCGGCTCGCGGCGGAGGAGTGGCATGCCGAACGCAAGCTGCTGCTGCTGCGCTAAGGCCGGCGCCGCCCCGGCTGAAGCTCAGCGGGACAAGAGTCCGTAAAGCCATTTGCCCAGGAGCGCACCGGCCAGCAGCCAGATCGCGACGATCGTGACCATAACGGCGCCGCTGCGGGGTTTGTCCGCTCCCATGCTCTCGCGCGCCCGGCTCCGGCACTCGGCCATGACCGGCGCCGGGATCAGCCGGATGGCCAGGGCAATGCCCAGGGGGACCAGGATGAGATCATCCAGATAGCCCAGCACCGGAATGAAATCGGGAATGAGATCGATCGGACTGAAAAGATAGGCGGCCACGGCAGCGGCGAGCAGCCGCGCATACCACGGCGTTTGCGGGTGACGCGCCGCCAGGTACAAGGCATAGGTCTCGGCCTTGAGGTGCTGTGCGCGCTGCTTTAGTTTGTCGAACATGTCAGCCCCATGGAGTTAGCATCACAGTCACCCCGCAGAGGAGTTTCTCTATCCGGCCAGGAACAGCTGGCGGTACGGCCCGTTAAACTGAGGGACAAGACCAGGTCCGCGGATAGTCACTACGCCCTGATGGATCCGCCCGGTTGAGCGGCGGGCGCAAGATGCATTCTTTATAACAGGGCGGCCTCGGAAAAATTTCCCGTCTTGCAGGCAGACGGCCGGCGCAGGCGTCTGACCCGGGATGATGCGCATGCGCAGAAAACTGCTTTCCATCTGGACCTTGACCCTGCTGAGCCTGGGCAGCGGCGTGGTCAATCTCTACTCGGTCATGACCCCGGTGCTCCCCGCCCGGCGCCGAATCCTTCTCGATCTCTTTCCCCTGGAGTTCATCCATCTCTCCCGGTTCCTGACCATCGCGGTCGGACTGGCGCTGATCGTCTCTTCGGTCAATATCTTCAAACGCAAAATACGGGCCTACCGCCTGCTGCTCGTGCTTTCGCTCCTCTCCATCCTCTTTCACCTGACCAAGGGGCTGGATTACGAAGCCGCGGCCCTCTCGCTTCTCCTCCTGGTGATTCTGCTGCTCTCCCGCTCCTATTTTACTGTGCGGAGCAGCAGCCCCGACTGGCGGCGCAGCCTGCTGCGGCTGAGTCTGGCCTGCCTGGCTTCGGTCCTCTATGGTATCGCCGGATTCTGGTTCATCGAGCCGCATCACTTCGGGGTCAATTTCCCGATCGGCCCGGCGATTCGCGAGACCTTCCGCTTTCTCGCCTTTATCGGCGACCCGCGCCTCGTGCCCCTGACCGGACACGCGGATCGTTTTCTCGATTCCCTCTATTTTATCAGCTCGATCTCGCTGCTCTACACCCTTTATACCCTGTTTCGTCCGGTCGTCTACATCTACCGCACCCATCCGCTCGAGCGGACGCGCGCCACAGCTATCGTAGAACAATACGGACGTCACGCCCTGGATTATTTCAAGCTGTGGCCGGATAAATCCTATTTCTTCACCCCTTCCGGCTCTGCTTTCCTGGCGTATCGCGTCGGCAGGAATTTTGCCGTCGTTCTTGCTGACCCGGTCGGTCCGGAGGAGGAGATCGAGACCGCCATTCGTCTGTTCCGGGACGAATGCGACGAGAACGACTGGGGGATCGCCTTCCATCAAACCCTGCCTGATTTTCTGCCGCTTTATGAGAAACTGGGATTCAAAAAGCTGAAAATCGGGGATGATGCGATCGTCGACCTGACCAACTTTAGCCTGACCGGGCATGAGAGCAAGACCCTGCGCCATACCATCAACAGGCTCGAGAGCGAGGGGCTGCGCAGCGAAAGGATTCCGCCGCCGATCCCGGATCAGCTGCTGCGGCAGGTTCAGGAGGTCTCGGACGACTGGCTCAAAATCGAGGGGCGGCGCGAGCGCGGATTCACCCTCGGCCGGTTCGATCCCGACTATGTGCGCTCGACTTCCCTGATGGTGGCGCTTGATCCGCAGGACCGGGTGCAGGGATTCGTCAATATCACCCCCTCCTACAAAAAGGGCGAATCGACCATCGATCTGATGCGCCGGCGCGCGCAGGCGCCGAACGGTCTGATGGACTTTCTCTTCGTCAAGCTCTTCTTCCATCTCCGCGAGGAGGGCTATCAGACCTTCAATCTGGGCATGGCGCCAATGTCCGGCTTCCAGCTGGGTGAGAACCCGACCCGGGAGGAGCGCGCCATCCATTACTTTTTTCAGCACATGAATTTTCTCTTCAGCTTTCGCGGATTAAAGGCCTTCAAGGCCAAATATGCATCCTCGTGGGAGCCGCGCTATGTCATCTATCAGAACGTCCTCGACCTGGCCCGTCATGCGATCGCGATCAACGCCATCGCTGAAATCAAATAGGATGCGGGATCCGGCTGCCTGGCTCTACGGCAGCCGGAGGCTCCCGGAACTTTTGGCCCGGCTGACATGATACCCGCCGACCATACGACGTCGCCGCAAAAGCGCCGCTGGCAGACGCTTTTCGGCTATCTCTTCGCCCTGGCTTGCCTGGTGTGGGTGTTCCATGACCTGCACCCGCGCGCCATACTCCATTCCATCTCCGGGATGAGCTGGAGATGGATTCCGCTGGCGGTTTTTTTTGATATTCTCAGCTATTATTCACAGGGCCTCCGCTGGAGCTATCTGCTCCATCCGCTCGGCCGCATCTCCGCCCTGGAGAGCACCCGGGCGATCTATGCCGGTCTTTTCACCAACGAGATCCTGCCCTTGCGCGCCGGGGAGCTGGTTCGCCTCTGGCTGGTTGCCCGCCGGCTGGAGGTGCGCTTTGTGACGGTGATTCCCTCGGTCGTCGTCGAACGCTTCTTTGACGGCATCTAGTTGGCCTTGTTTGTCGGCCTGGCGGCCCTTTTCGTGCCGCTGCCGAAAACACTGCTGCACGCCGAGGAAGTGCTCGGAGTGATCGTCCTCGCCGTGACGGGGCTGGTCCTCTATCTTGTTTTGCGCCGGGAGGGGCTGTCCGAGGCCGATGCCGGTTCCGGCCGCGGGGTGTACCGGCGTCTGCCGCGCGCCCTGGCCGGCGGCTGGGCGCGGCTGGCCCGGGGCATCCGGGAGATCGGCCTCTCGCGCCGTTTTTTCCTGTCGCTGGCGGTCTCCGCCCTGATTCTGATCTTTCAGATCATCGCCTTCTGGCTGGTGATGCGGGCCTACGGCCTCCCCCTCAGCCTGTGGGCCGGCGCCGTGGTTCTGCTCATCGTCCATTTTGGCACAGCGATTCCCAATGCCCCGTCCAACGTCGGCAGCTACCAGTTCTTCACGGTGGTCGCGCTGTCGATGTATGGCGTGGACAAGACGGCCGCCACCGGTTTTTCCATTGCCGTCTTTTTTATTCTCACTATTCCCTTGTGGATCATCGGTCTCTGGGCCATCGGGAGCACAGGTATGAGCCTGGCTGCCATCCGCCGCGAGATCGCTGCGCTGCGCGCGACGCCATCCGGAGGTGCCCGTCCGTGAAAAAAAGAATGTTGGGCCTGGGCCTGGCGCTGTGCATCGCCCTGCCCGCTGCTGCAGTCCCGCCTGAAACGCTGAACTACGGCCGCTTCGGCAAGATCTGGCTCTATCAGCTGTCACCGCGGCCGCCGCAGGTCGTTCTGTTCATTTCCGGCGACGGCGGCTGGAATCTCGGCGTGGTCGACATGGCCCGCGCCCTCGCGGGCCGGAACGCCCTGGTCGTGGGCATCGATATCACCCATTATCTGCGCGAGCTGAATGCTTCCCGTGAGGGGTGTGTCTATCCGGCCGCTGATTTTGAAATGCTCAGCAAATATGTCCAGCAGACGCTGGGATACACCTCCTACGTCACGCCGATCCTGGCCGGCTATTCTTCGGGGGCGACGCTGGTCTATGCCACGCTGGTGCAGGCGCCCTTCAATACCTTTGCCGGGGGGATCAGTCTCGGCTTTTGTCCCGATCTGGCCTTGCACACCCCGATGTGTCACGGCAGCGGCTTGCGCTGGAGCGTGCTGCCGCGCAGCCAGGGGGTCAGCTTTCTGCCGGTCGATTCGCTGCAGGTCCCCTGGATCGTGCTGCAGGGCCTTGCTGATCAGGTGTGTAACGGGGACAGCACGGCCGCCTTTGTCAGAAAGGTACAGCAGGCGGAAATCGTGCTGCTACCCGGGGTCGGCCACGGCTTTGCGGTGACCTCGCGCTGGCAGCCCGCCTTTTTGCAGGCCTTCGCGCGCCTCGCCGCCCCGGCTGCGACGCCGGCCGCAGTGGAGATCTCCAGCCTCGGTGATCTGCCGGTGGTGGAGGCGCCCGCCAGCGCGCCCGGGGGCGAGGTGATGGCTTTGCACATCACCGGGGACGGCGGTTACGGTATTACCGATAAAGGCCTGAGCCGGTGCCTGGCTGCGGAGGGCGTTCCGGTTGCGGTCCTGAATGCGCTCAAATATTTTTGGACCCGGCGCACTCCGGAGGAAACTACCCGCGATGTGCAACGTATGCTGGAGTATTATACCCGGCACTGGCACAAGGAAAAGATCGTGCTCATCGGCTATTCCTTCGGGGCGGATGTGCTGCCGTTTGTCATCAGCCGGCTGCCGGAGGCGCAGCGCGCCCGGATCGTTCTGGCCGTTTTTCTCGGATTAAGTCCGAACGCCGAATTTGAGTTTCATCTCAGCACCTGGATGGGCGGGGGCGCAGGCCGGGAGAGCTATCCCGTGCGCCCCGAGCTGGACAAGCTGGCCGGGATGAAACTGCTGTGCTTCTGCGGGAGCGGCGATACGGAGTGCCTCTGCCGCTCGCTCGATCCCGCGCGCATCAGGATGGTCGAACTCAAGGGGGGACATCGTATTGCCGGCAACTTTGCGGTCGTCGCCCGGACCATCCTGAACGAAATCAAATGACGCGGCCCGGAGTTCAGACTCCGGTTGCCGCACCGCTGTGCACCGCCCGGGGAGGAATGAAAGGAAGGGAATCTGAAATGCGCAAGAATTCGTCATCCGGCGCGGCGCCGCGCCTGGAGTGGCTTGCCGTCGGCGCGATCGCGCTCGGCAAAGTGGTACTGAACATCGCCTTTGCCGGCCGGTACGGCTATTTCCGCGATGAGCTCTATTACATGGCCTGCAGCGAGCATCTCGCGTGGGGGTATGTCGACCAGCCGCCGCTCTGCGCGGTCATTCTCGCCCTGACCCGGGCGCTGCTGGGCGATTCGCTTCTGGCCATCCGCCTGCCGGCGATTCTGGCCGGCGCGGCAGTGGTGATCCTGGCGGCGATGATGGCGCGCAAACTCGGCGGCGGCCGTTTTGCGCAGCTCCTCGCGGCCCTTGCGGTAGCGCTCTCACCGGTGGTGCTCGGCAATGCGGGCCGCAATTTCTCCATGAATGCCTTCGACCTGCTCTTCTGGGCGCTGGCGGCCTATGTGGTCCTGGTTATCCTGCGCGAGGAGCGGCCGCAGCTCTGGCCCTGGTTCGGCCTTATCGCCGGCCTCGGGCTGCTGAACAAGTATTCCATGGGGTTTTTTGTCATCGGCCTGGTGGGCGGACTGCTGCTCACCTCACAGCGCAAGCATCTGCTCTCGCGCCACTTCTGGATCGGCGCCGGGATCGCCCTGTTTGTCTTTCTGCCGCATATCCTCTGGGAAGTGGCGCACGATTTTCCCTCGCTCGAGTTCATGCGCCGCGCTGCCGGCGAAAAGAATGTCAACCTGGCCTTCACCGAGTTCCTCTCCGGCCAGTTCATGCAAACCGGCCTCGGGCAGTCCCTGCTCTGGCTCGGCGGACTGTTCTTCTTCTTTTTAAAGGGCCCGGCCAAATCCCTGCGTCCCTTCGGCTGGTGTTACTTGATCGTCTTCGGGATCATGATGCTCAGCCATGCCAAGGTCTATTATCTCACCCCCATCTATACCATCTATATCGCCGCCGGGGCGTATGGCCTCGCCACTCTGGAGGCCGTGCGGATCAGGCGCATCCTGCAGCCGGTCCTGACCGTGCTCATCGTCCTGCTCAGCCTGACGGCCATGCCCTTTGCCATCCCGGTTTTAAAGGTCGAGGATTTTGTCCGCTGGAGCCAGATGCTGGGGATGACCCCCAAGCCGGAGGAGCACAATAACCTGGCTGAGCTGCCCCAATATTATGCTGATATGTTTGGCTGGGAGGAGATGGTGGCCCAGGTGGCGGGAATCTACGGCCGGCTTTCGCCCGAGGAGAAACAACACTGCGTGATCTATGTGCGCAATTACGGCGAGGCCGGGGCGATCGATGTGCTGGGCCGTTCCTATGGATTGCCGCGCGCACTTTGCGCCCACAACAACTACTGGTACTGGAAGCCGGACACGGTGATCTTTTCCACGGCGATCGTCTTTGGCGCGTCGCGCACCCTGGAGAGCAATCTTGCGGATCTGCAGGGTCCCGGCCGCTTTGACCAGGCCGAATTGGCTGCGACCACCAACAGCCGCTATGCCATGCCCTTCGAGAACGGGCGGCAAATATTTCTCTGCCGCGGGCCCCATTTCACCTTTGAGCAGATCTGGCGGCACGAGAAGAACTTTATCTGATCGGCGGCCCGAGTAGGCTGTTCGCAGGGCCTGATCTGTAAAAGACGCATGCAATGATGCCATTTTATTTCACCACCAGCAACTTGATGATTCTGGTCCGCGCGGCCGCCTCGAGGCGGCAGAAATAGAGACCCGCGGGCAGAGCGGCGGCATCGAAAAGGAGGGAATGCAAGCCGCTTTCCATGTGTCCCTCCTGCAGGGTCGCAATCTGCTGGCCGATGACATTGTAAAGCTGCAGGGTAACCTGAGCGGCGCGCGGCAGCTCGTACTGGATGCGGGTCTGCGCATTGAAGGGATTGGGCCAGGCCTGCAGCTCAAACCGGCCGGGAAGGCTCGCGTATGCGACCGAGGCGGGATTCTGGTTCGCCGCGCCCGGTGAGGGCGGGAGGCTTTGCCAGGTGCCGCTGCCATCCGGCCAGCGGCCGCGCGAGCGATCACTGCTCTGCGGCCCGAAACTATGCGAATCGAGAATGGTCACGCCGTCGTTGTCCGTCAAGGCGATGAATTCGCCTCCCGCGCTCAGCTTGAAATTGGTATGCAAGCTGCCTTGCTCCGGCTGCTCGTCGCACCAGACGACAATAAAGTCGCCGGGAGCCAGGACCCGCCCTGTCTGCGTGAAGCGCCATTTGGTGAGACGGTCCCTTTTATCCGAGAGATAGAGGCCGTCAAGCGCGAGTGGCGTCGATCCGGAATTGCACAGCTCGATCCAGTCGTCGAATTCCCCCGCCGCATCCGCGACCGTATGGCTGTTGTCGGCCATGAATTCATTGAGGAGGATGCCGGCGTCGCTGACGCCGGCGGCCTGGAGGCGAAGGGCCCTTTTGCGTGGGAAAAGCTGCTCCACGTCCAGGGAATCCCGGGCGAGGAGGCGCAGCGATCCCCCGGCCCCGGCCGGCAAGGGCGGCAGCACCGCGCTCCAGCGGTCGGCCTCTTCCACCTTTTTGCTGCCCGCCACCGGGTGGGGCTGCATGGCGATTTCGTTGGGCTGTGCGGCGCCGTCGGGCGTATAGAGGAGGGTCACCCGGGCCAGTCCGGCGCTGGCGAAGCAGGCCGCATCGATGTGGAGCGAATCCCCCGCAGCCGGCTGCTTTGGCGCGATATCGATGCGATACACCACCGGCCCGCCGCCGGCGTAGCGCAGCTGGGCGGGCAGAGTGGCGGCGCGGCGGAGGATATACTGCTTCAATCCGAACTTGACGTGCTGGTTGCTGTAGCTGCCCGCGCTATAGGAGCCGGACCAGTCCGCCGCGGTGAAATGGTAGTCCATGGTGCGGAACGAATCCTCCAGGGCCGCGGTTGTGATCAGTGCCCGCAGCCGGTTGATGCGCTCCTCCTGCTGCGCCAGATCGAAGACCCGGGAACGATAAAAGTAGAGAAAGTGGGTATACAAATCGCGCCAGGGATAATAGGCGAGCAGTTTTTCAGCCAGGGGGCGCTGGCCGCCGGCCACCTTGGGGAAATTGTAGGGGTCCGCCGCAGACCAGTCCACGCCAAACCAGTCGACGCCGAAGGTGTTGTCATAATCATAGGGGATCAGGGTGAAACGGGCGGTTGAGGGCTCGTAATAGAGGTAATAATTGTTCATCAGCGCTCGGTAATCGTCCCAGCTGCCCACCAGGGTGTTCATGGCAAAGTACTGCAATACCCCCGGCACATCGAGCAGGGCTTCCAGGGAGTCCGGCAGGAGGGCGGCCGGGGTCAGGTTGAGCACGCGGATGAAGCGGGCCAGCGGCGAGAAATCGCCGCGTTCTTCATTGGTCGTCAGCTCATAGGCGGGACGGCCGCCGCTGGAAAGCTGCATGTAGAAGCGGGGATCGTTGCCGAGGAAGGTCAGGTCCGCCGGATAGAGGCATTTCCAGAGATTGCCGCTGTCATCGGCAAAGTGCCTGGCGATAAATTCATCGTCGATATGTTCAACCGAGATGTAGAGACCGTAGTAGCGGCCGTTGATATAGAGCCGGGCGTGGCTGGCGCGCGACGCCACCCGGCCGATATCCTGATAGAGGTCGAAACAGAGCTTGCTGCGGATGATGGCGGGGTCGTTGTGTTCGCCGTTGAGATTCAATTTGTCAAGGCCGTGAAACTGGCGGCCGCGGACAAAGGAATTGAAGGAGATCTTGAAGGATTTCTTGGCCGCCTCCCGCGAGGTGTTGCCGCGCAGACGGAAGCCGATCGAATCGATGCGTTCGTTCAGGAAACGGTTCTGAAAACGGCACACCGCGATAAATTCACTGTCGCTGTCCGTATGGGTCAAGATCCACGAGAGCGAGGTGGGATCGAGGGTGACCTCGATGCGCGCCAATGAGCTGTCATCGTACACCTGCCAGCTGTCGTCGGCCCCGGCCAGGAGCGCGGCGGGCACCAAAGAACCGACCATGAAGAAAAGGCAATAGTTCAGACGCATGGGATGTGCTGATCCTCCGGGACGGCTGCAGCGTCCCTGTTGTTATTTTGCGGCAGGGCAAATTAGCCAATGGCAGGGCGAAAAACAAGGACAAATTCGCGGCCGGATTACGCAGAGGCACGGCGGCGGAGAATGCCGCCCGATGGCGCGGCGCTTCGGGGCCGGGGATTACGGGCCGGTGGGATGGGCCGGGCGGAATGCGCGCGGCCGGATTATCCGGCGGCGCGGCACACCGCGCTGATGCGCCGGGCCAGCGCCATGATGGTGAGGATCGGGGGATTGCCGAGCGCGTGCGGAAACAAGGTCGCATCGGCGACATAGAGGTTTTCCGGCAGGCGTGCGGGATGCAGGGTCGCGGCATCCGCGGCGGTCAGGGGCAGCATGCCACCGGGATGACCGGCATTGAGGGTG
>Ga0116170_10005178_pt1 | contig 11737 bp, 12 predicted proteins | sample AD_JPNHW1_MetaG_FD_89797 | JGI IMG/M metagenome (GOLD analysis project Ga0116170, IMG submission 89797) | Active sludge microbial communities of municipal wastewater-treating anaerobic digesters from Japan - AD_JPNHW1_MetaG | ecosystem: Engineered > Bioreactor > Anaerobic > Digestate | place... | reverse complement strand
TTAATCTCAGCCAGAATCTCGAGGCCTTTAGCAATGCCCGGCCCGCGGTAGGCGTTAATCGAAGTCCGGTTTGCCTTGTCGTAAGACGCCTTAAACACCAGCGGGATATTCAGCTTCTTGGCCATCTTCACCAGCTTGTCGGCAATCGCCATGCACCCTTCGCGGCTTTCAATCACGCACGGCCCGGCAATCAGCGCCAGCGGATTCTTCCCGCCGAACTTCACATTTCCAACCTTCACCACTTTCGTCATTACAAATCTCCCTAAATTCGATCTTCTTTTATATTTGTCTGGTCAGTACATGCCAAATACCACTGTCATATCGTAAAGCAAAGTGATAGCTACGGTTGTTCGTAAAAACCACTGTGAACTCCCAAACTCCGAGAAGCTCATCACTATGATTTATGGTATAACTTCTAGTAAAATCCTTGGGTTGCCAAGTGGACTCTCGTTCTATCTGGTATTGATCCACAGATACTCCGACAATCGTTTTTTCAATAAAATCAGCCAATGCTGTATTGGCTTTCGCATCGGCTGTTTTGAATGACTGGAACACCAAACCATTCGCCACAACAAAAACCACTGTTAATGCGATGGCGAGATTACGAAATAATCGGCTTTTCTTGGTTAAGGCATAAGCAACGATGCATCCAACGAAGCCAAGGATCACCAACAAACCAATAAAGCAAAGCGCAAGCCATCCGCCAAAGTCTGCGGCAACGAGGTAAATTTTCCACAACAAATCTTTCATAATGAAGAATCAGTCAGTGTTTTTTGAGGCAAGGATGGCTTCGACTTTCAAAATATCTTCCGGCGTGTCGACGCCGATGCCGACGTCGTCCACCTGCAAAACGTTCATGCGGCAACCGATGTAGAGCGCGCGGAGCTGTTCAAGTTTTTCGAGATTCTCCAGCCGGCACGGCGGCTCCGCCACCAGTTTCAAAAGATAGTCGCGGCGGTAAGCGTAAATGCCGATGTGCCGCCAGTAAATCGTAGATGAGGCTTCCAGCCTCATCCCGTCGTTCGGAAAAATGAGGCTGGAAGCCTCATCTACTTTAGTTGCTGCATCCCGAATGAAAGGAATGGTTGCGCGGGAAAAATAAAGCGCCTGTCCGTCGCGGGCGAAGACGGCTTTGACGACCGCCGGATTTTTCAGGTCGGCTTCGGTTTTAATCGGCGCGGCAGCGGTCGCCATATCCCAGTCGCCGGAAGTCATGACAGCCGCCAGCCGGTCGATCAGCGCCGGATCCATCAGCGGTTCGTCGCCCTGAATGTTAATCAGCACGTCGCACTCTTCTCCGGCAACCGCTTCGGCAATCCGGTCAGTGCCGGACGGATGGTCCGCGCGGGTCATAACGGCTTTTACGCCCGGAATTTTGAAGGAGGCAACGGCATCGACAATGCGCTGGTCGTCGGTGGCGACCAGAACGGCGTCCAGAGACTTGGCTTTAACCACCTGTTCGGCTACGCGCTGAATCATCGGCTTGCCCGCGATCATCGCCAGCGGTTTGCCGGGCAGACGCGTGGAAGCCCAGCGCGCCGGTATCACTCCAATCACTCGACTCATGCCGCGCTCCCGGAAGTAAACGTTCCCATATAGGCCAGCAGTTCAGTCTGCGTACAGCAGGCGGTCCCGATCTTGCCGACCACGACGCCGGCGGCGAAATTGGCCAGCTCGGCGGCTTCGAGGAAGCTGGCTCCGGCGGCCAGCGCCAGCATGTAGGCGGCGATCACGGTGTCGCCCGCGCCGCTGACATCAAATACTTCGCGCGCCCGGGTCGGAATATGCTGCGGCGCGGCGCCCTGCTCCAGCAGAAGCATGCCGTGCTCGCTCAGCGTCACCAGCAGGACTTCGGCTTCCCAGCGTTCCTGCAGAATGCGGCCCGCTTCGATCAGCGGTTTGTCTTCCAGCGGATTGGCCGCCGGGCGGACATACGGCATTCCCGCCACCGCAAAGGTTTCGCGACGGTTCGGGCTGGCAAAGGTGATTCCGCCGACATGGAGCGGATGAGTATCTTTCGGATCGTAACCGACCGGAATGCCCGCTTCGTGCGCGGTGCTGACGATGATATCGACGACGTCCTGTTCGAGCGTGCCTTTGCCGTAATCTTCAACGATCACAGCGGTGGAATTTTTGACAGCGGCGCACACTTTGGCGATGAATTTTTCTTTATCCGCGCCGGTCCAGTCCGGATAGCGCTCGCGGTCCACGCGTACGACCTGCTGGCGTTCGGCGATCACGCGGGTTTTCACCGTCGTCTGCGAGCCGGGCAGTTCATAGACCGCGCCGCAGTCGATGCCCATCGCGCCGAAAACCCGTTTCAGTTCCGCGCCGTGCGCGTCCTGGCCGAGAATCCCGGCCGCCAGACAGCGTCCGCCGAGCGCGGCGACGTTGGCGCAGACGTTGCCCGCGCCGCCGGGCATATATTTTTCGCCGGTCACTTCGACCACCGGAATCGGGGCTTCCGGCGAAACCCGCGAGACGGTGCCGTAAATGAAACGGTCCAGAATCAGGTCGCCGGCCACCAGCACACGCTGGCCGGCCATTTTCTCAAAAATCTCCTGCGCACGGTTAATTGTCAGTTTCATCGCCGTCCTTCTTCTCTTTAATCCAGAAATCTTCTCCCGGTCCGTTCACTTCGTGCAGCGTCACACTGACTCTTCCGAACGGAGTACTCAGCCGGGCCAGCATCAGGAGCCGGCGCGGGTCACGGGAGATCCAGACCGTAGCTTTTCCCTTGCGCACATACAAGCCGTCAAACTTGGCCGTCGGACGCACTTCAAGACCGGGGACGTCCTTGTCGTAATGCGGCAGGTCAATCGGCTTCAGGCCGTAGGTCTGGAGGAACAGATCGTACACTTTTTCATCCGCCATGACCTGATAGGTGGTTTCGCTGTTTTCCTCCAGCTTCACCGACCGCATGAAATACATGAAGCTGAACATATCGCGCATGCCGGGCTGGATGTCGTAGGTCTTTTCCTTGCCGTTCAGCAGATGGACGTAGTGCGCCTTCAGCGTATTGAAATCAAAGGTGGTCACTTCGTGGCAGCGGTAGTTCCGCTCCCTCACATTCCGCTCGTAGCGGATCGGCAGATAGGTCTCCGGATCAATCAGGCTTTCGTGGAAATCATCCACCTTGCAGATGTGGTCAAAAAACGGATAGCTCTTGGTGTACAGCCGCAGCGCCAGCACGTCGCGGCCTTCATAGGTATCCATTTCGGTAACGGCCCGCGCCCACGCCACCGGAATCGCGTTCCATGTGATGGAGTAAATCAGTTCCTCGCCGACAAAAAACGGCAGCTCCTTCGCAGGCGCAGCGGCGCACAGCAGAAACAGACCGGTCAGGATGGATCCAAAACGTTTCACCGGATTCAACCTTCCCGAATCAACTTGCGGCAGATGACGCCGGCTTCTTTGAACAGCGCCCGGGCCTGATCATTGAAATGGTATTCGTGTTCATAAACCACTTCGGCAATCCCGGCGTTAATAATCATCTTCGTGCACATCAGACACGGACTCATCGTGCAGTAGAGAATCCCGTCTTTCACGGCAATCCCGTGATAGGCCGCCTGAACAATCGCGTTCTCTTCGGCATGACAGCAGATGCAGTCGCCCAGCGAATGACCGGACGGCGCGTCCGAATTACAGCGCGCGCAGCCGCCTTCGTCGCAGTTGGTAATTCCGCGCGGCGTGCCGTTATAGCCGGTCGAAACAATCCGCCGGTCGCGTACAATCACCGCCGCCACCTGCCGCCGCGAGCAGTTGCCCCGCCGCGACACCACATGGGCGATATCCATAAAATAGTCATCCCAGCCGGGACGTTTGTGTTTACTCATGCGGCGCATCCTATTTCATAACCCCGCAAGATTCAACCGTTTCGGCAGCAAACGCCAAAGGGATTTTATGCCGCAAAGCGCGCAGAGAATTCCCATCCCGCTCCATATCTTTTGGGGGCTTGGTTTTCTTCACGGCCTCCTGTAAAAACAGTCTGACGAAAGGATTCCTCATGAAATTCATCGAGTTGGCAGAGAAACGATGCAGCATCCGCTCGTATACACCGGCTCCGGTTTCCGATGAGCAGCTCAACGAAGTGCTGGAAGCCGGACGGCTTGCTCCGACCGCCTGTAATCTCCAGCCGTTCCAGTTCGTGGTCGTACGCAAAAAGGAAAATCTCGCCGCGCTGGCGGCCGGCTATCCGGCCCCGTGGTTCGCCGAAGCGCCGGTTGTGATCGCCATCTGCATCCAGCCGTCCAAAGCCTGGAAGCGGTCACGCCACGACGACCGCTGCCTCATTGATGTGGACGGCGCGATCGCCGCCGACCACATGACGCTGGCCGCCGCCGATCTTGGACTCGGTACCTGCTGGGTCGGCGCGTTCGATCCGAAGATTGTCCGTAAAGTGCTCGGCGTACCGCGTACCGTTGAGCCGCTGGTTATGCTGACACTCGGGCATCCGAACGAAAAAGGCCGCCCGAAAATCCGCCAGCCGCTTGAAAAAATGATCCGGCATGAAACATGGAAAAACGGATGATTCTGCGCCCGGTTCTTCTGGTTATCATTTTGTACCTCTGCGCTGTCCTCTGGATGTGGCTGAGACAGGAACGCTATCTGTTTCTGCCAAAACATTATGATCCCCAGCCGGAATTCGAACGCTTCCGCTGGGACAGAGAAATCAGCGGTATCCGGCATCAGGGCTGGTTCCTCGACAAAGGCTCCGCCACCACAGTGATTTATCACGGCGGTAACGCCGAAGACCTCGCGGGCCACTGCCAGGTCATGTGGGACGGTCTCGACGCCAACGCCCTGCTCGTCAATTACCGCGGCTACGGCCAAAGCGAAGGCGCGCCCGGCGAAAAAGAAATGGTCGCCGACGCCATTGCAATCTTCGACCTGTTCTGCGCGGAGAAAAATATCGCTCCGTCAAATATCTTCCTGATGGGCCGCAGCCTCGGCAGCGGCGTCGCCATCCAGGTGGCCGCCGCGCGGCCGCAGGCGGCCGGCCTGATTCTGGTGACACCGTATGAAAGCATCGAGGCCATGGCGCGCTTCCGCTATCCGTGGCTCCCGGCCAAAGGCATCATGCGCCATCCGTTCCACGCCATTAAGTTCGCGCCGGAAATCAAGATGCCCGCGCTGGTTCTGCTGGCGGAGTTCGACGAGGTGATTCCGGTCGAAACCGGCCGGAAACTCGGCGAGGCGCTGGGCGGCCCGAAAAAAATCATCACCCTGCCGATGGGTCACATGGACATCAACGAACACCCCGGTTATTACGGCGCCATCAACCGCTTCATCAACCCGCCGGGGCTCAGACCGGAGCTTCAGTAGCCGCGGCTTTTATACCACTTCCGGATGCCGCGCAGCTTGAGCGCATGCTTCAGCTTCATGGCCGGCGTCATGTGGTCGATCAGCAGAACGCCGTTGAGATGATCGAGTTCGTGCTGAATGGCGCGGGCCAGCAGCCCCTTGGCGTTGAGCACCTGCGTATGGCCTTCGCGGTCGAGATAGCGCAAAACCACTTCGGAGGGACGCTCCACCGGAACATAGAGCTTCGGAAAACTCAGGCAGCCCTCTTCGGCAATCGCGGTCTCCTCCGATTCGCCGATGATTTCCGGGTTGATGAAAGCCTGCGGCATGCTGACGCCCGGATTGTTCGGCAGACCCTGCTCGTTTTTGTCAGCATCGGCCGGCACATCGAGTACAAAAATCGCTTCGGTATGCCCGATCTGTTCGGCGGCCAGCCCGATGCCGTCCTGCGCGTACATGACGCCGAGCATACGGTCGGCCAGCGTGCGGATTTCCGCCGTAACCTCTTTGACGGGCTCCGACTTTTTGCGCAGCACCGGATTTCCATAAACACAAATGGGACTCGCCATTTTTCTCTCCTCAACCTGTTACAAAGCGCGTATTTGTAACGCATGGACATTGTTTTCTCAACGTTTAACGCCCGCTATTCCCACACCGCGCTCGCCCTGCGCTGCCTGCGGGCCAACCTCGGCGGACTGCACGACCGCTCGGTGATCGTTGAGTTCGACAACCGGCTCTCGCCGCAGGCCGCCGCCGAGAAACTGCTGGAGCACAACCCCAAAATCATCCTCTTCAGCATCTACATCTGGAACCTCATCGTCACCTACGAAACAATGACCCTCCTGCGCGCACTCCGGCCCGGACTGAAAATGATCATCGGCGGACCGGAAGTCAGTTACGAATACCACGACTCGCTGACCGTCCAGCTGGCCGATCATCTGGTCTGCGGCGAAGGCGAAAGCGTCATCGAAGAACTGTGCCGAACGCTTCTGGATGAACAAGGCCGGCTGGAAGCCGGCGATACATCCTCCGTACCGCCGGCTTCCAGCCGGCCCTGCCCCGATTCTGTACCGCCGGCTTCCAGCCGGCCTCGCTTTAACTCTTTTCAGGAGGTTCACCAGTCCCAACGTAAAAACCTCCCGCACTGGACACAGTCCGGCAGCACATATTTCGTCACCTTCCGTCTCGCCGACTCCATTGCCAAATCGCGCATCAATGAATACAAAGAACTGCGCGACAAATGGAAGGCACACCACCTTCCTCCCTACACCGAAAGCGAACAGGCGCAATTTGACGAACTCTTTTCGGAGAGGGTCAACAGCTGGCTGGATGAAGGTGCCGGAGCGTGCATTCTCGGCAAACCTGAAATCTCACAAATCGTCGCCGACACGCTGACTCATTTCGAAGACGAACGGTACGAACTCGATGAATGGGTCGTCATGCCCAACCACGTACACGTGCTGGTGACACCGCGGCCCGGATTTGAACTTGCATCCATATTGCACTCGTGGAAGTCCTATTCGGCGCAACAGATCAACCAGCGCCTCAAAAAAAGCGAACCGGTCTGGAAACATGAAAGCTATGACCACATTGTCCGCGATCAGGAGGAACTGATCCGCATCCGAAAATACATCCGGGACAATCCTGCGAAAGCCGGGATTCACGTTACACACTCCGGAAGCGGACAAGGCCGGCTGGAAGCCGGCGATACATCCTCCGTACCGCCGGCTTCCAGCCGGCCTTGCCCAGATTCTGTACCGCCGGCTTCCAGTCTGCCGAAAGTCATCCACGCTCAGCCTGCCGACCTCAAACAGATCGCCCTGCCGTACGACGAATACACCGACGAAGACATCGCTCACCGCCGCATCTATGTCGAAACGTCGCGCGGCTGCCCCTTCAAGTGCGAATACTGCCTCTCCTCACTGGAAGCGGACGTCCGCTTTTTCCCGCCCGACCGGATCTTCCCGGCCTTCGAAAGACTGATCGGGCGCGGCGTGCGGATCTTCAAATTCCTCGACCGCAGCTTCAACATCAACACCGCCCACGCCGCCGCCGTCCTGCGCTTCTTTCTCGGAAACCGGCGCGACGGGATGATGCTCCACCTCGAATGGGAACCCGAGCGCCTTCCGCCGGCCCTTGAAAAACTGATGACCGAGGCGCCGGCAGGCTTCCTGCAACTCGAAGTCGGCGTACAAACCTTCAATCCCGAAGTCGCCGCGCGGATTGACCGCCGCCTCGACGCCGAAAAAGTCGAAGCGCACATCCGCACACTCGCCGCCCTGCCGTCCGTTCATCTGCACGCCGACCTGATAGCCGGACTGCCGGGCGAAACGCTGGCAAGCATCGCGGCAGGCTTCGACCGCCTGCACGCCTGCGGCCCCGACGAAATCCAGCTCGGCATCCTCAAAAAACTGCGCGGCGCGCCGATTGCAAAACACGATGTTGAATGGCAAATGGTCTACAACACCTCCCCGCCCTACGACGTCCTGCAAACCGCCACCCTCAGCTTTGTCGAACTCCAGCAGATCCGCCGCTTCGCGCGCTTCTGGGACATCACCGTCAACAACGGACGTTTCCCGCACGCGGCACCGCTCATCTGGCAGAACCAGCCCTCCGTCTTCGCTTCGTTTATGGAGTGGAGCGAATGGATTTATCAGCAGACACACGCCACCTTCGGCTTCACTCCAACGCGCCTCGCGCAATGCATGGAAGAATTTTTGACAGAACAGCGCGGACTCAGCGCAAAAACCGTCCGCCACGCGATCGAAGCCGACCTCGCCCGCCAGTCCGCCGGAGCCAAAGGCATGGAACGGCAAACGCGGAAGAAGTGAAAGGTGGAACGCGACCTCCGGGCGCGTTCAAGCGTGCGCGGAGCGCCCGCTCCACCTTGCAAAAACATCACCCGCTTAAACTCTTTTCCAACCCCTTTCTTTCAGCTATTTTCCGGTCTTGAAACCGCAGAATATTCTGCCTGATAAACAGTTTGGTAAGGGAAATATGAAAAAACAAAAAGGAAAAACTTTCGCAATCATCGGAACCATATGTTCATGCGGCCCATTGGTTGGATTAATCGGAACTGTTATCGCAATGCTCTCCGCCTTTCAAACGATAGGAAGCGAAAGTAAAGGTTCTCCTGAAGCTCTGGCGAATGACATAGACATTCACTTGATATCAACAGCCATCGGATTGTGTCTCGGAATTCTCGGTATTGTTTTAATACTGATTGCACTTTTGGGTTCAAAATACAGAGCGCCTTGGTTCTTTTGGGTCCTCTGTGTTTTATCTGCGCTTTGGATGACAGGTTTCCCTGTTGGCACAATTGCCGGTATCGGACTATTGATCTATTTACTGAGAAACAAAGCCGAATTCAAAAAAGAACAGTCAACTAACAACTCAAGTAAGCCTACGTGTTTTTCACCCGTCGAATAGACAAATACTCCACGAAACTCCTTTTGCACGTTAAAAAATGAACCTACCACGCATCATCGGAATAGTTGGCGCATCGGGATCGGGTAAGACCACGGTCGCGCAGGAGCTGGCTGAACTGGCCGGACACGCCAGTCTGATGTCGCAGGACAATTATTACATCAGCCTGCCCGATGATGTGGATGCCAAGAACTGGAACTTTGACGATCCGGCGGTGATTGATCTCGAACACCTCGCCCGAGACCTCGCCGCGCTCAAACGCGGCGAAACCGTCGAAGGCCCACGCTATATTTTTTCAACCCACAAACGCGCGCCGGACACCGTCACGCTTAAACCGGCACCGCTCATCATCGTTGAAGGGCTTTTTCTCTTCCTGCCCGAATCTCTGCGCGATGTTTTCGATCTGAAAATCTTCATCGATGTGCCGCTGGAAGTCTGCCTGGAACGCCGCGTCGCCCGCGACGTTGCTGAACGCGGCCGCACCGCCGAAACCATCCGTCAGCGCTGGGCCGAGCAGGTCGAGCCGATGTACCGGAAATATGTCGAGCCGACCCGCACCTGCGCCGATCTGCTGCTGGTTCCCGCAGAACGCGGCACGCCGGAACGCAAACAGCAGATTGCCAGCATCCTGAACCGTTAATTAGAACAAGGCCGGCTGGAAGCCGGCGATACAGAATTAACACAAGGCCGGCAGGATGCCGGCGATGCATCTGACGTACCGCCGGCTTCCAGCCGGCCTTGGCCTTGTAAAAGCGAAACCGCGCCGCGCTTGCCGCCGCACTCCGGAACATGCGATAGTCCGGGCATGAACACGTTCTGGCTTTGCTTCGTTCCGCTGTTTGTCGCGGTAGACGCCGTCGGGGTCCTGCCGATGTTTCTCTCTCTGACGGACGGGCTGGATGCTAAGCGCTTGCGCACCGTCATCATTCAGTCGGTTCTGACGGCCGCCACGGTTGCGGTGGTGTTCGTTCTCGCCGGGCCGATCCTGCTGCGGTTTATGGGGATTACCGTTCCGGACTTTATGCTGGCGGGCGGTCTGCTGCTGCTGGCGATTTCGCTGAACAGCCTGCTGACCGGCGAGAAAAAACAGCGGGAGGTTGATATTTCGAGCCTCGGTGCAGTGCCGATCGGCATTCCGCTGATCACCGGCCCGGCGGTGCTGACAACCTGCATTCTGCTGGCCACCACGCACGGCAAGGTCATCACGTCGATAGCCGTTATCCTCAATATCGCCATCGCCGGTCTGATTTTCGGCTTTGCGGAACCGATTACAAAGCGGCTCGGACGCACCGGCTCGAAGGCGGTCTCTAAAGTTGCCAGTATGCTGCTGGCAGCGATCGCGGTGATGCTGATGCGTAAAGGTCTCTTCGCAATGCTCGCCGCCGCGCAGTAAGCGGTTAGCGGCGTTTGCGGTGCGACGGTACAGCCAGCGTGCCGTTGAAGAATTCGATGATGTGCCCTTTTTCAACCAGCCAGCGCAGCGGATTGAGAATTTCACGGGCAGCATCGGAATCCTTTTCCGCTCCGGGCCGCAGTCCTTCGACCAGCTGTTCGCGGGTCGAGCCCGGATGTTCAGCCAGATATTCCAGCACCAGGCGGATATGTTCAACCGCCTTTTCGGGCTTGATCGGATCGGGTTTGACCGCCGTCACGAAGTTGATGTTTTTGCCGGCTTTGAAGGTTTGCAGATGCAGGTGACGGAAGGCGGCACGCAGGGCAAAGGAAACGGACAGCGGGAAACGGCTTTCGCTTTCCCACGCTTCGCGCACCATGCGGATGAGGTTGTAGTCTTTGATTTTGCGGGCCAGCGCGGACGGCAGAACGGCGCGTGAAACTTCTTCGATCTCCGAGTCGGCGATCCGCGTGCGGATATAATCCTCGGCCTGGGCCAGAGTGAAATCTTTCACTTCGCCTTCGGGCGCGTCTTTCAGCCGGTAGACCGTTTTCTTCGACGATTCCTGTTTCCATTTCGCAATCAGTTCTTCGTCGCGAACGGTCTGGATCTTTTCCTTAAACCGCTCAAAGGGCATTCCCGAAAAGCGTGAGTTGTAAATTTCCTGCAGGCGCGCGGCATAGCTGTGGTGATTGGGCGGGCCGACCAGCAGGTCGCCGACTTTGGCGATGCACGGGAAAACACCGGTCGGCTGTTCGACTTCGATTTCTTCTTTTTTGAAGAAATCGTCCATGTGCTCGTCGAGCAGCTGATGAACCAGCGCTTCGCGGCTGGTCGCCACCATTTTGGACCGTTTGCCCTGATAGAGTTTGAACCCGTCTGCACCGGGCTTGATTTCGATTTTGACAAGATGCCCTTTGGGATCGGCCAAGAACAGGTTGGCCAGATCCATGAGCGGATAGGCGCGTTTGCTGTGATGAATCTGCCGCACCATGGACGCCAGCCACTGCTGCTCCGGCAGGAATTTAATTTCAACCGGCAGCTCAATGCGTTCGGGCCGCACAACGGCTTCCCGGCGCGGTTCGGGTGCTGCGCGCTCACCGCGCGGTTCGCGCGGCGGCGGCCGGCCAGCCCCGCTCAAAGCATTCGGCCGTTCTCCTGAAGAGCGCTCGCGCGGCGGACGGGCCGTACGGGACGGACCGTCCCGGCGGTCACTGCGCTCGCGGCGCGGGCCGTCATGCCGGTCGCGCGAGGGCCCGCGGTACTCGGAACGGTCGTCGGAGGCGTAGTGGTTGGCTGCCGGCGCTTTTTTTGCCCATTGCGGCACAAAATTGAGGTCGAGGAGAACATCCTCGTCGGGCCGGGACACATTCTGCGGAGCGCTTGTTTCTTCAGACATGGTAAAACCTTTTAAATTGAGCGGGCATTAGTATACGCTTTCCGGTGTTTGGAAAAGGAAAAACCGTGTCAGGAGACGATAAGATGCCCGCTGTACCGCCGGAAGAACTGGAAAAATACTCTTCAGCCATCACACTTTCAGACATGGAGATTTTCGTTTTCCCCGAACTGCTCTATGCCCTGCTGCTGGCCAATATCATGAGTCCGCGCATCTGG
>Ga0116170_10005177_pt1 | contig 11738 bp, 15 predicted proteins | sample AD_JPNHW1_MetaG_FD_89797 | JGI IMG/M metagenome (GOLD analysis project Ga0116170, IMG submission 89797) | Active sludge microbial communities of municipal wastewater-treating anaerobic digesters from Japan - AD_JPNHW1_MetaG | ecosystem: Engineered > Bioreactor > Anaerobic > Digestate | place... | reverse complement strand
CTGGGCAGCCCTCATAAGGCCGAGGTTGCCGACGGCGATCAGGTCTTCGAACGGCACTTCGTTGATATGGCGGTAGCGTTTGGCAACGGCGACAACGAAGCGCAGGTTGGCAAGAATAAGCCTGGCTTTGGCCCGTTCGTTGCCTTCCTGGACCTGCTTCAGGAGCGTCATTTCTTCTTCGCGCGAAAGGGGCGGGTGCTTCTTGAGGTCTTTGAAGTAGTCTTTGAGAAGCTGATTGTCGTGTTCGCGTTCGTGATTATGATTAATACTTGCCATATATGAATCTCCGTTTCTTTGAGGATTGCCAACGGTAAAGTACAGACGGTGGTTCCTCCTGAACCTGCGTTTGTACGGCAACCCGGTTGTCTAATCGGAACAAGTAAGCAAATCTTTAATGAAATAATGAAAATTTGTACTGTGACCGCTCCGATGCTGCACTCTGGAGTTAATGCAGGCAAAGACCGCCCATCGTTCGATGGGTCTCACTGATTCTTTTTTTCTCTTGACCCAATTATACCACTTTTTTAACCTGTCAACCACTTTTTGTAAAAATTTTTTTACCAGCCGGTCAGCTGCGTTGCTGTGTCAGGTTTGCGGGTCTGGCTACGAAGAATGTGTTCATTTTTCTTGACCCTCTGGCGGTTTTGTGGCAAGCATTAGGGCGACAGATACATTTGCAGCGGAGGTCGGATGATGAAAAAATACATGATTGCCGGGATGGGCGGGCAACTTGGCTTTGAGCTGGCACGCACTGCCCCGGCCGGGGTCGAACTGCTTGCCCCGACCGAAGCCGAACTCGACATAACCGACCGGGCTTCGGTGGCTGCTTATGTTGCCGGCAACAACCCGGCGGTCATCATTAACTGCGCGGCCTACACCGCGGTCGATAAGGCCGAAAGCGAAGTTGCCAGGGCTTACGCGGTCAACGAACATGGCCCGAAAAATCTCGCCGAAGTCTCACGCGACCATAATGCTCTGCTGGTGCACATCTCGACTGACTTCGTCTTCGACGGCTCTCAGAGTCGCCCTTACCGACCAGATGACCAGCCAAACCCGCTCAGCATCTATGGCAAAAGCAAGCTGGCCGGCGAGGCCGCAATTCTTGAATCGGGTGCCGCGGCTTGCATCGTGCGCACTGCCTGGCTTTACAGTGCCCATGGCAACAACTTTGTCAAAACCATGCTGCGCCTGATGAACGAAAGAGATAACCTCGGGGTGGTGGTCGATCAGATTGGTACCCCGACCTGGGCCAACTCGCTCGCCCGCGTCATCTGGCAGTTGATCGACAAGGGTGCCCGGGGCGTTTTTCACTGGTCAGACGCCGGGGTTGCCAGCTGGTATGATTTCGCGGTGGCGATCTACGAACGGGGCCGAGCCCTCGGTCTGCTCGATCACGCGGTCAATATCAGGCCGATTACCGCCAGCGAATACCCGACCCCCGCCATTCGCCCCGGCTACAGCGTTTTTGACAAATCTGCCACCCACGCGTTGACCGGCCAACCCCACGAACATTGGCAGGCCAACCTCGAAAAAATGCTGCGCGAATTGCCCTGAAGCCCTCGGCCAAATTGTTCTTCGGCCTAAAATTCTTTAACTTGAGATGTAGAGCATTTAAATGAGAATAATTCACTCTCTTGAGGGAACAGCCTGGAGCGGCGGCCAACAGCAGGCTTTGTTTGTGGCGCAACAGCAACAGCAGGCTGGCCATGATGTCCTGCTGGCATGTCAGCTCGGAGGCGAGCTCGAAAGAAGAGCAGGGGCCGCCGGTCTGCGTTTATGGCCAAATAATTATGCCGGCGAAATGAATCTGCTGTCGATCGCCAACCTTCTTCGGGCCTACAATTCATTCAAACCTGATGTAGTAAACGTTCACCGTGCCTGGGCGCACACTCAATGGCTGTTAATCTCATTGTTCAAAAGATTTCGCGGGCTTGTCGTTTCGCGCCGCGTGCTTTTCAGGCCAGACTTTAACCCTCTGAGCCTGATAAAATATCGAACTCCGGTGGTCAAGGGCTTTATTGCTGTGAGTGAAGCGGTTGCCGAGTGCCTTATGGCGACTGGCGTCAAGCGCGAAAAGATCAAAGTTGTCTATTCTGCAACCGATACCGACCGCTTTTCTCCTGACGTCAGACACGAACCCGACGGCCCGATACCAGCGGCGACTCCCGACGCCGATGGGCTGATTCCGCCGGTTGCCTTGATGATAGCAAATTTTCACCGCAACAAGGGGCATCATGTACTCGTCGAAGCTTTTCGACAGATATCTTCTGAGTGGCCACAGTTGCAGCTTATGATTGCAGGTAATAAGACAGACTGCGAAGAACTGCGCAACATGGTTGCCGGAACTCCGGCAGCAGAAAAGCTCCACCTTCTGGGTTTTCGCAGCGATGTTCCGGCTCTAATTCAGAGAAGCTCATTCACTATCAATGCCTCTTTTCAAGAAGGCTTCCCCGGAACCGTAAGAGAGTCTTTGTGCATGGGCAAGCCTGTCATAGCCTCGGCTATTCCGGCAAACATCGAAATAAGCCGGATTGTGCCGATAGCGTTGTTTGAGCCAGGTAATTCACGATCGCTCGCCCAGGAAATTCTGAAAATGAAAAAATCCGCTTCCACGGCTGGCTGGGTGCACAATGCCCGCGAAGCCGCCATGCGGTTTTTTTCTGTTCCTTCGATGGCAGCGAGAACCGAAGCGGCTTATCGCGAGCTGACAGGGTTGAAGTGAAATGAAAAGATCGATCCCCGTTCTTTACTATCATCGCGTCGGCAGCCCTGACCGAATTCACCTGAGTGTTCCGGTTTCTGATTTTGACCGACAGATGCGATTTCTGGCCCAAAAAAACATCAGCGTCATTTCTGTTTCGCAGCTGTTCGCCTGGCTGCAGGGCAACCTGAAGGTCAAGTTGCCGGCCGTCTGCATAACTTTCGACGATGGCTTCGTAGACAATTATCGCCACGCTCATCCGATACTGCAAAAATACGGGTGCAAAGCAGGTCTGTTCATTGCCACCTCGCTAATTCGCCCGGCCGGCATGCGTGCCGCCGAAGAGCTGCTACCTTTCAACGAATCGCATACGAAAGCCCGCCAGGGTGATTTGAGCCATTTCCTCGCCGCTTCTGAATTACAGGAAATGGCAGCCTCTGGCGTCTGGGAAATCTATTCGCATACGCACAGCCATTCGCAGGTTTTTATAAACGACACGGTCACCGGAACCTACCCCGACACCGACAATCATTGGGGCATTCTATCGGCATATTCACTGGGTCTTGAAGAAGGCCGATGGCCGGTTTTCAAGCGAAACGCCGGGCTGCTTCAACCGGCCATGAAGGTTACAGCCTTCAGCCAGGGTGCTGACAGGTGTGCTAAGGTCGATCTGGCTTCTGAGAGCGCTGACGAATTTGCCGCCAGGGTCAAATCTGATCTTGAACGGTCGCGCCAGATCATCAGCGGGATGTTTCCGCAGCAACCGCCGCTGGTATGCTGGCCATGGGGCAAGGCAGACCCAAGGCTCGAAAAACAGGCCGTAGACTGCGGTTTTATCGGAGCTTTCAGAACCGATTCAGGCGCCAATTACCCCGGAATGAACCTGATGCAGATCAAAAGATTCCCCGTGAAAAAAAGAGACATATTTCGTTTTGCGGTCGGAATCTGGCTGCGAAGTTACCGCTTCACCGCTGACGTTTACGCGTTTTTTCGCAACAGCTGACCCGGCGGGTCTGATGTTTCCGGTTTCGGCGATCACAAGCACGATTCTGTGTGGTATGTTTGAATTACGCTCATGAGCGAACAGTTACAATTTGTCAAAGAAATTGCCCTGCGCCTTGTCTCAGCGGCGATTGAATACATGTTCACCGGCTCAATTGCCATGGTCTTTTACGCAACCCCGAGCATGACGGGCGATATCGATCTGGTCGTGCAGTTGCAGCCGACTGATGCGCAGAAGATCTTTCTCGTCGCCCCCGAAGACCGGATTCTGTCTGATCAGGCTTAAATCGAACGAACTGGCTTATATCACTCTCATTTTTCATTGCACGATTTTGGGAGTTATTGTCAGGGAAAGGGGCCTTGCGGTATACTGGTTGTATGTCAGATTTTGAACTTACCAGAAGCATTATCCGGGCAAATAGCCCAAGGGTTGGCTCTTTGCGACTTTCAGAGGCTTGTCAAGATTGCAGAGGCGATAAAAAATCATGAATATCGTTGATAATTCAGAAGTTAAATATTTCGGACTTACTAACGACCTGCTGTTCAAGATTGTATTTGGCAGCAAAGGCAATGAAAAGCTTCTGACTTTGATGCTGAATGCCCTGCTCAGCCTTAAGGGCAGCCAGCAGATCGAAGAGCTTGAAATACTTAACCCGATAAATCTTCCTGATTGGAAAAATGGCAAGCAGTCTGTAATTGACGTTAAGGCTCGTGACATCAGCGGTGAGGTCTATTGCGTCGAAATTCAGGTTAAGGCCCATGCCGAGATCTTAAAGCGAGTATTGTTCTATTCTGCAGCAAGTTATACCAGGCAAATCGTTCGTGGCACAAAATATGCTGATCTTAATAAAACAATCTGTTTATGGATTATGTGTGAAACGACCCTGTCTGAGCCAGAGATTTATAATAAATATCTGATCAAGCACGATAAAAATAACAATATTCTCACAGACCTTATGGAATACCACTTTGTTGAGTTGTCAAAATTTGACAAGAGCAAGCCTGCTGAGTTGCAAAACCGATTTGAAAAATGGCTTCATATTTTAAAATTCGGTGATTATTACCGCAGCGATTCTGAGTTGCCAGGTGAGCTCAAAAAAGAAAAAGGAATATGCGAGGTAATAAAACAAATGAGCACAGCCAATACTGACGAGCAGATGAGATACGAGCTTCTCGCGAGAGAAATGTTTTTAAGCGACCTGGCCACCGACCTGGATGCTGCTGAAAAAAAAGGCATCGAAAAAGGTATTGAAAAAGGCATCGAAAAAGTTGCTTTAAAAATGGTTGCCAAAGGAAAGTCTTTTGAAGAAATCGCCGAAGCAACTGACCTGCCCATTGATCAAATAGAGGCTCTTGCTGGAAAAAACAAGCTCTGTGAACCCGTCGCCACCTTTAAAGCCGACCGGAAGCGAAAAACCACCATATAAAGCGGTGGCCCGATTTGCTGGTCAGGTTTTTGTGATTTATAAGTCGCGACTGGGTGGCAACAGGTTGCGATAGTCGGCAAGCGGCATGGTGGTCTGATATCGCCCCCAGGCATGCGGTTTTAAAACGCCCTGACGAAGCAATCTGGCGATATCGGGGCGCGAAAAGCCCATGGCAAGCATTTCACCGGTGCTGACAACCGGAAACACTTTAGCGGCTGCCTTGCCCGACGGTCGGCCACGCTTGCGACCGGCCTCAGCAGGCATTGGCTGTGGCTCGGTTTTTTTTGGCGGCCTTCCTCGCCTGGCAGGTCTTTCTGACGCTGTTGGCGCGGCCGGCTTTGCGGATTTTAGAAGTTTCTCATTTTCTTGGGCGCTTGCAGAACAGATTGAAGTCGGCAGCAGTGCCAAGCAGCCCGGGGTTGAGAAAGTCGAAGATCGACCAGAGATCGCCGGGCCGGTTCTCGACCGGCGTGCCCGTCAGAACCAGACGACTGCGGCAGACAAGCGATTTGACCGCGTGCGTCTGTCGCGTGCCATGGTTTTTGATCGCCTGCGCCTCGTCGAGAATAACGATTTCCCAGGGCTGCTTCTGCAGCGGCGGTTGCCGGGTCAGATAGCCGTAGGTGGTTATTACCAGATCATAGTCTGCCAGACCGGCTGTTCCCGGTGGCGCCGACGGGTGCTCGATGCGGTATTTAAGCGAAGGCGTGAAGCGTCTGATCTCGTCTTCCCAGTTGCCGAGCAGGGAAGCGGGCACAACCAGCAGATGCGGCCGGCTGCGGCGGCAGGCGAAAAAAAAGCCGCCCGTCGGGTGCCAGTTCAAGTTCGTTGTCGCAATTAACAGTATGCACGCCGGCAAGAATACCAGATATGATGCTGAATGGCAAAAGCGCCGCCGATTATCGTTTCCCACAGCCGTAAATTATCGGGAAAAAACCCAAAATATCGCCTGCTCGACGATGCAGAACTGCTTCTGACCATCTTCACCGCCGAACCCTGAAAGAATTTAACGTCTGGCTAATTAGGTTTGCGTTTTAGAAGAAAATTCGCTAACATAGTTAGCACTATGAGGCAGAAAATATATTATCCCCGGGTTCTTGATCTTTCAGACCTGGTTTGCGATCGTTCCTGCTTTCTTTTTGGGCCCCGCCAGTCAGGTAAATCATCATTTCTGCAACGACAACTTCATGAGAAGCCGGTCTTGTATGTCGACCTGCTCGACCGCGCCGAGTTTGGTGTTTTTTTTGAGCACTTTGTTTTTCTTGAGCTGCGTGCTTTTCTCGACTATTTTGAACCGCGCAGCGAAATCGGTCTGTGGCGAACACAGAAGGGCGAATTCGAGGTTGATTTTGTTGTCGGGCGGCGCTTGGGAATTGAAGTCAAGGCAGCCGGGCGCGTCACGCCACGCCATCTCGACGGACTCAGAAAACTGCGTGAAGAAGGCATTGTTGCGAAACTGGTCGTCGTCAGCTGTGAGCCTCATTGCCGGCATCTCGAGGAAGAAAATATCAGGATTTACCCCTGGCGCAACTTCATCAGCGAGCTCTGGAGTCGCCGCGGCTGGCTCTGGGAATGACAGCAGGCTTATCTGGTGACTATGTCTTTGACTACTCTGATAGTGTCGTTGATGTTTTCTGCGTTCAGGGTCGGGTGAACCAGCAGCATCAGGCTGGTAACGCCAAGTTCCTTCGCCGCCGGTCGAAATGATCTTGTCCTGGCAGTGATTTCGCATCTGGCCATAAATTGCGTGTTACCAGATAGAAACACTCGCTAAAGATGCTCGCCAAAGGAAAGTCATTTGAAGAAATCGCCGAAGCAACAGACCTTACCATTGATCAAATAAAGGCCCTTGCCGGCAACAACAAGCTCGGTGAACCTGCTGCACCCTATAAAGCTGCCAGGAAACGAAAAACCGCCACATAAACAGCCTGAGAGGCCTGCTCTGTTTCAGCTAAAATTCTCCGAGAAAAGACCGCTCTTTTCATAATTGTTTCGGCTTGACCCGGGCTGGCATGTTTAAATATACTGATCAGGGTTTGAAACGTTTACTGAGAAGAATCGACATGCAGCAGGCTACCTACCTCAATCCATTTACCGATTTCGGCTTCAAGAAGCTGTTTGGCGAAGAATACAACAAAGACCTGCTGATCGACTTTCTCAACCAGCTCCTGAAGAAAGAGCAGGGCTGCATCAAAACCCAGACTTCCCTCAAGAACGAGCATCTCGGCCGTTCAGAAGCTGACCGCCGTGCCGTTTACGATCTTTACTGGAAAATCTACCTTGAAATGCCGAAGTTCGCAAAAACTCTCGAAGAACTCGAAACCCGCTTTGACAAATGGCTCTATGTCCTGAAAAACCTCGAGCGTCTGCATGATATCCCGGAAAAGCTCAAGGACCGCATCTTCAGAAAACTGTTTGCCGCTGCCGAGATAGCGAAATTCACCCCGGAAGAAGCCATGGCCTATGAAGACAGCCTTAAGGTCTACCGAGACCTCAAGAATTCACTAGACACCGCACGCGAAGAAGGCCGAGAAGAAGGCATTGCGCAGGTAGCGAAAAATCTGCTGCAAATGGGTCAGTCAATAGCAGACGTAAGCAAAGCCACTGGCCTGTCGCTCGAAGCCCTCGACAAGCTACAGGCTTCAGACGAAAACAGCGTAAAAGAACCCGCCGCCCACTACAAAACCACAAAAAAGCCAAAAAGCTCACGCAAAGCCTCTAAGCCACAAAGATAAACGCCGACCTGCGTCATTCTGCGCGAAGTCGCAGAATCCATCACGGGCCTGCTCAAACCTCTAAATAAAATCTGCGCCATCTGCGTAATCTGCGGATGGTCTTCTTCTTATTTTTCCTCGCCGTGACTCTGCGGCTCTGCGTGAGAATTCGATTACGACTACGATTACGATTTCAGGACTTATTGTCAGAATACAGGCTTTGCAGTATGCTGTCATTGCGAGCGCAGAGAAGCAATCTCACTGTTCGATTACGAGCCTCTATTGACTTATATTTATTTTAAGATATAGTGAAAATATCACATCCGAGGTGGCTTCTGTGAAGAGACGTGATGCTAAATACAACCCGAAAAGACAAATCATGAGCCTTGAAAAATGTGATTTTTCTACGATTGCAAAACTTTTCGACCAGATACGCTACGGCGGAAATCCTGAGCACAAATTCAATCCGGGAGATTTTAATCTGACCCCGCCTTCTTACCCGCGCAAAGCCAAATCACTCTGTGACTCGGCTGAAATCTTCAGTCACAAAGAAGCTCTGGCGCTGTTAAAAAAAGGTCTGAAAGCCGGTTTAATCAGCGACCGGTTCGAAGGTGAATGGCCGAAAAACATCTGGTCGGTTACAGATAAAAATCTGCCACTGGAAGCCCAGCTCGAAAACCCGGCCAATGGCACGTATCATGGTTATCCGCTGCAAGAAGAAGACCCTTTTGGTGAAATCGTAAAAAGCGAGTGGAGCAGGCGCAGTGCAGAAGCTTGATTTTACATTTGAGTGGGAAGGATCAGGCAAAGATAGCCCTGAAATAGAGCTGTCCATGGGCATGTTCAAGCTCACCAGTGGCGAAACCTGCCTTACCCGCAATGTGGATATCTGGGCCAAAACCGTCAAAGAAAAGGTTATGCTATCTGCTTACCCTCTGGCCACCTGGCTTGCCGGCAACTGGTGGCGTCTCATGTATGAGCCGCTTCCGCCGCAAAGTCTCAAGCCGACAGCAGACTGGCGCATGGCTCATGAAATGACAGCTGCCGACCACGGTTTCCTATGGCCGAATGTCATTATGGCCACAGATTCTGAAAAGATGCAGATCTGGGCTAAGCCTTCAAATACAGATGCCAGACAGGCGATAAAATATCTCAACGGTCTGGCAGTTCCTGTCTCTGTAGATGTGAAGGATTTCATCAAGATCATCGATAATTTTATCGATAATGTCCTGTCGCGCCTCGATGCAACCGGAGTCAAAGAAACCGATCTTTTCCATCTCTGGAGCCAAACTCTCCAGGAGCGTGCCGATGCTGAATCGGCAAGATATAGAAAAACAGAGGCAGAAATGGGCTTTGAGCCGGACGAATGCTCTGAAATAATTGTTGCCGATTCAATCGAGCTTGCAGCAAGATTAGGAGCAGGCAATCTTTCAGAGCTGGCCCCGGTTTGCGGAAAGCTTTCGGCAAAGGGCCCGCTGCAGGAAATTCGTGAACTGCTTGCCACGAGGGGAATCAAAGGCAGACCCGATTTTCTTTCCAACGGGTTTTCCGTGGCGGAGGCGTCTGCCCTTTATCAGCCCTGGCATCAGGCCAATGAGCGGGCGCGCCAGACCAGAAAGATGCTTGCCAACCCCTCAGATGCAATTTCCACTCAGACTATCTGCGATCTTCTCGGACTGGGAGCAGACGATATCATAGCCTGGCAACCGCTTTCACGCCAGCAAATATCGATAGCGGTGCAAAATGATGACGGCTTTCTCGACTTTTTTCCGAGGAAAAAGCATCCGACCGCCAGACGGTTTGAGCTGGCAAGATTTATCGGCGATTACATGCTTTCTGACCAGGACAAGTGCACAATCAGTATTGCCTGCACCGACCTCAGAACCTGCCGTCAGAAATTTCAGCGGGCCTATGCGGCAGAACTACTCTGCCCGCTGGACGGACTTCTTGAATTTCTCGACAGTGATTTTTCAGAATCTGCAATCGAAGATGCTGCAAACCATTACGAAGTAAGCCTGACCACCGTCACCTCGATTCTCGCCAACAACGGTTTCATCCCCAGAACCGAAGTAAACGACCTCAACGAAGGCCCTTTACCATACTGAATTTTGTCGTGCCATGCGCATAGCTGACACTCATTGTTCGGCGTTGATAAGTTAATGCAGGGAGGTTTCGTGCTGCTTATACGAAGAGCTCTGATTCGCTCAGGAAGTATTCTCCGAGAAAAGACCGTGACGTTTCATTGAGATGTAATGCCCCCGTCCGCAAAAGGCTGCCTGAACCACCCCTTTCCGTCATTATGCGCGCCCAGGCCTGGCAAAGACGAAAGTCGTTTTAACTTGACTCGCAAAAAAGGAATGCTATATTAACTATAACGCAATTTTTAAATTTTGAGTTTAATATGGCTAAAGATAGAATAGAAGAACCACCTGATCTGACTAAAAAGTTCAAACATCTTGAGCTTGGTAAATTTTCTGAATTTTTATTCAAGTATCAGGCGGTTGATGAAAAGGGGCGCTACCTGCACTGGAACGAGTTTAAATGGCGGGTTTCTCCGAATGATGATCCCGAAAAGGCCTGGTATGCCGTCAAGTTTAACCGTTCTCTGATGCTTAAAGAGTTGAGTTTATACGACAAAAAAAGGCAACCCTTCAAGTTCTGTATACCAGACTCGCTGCAGAGCAAGCTTTATCAGATCGTCAAACTGGCTGGCAGCAATGTTGGCGCTATCGCCAACACAAAAGCCGGCTCTCACATTCAAAACAATTTTCTGGTTTCATCATTGCTGATGGAAGAGGCTATCAGCAGCGCCCAGCTGGAGGGCGCAAATACCACGCGGCGCATTGCCAAGGAAATGCTCGAATCGGATCGCGCGCCGATGAACGAAGATGAGCGTATGATCGTCAACAATTACCTGCTGATGAAAGAGGCAAATAGACGCTGTCAAGAGCCATTGAGCACCGACCTGATTCTCGACTTCCATCGCATTGCTACGGCCGGCACAACAAAGAATCATGTTGTTCCGGGTGAATTCAGAAAAGATAACGATGCCTATATCGCCGATGGACTTGAGGGAAACATCGTTCATCAGCCGCCAGAAAGCAAAGACATTCCGGATCGCATGCAGAACTTGTGTGAATTTGCCAACAGCAGTCATGACCGCGAAGACAGCCCGGTATTTATTGAACCGGCAGTTAAGGCAGTAATTCTGCATTTCATGATCGGATATGACCATCCCTTTGCTGATGGAAACGGGCGCACCGCCCGCGCGCTGTTTTACTGGTTTCTGCTGAAAAATAGTTACCAGCTGTTTGAGTATATCCCGATCAGCAAGCTTTTGAAAAATTCACCAACGCAGTATGGCGCTGCTTACCTGCGCACCGAAACCGACGAAAACGATCTGACGTATTTTTTGTATCATCAGGTCGATGTGATCATAAAGGCGATCGGCGAATTTACCGATTATCTCGAGCGGAGAGCTGCCGGATATTACGAAGTTCTCACCTGGCTCGAACATGCGCAGATCAACGCCGTGCTCAACTTTGTCCAGAGAGAAATCATCAGAAAGGCGGTTAAAAGCCCCGGCCGCATTTTTACTGCAAAAGAAATCAGGCATGACTTTGACGTCTCCGAAAACACTGCAAGAAGTTATCTCAACCAGCTGGCAGACCTTAAACTTCTGCTGGTTTCAAAGGAAGGGCGCACAATGCAATACATTGCCCCTGCCAACCTTCGCGAACGCATCAAATAGCTGGCAATCTGCACCACCCACCTACCTCCTGTGGGCGACTGAGAATTTGCGGTTCATTTTTTGTCATGCTATAATTTCAGTAGTAGAACTAATGGAGTAAGCATGGACATCGCCAGCATCAAAAAAATGACTTTAGTCGAGCG
>Ga0116170_10005175_pt1 | contig 11739 bp, 15 predicted proteins | sample AD_JPNHW1_MetaG_FD_89797 | JGI IMG/M metagenome (GOLD analysis project Ga0116170, IMG submission 89797) | Active sludge microbial communities of municipal wastewater-treating anaerobic digesters from Japan - AD_JPNHW1_MetaG | ecosystem: Engineered > Bioreactor > Anaerobic > Digestate | place... | reverse complement strand
TGTATCACTTTTTTGTGCCAAGCGTTGGCCCAACTCTAAGCTAGCTAGAATTTTACTGGCCAAAACTGCGCCAATGCCAGGAATTTGTAAAAGTTTTTGCTCTTCCTTTGTTTGATTTTGTGTAATTGCGTTTGGTGCCAATAAGTGTTTTTCAACTTTTTTAGCCAATTCTAAAGCATTGCAATTCTTGTGCCCGCTACCAATGATTAAGGCTAAAAGCTCATAATTACTTAAGGCTTTTAAACCATATTTTTCGGCTTTTTCTCTAGGTCTATAACGCTTAGCTAAATTTTTGATTGGTTGTTTTTTTAACATCTATTTGCTTTAAGCTTCACAAAATGCAAGTTGTTGTGGCAAATAGCAACTTCTATTTTGGCTTAAGCCCATTATAATTAGAGTAGGTTACAAGAAGATTACAAATTAGTATTAGAGTAATTTAGCCAGAAGTGTCTGTAGTTCTTTCTCCAAAGAAATGGAACTGAGCAGGCCCAGTTGATTATTCCAGGTTAATCCTGGAACAATACTAAAGGGTTGACTAAAATCAACAACTAGAATTAAAGGAACGATTTTAGTCTTATTGGCTTGTTTGAATGATTCAAGAAAATTAAATAGTTTTTTACTAGAAAAACTGCAACTTAAAAAAATTAAATCGAATTTTTGTTTTTGTAACTTGTCCGCGGCCATTAAAGAGTTGCTAATTTTGGTTATTTTAAAAAGTTTTTGATCAAGAAAAACATAAGGCTTTTTTTGATGCAAATTAGGTTCGACAATTAAAACAGATTTTTTAATTAAAGAAGTAGACATATTAAAATTAGATTTTTTCTAATAAGAATAGAGTAATATTTGATCTAAATTTAGTCAAGCAAACAAAATATGACAAAAACAGACAAAATTTCTCAAAAGATTAAGCAAGCCAGAATAGAAGCTGCCCTTTCCCAAAAAGAATTAGCTTATGGTTTGAAATTATCTGATCGTACCGTCAGTGCTTATGAAAAGGGGCGTGCGCTACCACCAGTGACTACCCTAAAAACTATTAGCAATTTAACTCATAAACCAATCAATTATTTTATAGACGAAGACATCACAACTCAGGAGGATTTTGATTTGCAGATGAAAATCAAGAAAATTGAAATTGAACTTTTACAAATTAAAAAAGCTCTCAAAGATCACGGCTTGTGGCATTAGCTTTTTTCATTTACTCAATTAACGACGCAGAATTTCCATAGTTTGTGTATAAGTGCGCAAATTGTGTAAACTAGCTAAACGAAAAGCACTGGCGTCGCCAATCTTAAAAAGATGGTGCAAATAGGCTTTACTGACTGGCGGTGCTATTGCAGCATTTTGACAAATGGGGCAATCACAAAATGTGCTAATGGCTGTTTTATCGGTTGCAAATATGCCTTTGCCAATGTAAAGGTAGTCAAAAATTTCATCAAGACGATTAGCCAGAGCTAATTTTTTCAGCTCATTTTGATCAAGAGTTTGTGGATCAACTTTGAAAACATAAAGTCGTTGGTGGCGAGCGTCTCTAGTCGGTAGCACACAATCAAAAAATTGATAACCCATGAAAAAAAGCTTCACAATATTTTCTGGTGAACCAACACCAAGGGCAAAACGTAAACTATTTTTATCTGTTAAATCAGCATTTCTCTGGCAAAAAGAGTAATCAAATTGATCATTTTCAGTAAAAGGCCAACCACCGAGGCCATAAAGATCAAAGCCAATTTTTTGCAATGCTTTGGCACAATAAGTCCGCCACTTGTAATGATTGTGACCTTGAATGGGTGCGAGGAGCAGGGGACGGTTGTTTGCAGTGTAACCACGTTGGGTGAGTTGTTTTGCAAACTCAATTTTAGCCCTTTTTGCCCAAGAAACAGTTCTTTTAACACTTGCTTTAATCCGTTCCTCACTGGCATTGGGGGGAGTGAAATCGTCTAGACAGATCATTACATCACTATCGAGAATAAATTGCATACGGATAGAATCTTCTGGAGTAAAAAGAGTTTTGTGTTGTCTTTTAGGACCGTTATAAAGTAATACGCCTTCATCAGTGACTTTGCCCATTCCTGGATTCTGATTGATGAGTGAAAATAGTTGAAAACCACCAGAATCAGAAGACACAAAGCCTGGCCAATTCATCATTTTTTTAATCCCACCAAGCTTTTGCAAAATTTGCTCACCTGGTTGTTGCAATAAGTGATAAGTATTAACCATCACTCCCTCAAGCCCGACGCGTTGAAGATCAAGGCTGTCCAAATTGCGTGCCACACCCCAAGTAGCATCAGGTAAAAAGATGGGTAAAGCATAGGTTTTGTTTTTGATGCGAATTTCTTGCACAAGAACTATTATACCTTGCTTTCCTCTGCAAACTTTTTGTGAAGTTTTGCCGTATAATTCGGTTTTGATGTTACAAAAAGTGAACAAGACAAACGAATCAAAAATTATTGTGCGGACTCAGCCCAAACTCAAAAAAGGTGAGCAAGCTGAAATTGTTTTTCAGGGTGAAATTTTTCAAGTTTGGCAGTGGTCACAAAAACTTTTTGATGGTAGTCAGGCAACTTTTGAAAGTCTTGCTAGAGCAGACACGGTTACTATTTTGGCTTTTACTACTAACCGTAAAATCATTATGACGCGCCAAAGCCAACCGGCAAGCCAAGAATTTTGGAGTTTGCCAGGGGGCATTGTGGACAAGCAAGAAACTATTCTGCAGGCCAGTCAAAGAGAATTATTGGAGGAAACTGGTTATGGCACAAAGGAGTGGTATTTTTTCTTTTGCAACCAACTGCATGAAAAAATTGATTGGGCAAATTTTTATTTAGTGGCTAAAAATTGCCAAAAAGTGGCTGCTCAACAATTAGATCCTGGAGAGAAAATTAATTTAGAGTTTTGTGATTTCCAGCAATTTATCCAATTGATCAAACATGACGATTTTCGCAATAATGATTTTGCCATATGGTTTTTGCGCACGGGGGGAGTAGAGCTGAAAAGGCTTTTTTAATCTGATACAATGACATCAATTGATTTGATAAGTATTTTGTAAAAAAGGATAAATGCCAAATAAAAATACAAAAACCACTACTAAAAAACTTATTAGACCCATTGAAGGTAGAAAAATTGCTGGGGTGGCTATCGCTTTTGCCAATTATTTTGGCATTGATGTTACTCTTGTTAGAGTTATTTTAGTGTTAGCTTTAATTCCTGGAGGAGTGCCTGGCTTATCTATCTATCTTGTGTGTTGGTTATTAATCCCAAGTGAAAAATAGATTATTTCAATGTCATGGCTTTTCTTTATCTTAATTTCAGCTCTAGCAGTGTCAGTGGCCGCTTTATTTCAGCGATTGGCCATGAAGGAAGAGGCGAGCGATCCTGTATTATCAACCATTATTTTTCAATTACTTTTGACGGCAATCATCACTCCTTTTGCTATCAGTCAAGGTTTTGTTTGGCCAAGTTTTGACCTTTGGCCATTCTTTTTATTGAGCACACTTCTTTACGCTGTTGGTTCAGTCATGCTTTTTCTCTCCATCAAATTAATTGAGGCTTCAGAGATGACGATTTTATCTGGAGTAGGGGCAATTGCGGCAATGATTAGTGCCTATATTTTCTTGGGAGAACGTTTGGTTTGGTCACAATATTTAGGAGCAATATTAGTTTTATTATCAGTTTTGATGGTGCAATATCGTGGTCAAAAATTTGTTTTTCATAAAGGAGCAATTTTAGCTTTGGCCGCGGCAAGTTTTTTCGCCTTTGCTACAGTTAGCGACGTTTTTATTATTAAAAGCTATGACGCTATTTCTTTTACTAGTCTCATTTCACTTTTACCAGGTTTAATGTTGTGTTTTTTGTATCCGAAAAAATCTTTGCAATTACCAAAAGCAATTAGGACAGTTAATAAAAATTTAATCGCTTATACGCTGATTTATTCAATTGGCACAATTACTTTTTACACAGCTCTTGGCAAAGGAGCTTTACTTTCTCAAGTAAGTGTCATCATGAGAATTAATATTATTTTAACGGTACTTTTGGCTGCTGTTTTTCTTAAGGAAAGGGATAACTTTTATCGTAAAGTTATTGCTGCCTTAATATGTATGGCGGGAGTAATTTTGGTGGCGTAAAAGAAGTTAATTTTCTTAAATTCTTTTTTGATTTTGTCAATAGAACAGAATATCCTGCTGAATATCTCTTTTACCACTTTCAAAAAGTAAAAGCATGTCTCCCTTGTCTGTTGTTTGGTTGTTCAAAAATTAAAGATGTTTGGTAATTTAAGTTATAAGGGATAGCTAAATAATTTGTCTTGGCCAATATCCTTTGCCTTGCATTCATTCATGGTCATAATTGTATCATTCAGGTGGCAATTATCAGCTTTCTCGATATAATTAGAAAAAGTTTATGATATTAGAGAGGAGTTGGCTAAAAATATGAGTTTACAGATTGGGATTGTCGGTTTGCCTAACGTTGGTAAATCCACCCTTTTTAATGCTTTACTGAAAAAGCAAGTTGCTTTGGCAGCCAATTATCCTTTTGCCACCATTGAACCGAATGTGGGAGTGGTAGAGGTGCCAGATCAACGTTTACCACAGCTGGCAGAGTTAATCAAAACCACGGAAAAGATGCCAATCCTACCTCCAATTAAATACGCCTTGGTGGAATTTGTCGACATTGCTGGTTTGGTGGCGGGTGCAAGTAAGGGTGAAGGTTTAGGCAACAAATTTTTGGCTAACATTCGCCAAACCGACGCTATTTGCCATGTTTTACGTAACTTTAGTGATGCTAATGTATTGCGTGAGAGTAGTGTTAATCCAGAGGAAGACCTGGCTATCGTTCGTACTGAATTGCAATTGGCTGATCTAGAAACGTTGCAGAAGCAGCAACAACCCAAAGGCAGTGTTAGTAAGGATGAAAAAGCTAAATGGGAGATTATTCAAAGTTTTATGGCTACTATTGAACAGGGGAAAAATCTCAATTGTCAAAGTACACTAGAACAATTAGTAGCTAAAGAGCTTTGCTTGCTGACTGCCAAAAAAGAAATTTTTGCTATTAATGTTGATGAACAGGATTTAGCGCAAGCCGACGAAATTAGGACAAAGTTTGCTAGTAAACTCAAAGTGCAAAAAAAGCAAATTGTGGTAATATCTGCCAAGATTGAAAGTGAATTGGCAAGTTTAGTGCAGGCAGATCAGGAACTATACATGCAGGAATTGGGTCTTAAAGAAAGTGGCTTGGCGCGTTTAGCGGCAGTAGCTTATCAAACCTTGAGTTTACAGAGTTTTTTGACTGCCGGGACGATTGAAGTCAAAGCTTGGACGATTCAAAAAGGCGCAACCGCTCAGGCAGCTGCAGGGGTAATTCACACGGATTTTAGTAAGAAATTCATTAGTGCTAAGGTAGTGACTTTTGCCGATTTTATCAATTTGGGTGGCTGGGCAGCCTGTAAAGAACTTGGCAAAATTAGACAAGAAGGGCGCGATTATTTAATGCAAGATGGCGATGTAGTGGAATTCATGATTGGCAAATAAATAAGCACAAGTAGACTTTTTGCATTTTTTTTGTATAATAACCCCTAGAGATTAAAATTCGCTTATTAAATATCCAGAAAGTTGAGCGGGGCTCAACTTTGCGAATCTTAAAAAACTATGAAATTGACTAAGGAAATAATTAAAAAAAATTACGAATTAACTTATTTAATTCCCGGCGATTTATTGGACGCAGACGTTTCCAGACTCAAAAAGGAAATTGCTGATTTAGTGGCTAAAAATAAGGGTGTTGTTGTTAAAGAGGATGATTGGGGACGCAAACATTTTGCTTACAATAATTATCAAGCGGGAAAGGTTTACGAAGAAGCCGTCTACGTCCACATGATTGTGAATTTTCCAGTTTTAAATGTACAGAAATTTGAACAAAGTTTGACGCTGCATCGTGAAATTCTGCGTCATTTATTGGTGATTGCTGACGAGCTGGAAGAATCTATCAAAGATTAATTTACTTATGTTGTTGGCAGTTTCTTTTTTTACTAAAAATTGATTAGTCACACTTCTTGTAACTTTGCTGCTTCATAATGAAGAAAGATCAATATAAATCAACTCTAATGAGAGAAAGGTCAAAATGTCAGCACGTTCTTTAAATAAAGTTATGCTTATTGGGAATTTAACTAGAGATCCTAATTTGCGTTACACGCCAAATGGTACTGCTGTGGCTTCTTTTGGCATTGCCACCAATCGTTCCTGGACGCCAGCCGATGGAGGGGATAAACAAGAGAGAGTGGACTTCCATAACATTGTTGCTTGGTCTAAATTGGCGGAAATTTGTGGCCAATTACTGCATAAAGGTGACAAAGTTTATGTTGAAGGTCGTATTCAGACTCGAGATTGGAAGACTGAAAGCGGCGAAGTTAGAAAAGTCACGGAAATTATTATTGACAACATGATGCTACTTAGTAATAAAAGTGGTAGACCTGTGGAAGGAGATGGAGAAGAAACGCCAGATGCCACAGAAACTGCCACGTCAACCACGACGGCGCCAACAGCAGAACCGGTGCCAGAGGTTGAAGTTGCGGAGGTAGAAGATGTCTCTGATGACATTCCTTTTTAGTTAGATACTGACAAACAATTATCTAACCTGCAGATTGTCTTAAAAGTGTAAAAGTTCAAGTATAAATTATGGAGAAAAAAAATGAAGACTTACAACTTTAGCTACAAAAAAGCCGAAGAACTCAAAAGATTTGTCACCGCTCAAGGCGCAATTTTGCCTAGAACCAAAACGGGCTTAACTGCTAAAATGCAGAAAAAATTAGCTCGTGAAGTCAAGAGAGCGAGGCATCTAGCCCTTTTGCCATTTACTCAAACTATTTAAAGTGCAGTTTTGCGTGTGATTTTTTTTGTCAGTTGTCTTACAATAAATCTCTCGTATGGAAAAAAAATCCTCTCGGCTTTTCACTTTTATTCGTAATGCTGTTTTAATCATTTTACTTTTAGCCCTAGGCTTAATTATGGGTTTCCGTTACGCCAGTGAGGGCTCATTATTTGGTTTGAAAATTGGTTTATTGGATGATTTGGCCAAAAAAAGTCAAGCCTCTGATTTTGTTAAATTAAGTAACAGTGCAGCAAATACTTCAGTGTCAATGGATACTTTTTGGGAAGTTTGGCAACGTTTGGAGCAAGATTATTTGGAAACAGATAAAATTGACGAGACAAAAATGATTAATGGTGCAATTTCCGGCATGGTCGCAGGAATTGGTGATCCTTACACCATGTATTTACCACCAGATGATAATACTCAAGCAGAACAAAATTTGGCGGGTAGCTTTTACGGAGTGGGCATTGAACTAACCTATATTGATAACATGGTGGGTATTTTAACGCCGCTAGTTGGGAGTCCTGGAGAAAAAGCTGGTTTATTAGCTGGCGATATTATTACCCATGTCAAAGATGAGAGTAAACAGTTAGACGAAGATACTACCGGTTGGACATTAGATGATGCGGTGACCAATATTCGTGGTTCGCAAGGCACTCCAGTTATTTTAAGTATTTATCGTCAAAGCGACAACAGTAATCGGGATATCACTGTTATTCGTGATGAAATTATTGTGGAGAGTGTAGTCCTGCAATTTGTGAAAACGGCCAATGGCAAACAAGTGGCTCATTTACAAGTGATTCAATTTGGCGAAAGAACATTAGATGAATGGAACAAGGCAGTAACAGAAATTTTGGCTAAAAAAGATCAAATCTCAGGAATAATTTTAGACTTGCGCAATAATCCAGGTGGTTTTTTTGATGTTTCCATTGATATCGCAAGCGATTTTATTAAAAGTGGAGTAGTGGTTAGTCAAAAATCTAAATATACTACCAAAAATTATAATAGTACTGGTACAGCTCGTTTAGTGGGTATTCCAACAGTGGTTTTAGTGAATAAAGGTAGCGCTTCGGCTTCTGAAATTGTTGCTGGAGCCTTGAGAGACGATGCTCAAATTAAATTAATTGGTGAACAAACCTTTGGCAAAGGTACGGTACAAGACCGCATTGAGTTGGACAATGGTGGTGGTTTACACATCACGGTTGGTCGCTGGCTAACCCCAAACGGTAGCTGGATTCATGAAGATGGTTTGCCGGTTGACATAGAAATCGTCCAAAATTACGACACAGAAGAAGATGAAGTACTAGAAAAAGCACTTGAACAATTTTAAAGACTTGAAAGTGATTTAATTTGTTGTTATTTTTTCGTCAATTTTCATTAAAGACCTAGTGGCGGCGATCAATATATCAAGATCACCTCCCAAAATTGCTTCGAGATTGTGCCACGACTGATGAATGCGGTGATCGGTAACGCGACTTTGCGGATAATTATAAGTTCTAATTTTTTCGGCACGCATGTTACGACCAATATTACTTCTGGCCTCGCCAATTTCGGCTTGTTTTTTGTCTTCTTCAATTTGCCACAACAAAGCGCGTAAAAGTTCCAAAGCGATTTGCCGATTTTGAGCCTGTTTTCTTTCTTGACGAGCATTGACGACGATGCCGCTAGGTTTGTGTACGAGCCGTACGGCAGAGTTGGTTTTATTAACCGATTGCCCGCCAGCTCCACCAGAGCGCATGAAAGACCATTCTAAATCCTCTTCCTTGATTTCGATCGCAGTAGCGGTTACTTCTGGTAAAACTGCCACCGAAGCAGTAGAAGTGTGAATGCGGCCAGCCGCTTCAGTGACAGGTACTCTTTGTACGCGATGCACCCCGGATTCGTAATGAAAAAGTTGGTAGGCAGAAAGCATTTCTGTTTCTCCAGTTAGCGTGATTTTGCCTTCCTTGTCTATGCTAACAATTGGTAGCTGTGCCTGACCCTTAACTTTAAAAACTAATTCGTCAATTAAATCAATTTTTAAGCCTTTATTTTCGCTATAACGCAGATACATACGCATTAAATCATTGGCCCAAATTTTCGCTTCATCACCGCCAGCCCCTCCGCGAATTTCAATAATTGCATTAGCAGTTTGGATGGTTTGATTTCCACTGCTTTCATTTTTGTTTTGATTGCTTTGAAACTCTGCTGCTGCTAATTCTAGAGCTTGTTTTTCTTCTTGAAGGCGAGCAATCTCTTCGGCCGCTAAAATCTGCAATTCGCTATCTTCAAGTAAAGCCTGATTCTGCGCAATAGCTTTATTGAGCTTTTCTATTTGTGTTTGATAGGGATTAAAAATTTGCTCCATATTGATGTCTTTCTTAAAAGTGTGTTAAATCACACCTACATTGTAACAGCGGCCTTTTTAAATTAAAAAAGTCGTTTACAAATTCAAAAGGAAGCTAATTTTTGGTGACAGTTTCGGCTTGTTTAGCCTTAAGCTCGTTTTGTTGTTCAATCAAAATTTGCTTGTAAGATTTGTTTTCTACTTTTTCTTTAACAGCTTTTTTAGCCTTAGAAGCATTAACGGCAGCTGCTTGAGCAGCCATTTGCATTTTTTTCTGGAATTTATCTACACGACCCTGACGGTCAACAAACCTCATTTCGCCAGTGAAAAAAGGATGACAAGCATTACAAATATCAACTTGCATGGTTTTTTTTGAACCACCAGTGACAAATGTATTACCACAACTGCAGGTAACGACGCAGTCATGTTGCCAATTGCTAGGATGAATACCTTGTTTCATAAGAGGTGATTATTATAACATAAAATCAAAGAAATGAAGGGGAAAAAGCTTGTAACTTTGTTTTGATTTCGGCAAGACTTAGTAGCTTTTGCTCTCCAGATTGCATATTTTTCAAAGTAAATTTGTTTGCTTTAATTTCGTTTTCACCAATAATAATGGCAAAAGGAATTTTTTTCTGTTCTGCTACTTTCAATTGTTTAGTTAATTTTTCCACAGCAGGGAAGAGTTCAGTTTTAATGCCTGCTTGACGAAGGTTTTTAGCAAGCTCCATGGCCTTATTTTGGCAATCTTCATTTTCGAAAAAACTGATCAAAAGCATGGTATTAGTCCAGTCTTTTTCGATTAAATTCATTGCTTGACAGATCTCTACAATTCGATCAAAACCTAAACCAACTCCTACGGCTGGCATTTTATAGCCAGATAAATCTTCAATGAGATTATTGTAACGCCCGCCACCACCAACAGAAGAATTGCCGTATTCTGGAATTTTAATTTCAAAAATTAAGTCAGTGTAGTAGTCCAAACCGCGGGCGAGTTTTGGGTTAAAAACTAAGCTTTTTTGGTCGACACCCAATGCCAAAGTTTTTTGTTCAATCTTTAATAAATTATCTGATATTTCAATCTTATTTATTTTGTTTAAAATTGCTTCAGCCGTTTTCCTGGAGAGACCTTTTTCGGTTAATTCTTCAATCACTGTTTCGGGAGTTTGTTTATCTAATTTATCAATGCTTTGAATGATAGAAAAGATATCTATTTTTTCATTGGCAAAAGGATTAAGGCTGTCAAATAATAAACTGCGATCATTGAATTCAATTACGATAGATTTAAAACCTAAGTTTTTGAAAACAGCATCGATGGTCGCTAGTAATTCGGCATCGGCCAAAATACTCTCACTTCCAAAAATATCGCAATCACACTGGGTAAATTCGCGGTAGCGGCCCTTTTGTGGTTTGTCAGCTCTAAAAACATTCTGAATCTGGTAACGGCGAAAATATTTGGGTAATTCGTTTTGATATTGACTCAAAACACGTGCGGTGGGCACAGTTTGATCATAGCGCAAACCCACTTGGCGTTCGCCTCGATCTTCGAAAGTATAAACTAATTTATCGGCTTCGTCGCCATATTTACCTAACAAGAGACTGGCGTATTCAAGTGTTGGTGTCTCGAGTGGCTCGAAACCATAAAGTTCAAAAGCTTCTTTAATTTTGTTGCTCACGTACTGTCTTTGCCGGACCGCTTCTGGCAAAAAATCGCGAAAACCCTTGAGTGTTTGTAAATTTTGTGGTGACATAGTGTTCTAAAATTGATTTTTGTCGCCAGAGATGACCCAACCAAACATATCTTTGCGCGTCCTCAAATGTTTCCAAAAATCAATTCTGTTCCTTTCTTTTTGTTGATGATCTATCATAAACCACTATTGATTATCTTATTTTAATTCTAAAATAAAAAATCCCCTTATTGGGGACCTATTTTTAAACTATTTTCTAAAAACGCAAAAACTCACCCCAATTTTAAACAGAGGAATGGTGGTGAAAAGCTAGCATTTTTTCACTTTGTTTTTGCATTATCGCTTTATTATAGGACAATAAGCCTTTTTAGTCAAATTTTGAAGGGAAATGTTATATAATTAAACTTTGTTTGCAATATTGGATTTAAAATTTAAGGTGACGCCCTCAATCAACAACCGCCAAAACAAAAAAGGGCCGATAGCTTAGTTGGCAGAGCGCTGCATTCGCATTGCAGAGATCAGGGGTTCGATTCCCCTTCGGTCCACAATAGACGATTTGATTTTCCCTCGCTCCAAGCGAAGCGAGGGGCTCGGGCTTCGCTCGAGGCGGCTAATTCAATATGGTGGTATCTGCTGGACGATGTCAGAACTTTCTTTGAGCAAAATCCCGACGCTGACTGACGCAAAATTGCGAAGCAATTTTGCTTACGGCTCACGGGCAAAAGTTTTTTACAAAATTTTTTGCACTGTTATCTAAATTCCTAAAATTTATGCGTATAACGTTCTGCGGACATACGAAGTGCGAGACGTAGTCGAGCATTTGGGCAGAGTAAGGCGTAGTCGTATGTCCGGCTGTTATACGCTCTCGATAGGAAC
>Ga0116170_10005172_pt1 | contig 11744 bp, 8 predicted proteins | sample AD_JPNHW1_MetaG_FD_89797 | JGI IMG/M metagenome (GOLD analysis project Ga0116170, IMG submission 89797) | Active sludge microbial communities of municipal wastewater-treating anaerobic digesters from Japan - AD_JPNHW1_MetaG | ecosystem: Engineered > Bioreactor > Anaerobic > Digestate | place... | reverse complement strand
GGCGCGGCAAATTTTGAAGCCGTTCCAAGGGCCGGGATTGTGGGAAGCGGTGATCATGACGGACGCGTCGGCGCCGAGGAGCTTGTTGGCGTAGTAGGACATCGGCGTGGAGCACATGCCGAGGTCCACGACTTCGGCGCCGTGCAGCACCAAGCCGCGGGCGAGGGCGTCGAACAGCGGCTTGGAATGCGGACGCATGTCGCGGCCGACGACGACTTTGCGGCAGCCGAGGAACGCGAAGATGGCCCGCCCGATCTTGAAGGCGATTTCGTCCGTCAGGGATTCGCCGTAGATGCCGCGGATGTCGTATGCCTTGAAAATGCCTGCCATGGTCCTCACCTCGTTTGTGATGGAGAGCGACTTTAGCGGGACGCGCGGCGGGGGAAAAGACAAATCGTCGCGCCCAATCCCCGCATCCCTTTTGTCGGGGCGGAGTGCGGGAAAAACGGACGGCGCGCGCGACTTATTCGAAGTCGACCTGCAGGCGATAGAAGACGGTGCCGTCCGCGACGATGGAATTTGTGAAGTACATCACGGATCCGTCGCCATGCACGACGTACGCGGGGATGGTCGCCCACGAATGCAGATTGGTGCTGTTCATCACCATGTAGACGCGCCCGGTGGCCGAAAGCCAGCGGAAGAGATAATCGCCGGCGTCGTCCAGCGCCTTCGGCGTCAAGTTCAGATGGGCGTCGCCATCGTCTCCGCCGGTGCCGGCAACCCATTCCGACCGGTCGTCGTAGCCGTCGCCGTCGGTGTCTTTCGCGGCCGGGCTCAGACCCAGTTGCGCTTCCTGGGCAGTGGTCAGACCGTCCTGATCCGGATCCGAGGCGCCATCGTTGGCCAACGAGGCGAAGCAGCGGATTTCCCAAACGTCTTCAAGGCCATCCGCATCGGAATCGGTGGTCAAGGAGCCAAGGGCGGCGAATTCGTTCAGCGCCGCGCCATCGGAAGTTTGGCCGTCGAGCGCCACGAGCTTGATATAGCGGCAAACGACGTCGCCCGCATCCCATTCCTGCGGCTCGGCGCCGGTCGCCAAGCTGTCCGCGATGCAGGTGGCGTATTGGACGCCGTCCAAAGAGGTCTCGATCCGGAAGGACCGGAGAGCGGCGCCATCCGCGCTGCCGGAATTGAGGAAGGCCAATCGATCGAGGACGGCCACTTCGTCGTTGGTGAAGGCGAAGACGAATTCCTGCGGCAGTCCAGCGGCCGCGCTGCGCCAACAGCTGTTGTCGTTGCCGTCGGCCGCATAGCGCGGCGGATTTGCGGTTTCGGCGCCGCCGGCGGCCAGCGCGCAGCCGTGTTGCGGCAGCAGGAGATTGGGATTGCCGGCCAAGCGGACTTCGCACGAGCCCGCGATTTCGGTGCGCACCCGATTGTTGAGAACGTCGATGTCGCTGCGATTGGCTTTCTGCCAAGCCTGGTCGGGCCCGGTCCGGACATAGGCGTCCAAGGTCGCTTCCGGAATCCACGTGCCGTCCACGAAGCCGTCGTCGTCCGCATCGGCGTAGGGGATGACGAGCTGCAAGGCCTGGTTGAACGCCTTCGATCCATAGTCGATCGCGTAGCTTTGCGGCAGGAACGACCGGCCGGCCGCCGACGCAGCGCGCGCCCCGCGGATGGGAGCGGATGACGTGATCGTCAGCAGGCCGTCGGCATCGACCGTCATGGGCGTGACGGAAAAACCAAAGCCGTCGGCTTGGTCGTAGGTGCTTCGTTGCGCCGCATCGACGGCGCATTGGATTTGGTCGTCGGAGGCCTGCACGGCGCCGGGATGGCCGGCGATGGAGGACTGAATCTGGATTTGAACGGTGTCGGAGATGACTTGGACATCGGCCGTGTCGCGCGCCACGGCGCGCAGGAAGACGATGGTGCCATCGGTGAAAGCCGACGCGTCCCATTCCTGCTGGAAGGAGAATGGCGGCGGTTCGATCCAGCTGCCGATGTCCTGCCATTCGGAGGAATCGGAAACGCGGTATTGGAAACGGACGGCGCCCGTCAGGTTGCCCGGAGCCGTGTTGGCATGCAGCGCGAGGGCGCTGCCCGAAACCACCTGGCCGTCCTTGGGTTGCGAGATCCAGACCTTGAGGCCCGAACTTTCGGACACTTGCAGCAAGTTGGACAGGACGATCGCGGCGCCGTCGTCGAAAACGACGCTGGCCGTGGGCCAGTACTTGCCCGGTTCCGCGTACAGGTGCGCGTTTGAGGAAGAACCTGTGATCTCGTCCACGAGGCCATCGCCGTCGAAATCCCATGCGATTTCGCGGAAGCCGCAAGCGCCGGCGCCCAAGACGCGCAAATCGACCGCGAGCGGGGAGAAGCCGGTGTGGGGGAAGAATTCCAGCGTAGGCGAGCAGACGGGCGGGGTGCTGGACTCCGCGACGGTCACGGTGCATTCGGCTTGGCTGCCGACGCCGGCGGCATCGAGCACGGAGACGCGCGCGACGAACATGCCCTCCTCGCCATACACGTGTTGGCTGGTCGGGCCGTCCGAGAGCGCATCCGCCGTGCCGTCGCCGTCGAAATCCCATTCGTAGGAAACGATCGGGACGTTCGTGGAGACCGGCGCGACTTGCGCGGTGAACGTCACGGTCAAGGGCGCGGCACCTTGGTCCGGGTCGGCGGAAAGCACGACGCCCGGCGCTTGGCCGCCCACCGCGATCTGGACCGCGCACGTGGCCATGGCGCCGAAATTGTCCACCACCCGCAGGCCCGTGAGGTATTCGCCGGGGCGGAGATAATCGACGGACAACCGACCGGCGCCGGCGACCGCCTGCTCGAAAAGACCGTCGTTTTCCTGATCCACTTCGCTGCGCACGATCCAGCCGTCGGGGTCGTGGGATTCCGCGAAATCGAACGTGATCTTGCAGGGCGCGACGCCGCCGGTCGGATCGACGGCCACCGAGATGAGCGGCGCTTGGTTCACGACGCCGCCGGCGTCGGCGACGTAGTTCTCCCAGACGGAGTTGGAGGCAAGGGCGCAGCGGAAGATTTTCACTTCGTCGATCTTGCCGTTGAAGCCGCGGTCGAAAAAGAGATTGCGCAGGCCTAGCAACACGTTGGTGGCGTCGTTGTAGGGCGCCGATCCCGCATGGGCGACGTCGCGATAGGATTCGACGCCGTCGAAATAGAACACGTTTTCACCGGGGCGGTAGGTGCACGTCAGCTGATGCCATTCGCCGACCGTCGGCGTATGGACAGACGTGTCTTCGAAGCTGTCGTCGAACCAGAACAGGAAATCGCTGTTGGTCAGGGTGATCGAGATGCCCCGGCCCCAAGTGTTGTTGTCCGTGCTGAAGAGCATGGAATAGTATGGGCCGGGTTGGGTGCCCGCGATTTGGAACCACAGGGAGTAGGAGAGCTCTTCGCAGGCGTTGAGATCCACCGGCAACGAGATCCAATTCCTGCCGGTGAACGCATAGCAGGCGCCCGCCACCGCATCGGTGGCGACGTTCGCCCCGCAGACCTCGCCGTCGTAGGCGTTGCCGCTGGCGTCGAACGCGTTGCCGTCCAGCGGATAGTAGGCCAACAGGCAATCGGAATCGTCCGTCTTCAGCGCGACTTCGTGCAGCGCCGACGTGACGATGCCGGAGGCATGTTCATAAAGCGCGTAGACGTGGAACGTCGTGCCGGTTTCCGCCGGACCGACGTGCAGGACGTTGCCGACGAACCAGACGACGTTCGTGGCCGTTTCCGGCTCGATCCGGAATTCCGCGCTGCCGGTGACGTCCAGCATTTGGCCGTCGGCCGTGCCCGCTTGGCACGCGAAGGCGGACGTCCGCTCCGGCTTGATCGCGGAGGTGCCGGACACGACGATGCCGGTGACCGTCAGGCCCAGATCGAAGATCGACTGCATTTCGTTGGACGACAGCGCCTGGCGGTAGATGCGCAATTCGTCGATCGAGAAATCGGCGCCGCGGTCGCAGAACAGATTCCGGATGCCGAGCGTGACGTCGGTGGCGTCGTTGTAAGGCGGCAGGCCGGCGTGTTCGGTGTTCACGTGGACGAGTTGGCCGTCGACGTAGAAGCAGGCGCGCCCGGGTTCGTAGGTCATGCCGACGTGCCGCCAGACGCCGACTTCGGGAACGTGTTCGTCGAGGTATTCGTAACCGTCGTCGTACCAGACCATGAAGCGGTTGTCGTCGGCGTTCACGCCGAGGCCGCGCCCAAAGGTGTTGTTGTCCGTGCTGAAGAACATGCCGTAGTCGCGATTCTCGCCGGCCGGCGGACCGTTGATCTTCATCCAGAACGAAAAGCTGATGGCGCCATAGGGATTCAAATCGACGGGCAGCCGGACGTACGCCGGCGGAGGCAGCACGAGCCCGCGTCCGTGGATGCTGTCCTCGTAGACCATGTCGGTCGAGGGGGTGCCGTGGAAGGCGTTGGGAGAAGAATCGAGCACGTCGTTTTCGAACTTGTAATGGGCCAGCAGCGTTTGGTCGCCGTAGACCAAGCCGGACACTTCTTCGGCGCCGATGGCGCGGTCGAAGATTTCCAGTTCGTCGATCGAGGCGTTGGCGCCCCGGTCGAAGAACAAGTTCCGCAAGCCGACCAACAGGTTGGTGCTGTCTCCGAACGGCAGCGCGTTCGTGTAGCCTTCATAGACGTAGGCCGCTTGGCCGTTGAGATAGAGAACGACTTGACCGGGAGCATACGTGACGCACACGTGCTGCCACTGGCCGACTTCCGGAGGCGGAATTCCCGTATCGACCATGCGGTCGTCGAGCCAAATCTGGCAGTCGTCGTTTTCCAGGCTGATGGCGTAGCCGCGTCCATAGGTGTCGGCGTCGCTGCTCAGCAACATGGCGTAATAAGGGCCCGGCTGCGCACCTTCCAGCTTCATCCAAAAAGCATAGCTCAGTTCGGCCGTTTGGTTGAAATCGAGCGGCAAATCGACGAAGTCCGAGCCAGCGAAACGCGCGCAGGCGCCCTTGTGGCCGGCGACGAAAGTCACGCCGGGAGAGGCGGAACCCGCCTGACCGTTGGGGCCCACGTCGGCGCAGTCGCCATCGAACGGATAATGCCAATGGTTGGTTTGAGCGCCGGCCGACAACGCGGCGAGCAGCAGCAGGCTGCCCACGATCGGGTTCAACAAACGTTTCATGGCGCTCTCCTTGTGCATAGCATTTACTATCTGAATTAAAGCCGTTGCGAAGGGAACTGTCAACCTTGCCGGCGACGCAAAAGGCCTCGTCCGCGGCCGTCGCCGAATGTCGCAATCCGCAGGGCGAGAACATGATGCACGCGATGGCGGCGCGTGCCGAGAAATCGATCGAAAAATATTCAATAATTCATTGACGAATTTTCGCCGTGATGCACGGCGCTCGGACGTTTGGCGGATGCGCGAATCGACGCGCCGAACGTCGCCGATCGACGCTGGTTTCGACGGGGAAATGTGCTTGCCATGCCCCATGAAAACGAGGAAGGTGAAATCGAATGGAACCATTTGGTGTTGCATGAAATCCGCTAAATCCGTCCCTTCTTCTTCGGCCCCGATCGAACCGGCGGCCAGCATCGAGAATCCCGCGCGCTTGGACTGGGTGCGCTGGGCGGTGGGCCTCTTGTTGTCCGTCCATTTGCTGGTGGCGATTTCGATGATCGTCAACCACGTGAGCCGGCCGGAGATCGTGGCCGGTTCGGATGGTTGGCACATGCAGTATTTCCACCAATTCGCGGAAGGCGGCCATTGCTACTATCCCCGCAACGACGTCGAACACGTGACGGACGCCTACACCCCATTGGCGTCGGAGATCTTCGGCTGGACGATCAAGATTTTCGGAACCGACATCCGCTGGGTGCGCCTGGTGGCCGCCCTGTTTGGCTTGGGCGGAATCTGGCTCGTGGGGGCGTGCGTCAAGAAACGGACGAACGACCTGTTCCTCGCCTATGCGGCGGCGGCGCTGGCGGCCGGCATCGATGCCAAATGGTATCTGGACGTGGGGCCGAACACGGTGCACGTGACGTTTTCGCTGCTGGCGCTGTATTTCTTCCTGCGCGATCCCGGCCTGTCTTGGAAAACGCTCGTCGCCGCCGGCCTGGCGCTGTTCGCTTCGTTCTGGAGCAAGCAACTGGGGCTGGCCTACATGGCGGCGGGCACGGTCTACGTGCTGGCGCACAACTGGCGCAAGGGACTGTGGTTCGGCGGAGGCTTGGCGGCGCTGTCCTCGATCGGCATTCTCCATTATCAAGGGCTGGAAAATTCGCTTTTCACGTATTGGGTGTTCGAGATGCCGCAGCACCAACCGCTGATCTGGTCCCGACTCTGGACGGTGCTGGTCGCGGAAGTGCTCGCGCGGAAGTTCGCCGTTTCCGTGGGGTTCGTGATCGCCGGCCTGCTCGTGTACGAACGCTCCTGGCGCGGCTTGTTCCCTCCGGAACTGCTGTTGCTGGGCGCGGCGGCGGTCGCCGGCGGGTTTGCGAACAACAAATACGGGTCCGGTCCTTCGCAGATGTGGGTTTTCTACCAGTTGCTGATCATCGTGGGCCTGACCTACGCGTGGCGCTTCCGGCAGGATCGCCGGGCGGCGTGGCCCATGCTGGGCGTGTTCATCGCCATGCAGGGACTGGCCTTAGCCGACGATCCCCGGCCGTACTACATCAACGACGAAGACGCCGGTCGCTACCGCCAGCTCATGGCGCTGCTGCGGGATCCAGCCAAGAGCACGTATTTCATCAATCGCGGCTACATGAGTTTGCTGGCGGGCAAGCCGGCCTGGCCGCAGGCGGGCGAGGATTCGTGGTACAAGGGCCAGTTCGACCGCAACCAGCTTTCGGCCGAACGGCGCGCGTTCCTGGCGCGCGATCCCTGGGACGTCGTGATCATCGACGTGCCGCTGGAAGACAACTCCTACGCCTTGTACGAACGCTTGGACCAAGCCTACCGGCCGCTGTACGAGATCCCGGCCTCTACGCGCTTCGCGACCACCTACGACCTGCGCTACAAGAAGATCGTGTTCGAGAAGAAAAAATAGGCGCCCTCAGCGGCGCCGCTGGTAGTCGCCGCGCGACAGCTTGCGCTCCAGCCACACGTAGAGCACGATGAACAGGTAGCGACTGCCCATTTCCTTGATTTTCAGCTTGGACTCGCCCGCGACCCGGTTGGTCCAGGAAATGGGAATCGTCTTGAAGGAGTAGCCCCGCACGATGGCTTTGAGGGGCATTTCCACCGTCAGGTTGAAATGGGGCGACAACAAGGGTTGGATGCCGTCGATCACCTCGCGGCGATAGCATTTGAAGGCGTTCGTGAGGTCGTTGTGGGGGATGCGGAACAAGAAACGGATGAACCCGTTGGCCAGCCGGTTCACCCACAGCTTGTGCGGCGGGTAGTCGCTCACCCGCGCACCCTTGATGAACCGGGAACCGAACACGCACTCGGCGCCCGCCTTCATCTCGCGGTAGTAGGCGAGAATGTCGTCGGGCGAATCGGACAGATCGCCCATGACGATGCAGACGCATTGGCCGGCATATGCCTCCAGCCCCTTGCGGACGGCGAAACCGAATCCGTTGGGCGGCGAGTTGTTGACGTAGCGGACGAACGGGATGCGAGCGGCGAGTTTCCGCAGAACGTCTTCCGTGCGGTCGCGGCTGTTGTCGTTCACCACGCAGATTTCGTAATCGACGATCGCCTCGCGCGCGAACCGCGCGGCGATCGCTTCGCACGTCGAGGCGATGCAGGCTTCCTCGTCGTGGGCGGGAATGACGATCGAGAAGAATGGCGCGGCGGGGCTCATGTCGGACCGGATGCGGCGCCGGCCGGGGCGGCTTTGCGGGCGATCACCAGGAATTGGCGGCCGACCCAGGACCACAGCGGCGGCAGGCGCAGGTAGGCGCGCACCAGGCCCAGCGGCGGATTGAAGCCGGTGGACATGGAGTAGGGCATGAACCGCGCCACCTGCCGCTGGATGGAAAAACCGTGCAGCCGCAGCAGCTCGGCCAGCGACTGTTCGGTCAGGGGCACGTAGTGGTCCCAGAAATCCCAATAGGCGCCCGGCAGGTACTTGACGTTGGGTCCCATGCAAATCAAGCGCCCGCCGGGCTTCAAGGCGCGCCCGGCTTCCTTCACGGTCTGTTCCACGCTGGCCTTGTCGGGCAAATGCTCCAGGAAATTGCTCGTGAACACGACGTCCAGCGATTCCGCCGGCACGTCCCAGGGCCGGGAGCAATCCTGCTGCAGGAAGCGCACGTCGGCCGCCAGCAACCGGCCGCTTTCCGGATTCAGATCCATGCCGTACTTGCGCGCGGCCTGGATGTTGTTGATGAATTCGCCCCAGCCGCAGCCGAGGTCCAGCACGGTCGCGTCGGCGGCAATGAACCGCTGGAAAAAATCGCGGCACAGGATGCGCCACAGCGCGTGGCGATAGTCCGAATTGTCGGAAAACCGCAGTTGGTATTCGTTTTCCAGCGTCTGCGCTTTGTCGGCCATGGGGCGGGTTCCTTCGGGGTTCACGGATTCAGGGCGGCCAGCAGATCGGGGCGCTCCCGGAGCCAGTCGCGGATGTCGCGGAGCACGTCGGCGGCCGTGCGCGTCGGCGCCCAGCCCAGCCGCGCGGTCGTGGGCCGGTTGTCGGTCACGAACCAGATCACGTCGGCCGGACGGTTTTCGGGCCGCGCGCCGATCGGGATTTCGTTGCCGGTCAGGCGTTGGCACAGCGCGGAGGCTTCCTGCAGAGACAGATTGGAGTGCGTGGAGCCGCCGGCCGGGAAGACGTCGCCGCGGAATTCCGCGATCCGCCGGCTTTGCAGGAGGACCAGATCGACGAGGTCGTCGACGTGGAGCACGTCGCGCACCTGCTTGCCTTGGCCGCCGAAGCCGATGTAGGCGAGCGGCCGCTTCAGCAGGTGGGACACGAGCCAGTAGGTGAAGACGCCTTGGTCCTGCTTGCCGAGCTGCCACGGCCCGGCGATCACGCCGCAGCGGTCGATGACGGCGGGCAGATCGTATTGGCGGCTGTATTCCTGCAGCATGATTTCCGACGCCAGCTTGGTCGCGCCGTAGAGGGACCGCGCGCCGTCGAGGGGGAAATCCAGGCCGACGCCCTCGGGGCCGAATCCGGCGCTCGTACGGACAGGCACGAACCGCGTGGCCTCTTCGCGATATTCCCGGCGGTTGAGCGCATCGTAGGGATAGACGCGCGACGTGGACAGGAAGATGACTGCCGCGCGCCGCCGCCGGGCGAACTCAAAACAATGGAGCGAGCCCACGAGGTTGTTTTGGACCATGAATTCGGCGTCGGCACCGTTCACGCCGACGAGCACGGACGGTTCCGCGCTGCATTCGATCAGCAGATCGATCGCCCCGGACACTTGTTCGAGATCGGCCGGATTCCGGACGTCGCCGCGCACGAATTCGACGCCGGCGCCGCGGATGCGCTCCAGCAGGATTTCCGATCCGCGCCGGGAAAGATTGTCCAGCGCGATCACGCGCGCGCCTTGCCGGCGGAACGCCAAGGCGAGATTCGAGCCGACAAAGCCGCAGCCGCCTGTGATCAAGATCGTCGCCATGATGTGCGGATGGTGGAACAGGCTAAAAATAAACGCAAGCGCGAAGAAGTCGCGTGCGTTTCGGATGGCGGGAATCCGGCGGGGCGCGTAAGGTGGCGGTGTGAATCGCGCAGTCACCATCTGGGCGCTGGCCGGCCTCGTCGCCGGTCTGGCCGCCGGCGCCGCCGGCCAAAAGGCGGAACCGACGCCGCTCCCGACGGCCGCGGCGGTGCCCGCGCCGCCGCTGTTGACGCTCGGCACGGCGCCGTTGCGGGCCACCATGGAACGGTGGCGCGTGTCCTGGCTCTATCCCGCCTCGCTGCCCGACGTCCGCCTGAAAGTGGACCGCCCCGCCTGGACGGACCTCTCCGAAAAAGAATCGGAGTCCCGGCTGCGCGGCGTGGAATTTCGCCTGCCGCTGGAGGGCTGGTGGGTGGGCTACGAAACGCCGTCCGAGGGCGAAGAACCGCGCGCGACGTTTTCGATCCAGCAGAAGTTCTAGAAGTTCACCACCGCTCGCGGTGGACGCGGGCGGCGGAGAATCGGGTGCGCGGCGCCGGACGTTCGGCCGGGTAGCCGGCGGCGACGACGCCGAGGGGCAGCACGTGTTCCGGCAGCTGGAACAGCTTGGTCAGATGGGCGATGCGGTCTTCCCGCGGATGCACGCCGAGCCAGACGCCGCCCAAGCCCAGCATCGCAAGCGCCAGCAGCAGGTTTTCGATGCAAGCCGAACAATCCTGCAGCAGGTAGGAGAGGTGCTGTCCGTTCGCGCGCCGGAGGTCGCCGCAAACGACGAACCCGATGGGCGCGCCGACGAGCATCTGGCCGTAGGGCAAGCCGGCGGCGAGACGCGCCAGCGTGTCGGGGTTTTCCACGACGATGATTTCCCACGGATCCTTGGCGTTGGCGGAGGGCGCGGCCATGGCGGCTTCGAGCACGTCTTGGACGACGCTCGCCGGCACGGGCTTGGCTTGGTACTTGCGCACGCTGCGGCGCGCAAAAAGCGGGGCAAGGGCGGGATTCATGGCCTCTCCTGGGTTCAGCCGGCGCCGAGCTTTTCCCGCGTTTCGGCTTCCAGGTTCCGGAGCTTGGCGCGAATCGCGAGCTTCTTGACGTAGGTGAAGCGATCGACGAACAACTTGCCGGCCAGGTGGTCCATCTCATGCTGGGCGGCGCGCGCATAGAAACCGTTCAGCCGCGTTTGTTGCGGCCGGCCGTCGAGGCCGAGATGGGCCACGACGATGCTCCAGGCGCGCTCGACGTTGCCGCGGACGTCCGGAAAGCTGAGGCAGCCCTCTTCCATGCTGCACGTCTCGTCGGATTGCTCGACGATGCGCGGATTGACGAGGGCGAGGGACAACGGCACGTCGGGATTGAGGCGCGGCCCGTTTTCGTCTTCCACGTCGTAGCTTTCCGGCAATTCCAGCACGCAGACGGCTTCCGTGCGGCCGACCTGCTGGGCGGCGAGGCCCACGCCCTGCGAGGCGCGCATCGTCGCGAACATGTCGGCGATCAAGGTCCGGATTTCGGGCGTGATGGCGGCGACGGGCTGGGCGGGTTTCCGCAGGATCGGATCCCCGTAGGTGTGGATGGCGAGAAGGGAACTCATGGCGCAACGAAGATACCGCAAGAAAGCTCGAACTCAACCGGAAAAACTTGCGGGAGGAGGGGGGGCGGCTAGAATGCGCAACGATATGGAACCTCTTGGCAATCGCCGGATTTCGTTTGCCTGGACGGCCGCGGCGTGGGTGGCGCTGGTCGCCGTGCTCGCGGGTGGCGCGCTGGTCGTGCTACACCGTTGGCACAACCAGGCGGCGCACCAGGCCGCCGCCCAAGCCGTGGCCGAGCGCGGCCAATGGCTGGCGATGAGCCTGGCGCTGCGCGCGGCCGCCGCGGCGGCCGCGGGCGATGCGGAGGCCTGGCGCGATTTTTCGGGCTGGCTGCGCTCGCTGCGCGAAATGGAGGGGGAATTGGAATACGTGGCCGTGCGCCAAGGCGGCGTGACCCTCTTCCAGGAACACGCCGGCGACATGGGTTCGGGGGCGGAGCAAGAGGAGTACCACTTCGCGGGGCCCGTGGAAATCGGCCGCCAAATGCTGGCCGCGGGCGACGCTTCCATTCCGGTGGTGACCTTCTCCGTAGCGGTGACCAACCCCGGCGCCGCTTCCGTCGCGCTGGAATTGGGCTTGCGGCGCGGCGCGGTGGAGCGCGAGGAGTGGCCGGCCGCGCGCGCGATCGATTCCCTGTATCGCCTCAGCCTGGCG
>Ga0116170_10005170_pt1 | contig 11746 bp, 7 predicted proteins | sample AD_JPNHW1_MetaG_FD_89797 | JGI IMG/M metagenome (GOLD analysis project Ga0116170, IMG submission 89797) | Active sludge microbial communities of municipal wastewater-treating anaerobic digesters from Japan - AD_JPNHW1_MetaG | ecosystem: Engineered > Bioreactor > Anaerobic > Digestate | place... | reverse complement strand
AAGCGATAGAGATACACACCGGTGCCGACAGCCTTGCCAGAATTGTCCAAGCCGTCCCAGGCTGCCTGATGACTGCCGGCTGATTTGCTGGCGCTGACCAGGGTCCTGACCAGCTGACCACGCAAGTTAAAGATCTCGATCCTGGCGGTGCCGGAGGACTTGGTGCTGTAGGGGATGACCGTGCCTGCGGTAAAGGGATTGGGGTGATTCTGACCCAGGCTCAGCACTGTGGGAGTGACTTCCGGATCGTCATTGCCGACGAATCCCGTGGAAGCGTAGGAGCCCTGACGGTTCAGATTGCCACGGTAGGTCGTCCAGGGTTTCATATCGCTCGAAGGTTTACGCAGATTGATCACCAGCACGCCTGTCGAATATCCCGCCACCAGTTTAAAGAAACCGTTGTCATCGAAATCAACCAGCGTCCCCGGCGTCGCTCCGTTGTAGGAAGTGATGAAGGGATAGCCGGGAACCATACTGCCATCGTGGTTATAAATGAACACTGAGTTCACATAGCTGTGAAGCAGGATTTCGTTAAAGTGGTCGTTATCCAGATCCGCGATCAGGGGAGGACAATTGAAATTCACGCCCACGTTGACCGGAAAGCCCGGAAGGTCTTGACCAGCCTGATCGACGGCATAGAGCATTCCGTTAAGGGTCACGAAGACTATGTCCACGCTGCCGTCGTTATTGATGTCAGCCAGTGCCGAACCACCTGCCATGCTGGAGGAGATAGGCTTGGAGAAGATAATGCTGCCAAAGGGATTGATGGCATACATCTGCGTGGATGTGCCAAGCACCATCAGCGAGGTTTCCAGAACCGTCGGCGCACCGGAAACGGAACTGCCGATGTTGACCGGAAAGCCCGGAGTGCTCGAGCCGCCGGAGCCTATGACGTAGAGATAGCCTGCCGTTGTGCCGGCGATGATCTCCATGGCACCGTCGCTGAAGAGATCAGCTGCCGCAAGTTCCGAGGAGAAAGGTGCCAGAAGGTCGATCGGGTAACCAGGACAGAGGTTGCCATTGCCTTCGAGCACATACAGCTTGTGATCCATACCACCGACGGCGATCTCCAGAACACCGTCCGCGTCCACATCGGCAAGCACAGGCGAGAAGATGAACGAGGTAGGGAACTGCTGATCGAAGATCACTGTCCCATTCAGACGTGTACCGATGACCTTGCCTGTGCGGCTGGCATATACGAAATCCGGCTGTGAGTCGCCATTGATATCCGCCATGGCGCTGCTGCGCATGATGCTCTCGTCCGTCGAACCGAAGGAATTGTCCAGTTCTCCGTCATTGCCGACCAGATAAGTCGTTCCGAAGCTATCCAGATAGGCGACGTCCAAAGCCGAGTCGTTATTGAAATCATAGACCACCGGTGCGGATTTGCTGCCATTCAGGCAATCCCAGGGGAAACGGTTGTCCATCAGGGTGATCTCGAAATTTGCCTTATAAGTTCTCTCGCCGGTGGTGAGCCCTGTCTGCGGATGGAAGGACTGGATGGTCAGCTTGAGCGAATAGATGCCAAAGCCGATGTCGTCCGGAAGCTGGATCCTGATCGAGCTGTCCTGACCGACGATCTGCCCGGGAGCGATCTCAGCGAAGGAGGGACAACTGCCCAGAATCTGCGCACCCTGAGGCAAGCCGCTCGCCTGAACTGTGACGTTATAAGCAGTATGCCAGCCCGTCGCGTTCTTGATCCTGGGATGCAGACGGATGATCTCGCCGGGGTTGATGATCCCGTCGTTGTCACCTTCGACGTCGTCCACGGTATAGCCGTCCAGACTCAGCAGAGGCATCAATGCATCAGGATATTTCACCTGTATGGAAGGATCGCCAAAGAGCACCTGCTCATAATAGCACCAGCGCATGACGCCATTCTGCAGGGCGGCATTGAGATTCGCATTACGACAGAAGGTGAGGGCGCGTCCGAGCTCCGGGATCGCGTTATCGAACATTCCAATAAAATACTGTCTATCAAAGAATTCAGAGGCACCTTCGATGCTTCCCGGCATATACCAGCCATAGCGGGTATTGCCGATAAAGCCCATCAGAGCGCCGCCGGCGGTGAGAAGATGCTCGCCGATAGATTCACCGTCGCCACTGGTACGCTGGTCAAAAGCCGCCGGATAGCAGCCCTGGGAATAGAGCCAGCCATATTCAGTATTCTCAAGCTGTTCGATAGTATTATTGCCCTGTCCCAGCAGGAAGGTCTCATTGGCGTGACCCATGTGATTCATGACGTTGGCGCCATTGTTTATGGTATTCCAGACGATCGATTCGCTATATGTTCCATCGCGCTGGTAGTGCGTCTCAAGAGCATAGGTATCGGGAAGATAGACTGCGACGGCGTCTTTGTAATCACCACCCCAGGTCATGGGATTGTTGTTTAGATTCTCGCCGAACATCACAGCAAGGTTGTTGCTGAAACTATTTGTATCCGTGTAGTAGCGTATCTTGCGGAAGATATTGTTGAATTCCGTCAGAGTCTCCGCGGGAAAACGCCCCACATGCACTTCGGGAACCATATCCACGTTATCGTTGGGCTGACCCCAGACGTCGTTGTTATTGCTGTTCCAATTGCCGTCCAGACAGCCGTAGTAGAGATCGACAGGCATTCTGGCATCGACGGTGTCGCCCACTTCGCCATAAGCTCCGCGTTCCGGAACGATCTCGTCATCCCCGCCCAGGAGTACATATTCGAGCGGAGTGCTTGTGTCCGCCCAGCTCTGATAGGCATCGATGATGAAGTTGCGAACCTTTTCCGCGTTGTCAACCCCGGTATATTCGTTGTAGATATCTCCGGTGAGGAAGACTCCGGTGGAGATGCCTTTGGAATTGCGCCAGGCGACGTAATCGGCGAACCAGGGCGCTCTCACTGCATCGGTGATCACGATCATCTTTCTGGGTGTGCCAAGATCGATCAGCCGAGACCCGGGAATATGCTTCCGAGGCGTCACGGATGAGTAGGAACGGGATTCCTGCGGATTGAGCGTCCAGGCCCCAAGCTCGTTCTCAGCGCGGGTATTGAAGCTGTAGAAAGTGCTCTGATAGGCAGCCGTATCGGCGTCAAAGATCGTCTCAAGATCGATCTCCGCGTGGGAGAAAGCCTTGAGCGTACGCTGGACGGGATTGTATTTGAAAGGATGGATATTCAGCACGACGATCTGATAACCACGGTAATACTGCGTCCCAAAATACTCATAGTCCTTTGCCGGATAGGCAGCATCCCGGGTATAGATCGCTTCATCGCGGACCGTCTGATCCGGCAAAGCCTGGGAAGTGGGCTGCTGCGCCCGGACGTAATCCAGGTCAAAGGAGCTGCGAAGCAGAGTCTCGCCACTGAGGCTGACCTCCGCTCCCGTGATCTTGTGCCCGTAAGGGAGGATGATCCTCACCGGGTAGTAAGGAAGCATAGGGCTTCCCGGATCGCTGATATCCGTGGGATACTTTTCCGCGGAACGCCAGTCACTGACGGCGATCTCGGTGCTGAGTTGCAGCGCGTAAGCGGCACAGAGGCTCAGAATTAGTATTAACAGGGCTGAATACCGTTTCATAGTTTAGTCCATTTCTGTTTTTTAGATTTTCATTTATTGATGCAAAAAACGTTCCTTAGCTCGTATAAGTTTGCATTTTTTCGCTTTTGATCTTCCCGCTGTTTTATCGGCATCATCTCTCTATCCCCTCTCTATCATCTTACGTCATGACGTAAGATGATAGAGAGGGGATAGCCGGAAGTTGCAGCGAAATCCTGTCGCTACGTCCCCGGATCGCGGACATCTTGTAACCGTTTTGCCGGGGGGTAAAAGCAGATAAGGTGGATAATAAAGTAGCGTAGCCACCCTGTCTCAGAACGGCATAACGATCATTGTTCCATCAGCGACAGGATGTCGCTGCTACATTGGGATGCAGATAACTATCCAGGGGATAATATCAGAGCTTACTAAACCAGAAAACCTCAGGTCTCAGTCGTATTTGAGTCCGGCATTGGTGATCTTGGTCTCCAGCAGCTTTTCCTGCTCCTCCAGCCATTTCTCAATGCCGATCTCCCGGAGACGCTCATTGCTCTCCAAAACGTGGTTGTACCTGCCGGAAAAGAACTCCCTGAGCTTTTCGCAGGGATAATCCCCGCACCGGACACAGAGGTCGAGCCCCTTCTCGCGGGCACAGAGACGGAAATGACATTCGGGATTGCCGCAATCACCCTTGCACATCGGGCAGTGCTCCTGCAAGCCGGTAAGATTCTTCAGAACTCCCCAGAACTGCTCGAATTCGGGAAAGACCTGAGAACCCCAATGCTCCCAGCCGTCAGTCTCCATGATCTCCCGGAGCTTGAGGGCTGCCTGGGGCAGAGCGGTGGTCAGATTGCACCTGCGGCAGTTGATCCCGCAATAGGCTATCTCGTTCAATGTAAGTTGGTTATTCATATTATTCACCTCAGGATTCAGCCTTGATGAAGTGAGTATCTTGTCAAAGGAATTGATCGTCCGGTCTATAAAAACTTGGAGTCCAATTCTAAGCATGGAGTTCAAAGCGCCGTAGATGGTCTTGAATTGGCTTCATATCCTGAAAGGCGATTTGGACTTCATGCGGCAATTGCCTTAAGTATCTATGGCTTGGCAACAAACAGATGCTGTGCGTTTTGAAGTCCAAGCCGGTGCTGAGACCATCTTTAGCTTCAAAGACTATCCAACCGGCTTGAACTCCAAACTTATAATAACTCCAAATTTGCTTTATCTCCAGGATCAGAACTGATCTGAGAGCTGCAGAAGTGGACTAGAAATATCTGATCCAGATATAGAGGGTAGAGATCACCAGTGAATTCAGAGTGTAGATGACGCCTATCTTGGTGAAATCCATGAAGGATATCTTGAATCCGTTCTTGTTGGCGATGCCGACGGAAACGACGTTCGCCGAGGCACCGATCAGAGTTCCGTTACCACCCAGGCAGGCGCCCAGGGAGAGAGACCACCAAACGGGATGCATCAGTTCGCGGGGGACTCCGTTGCCGATCTTCTCGATCAGGGGGATCATGGTTGCCACGAAAGGAACGTTATCGACGATCGCGGAGAAGATCCCGGAGAACCAGAGGATGATGAAGGATGTAGTTTTAAGGCTGCCACCGGTCGAGCTGACGATCTTCTTGGCGGCGATATCCATGACTCCGGTGGAGATGAGACTCTCTACCAGCATGAACAGACCGATGAAGAAGAGAATGGTCGCCCAGTCGATATCATGAATGAGGACTTGATCGACATGTTTACGGTTGTTTATGATCAAGAGGATCAGCCCGGAGATCATGGCTATGGTCGAGATCTCCAGATGCAGCTGAGACTGCAGCAGGAAAGAGGTGAGCATGAGTCCCACAACGATCAGAACTCTGACGAGGAGCTTCTTGTTCTTGATCAGGTTGTCTTCGTTATATTCCATGAGCCTCGCGCGGTTCTCATTGGTGACCACCATCTTCTTGTGGTAGAGCAGCCAGGTGAGCACCAAACTGCTGGCGATGATGATCAGGATCGCGGGAGTCAGATGATAGATAAACTCGATGAAAGTATAATCCGTGGCGCTACCGATCATTATATTGGGCGGGTCACCGATCATGGTGGCGGTACCGCCTATGTTTGAACCGATCGCCATGGTTATGATGAAGGGGACAGGGCTGATCTTGAGTTCGCTGGCGATCAACAAGGCAATGGGAACCAGCATCATCACTGTGGTGACGTTATCCAGGAACGCGGAAACGAAAGCCGTGACCACAAAGATAAAGAGCATGATGCGGATGGGCTTGGCTTTGGCGGCTTTGGCGGTTTTGATCGCCAGATATTCGAAGATCCCGGTTTCCTTGAGCACGGACATGACCATCATCATACCGATGAGCAAGAAGATCACATTCCAGTCCACGGCAGCAAAAGCACGCTCCTGACCGACCAGCCTGAGAATGACTACGAGGAATCCACCCAGGAGGGCAGCGGTCATCTTGTTGATCCATTCCGTCATGATCAGCATATAGGTAAATCCGAAGATTGCGACGGCTAATAGCATTGATATCATCATGATCTAAACACCTTTTTAAATATATCCATGGCGGTAATCACACCCACCAGCCTGCCGTTGTCCACGACAGAAAAGAGCCTTTTGTTATGGCGAATCATCTCGAAAACGCCTTCAATGATCGACGTGGAAGGTGAAAGAACCACTTCTTCCCGGGACATGATCTCTCTGACACTGAGCAGATCTTCCTGTTCGAAGAGGTGTTCGAGAGGTTCGAAATTACTCATGAATCCGAGGTGATCCATCATCATCAGATAATCGGGGATCCCTACCTTGAGCAGATTGAGGACGTCCACTTCTCCCAGGTAACGCATCTGGGCATCAACGACCGGAAGCACGGCGATGTCTTTGCCGTTCATCACACCGGCTAATTCACTCAGCTTGGCATCCGGCGAGATCGTGATCGGTTCGCTGATCATCAGATCTCCGATGCTGACAGATTCTTTGACCGTCACTGCCATCTTTTTCAGGTAACTGATCACCGCGGAACCATCCGGGAGAGATTTTAGTTCCTTGAGTGAACCCGGATCGCGGGAGAACTTCAGTAGAGCCGCGACGATGTTCAGATAGAGTTTGGACGAGGATCTATTGGTTATGATCAGCACGATCCAGGAGACAGGAGTTCCGTCGTAATCGAGGGGATGATCCAGGAAACACATGGAGATCAGGGTATCATTGAAACCCTCCATCCTGATATGCGGCACGGCAAGACCGGTCGCGTAGGCAGTCGATGACTCCTGATCACGCTCCAGAACGAGCTCAGTCAACTTGGCGGCGTTCACCGGCATCGTATAGAGCCGGCAGATACGCTCGACCATTGTCTGATAGACTGCTTCTCTCGATTGGGGAGAAGCTTCGCGATATATTAGTTTTGAATCCAAATAACTGGATAATAACATGTTAACCTCTTTAAACAGGGATAATGGTGAACAAAAAATTGCCTGACGAATGCGTCAAGTGTTAGATTTTATCAATAACAACAGATCAGGAAGAGGAACTGTGCCCGGGTCTATTCCCGCTTGAGGAGTTTGATGGTCTGGGTGACTTCGCCCGAACGGGCTCTGAGGATATATACTCCGGCAGGACAGGAATTACCTTTGTTGTCTCTGGTATCCCAGATCATGCCTTCGGAAGTCTTGAAATTGCGGATCAGCTCACCCCGGATATTATAGATCCTGACCTCTATGATCTCTCGATCGTAAGGATCGAGACAGAGGCTACCCAGAAAGGGATTCGGATATACGTTAAGAAGAGATGAGGATGGAGTTATGACCAGATCGTCGTTGGGGGTTCCGCTCTCTTTGATGCTGACGTAGCGGGTATTATTGGCAGCGAGTTCGGTCCGAACGTAGCAGACGTTATAAGCGCCGCTGCGATCGACCTGTTCCAGTACACCGTTTGTGACTGTGTAAGTCGCATTGCCGGAAGGCATCCTAAACTTGACCAGGGCATTATTGAAGGGCAGGGGCTGATTGTTGCTGACGATCGCCATGACGCTGTCGGCTATGGCGTTATTGGCGGGAATAAATGAAACATTGAGGTTCGTTCCGCTGCTACCGGCATAGATGGAATTGTAGGGAGTGATCTGAGTACCTTCGACCTTGATGATGCGGTAGGCGCGATTGCCGCTGCAGGTGCTGCGAGTGGCAAGATCGTAGGGGAAAGTCGTTATTGACCCGCTATTGCGGTGAATGTGCCCCCAAAGGGACAGATCGATATCCAGAGCGGAGAGATTCAGCTGGCTATTGAAATCATAGTGATGGAACAGAACCTTGGTCTGGTTAGGGTGAAGAGCGACCTCGCTGTTCAACCAGGCCATCTGTCCCGCGGTAAAGCTATCGTTTCCATAGATGTTGTAGCGCCAGCTGTCATAGTTGTCATAAGATTCCAGCCCGATGTAATGCAGATCGCCGTAATCGAAGCTGTAATCCTGAGTGAAGGGCACGGAACTGTTATCGGTGTGATTCAGCCAGGGCCAGCCGAAATATCGCCACCAGTTGCGTCTGGAACTACCCTGCGAGGGAGGAGTGGCATCCCAGCCACCCACGTCATGGTTGCCGACAGTGAGGAAGAAGGGTACTTCCAATTCCGCCATGACCCGTTGCGCCCAGCCATAAACAAACATGCCGTTAAAATTCTCCAGCTCGCCCTCATTCACGACGTCTCCGGTGATCAGGACAAATTCCGGACGAATGAGGTTCAGATCATCGACCACGGAACGAAAATCGTTCACGGAGGTGGAATCGCTGTTATATCCGGCATCCGGGTAGTAAATATTGGTCGGCATGTGCAGATCAGTGACATGGGCAAAATAGTAGTTAGTCTTACGGGTGGGCAGAACTTGAACGGCATTCTGCGTCGTATCGTCTATCCCGCCTGAAGCAGTGACTCTCAGATCGTACAATTCAAATACAGGTACCTGGGGTATGACGGCGTTCAGGATCCAGCGAGAAGGGTTGGTCACCGCTTCGGAAGAGGTGATCGCCATGGGGATCGTCTTTGCTCCGTGCTTCAGATAAGCTGCCCAGCCGGTGGTATTGGTAGGCGCGATACAGGTTATCTGCATGGTTTCGCCGGGAATCTGGATCGCGGGGACGTTCAGAATCGGGATCTGGATCACGGTCAGAGTATCACCCAAAGCGTTGTAGGGTGATTGAGCCTGCAGGTATCCTGCGGGAAGGAGCGCCAGGAGGAGCAGAAACAGCGTTCCTGAGGCAAAACAAATAGAATTGAGGAAGGTATCGCGTGAGCGCATCAAAGAGTCGCCAAAACCCTTTTAACGGCTTCTATGGGGATAGCAAAACCTATCCCGACGTTACCGCCATTCTCGGAGAAGATGAAGGTATTGATCCCAATGACCTCACCGTTGATGTCGATGAGCGGTCCGCCGCTGTTGCCGGGATTGATCGCGGCATCGGTCTGGATCATGTTCTTATAATCACGCTTGTCGTCACGCATGGAAAAACTGCGGTTTATGGCAGAGATCACGCCGACGGAAACTGTTGGGTTGCTGTCACCCATCAGATAGCCGTAGGGGTTTCCTATCGCTATTGCCCATTCACCGATCAGCAGTCCGCTGGAACTACCCAGAGCCGCGGAAGGTAGATTTGAACCTTTTATTCTGAGCTTGGCGATGTCATGAGCATCATCAATGCCAACGATCTCCGCGTCAAACTCACGTTTATCCGGCAGAACCACTTTGGTTTGGGTCGCACCGTTGACCACGTGGGAATTGGTGATGATATACCCGTTCTTGGCATCATAGATGACGCCGGAGCCGAAGCTCTGAACCTGGCGTTGCATGGGAAAATCGAAAAAGCCGAAGAAGGGGAAGCCAAAACCGTTTCCACCTCTGACGGTCTCGGTTTTGATCACGTTGATGCTGACGACAGCTTGTTCAGCCTTGGCGACAGCTTTGGTGATATCGGTAGAACGCATGGCTGATGAGGTTTTGGAGACGGGGGCGCCGTCATTCTTGAATAATGTGCCATTCCCCATGAACTGGTTGATGAGAACCAGAGAGATACCGGCATTGATGATCAGGATCGCGATCAGCAGGATAATGATATTGGTACTGCGCATAAGGGTTCACTCCATTAGAGAAAGCGTTTGATGGCAAATTCTATTGCAGAAATGTTTACTGTGGTATCGAAGCAGGGACCGTTGGGACGATCATTCAGCACGGAAAACACGGGGAGTTTCCAGCTGTCGCGGACTCCGTCGATAAGATCGCGGTGGCAGGCGACCGCTATGATGAGATTGGGATTATTGTCCTGGATCAGTTTGCGTGCCAGGGATCCGCCGGTGGCGACCGCTGTTGTGACAGGATACTTGCCCAGAGTCGCTTTGGCGTCGGCGATATCGCAATTGCCGCAGCCTTCACAAGCGTTGATATCCTTGGTGATCCTGATCTTGCATTCGGCATTCTGCAAGCAGTGCGGAAGCAGAACCAGGATAGAAGGATCTTTGAGATTGCGATAATTGCACATGATTATCTCATTGTTGAAATTCAGGAAAGATTCCTGAAGCCCGGGTTTCTTGCGCAGAAAGAGGGAATTCAGGAAAAGCGCCATAGGGTAATATACCTTGGACAGCATCCACTGGGCGTGCCGCTGCATCCAGGCAGGTTTGATCACAGTGTGAGTGGACATCAGGATCAGTATCCAGTTGCTCACCATAAAGACCAATCCGATAAAGACCAGAGTATAGATCACTGCTTCATGGAGAGAAAGCCCTGTCCGACTGTAACTGCTGATGGCTACGCCAAAGAACAGGCCAACCAGAATGATCAGGCTGAGACTGACGAATACGGGGAATTTTATCACGGCAAAATATACATTCTTCATAATTCACTTCCCAAGTGTTGTGCCGGCTGTAATTCTGGAACCAAGCGTAAACGCCCAGCTATCCATGACTTTTTTTCCGGCGGGTTGCACTGACTTGATCAGGAGCTGAAAATCTCCTGTATTAACTGTAAATCCGATATTGCGGATAAGCTTGCCCACGGTTCCGGGAACTCCGTTGGAAGCTTCATTGGTCACTTCCGATTTCAGGAAACGCAGAGGATCATCTCTGTAAAACTGGTAAGCTCCGGGCACTGGTGACAGTGATCTGATCAGGTTGTGGATCGAGACTGCCGAAGCAGTCCAGGGGATGATCTGGTCGTCCTTGCCTGTCTTAGCTGTATAGGTGGCTTTGCTGTGATCCTGGGGTTGCGGCGTCACTTCTCCCCTGTTCATCTCCCGCAGGAGTTCATTCAGGAGCGTCGCCGATTCCGCGGCAAACCTTTCGTGCAGACTTCCGTAGTCATCATCAGGAGCTACCCTATACTCTTTCTGGAAGAGAATAGGTCCGGCGTCCATCTTTCCCGTCATGCGGAAGATCGTTATCCCTGAAAGGGTGTCTCCGTGGCGCAGGGCAGATTGGATCGGCGTTGCGCCCCGATATCGCGGGAGCAGCGAAGGATGGATATTTATCGCGCCAAGAGCGGGAATGCTTCTAAGTTCCCTACTGAGCAGTTCACCGTAGGAAGCGGTCACGATCAGATCCGGAGCAATATCGCTCAGGAGACGAAAGAGTTCAGGCGAGGCTACCGATTCCGGACGCTCAAGGGGTAAGCCAAGCTCCAAAGCCGTCACGGATATGGGGCTGGGGCTGATCCCAAGCTTTCTGCCCTTGGGCCTGTCAGGCTGGCTGATCACCAATGCGACTTGGTATTCATCTGAGCCAGCCAGCATTTTGAGCGAGGGAATCCCAAATTCCGAAGTTCCGGCAAACACGATCTTTTTGAGCATCAATCCTTGCTTGAGGCTTCATAAACACGGATATTCACGCCATCAACGGCAGTCTTTTCGATCTCTCTGAGCTTGCGTTTGAGCTTCAGCTTTGCCAGGCTGCTGATCTTGTCGATGAACAGCACGCCATCCAGATGATCGTATTCATGCTGAAACACTATGGCAGGATATCCTGAGACGGTTTCTCTGTGCCTGTTTCCCTCGAGATCGGTAAAGCTGTAGGTGATCGTTGAGGGACGGGTCACTTCCGCGTAGATGTCCGGGATACTGATGCAGCCCTCTTCATTGGCGGATTCTCCGGCAAATTCCTCGATGACGGGGTTAATCATCACCCGGGGGTTCTTGCCTTTGTGATCTCTTGTCCAGGTCGCGTCCATGGCGAAGATCCTCAGATCTTT
>Ga0116170_10005167_pt1 | contig 11750 bp, 10 predicted proteins | sample AD_JPNHW1_MetaG_FD_89797 | JGI IMG/M metagenome (GOLD analysis project Ga0116170, IMG submission 89797) | Active sludge microbial communities of municipal wastewater-treating anaerobic digesters from Japan - AD_JPNHW1_MetaG | ecosystem: Engineered > Bioreactor > Anaerobic > Digestate | place... | reverse complement strand
TGCACCATACTATACCCGTGGGAGAAGCTGATCTACCCGGACAATTACCGTGGACGCCCGGGCATTGTCCTGGACAAGTGCATCGGCTGCGCCCGCTGCGCCAAGGAATGCCCGAACCAGTGCATCGAGATGGTGGATTACCAGGATGCCGAGAAGGGCAAGGTAAAGCGCCCGCAGGTCAACGTCGGCCGCTGCATGATGTGCGGCAACTGCGCCGAGATGTGCCCGACCAACGCCATGATCGTGACCCCGGAGTTCGAACTGTGCTCCTATAGCCGCGCCGGTCTCATATTCGACCCGGTCAAGCTGCAGCACGCTCACAAACCCGGTTACGAGGTGAACTTCGAGTTCGCCCTTCTATCTGAGATGAAGGCTGGCGGGGAGGTCAAGACCTACGCCAAGAACGATCCGAACATCCACGACACCGTATCTCTGGACGGTTCTAAGTGCATCTCCTGTTCGAGGTGCGCCAAGACCTGCCCGACCGGTGCGATCGAGATGGCGGATACCGGGGAGCTCAACCCCAAGACCAAGAAGCCGATTAAGCACCCCAAGTTCGACAACGCTAAATGCGTCGTTTGCGAACAGTGTGTCGAGGTGTGCCCGAAATCGTGCCTTAGCATAAAGGAGGTGTTGTGATGATCTTGGATGGAACGACCCTGTTCTTCCTGATATTCGGCGCCCTGACCGTGGGATGCGCCGCCATGGTGGTCATCTCCAAGGATATCGTCCGCAGCGTGGTTTGGCTGGCGGCGACCTTCGTCGGCGTCGCTGTGCTCTACATATTCCTGAACGCGGAATACCTGTTCCTGATCCAGTTACTGGTCTACGTGGGCGCCATCAACGTCCTGATCCTGTTCGGTATCATGCTCACCAAGCGCCGGATGGTCGGGGGAGACGCCTGCGAGGAGTATGAGCAGGACATAGTCAAGAGGAGGCGGTCCAAATGAAGCGCGGTGACTCAACCCAGGCCATAGTGGCCAAGGTTCTGGTGGTCGGGCTCCTTCTGGAGCTCATGCTGTACTCCGTGTTCACCATCGAATGGGGGGACATCGGTAACACCGTGATCAAGACCGCCGAGGTCGGAACCGTAATATTCACCGACTACGGAGCGGCCGTTCTAATGTTGGGGCTGATGCTCTTCGCTGTCATAATCGGTGGAGTGTTCATCGCCCAGGAGGATGATGACGAATGATCCCGCTCGAGTTCGTATTGATAATCACATCGGTCCTGTTCGTCATCGGGGCGGCCGGGGTACTTCTGAAGAAGAACGCCATCCAGATCCTGATGTGCATCGAGATAATGCTCAATGCGGCCATCATCAACCTGGTAGCGTTCTCCACGTACTTCGGGGACGGCACCGGCCAGGGCTTCGCCCTGTTCGCCATAGGCATTGCCGCGGCCGAGGTCACGATCGCACTGGCCATACTACTGAACCTCAACAAGCTGAGGAAGACCGTGGATGTGGACGACATTAACCTGCTGAGGTGGTAAAGATGGACATACTGGAATACGCATGGTTGATACCGGTTCTGCCGCTGCTGGCCTTCGTCTTCATCGCCTTCCTGGGCAAGAAGCTGGGCGACCTGAACGGTTACATCGCCGTCGGCGGTGTCGGCGCAGGAATGGTCCTGGCGCTGTGGACGGCCTATGAGCTACTAACCACGGGAAGGATATACAGCACCAGTCAGACCTGGGTAGTGCTCAGCAATGAGTACACCCTGGAGATGGGCGTATATCTCGACAACGTGGCGGCCATGATGCTCATCGTGGTCTCCTTCATAGCTTTCCTGGTGGTCGTCTATTCGACCGCCTACATACACGACCAAGGCCCCAGGCGGCACCGGTACTTCACCGAGATATGCCTGTTCGTGGGCGTCATGCTTGGGTTAGTTCTGGCCAACAACTTCTTCCAGATGTTCGTGTTCTGGGAGCTGGTCGGGGTCTGTTCCTATCTGCTGATAGGGTTCTGGTACGAGAGGCCCGCCGCGGCCCGCGCGGCCAAGAAAGCATTCTTGGTCACCAGGGTGGGCGACGTCATGTTCATGATCGGCCTGTTCATCCTGTTCACCGAGCTGCGCACCTTCAACTACGTTGATGTGTGGGCCGCTCTGGACACCGCCGACCCCACGATGATGGCCTTCGCGGCCTTCTTCCTGTTCGGCGGGGCGATAGGCAAGAGCGCTCAGTTCCCGTTGCACGACTGGTTGCCTGACGCGATGGAAGGCCCCACGACCGTTTCGGCCTTGATTCACGCGGCGACGATGGTCAACGCCGGTGTGTACCTGGTCGCCAGGTCCTTCCCGATCATCGCCACCAGCGCCGAGGTTGCGCTATTCGTAGGCGCCATTGGAGGTATAACCGCCTTCATCGCCGCCACCATGGCCTTGTGCGCCCCGAAGATCAAGGGAGTCCTCGCTTATTCGACCGTATCTCAGCTGGGATACATGATCCTGGGGCTGGGAGCTGGTGCGTTCCTGTGGCATCACGGCCACCACGCCGCCGGTTCGATAGCCTTCGGTGCCGGCCTGTTCCACCTGATGAACCACGCCTTCTTCAAGGGCCAGCTCTTCCTGGGCGCCGGAGCGGTTATCCACTACGTGCACACCGAGGACCTGGCCAAGATGGGCGGCCTGGGCAAGTACATGAAGGTGACCATGATAACCATGCTCATCTCCTGTATCTCCATCGCCGGTATACCTCCGCTCTCCGGATTCTGGAGCAAGGATGAGGTACTGGCCATGACCTTCGAGGCTGGCGATGCCGGCCTAACCTTCATGGTCTTGTGGGTACTGGGCGTGCTTACGGCCTTCATGACCGCCTTCTACATGTTCCGCATGTGGTTCATGGTCTTCGGTGGCAAGCCCAACGAGGGCACCGTTCATGCCACCGAGCACGGGCATCACAAGCACGAGGCGCCTATCGCCATGCTGATCCCGTTGGTGATCCTGGCCTCTCTGGCCTTCGCCTCTGGATTCTCCCTGTTCATCGGGGATGGCTTCTTCGGCGCCATATACTACGGGGACGCCCACGTACTGACCATCGGCGAGAAGTTGGAAGAGGTGTTCACCTCTCCGCTTACCTACATATCCATAGTCGCCGCGGTGGCAGGCATATTGCTAGCCTACTTCAGCTTCTATAAGAGCAAGATATCGGCGGAGAAGGTCGTGTCCAAGGGATTCCCCAAGGCCATGCACCAGCTGCTGCTGGACCGTTACAAGTTCCCGCAGGCCTACGACAAGATAGGCTACGTGGGAGTGTACGGCTTCTCCCTGCTGCTCGACAAGTTCGATCGCTACGTCATCGACGGCATAGTGAATGGCATAGCCGCTTTCCTGATGGCCATGGGTGGAGTGACGCGCAAGCTGCAGAACGGCTTCGTGCAGAGCTACGCCACCCTGCTGGTGATCGGTGTATCGGTGATCGTAATCCTTCTCTACGTCGTAGGAGTGCTGAGGTGATCCCATGGAAATACCGATACTATCTCTGATGTTGCTCGTATCCCTGGTCGGTGCAGTGGTCACCTTCGCCCTGGGTAAGAACCCCAAGATGGCCAAGATCTCCGCGTTGGTGTTCTCGGCCATACCTATGCTGCTGTCCCTGTTCATGCTCACCCAGTACGTTCAGACCGCCGGCGGTTATCAGTTCAGGGAGTCATTCACCTGGATCGATTCCCTCGGCATATCCTACATACTGGGCGTGGACGGAATAAGCGTGCCCATGGTCTTCCTGAGCACGCTGCTGGTGTTCCTGGCGGTCATCTTCTCCTGGGACGTGGACCATCGGACCAACCAGTTCATGGCCCTCCTGCTGGTGCTGGAGCTGGGAGTTCTAGGTGTCTTCATGGCCCTGGACTACTTCCTGTTCTACATCTTCTGGGAGGTCGTGCTGATCCCGATGTACTTCCTGATCAGCGTGTGGGGCGGTCCGCGCCGCTCGTACTCGGCGATCAAGTTCTTCATATACACTCACATCGCCAGTTTGGCCATGCTGCTAGGTATCTTCGCCCTGTACTTCGAGGCCGCCTCGTTCAACGGGTTCTATTCCTTCGGAATGGAGGACATCAACTCCGTATCCCCGTTGTTCGGTCTGACGTTCCAGATCGTGGTGTTCGGGGCGCTCTTCTTCGGCTTCGCCGTGAAGATGCCTACCTTCCCGTTCCATACCTGGCTGCCCGATGCGCACGTCGAGGCCCCCACCGCCGGATCGGTCCTGCTGGCCGGTCTGCTGCTTAAGATGGGTGCCTACGGTATCATACGGGTCGCTTTACCGGCCTTGCCGGACGGTGCCGGTGAATGGCAGATCGTAATGGTCATCCTGGCCATTCTGTCCATCGTCTACGGCGCCATCATGTGCATCGCCCAGAAGGACCTCAAGAAGATGGTAGCCTACTCCTCCATCAGCCACATGGGTCTGGTGCTGCTAGGGTTCGCCACCTTCACCGAGATCGGCATCGCCGCCGGTGTGTTCCAGATGTTCGCCCACGGTCTCATCACCGCCGTCCTCTTCATGATGTGCGGTGTGATACAGCACAAGGCGGGCACCAGGAACATCCCCCGCCTCGGCGGGCTGGCCGCAAAGATGCCGATCGCCGCGGTGTTCATGATGATCGGCTTCATGGCCTCTCTCGGACTCCCGGGAATGGTCGGTTTCGTGGCCGAGTTCTCCATCATGACCGCCACCTTCGACGCCTTCGGCTGGTTGTTGCTGATACCCGTTACCAGCATCGCCTTCACCGCCGCCTATTACATATGGGCGATGCAGCGCACCCTGTTCGGACCGCTGACCAAGGAGGTCGACACCGAACACCTGCACGACGTATACTGGTTCGAGGCGCTGCCCCTGGCGGTGCTCTGCGGTCTCATCGTGCTGTTCGGAATGTTCCCCGCCATGGTCATGGACTATATACGCCCTGCTCTTGGCACCGTACTGGGCCTCCTGGGAGGGATCTAAGTGGACTATACGGCATTGTATCCTGAGATAATCGTGGCCCTGTTCGCGCTGGCCCTGCCGGCTGTAAATCTATTGATCAAGGACAACCGGTTCTTGGCGGCCGTTTCGCTCGCGGGGGTCGGCCTGTCCATGCTGGCCGTGCTCATGTTCTATCTGGATGGCACGGGTTCGATAGCCTTTGACAATGGACTGCTGGTACTGGACAACTTCAGCGCCCTGTTCATGATGGTGTTCCTGTCCGTGGCCTTCGTGGTCATTCTCGCCTCGGTAAAATACATCGAGAAGGAGAAGCACGGCGCGGAGTACTACTCCCTGGTCCTGCTGGCTACCGTCGGCATGATGTTGGTGGCCTCCGCTACCGACCTGTTCGTGCTGTACATCGGCATCGAGATCACCAGCCTTTCCTCGTATGCCCTGGTGGCCTTCCGCAAGAAGGACATCAAGGGGACCGAGGCGGCGACCAAGTACTTCATATTCGGCGGCATCTCCTCGGCCTTTACCCTGTTCGGTATCTCCCTGATCTACGGGGTAACCGGAACCACCAGCTTCGCGGAGATCGGAGCTTTGGTAGGCACTCTGACCGAGTACAAGGAGATGCTCTGGCTGGCCCTGGTCATGGTCATCGTGGGCTTCGGCTTCAAGGTGGCCATGGTCCCGTTCCACTCCTGGGCCCCCGATGTGTACGAGGGCGCGCCTACGACCATCACCGCCCTGCTGGCGGCCGGGTCCAAGAAGATGGGTTTCGTGGCCATGTTCAAGTTCTTCCTCATCGCCATGCTGGCCATCAAGGCCGACTGGGAGATCGTGGTGGCCGTGCTGGCCATAGTCACCATGACCGTGGGGAACCTGGCGGCCCTGCAACAGACCAGCATCAAGAGGATGTTGGCCTACTCGAGCATAGCTCAGGCCGGTTACATCCTGATCGCGGTGGCGGTTGGAACTGAGTACGCGGTCACCGGCGGTATCTTCCACATACTGACCCACGCCTTCATGAAGGGCGGCGCGTTCATCGTCGTGGCCACCCTGGCCACCGTGGCCATCGGAGAGAAGATCGCGGACTACAAGGGACTGGCCAAGAGGTCTAACTTCATGGCCTTCTCCATGACCGTGCTGCTGTTCTCCCTGGCCGGGATCCCGCCTCTGGCCGGTTTCGCCAGTAAGGTCGTCCTGTTCTCCTCTCCCATCATGGGCACGGTGGACGGAGCCGACTGGATGATCTGGTTGGCCGTGGCAGGTATCATAAACAGCGCCATATCCCTGTACTACTACGCTCGCGTGGTCAAGTACATGTACGTGGACGAGCTGGAAGAGGGCGCCCCGTCCGAGAAGCTGAAGCTGCCCAAGAGCATGATGGCCGCGGTGGCCATCTGCGTGGTGGCCATAATCGGCATCGGTGTGTTCCCCGAGCCGTTCATCCAGCTTTGCAAGGACGCCGCCCAGGCCTTGTTCGCCTGAAAACCCTTTATCCATTCTCTTCTTTTTTTACCAAGCGGCGGATACGCTGGCCATTCTTTTCGTTTAAAAAGCCAGTAACGGTTAAGTATAAATTTACCATATCGAGCGAACGATGTCTCAGAGCTGGGATTCCTCAATAAAGGATGAGCTGCAGATGGTGGAGCAGGAGATCCGCCGCAGCATAAGCTCGGAGCAGCCAGTTCTAACCGAGATATGCGATTACGTCATATCGTCCGGGGGCAAACGCATGCGCCCCGGGGTCACCATCTTATCTTATCTTGCGTCGGGTGGCAAGGAGGTCAGCGAGGCGGTCAAGATCGCCGCGGCCTTCGAGATGATACATTCCGCGACGCTCATACACGATGATATCAACGACCGCTCGGAGAAGCGCCGTGGTCGTTTATCAGCTTACAAGAAGTTCGGACTGCAACAGGCGTTGGTGAGCGGGGACTTCCTGTTCGTCAAGGCCTTCGCCATCGGCGGTTTCTTCAACGAGGAGATCGTGAGCCTGGTCGCCGAGGCCTGCACGGCCATCGCGGAGAGCGAGATAGTTCAGTTCGAGAAGGAGGGCGAGGTGGCCTCCCTGGACGTCTATCTGGGCATAATCGAGGGCAAGACCGCCAAGCCCATAATGGCCGGGGCTCGCATCGGGGCGTACCTGGCGAAAGCCGAACCAGACCGCATTCACGCCCTGGGCGAATACGGGCTCAACATCGGCATGGCCTTCCAGATAGTGGACGATATCCTGGACATAATGGGCACCGAGAAATCATTGGGCAAGCCCCGCATGGTGGACTTCTTCGAGGGTAAGGCGACCCTTCCATTGATCCATGCCATGGAGGACCCTGCGGTAGGCCCGCGCCTCTATCAGCTTTTCCACAAGAAGGCCAAGGATGAGCAGGATATCCAGGAGGCCTCAGCCCTCATCTCCCGCACCAACGCGGTGGAGAGGTCCAAGCAGAAGGCCAAGGAGTACGCTGAGAAGGCCCTAAGGTCACTGGAGGTCCTCCCGGACTCGGAACACAAGGTGGGGCTTCAGAGGCTGGCGGCCAAGGTAGTCGATCGAGACTACTGACGACGTTCGGAGGAGAATCACATGGTCAAGGAGCTTAATTACGACATAGTGGTGGTGGGAGCCGGTCCCGCCGGGTCCACCACGGCCCGCTTCGCCGCCGAGGCCGGGGCCAGCGTTCTGGTTCTGGAAAGGCGCGCTCAGATCGGCGTTCCGGTTCGCTGCGGGGAGCTGATGCCCGACCTTGAGGAGATGAGGAACATATTCCCCCTGGCCGGGGACATGTCCGATATCTTCGAGGTCCCTTCCGATCTGGTCTCCCTCAAGTTCAGCTCCATACGCATCTTCTCCCCGAAGAACACCAAATATGAGGTTCCCTTCACCGGCTATACGACCGACCGGGACCGGCTGGACCAGTTCTATGCCTCGCAAGCGAGCAAGGCGGGGGCGGAGATCATGACCGGGCAGCGGGTGCTCAAGGTCGAACAGGGCATGGTGCGCACCGATGACCTCTCGGTAAGGGCCAAGGTCATCGTGGGGGCCGACGGGCCGCTATCCATGGTCGGAAAGGCCTTCGGGCTGGAACGCTCTGCCGACCTGTGCCCGGCCGTCACCGTGCAGGTGCCCGGGGAGTTCGAGCCGGTGCCGGAGATGTACTTCGGCACGGTGGCTCCCGGCGGCTACGCCTGGGTAATCCCCAAAAAGGGATGCGCCAACGTTGGTCTCGGGGTATCGAAAAAGTTTGCCAGGATGACCGTTAACGAGTACTTCGAGGGGTTCGTGAAGTTCAGGGGCCTTACCGCCGGAAAACCGGAGGGTAAGGTAGTTCCCATGTCCAAGCCGGTCAAGAGGACCGTCTCCGGTCAGGCGATGATCGTCGGGGACGCCGCCGGCCAGGTGATGGCCGTTAACGGTGGCGGTATACCGATGGCCCGCATCACCGGAAAGGTGGCCGGGACCATCGCCGCGGCCAACGTTCTACAGGGAACGCCTCTGACCGACTACGAGACGGAATGGCGCAAGCAGGTCTACAAGCCTCTGCGGACCGCGGCCAGGACGAAGGTCATGGCGGAACTGTGCTTCGGCAGCGTCTGGCGCACGGAAACGGCCATGAAGGTGCTCGGACCGCGCCGGATGAACAATCTCATCCGCTGCCGGCCGATGTTCCCTTAGACGCCGCGCAGAACGGCCCAGGCCGCCCGGGGGACGCTCCATAGAAGCCCTTTCGCGGACCATTCCATCTCCCGCTTGTGGGTGATGGTGCTCTCCATGAGCTCCTCGGAACGTCTCTGCAGCTCCTGGAAGGCCTTCCTCTTCTCTTCCGGGTCGGTTATGACCATGGCGGCGTCGACGCGCTTCATCATGTCCGCCGCCTCGGCCGAGCGCTTCAGGCGATAATCCAGTTCTTCCTTGTCGATCAGGCCGCATTCGAAACGCGCTCTATTGATGGCGTCCGCCGCTTCGTAGGAGACCTCGGCTATGTCGTCCCTGGTCATCCACTTCGTTTCGTACGATAGCACGTGCTTCCAGGACGGGGACGTCAAACGGGCCCGGTGCTCCTCCAACGTTCTGGCTAACGATACGTAACCGAAGCGCTCAGGGTCCTCGAAGGCCAAGGACGCCGGGTCCAGGAACGGGGCGAGCGGTGAGATGAACACGCAGAGCCGGGGGTCCTTGTCAGCGGCGAGATAGAGCGTCTTGGCGTACTCCGCGCTCTTGACGGCCGACTCCCTGGTCTGCTTCGGCAGACCGATCATGAAGAACACGTCGAACCTCTCCGCACCGTACTTCAGGGCGTTCTTGATGGAGGTCTCCAGCTCCTCGTTGGAATACTTTCGTCCCAGGGCCTCGCGCACCTCGGGGTCGTGCGAGTCCGGCGAGATCTCCACGGCGAACCCCTTGGTGTGCGTGGACGCCAGTTTATAGAACTCCTCGTCCGGAGGGGTGAAGAACTCGAAGACCAGGGAGTTCGTCACGCCCAGGCGCTTGACCTCGGCGAAGAACCGTTGCATGTAGTCCAGGCCGCCCCGGCGGGGATCGCCGACGATGAAGGTGGGGGCCTTGATGTATTGCTGGATGTTGTAAACGTCCTGCGCCAGCTTCTCCGGGGAGCGGAACGCCGGCTTCTGCCGGTTGAGGAACTTGTGCATGGCCGGGCACGACCCGCCGCACACCGTGCAGTTGAGGTGGCAGCCCTTGATCGAGAAGACCATGGTGATCGGGTAGCGGTCCCAGTCCTTGAACGGCTTGTGCCCTTCCAGGTCCAGGTGCCTTATCACCGAGCGGACTATCCAACCGTAATCGACGTCCTGGTAGTCCAGGGAGTCCGGGACGTAGGTTATGGGGTTGTGATGTTCGCCCTTCTCGTCCTTCCAGCTGAGGTTGGGAACGTTCTCCAACGGCGTTCCGTTCTTGAGCGCCTCCATAAGCTGCCTGAGCGGTTCCTCGGTGGAGTCGCCCTTCATGATCAGGTCCACCTGCGGGTAACGCAGCAGCTCCTCCTGGAAGTAGGTGGATGAGAAACCTCCGAAGAGCACCTTGGCGTCCGGGTGATGTTTCTTGACCAGCTTGGCTATCTCGAGCGCGCCGTGGGCGTGCGGCAGCCAGTGCAGGTCGATACCGAACACCTTGGCCTTGAGCTTCGATATGAGCTTCTCCACGTCCAGCTTGCGGTCGTTGAGCATCATGCTCGCCAGGTTCACCAGGCGGACCTTGTAGCCGTTCCTGGCCAGGTGAGAGGCCATGGACGTGAATCCAAAGGGGTACATCTCGAACACCGGCGTGGAGGGGACCATGTCGCTGACCGGTCCGTAGAACAGGAACTCCTTCCGGAAGTCGTAGACGCTCGGCGCGTGCAGGAATATGATGTCCTCTTTGCTCATGACTAAGCTCACTGGCACGCTGACACAATCGGAGATATTTATAATCCGCCCTATTCACTTTCCGAAGCGCCTCTGCCTATCCTGGTAGGTGCGTATGGCCCTTAGGAAATCCACCTTTCGGAAGCCGGGCCAGAACACGTCGGTGAAGTACAGCTCGGAGTACGCCAACTGCCAGAGCAGGAAGTTGGAAACTCGTTCTTCACCGGAGGTGCGCAGCACCAGGTCCGGATCCTTGAAGTCGGCGGTGTACAGGAAGCTGGAGAAGGTCTCTTCGTCGATGTCATCGACGGAAAGCTCACCGTCCTTCACCTTGGATGCGATGCGCTTGATGGCGGTGATCATCTCCTGGCGGCTCCCGTAGGCCAGGGCGATGTTGTAGAAATAGTCGTCATAGTCCTTGGTGCGGTTCTCGGCGACCTCGATGGCCTTTATGACCTTCTCCGGAAGCAGCTCCCGCTGACCCAGCACGGTGACCTTGATGCGGTTCTTGTGGATTCGTTGATCCTCCGCCAGCTTGAGGAAGCTCTCCTCGAAGAGCTGCATCAGGTAATGGACCTCGTTCTCGTCCCGGTTGAGGTTCTCGGTGGAGAAGGCGTAGACGGTGAGGACCTTGATGCCCATCTCCTGGCACCATTCCATGACCTCCTCCAGCTTGTCCTTGCCCTTGATATGTCCTTCATGGACCGCCAGCCCGATCTCCTCAGCGAATCGGCGGTTGCCGTCCATGATGATGGCCACGTGTTCCGGGATGTCCCCCTCCATCACCTCCTTGAACAGCCGCTTCTCATAGGTCTGGTAAGCGGTGTTCGCGAAAACGCGGGTGATCTCGTTAGACATCAGGGGTACCTACCAAGTCGGTGATATTCTAGTTTTCGAAGTCCTCGGGGAGTCCGGCGGCCTTCAAGCCCAGGTCGAAGCATCCGATGGCCGCCACCGCTCCGATGGTGCCACGCCTGCCGGTTATCTCCACCACCTGGACGCCCGTTCGTTCAGCGACGTCCAGAGCATCCTGCGGCTTGTAGATCACCTTTTTAGCGTTCCAGCCGTACTCCTCCAGGTCCTTGGGGATGCGCAGACCGACATAGTAAGCCATGGTGGTCTCCTGGGAGTAGGTGTTCTTCCTGAACGCCTCCTTGAAGTAATCCAGCAGGGCCGGGATCTCGCTCTCCTTGATGGCGAAACTCACTCCGGACGAGGAGCAGTTGGTGGTCTTCTGTGGAACGTTCGGATTGAGCTGGATGATCTTATGTTGCAGGAACGTGCCGACGGGGCATTCGCGGGCCGCCTTGAGCATCATGGACCACGACGCTCCCTTCTCCTTGGTGTCGGTATCGTCGACGGAAATTATGACCCGAACGAGCTTCGGGGTGATCACCGTCACCTCCACCTTGTGGGCGCCGCCGATCTTCACATCGTCCGGATACTCCGTGGCGATGGTCCCCGGTCCC
>Ga0116170_10005165_pt1 | contig 11751 bp, 11 predicted proteins | sample AD_JPNHW1_MetaG_FD_89797 | JGI IMG/M metagenome (GOLD analysis project Ga0116170, IMG submission 89797) | Active sludge microbial communities of municipal wastewater-treating anaerobic digesters from Japan - AD_JPNHW1_MetaG | ecosystem: Engineered > Bioreactor > Anaerobic > Digestate | place... | reverse complement strand
TCACAAGTACCTGATGAAAGGTAGAAGTGATAACCGTTCCCGGAGTTGTCCCACCACATCTGTTTCCCTACGTTTTTATTTTGTAAATTAATGACGTAACGCATTGGGATTACGCGCTCATCATCAATTTGACTTCCTGGATTATCATTCTTAATAAATTCAGTTCCCACGATAGTATCATTCGCACCATATAAACCAAAACCAGATGGCTCGAAAGTCGGATTGTGTGTAATTTTATACTTCTTACCCGTTTTCATTTGCTCCATGTATACCAATTCTCCCATGACTTCATATTCTTTTGACAATGATCCTGAGTACTCGTATGGAATCTGGTATTGATCAGGCCTTCCGTTATTATAAAGTGATAAAACCTCTGAGGGGGTGAGGGCAAAATTGCAAACCTTCAAGTCGACCAGCGTTACTGTGTTTGTTCCTGTTGAAACAACTATTGAATCGGCGGTAAAAACAGTATGAACAGTAGTGACGTCTGTACCGGTTTTGCTTAACGCACCACCAATATAGATTTTATCAACGACAGAATCTATCGTACAAACCACGTGATAATATGTATTTTCCGAAAGAATGGCGGTTGTTGTTGTTGATTTTGCTCCTCCGGATTTAAACTGTATTGCCCCGGTTGATTTTAAAATGATGCACGTGGAGTCGGTTTTTGTTTTTATAATTTTGAAAAGACATAGATCACCAGAAGGCAATGAATTGAATTTGAAGAACAGTGAGATAGATTGATAAATCGGAAGTGTTAAATTGCTGCCTTGAACCATTTCACCGGTAAGTCTCATACCCTCCAACTCTCCCGGATAGGATAAAGAGTGTGTTTGAATTGATTCATCAACAAAATCAGTTGTAGCGAGTTCACTGTCGGATCCGTTCTGGTAATAATGTAAAGTAGAATCCTCAGAGTTGACATAAATTCTTCCCGCTGTAGAGGTAGGCGGTGAATCTTCCGTCGGTACCAGCTCAATACTGTTCATCATGACGCTGGCGTTGAATCGAAACCATCCCGGTTTTGCGGAAATAATCATAGAAGTTGAATCAAAAGAATCACCTATCCCCCACCATCCGGCTTTTGCATATAAGCGCCAGATATTGATCCCCCGCGATGTTTGCAATGAAACAAAGGGGAATTTTTGAGAGGAATATCCCCTTAGCACCAGGGGAGTTTCTCCGGATACGCTTTGTACAGTAACTTTTGATGTGAGAGAAGTGGATGTTCCGATTCCGACTTTATTTGCATTTTCATACAGATACACCTTCCCGTTATTTTTTAACCAAGACTGTTGCGCCTGTAATCTGGAATTCATTAGAACAATGAGAAAGAAAAAGATAAATACACGTTTCATGGCTTTTGATTTTATTTGCCACAAACGTATATTATGAGTGAAAAAAAAGAAAGGACAGGTTTTTGATTCCGGTTATGAGCATAAAAAAAGGGAGTCCCGGAAGGGACTCCCAAAAGATCATAACTCGATCTTTTTCTCAACTTCAGAGATGCTTGCATCAAATGATGACTTGAGGAAATCAATGACCTTCTTGATTCCCGGTGTGAAAGCTGTAGTGAAAACATTACCATCAGAATCATTAAGCCTCATGCTGCAGTTGAAATCGTTCGAAGCCGTTTGAAACCGTTCCAGTTCGCTGCGGGTTTGGACCAGTTTCTTTCTCTTTTCGATAATGAGCTGCAGGTTTTCGACCTTAAGGATCTTCTCCATCAGCGTCATCTCTTTTTTCGATTCTGTCTCTGGAACGGGCAGGGGTTTTACTTCCCCGGTAACCGGATGCTGAGGGTTAACGATTGGTTTCATGATGGCGGCAATGGTTTTTTCTTCCGGTGATGAGCCTCCGTTAACGGATTTCTTTGCGGTTACTGTCAGATTTGACATGATGTGCGCCCCTGCCCTGGGGACTTGTTTTGGCATCTGGCACGCCGGGTTAAAAAATTTATGCCCATCAACAAACCGGAATGAAAATTCTGGCGCAAGTGTTCGGGTCACAATTCCCTTCCGGGAATTTGAATGAACCCGGAGGGCGCCGGATCCATCAGGAGGGCGCACTTGTCGCCACGATATTTTCATGAGGTTAACTTTGCTACAAATTTTGAGTAACAGTGCGACGGCCAGCATCTCCACACTAATAGTCATATACGAACAAAAAAGGTCCCGGTTTACCGGGACCCGGAAAAATCAGAGACCAGGATCAGCATCCGAATAACAATTTCCGAAAGCATCAGTATCGGGTTCAGGTTCCCATCCATCAAATCGTTCGGAATCATCTTCATCATCGTCAATATTTTCTCCGTCAAAACGGTATATCGGATTGAAGTCCTGAACTTCCGACATCATTTCAGCGGACTTCTGCCGTTTTTCTGTTATCTCAAACGTTTGAGTGATATCAAAAACGGTTGCCGTTAAAAATCTCTGAAGTTCCTCTGTTACGGTTTCAGAACCATCGTCATTTTTACTCTTTTCTTTATTCATTGCCGGTATAAAGATGCAATGTCCATGCTCTCCCTTTTTAACACATCGACCATGTTTAAGCCATTGTCTGAAGCCTGCCACGATGGTAAAATGGATCCCCGATTGCCATGCAAGGAAAACGATGTTTGCATCAGAAAGAATTCTTCCTTCGAGATTGATAACCGGCATCGAGCTAATGATTTGGTTTTTCAAGTTACCATCGAGTTCTTTGTAATACTTCAAAAAATCAAAGTGTTCTGATTTCATCTTTTTTGCCCCTGCCCCGGGGACTTATTACGGCATCTGGCGCGCCTGGTTAAAATTATTGCAGACGAAACCAGCCGGAATGAAAATTCTGGCGCAAGTGTTCGGGTCACAATTCCCTGTTGGGAATTTGAATGAACCCGGAGGGCGCCGGATCCATCAGGAGGGCGCACTTAGCGCCACGATATTTTCATGAGGCTAACTTTGCAAGGAATTTTGATTAAAATATAATATTTGTTCGCTCGGGAAAATTGTGAGTTCTGAACACAAAAAAGCCGTGATTTCCACGGCTTTTCATTTTTAGAAAGGAATATTTTCTGCCATTTCGGCTGTTTTTGCCTTTTTCGTGGCCTTTGCCTTGACGGTATACTTTACCGGAGCTTTTTTCTGATTTTTTGAATCATCTTTTGGAGCATCAACCAGTTTATTTACGTATACTGTGTGGGTATTACCATAATAGTCCGGATTCTGAAGTTTCGATACTTCTAAGGTGATCCACTGATCATCTTTGTATTCATGAGCATGCTCAAGGATATCTTTTATACGGCAGCTGATCTTTACGATCTGCATGTTGGCAACTTGTTTTCCTTTTCCGATGTAATCTTTCTCAAATGTTTTCATGACTTTAGATTTTTAGGTTAATTGATACGCAAATGTTTCAAAGGCCGCGGAAGGGCACTCAAGGAGGAACTGGAATACCGTGCTTCGACTTCGCTCAGCACACTGAACAATAGTAAGTCGAATAGGATATGCCGGGAAAATCCTTGAATGAGCAGCGCTTATACCCTGGAGCGGCCTGATATCTTAGCGTAGGAATTGGCCGTAATCGTGAGCCGTGAATGTTTGAGATTGACATCCGAATGTTGGAAACGCCTTACATGCAGAATAATTAGCGGCCGGGAAGATTCGTGCAGCTATAGGATGAACTTAACCGGTAAAAGAAACTGATCCGGTCCTGGTAAACATTATAAGGTCGAGAAACCGGATGCACCTATGATTTAAACAGAATACAGGCATAAACCGGAATAGAATGAAGAACCACAAAAACAGTCATTGAAAAATATTCCAATAAAAAGCCGTGGAAATCAAGGCCAAAATAATCGGGAGGAACGAACAAAAAAAGCCCTGGGGAATTAACCCAGGGCTTAATATTTCACGAAAACAAGCCATTATCGGCAAAGGAATAATATGAATCATTCGCCACGATGATATGGTCCAGAACCTCAATTTCCAGCAGTTTTCCGGAATTGCTAAGCTTTTGGGTTATCATTTTGTCCGCCTCGCTGGGAACAGGATTACCGCTTGGATGGTTATGTCCGAGGATGATGGAGGAGGCATGGTTTTCGATGCTGACATGAAAAACCTTTTTAGGATCAACCACGGTGCCCGATACCCCTCCTTCTGATATCCGGCTTTTCCCGATGACTTTGTTTGCCTTGTTTAGCATGATGATCCATAACTCTTCATAAGGAAGATCGCCTAAAATGCTATGAAAAATCTGAAATGCATAATTACTGCAGTTGATTTGATCTTTACTGATCACCTCTGAAAAGTTCCTGCGACGGGATAAGGCGAACATGGCGCTCATCCTGACAGCTTGTTTATGGCCAATTCCTTTAATTTTCTGAAGGTCGTAGATACTGGATTTCCAGAATTCGGTCAGGTTATTTCCATAACGTGAAAGAATGTTCCGGGCAATATCCAGCGAGTTTTCTCCGGCAATCCCGGTACCGATTATGATACTCAGCAGCTCAGCATCAGAAAGACTCATTGAGCCATGCAGTAAAATCTTTGAAGAAGGGATATCGTCCTCTCCCCAGCAATTCATCGGAATGTTGTTTTTGTAGGTTGTTTTCATAATAATTTGGTTTAGTCAGCATGGTAAGCTGAATGGTTAGTACTTAATTTTTTGCATTCAGAAACCGTAATGAAAATTCTGGCGCAAGTGTTCAGGTCATGATTGAAACAATCTGAATGAACCCGGAGGGCGCCGGTTCCATAGGGAGGGCGCACTTAGCGCCATGATATTTTCATGAGGTTACCTTCGCGGAAACTTCAGTACAAACCAATCCATATGTTATAAACTTCACGAGAAGAAAAAAAGGGGCCGGTTTCCCGGTCCCCTTTGCCTATTTAAACATTTTGAGAAATTCTTTCCATTCGAATTCCAGACGTTCAGGATTTTCAGTTTCCATTTCTGAAACGTATCCAGGGAAATAAATTCCATCCTGCATTTCTTTGAAAATTTCAAAAAGAGCTTCCATAAGGCAAATTTTTTATGCAGCTGTGGGGCCGCGGTTAATAATGAAATTTTTGCCGAAGGCAGCCACCGAGGAAAATAAATAATGTCAATGGGTTAGGGTCATTCACGACACAGGCGTGATGAAAAAACCTGAAAGGCGCCGGTTCCATAAAGAGGGCGCCCTTGACAGTCTTACAGCGAAGCGGATTTTCAGTAGGTAACTTTGCTGAAATTTCGAGTATTAAGTTGTGCGCTGGCCGGAGTGGTTTCTTTTTCGCTTCCTTTTACTTTGCCGTTGACAGACAAAGAAAAAGGAAGTCGCCGGTGATGTTTTTTTCAATCAGAACGAGCAATCAGCCAGTTTTTTAACCTGAAAATCAGCCATTTCACTGATAATCAGGATTTTAACCCTTTTTGGTCACTTTTTCAAAAAGTGATGCTAAATATCTACCCGACCTGCCCAACCGGATAGGTGCACGTTCACAGTCGATGCAAAAGTGGATATATGATTCCGTGCGGGTTTCCCACACATTATGGGATTTCCCGTTGGAATTTAAAATCCCACCATTTTCGCATATCTTTATCGATATGCGGGCGTTAAATACTAAGAGAGGAAAAGGTAATGGCGTGCTTCTGTCGGGCAATGGCCAGATAACGGGGACGGCAAAGCAAGTATTTGAAAGCGTCGGTAAAGTTGGTTGATTCCATGGAGAGACGGGATGGAAGTAACTTATCACCCTTCTTATCCTTCTGTATCTCTCCCTTTGAATTCTTAAAGACAGGGGTTATCTCAAGCTGACTCTTGAGTTCCTTACATTCAAACTTATCTATAAGTAGACGAGGAAGACGTTTGTCCTTCTCGCCCATCAGGATATTCATCAGGTTGAATTCATCCGAATGGCTTATATTTCCAACACCTACACTCATAAGTTGTACAGACCATCCCGTCCGTTTTTCATTGCGATCGAACTCAATATCGTGTTTGAGTTGAGATGCAAAGTCTTTTCCGACTTTCCTGTATTGGTTAGTAGCCCGGTCATGATAGAGGTGGAGTACCTTTCGTTTATGGGGTTCAAAAAAATGGATGAATTTGTCGCCCAACTCGCGGATCCACTCCGGGGTCAGTGTATAGATCCCCTTGAGCACACGGTAAGTATTGCCCTGCTCTTGTCCGATAACAAGGCTCATCATGTTGCCTGCATCGAACCCTGCCTCAAGGATCTTGTCGTTCTGTATATATTTCAAACCTGCGGATGTCTGTGAGATATTGTCCCTGATGTTGTACTTGTCATAGTAATCGTAGTTATAACCATCCGCATAGAAATGCCTATCCGACAGGGCCCCGTAGAACCGGGCACCTTTCTCAAGTGTTTTCTTAATAGAGAGTACAGACGTCTTGAATTCTTCGAAAGTCAATGATGCCAGCAGGTTTTCAAAATACTTCAGGGTAAGTATATCTGCATTGGCAAATGAGGATACAATATAAAAGAAGGTGCTGTCCTGCCGGATCTTCCTTAACCGGTCGACCCAACGTGCCTGGTTGCGCCGGATCAGGTCAATGCGCTTTGGGTCCTCTTTTCTTGTAATGGCGTCGTACAGCTCAATGTTGATTTCGTTCAGGACTATGGCCGCTTGCAGTATGTGCATAACCTGCTCTTTATCCATGTTCTTTTCCATCCGGAGCATCCAGTCACTCTCCCCGACCGATGGATCAGCCATGTCTGAACAGAATGTTTGGCCCATGAAATAATGTGAATGGCCATACAGGGCGTAATCCCCGCGAAGTGTAGGGAATAGCTTGTTGAGTTTATCCCACATCAGGTATTTTGCTTCGTCCCCGAAGTGATGGACTACCGAGATACCGGCATTTGCCGAGGGGCGGTCAAGAGAAGTAAGGAAAAACTTACAACCGTTATGCGTGGAAATCGTGTGTTTGTAAGCGAAGGTTTTAATCAGCGGCTTGGGCCATTTTTCAGGAGGCGGAACGTCAACAACAAAATGGTAGTTTTCGTAGAACTTTTGACGGCTCTCCCAACCGAGGATTACCGCAGGGATGATGTTGGTCATCAGGTTGACGTATGTATCTGACACGAAAGCAAAGCTGGCCCGGGGCATATCATATATGATATCGATTGTCCGTTTTGCCAGGATATCGGTGCTTTTTGCCATTCCCCGGCCGCCGAACAGGTAAAGATTGGTCGGCTTTATCAGGTCGATGATCGTTGAGATCCAATTTGAGTACTGGATATCGGCCTGGTCACTTGTTATTCTATTCTTGTTCATCCTGTTCAAGAACTAACGGCACGTCTTCGATAAGGGCTTCCCTGCGTACCTTGATTTTCTCCCGTTCAGTGATATCGAGATTGTCAATGAAAGAAGCCAGGTCTTTGCGTGGCACTTTCGGGACTCCGATCTCTTCTATTTTGATGGTATAGAATACAGGACGGCGGTCCAGCAACTCCGGCGGGATCTCGCCGGCCTTTTCTTTTCCTACTCCGCGCAACTGGGCGGCATCCATGATACAGCGCCGGGCTGTTTCATAATCATTCATCTCGTAACAGATTCTGGCCATGTTGTCAAGCTTGTCTGCATAGATGTTCGCCCAGGCTTCGACCTTGACAGGGTTGTCAAGGTTGAAGAAGTTAAGGGCCTCGAAATAGAGGTTTGTCGCCTGGTATTTAGAAAGTTTCGGCCACTTCAATGTTACTGCATTGATGATATAGCTCTTGGATTCATACTTATTGTAAAGGCAACGGATATAATCAATTTGCTCATAGTAGATCACGACTTTTTCAGGAAGGTTTGTTACCTCTCCCTTTTCGACCAGTGCCTGAAGCTGCTCGTATTCGGCCTCTTGTTCATCGTAAAATGTTTGTTTCTTGATGACCTCGAGCTTTTGGGCGGTCGCATCTTTTTTCCATTGCTGGATCGATGTCAGGCTGCCATCCTTGGCACGTTTAAGGTTTGCCTTATCGATTTCGGCTTGTGTTATAAGTTTCCCACGCTCATAGTGATAACGGATTTTGGAATCAATGTCGTGGAAATCCTTCTGAAATTTATTATAATCGACGCCCAGGTACATGGCCAATTGTTTGACCGAGTAATTGAGGGCGGAAAGCGTCTCTATATCTTTATATTGCGCTGGCGTTAATTCCATGGATGATTTCGTTTTTTCTGAATTCGAACACTTTCCTTGATCGAAGGAAAACATACTGTTCATGTTGTGCATTCTCTCCCCAATTACCGCTACCTTCTACTACGAAATGATCCTGGTTGCATCTGATCAGGGATATTTTTGCATGTGTCCAGGCATAACGGACACGGATTGGCTTGTTTTCACACACGGAGGTCAGGTATTCATAAACTTTCGGAAGCCGGCTACGGATGGAATCGCTGATCACGATGTCGACAGACAGTACCTTTTCCTTGTCAATAAGCCTGATCAGCGCGTCGATGATCCTGATATTGATTGAGTAGGTAGCAAGTAAAAGTTCATCAATGACACCGCATTGATGGATGATGAAAGGGATGAAGGTAAAGGCATTGAAAGAATTTACGGTCCAAAGGAAAAAGACTTCCCCTTCCTCCGGGATCCGGCCGGAAAGTTCTTTGATTCCAGTGATCTTTTCCTGGTGAATGTCAAGATAGCGCTCTGCCAGGATTCCTGATTTTACCGGAATCTCATCTTTATCCTCGTGGTCTTCAAGCTCGTTTATGTCAAAAAATCGATTCACCTAGAGGTTAATTAACCTGTTCACTTCGGAAAGTTCCATTTCCATTTTTTTAATCCTGTTCTGGCGGGCCCGGGTCTGAGGATGTCCTGGTTGCCGGCGCAGGGCGGCCCGGTTTCTCACAAGGTTGTTTTCAAGCCTTGCTTTCAATTTTACTAGTTCTGAAACACGCATTGACCGTATTTCTTTTTGACGGTGGATCCAGGAGAATATCGGGTGTTCACCCAATAGCTCGCCGGTTCTCTTGTAATGATTCAGCTCTTTCCAGATCCTTCGGTTTTCAAGGTAATTTTCGACGGCCTGTACTGAAGCAGCGTGAAGATCCTCATGCGTAGTTGCTGTAAATAAGAGATCATGCGCCTGCACGTAATTTTCATGTGCAGAGAGCATGTCAGCAACTAATATCTTCAGCTCAGCCGGGCAATCGGTTCGCCGCAAAAATGGGAATTCGTCTCTGATACGAACTGCCGGTTGTTCGCTTAGCTTTACTTTTTGCGGCTTACTTTTTTTCCCTTTTTCTCGGAAGGTTTTGGCGGCTCTTTTACCGGCGGGAGCGGGTGGCGTTCGTCGGTTCCTTCCGGCGTGACCGGTGGCTTTGCCTTGGGGATAAAAACCGGTTTACTCATGATTAAATTGAACTCTTTTGAATCCATTTCGATCAGCTGTCTGAGTTCTTCATGTAGTACCCCGGTAATATAAGCTGATGCAGGAGTTACATTAAGTTGCCTTTTGAAAGCAAGTCTCTTTCCGTATTTCATGTACAAGGAAACACCGGTTTTGTGTGTGCGGTCTTCCTTAAAGTACTTTTTGATTGTATCTTTCATGGTTGTAGTATGTGTTTTTTAAAAAACCCCACCACCTGGAAGCTTTGGCGGCGGGGTTTTGTTGACAGTGATGAAGCTTGAGTTTGTTATTCCCTGCCAAGTTCGATAAATTTCCAGGAAGCTTCACCGTCGGCAAAAGCCTGGAATGAAATTTTAGCATCTTCAAGGGCAGTCCATGCAAGACCATCCTTCAAGATAAAGTCTCCTCCTGTGATTGTGGAAGGATTGGTCCCGCCGCTTCCAACAAGAGTAAAGATCTGCCCGACTGTTGCATTTGTGCAGGTTGTGATGACCTTTGCACTTGCGGTACCGTCGGTGAGATAGTAATTCAGGTAACCATCGACGAGATCAACGGTAGTGGCATCGGCAGCAACAGTTGAATCACTGTTTTTAATGCCGCGAGGTACGAGAACCTTATCAAGTGTAAGCGTTCCTTTGTAGTACCCAACGTCCCATACAGATTTTCCGACCATCTTAAACGTTAAGGTATTGGTATTCTTATCCTTGTTGTCCTCCTGCTTTACCTGCAAACGCATCGGGCATCCGGGTTCTCCGAAAATTGATTTTCCAATTCCATCGTCACGGTATGATACGATGATTCCGACATTCTTTCCGATCCATCCGGTTTTGAACTTACGGATTTCGATTGAATTGCCAGGGAATTCAAATTCTACATTGTGTACGAATCCTTCTGCATCGGTATCACCTTCTGATGAAGAACCGGTTTTAATAGTGTTAATGGTTCCATAAATTGAAACCATTTTGCAGTTCGCCTTCATGACGATGGAGCTTGTAATCTGAACACCGTCGCCATCTCTTCCCGGATAGGAAGCAACATCATCATAGTCAAATATGATGATTTTGTCGAGTTTATTGCCACTGAGGCCGGGGGATGGATTGGTAGGTTTATCTACCGACTGTTTAACAAAAGAGTAAGGCATTTTTATAAATTTTAGGTTAGACTAAAGAACCGGAAGAGGCCTTTCGGCCTCTTCCGGTCAGGTTTTAAGCGCTACGGGAGATTTCATAGAATTTCCCGTCTACTGCACTTTTCTGGAGTTGGATCCAGGTTCCGGCCTCAAGTGTCATCGCATCGGTCAGCACGAAGTTGCCAGAGTTTGCGATCGTGGAAGCATTGGTGGTTCCTGCACCATTGATGGTGTAAACCACTCCGGTTGTAGCGTCGTCCAGGGACGTGATGGCTGTTGCCTTCGAGTTGGCGTCTGTGATGAATTCAGTGCCATCTGCAACGCTTGGCGTTGTGTCATCTGCATCGAACGCGATGGCGTCGCTGGTTGCGGTGCTGCGGTTGAGTTCGATGAACTTCCCATCTGAACGTTTTTTCAGGGTCAGCGTGTCGCCAACCTCCGGTGTCCATGCGGCCGTGAGTAGCGAAAATTTGCCGGATGCGGCGATGGTGATGGCGTTTGTAGCAGATCCGCACTTGAGGATCACTTCCTGTCCCACTGCACAATCATCAATATCGGTGATAGCTGTGGCCTTTGTGTTCGCCACGCTGACCAGGGAGGTATGGTTAAGCACGCTCGGGGTGGTGTCGTCGACTGTCATGGGAAGAAAGTAACTGGCAGGTTCGTCCACGTCGTTGCAGAAGACCATCTGGGTGGAATAGTCGTCCGGAAGCTCTGCTGCGCTCGCATATTTTTTCCCAACCATATACGCCCAGATCGATTCCTTCCAATTTGACCATACCTTCAGACCCCAGTCCTGCTGTTCGAAGTTAAAGTTTAACATCTCTCCCGGTTGGTCTTCGAGAAGAACGATATTCCCTTCGATGGTCCAGAGAATGCGTTTTGAAACGCCCATATTCGGAATCTGGACGATCTTCACGCTTGGGAACTCCTTCACGTAACCGGTGTTCGGTGTATAATCCTGGTTAAGACCGTACAGTGTTTCAAGATTCTTGCAGTAGGAGGAGAAAACATCCGGAGCCATGTAACACACGATCCTTCCGCTGTCGCGCAAGACAGCCGGGATCAGCTTTGTTCCTTCGTACAGATGCTGGGCAATGGTTGAATCAGTGAATTCGCCAAGGGCAAAGGGTTTTACCTTGAATGCGGCGATCTGGTTCTTGATGAATTTCAGAAGACCGTTGCTGGCTCCCATGGCGGTGCCTGGTACGTTCAGCGTGGGATTTACACGGATTCCATGGATCCAACGCTGTTCCTGTTCGTTTTTAAGTTGCTTTGCGGTTTCTA
>Ga0116170_10005164_pt1 | contig 11753 bp, 6 predicted proteins | sample AD_JPNHW1_MetaG_FD_89797 | JGI IMG/M metagenome (GOLD analysis project Ga0116170, IMG submission 89797) | Active sludge microbial communities of municipal wastewater-treating anaerobic digesters from Japan - AD_JPNHW1_MetaG | ecosystem: Engineered > Bioreactor > Anaerobic > Digestate | place... | reverse complement strand
GGAGGGCGCGGCGGGCAGCAAGGTGACGATGTCGCTGGACCGCCTGGTCGTGCCGGGCGCGATGGTGAGCGGCAGCGTGACCTTCTCGGACGGCGTGAAGTCGCGCTGGCTGATCGACCAGTATGGGCGGTTCGGCTTGGAGCCGGAGAAGCCGGGCTACCGGCCGTCGAACGCCGATCTGCAGGCGTTCCAGGTGCAGTTGCGCCTGGAGCTGCAGCGGCACGGGTACGCGTGATTTTCAGGGCGGGGCGGGCTGACGCTTCGCGCCCGACCTGCGTTCGGGGCCACCGCGGACGCGGAACAACCCCAGACTCCGCTGCGGGACCCTCCTCGAGGCTCCCGCAGCAGTCAGGCTACATTCGCCGCATTGATTGCGGAAAGGAAAAGGAAACAGGTATGAAGATCGGATTTTTGGGTGCCGGCAAGATGGCGGAGGCGATTCTCTCTTCCGTCATCCAGGGCGGGTGCGAACCGTGGGAAGTGATGGCGTGCGACAAGTCGGAAGAGCGGCGCAAGCTGATGGAGAAGCAGTACCAGGTGATCGTCACCGATGACCCGGCGCTGGCCGTCAAGTCGTGCAAGGTGCTGGTGCTGGCGGTCAAGCCGCAGGACTTCGACGCGCTGCTGACCGGCATCAAGGACAAGCTCACGGAGAAGCACCTGCTGATCTCCATCGCGGCGGGCAAGACGCTGGCCGCGATCAAGAAGGTCGCGGGCTCCAGGCCGCGCGTCGTGCGCGTGATGCCGAACCTCGCCCTGATGGTGCAAGAGGGCATGAGCGTCTACTGCCCGGCCAAGAACGCCAAACCGGCGGACAAGCGGCTGGTGGCGCAGATCTTCGGGGGCGCGGGGTCCGCGCTCGAGTTGCCGGAAAAGCACTTCGATGCGGTGACGGCGCTGAGCGGCTCCGGCCCGGCCTTCTTCGCCTACGCCTTGCAGGCGATGATCGCGGGCGGGGTGGCCCTGAAGTTGCCGAAGGATGCCGCGCGCCTCCTGGCCGAACAGACCCTGATCGGCACCGGCATCTATCTGCAGAAGACGGGGCGCGACATCGCCGAGTTCATCCAGGCCGTGACCTCCCCCAAAGGCACCACCGCGGCGGGCATGGCCGTGTTGGAGAAGTCGACGGTGAAGGCCGCTTACGCCAAGACCCTGGCCGCGGCGGCCGCGCGCAGCGCCGAGCTGAGCAAGGTGTGATGGGGCTGGAAGCTATCGCGCGGCCGGTCGGGACGCCTCTCCGGAGGCGTCCGCGGCGCTCGGGGAGGGCCTGAGAAAATGGAACGCCGGACCGGTTTTGTCGGCATCATTCTGGAAAACAGGAACGGCGTGGAAGAGGTGAACCGCGTGCTGTCGGAGCATGCCGAGATGATCCTCGCCCGCATGGGATTGCCGCGCCGCGAAAAGGGCATCGCCGTGATCACGCTGGTGGTGGAGGCCACGACCGACGAGCTGGGCGCGCTGACCGGTAGCCTCGGGAAGATCCCCGGGGTGTCGGTGAAGTCGGGCCTCGCGAAGACCCGGCCGTGAACGGCAAGCGGTGAACAATGAACGATGAACAGTCAATCTTCCGGAACGCGCGGGCCCTCTGCCTGTTCGTTTTTCTGGCGCTGGGCGCGGTGGCGGGCGGCGCGGCGCAGGACAAGCCGGTGGTCTTCGTCTCCATCCCGCCGCAGGCCTGGCTGGTGAAGCGGCTGGCCGGCGAGGCCGTGGAGGTGCAGACGCTGCTGCCCGCCGGCGCGGACCCGCACACCTATGAGCCGACGTCGCGGCAGATCCGGAAGCTGGCCGGGGCTTCGCTCTATCTCACCGTCGGGATGCCGTTCGAGGCGCCGCTGGCCTCGCGCGCGGCCAAGCTGAGCGCCTCGCTGAAGGTGGCGGCCATGGACGCGGGGATCGCGAAGCGCGAGGCGTCTGAACACGACCACGACCCCGCCGGCCATGCGTGCGGCGAGGGCGGCGATCCCCACATCTGGCTGTCGCCGCGCCTGCTGTGCGCCATGGCCTCCAACACGGTGGCCGCGCTGGACCGGGCGTTGCCGCAGGGACCGGCGTCGCGGAAGGCGGATCTGGAGCGGACGGTGGCGGAGATCCGGGGGACGGACGAGGCGGTGCGCGAAAAGCTGCGGAACCTGAAAATGCGCACCTGGGTGGTGTATCACCCCTCCTGGCGCTATTTCGCCGAGGAGTACGGGCTGACGCTGTTGGCGGTCGAAGAGGACGGCAAGGCGCCCTCCGCCAAGCATCTGGCGGACCTGATCTCCAAGACGCAGTCCGCCGGCGTGAAGCTGGTTTTCACCGAGCCGCAGTACGACAAGCGCTCCGCGCTGACGCTGTCGCAACAGGTCGGCGCGCGACTGGACGTGATCGATCCGCTTCAAGAGGATTGGCCCGCGCTGATGCGGGAGGTGGCGAAGAAGCTCGCCGCGTGCCAACCGCCGCCGGCCGCCGGCGATCGCCGCTGAGGGACGCCGAGGCCGAGGGAATCTTCCGCCGGAAAGGATGCCTGTGTCTGAACCAGTGATCGAAGTGAGCGACGTCTGCTTTGCCTACGGCAGGCAGGAGGTGCTTCACAACGTTTCGTTCCGCATCGCGGCGAACGCGCTGGTGGCGGTGGTGGGCCCCAACGGCGGCGGCAAAACCACGCTGCTCAAGCTCCTGCTGGGCGAGCTGACCCCGCTTTTCGGCTCGGTCCGCGTGCTGGGCGTCATGCCCGGCGAGGCGCGCACGCGGGTCGGCTACGTCCCGCAGGCCGTGCCGTTCGACCCGCGGTTCCCGCTTTCCGTGAGCGAGGCGGTGCTGATGGGGCGCGTGGCCAAGAGCCGCTTCGGGGCGTACGGGCGCGAGGATCACCGGGTGGCGCGCGAGGCGCTGGAGCGGGTGGATCTCGCAGGCTTCGAGAACCGGGCGTTCGCGGAGCTTTCCGGAGGCGAGAGGCAGCGCGTGCTGATCGCGCAGGCGCTCGCGGGCGGCTCCGAGGTGCTGCTCCTCGACGAGCCGGTCGCGAACGTCGACCCCGAACACACCAGCCATCTGTACGAGCTTTTCAAGAAACTCACGGCCGAGGTCACCGTGATGATGGTGTCGCACAACCTGAGCGTGGTGACGGGCCATGCGACGCACGTGCTCTGCGTGAACCGCACGGCGGGGCTGCACGCGATCGGCGAGGTGGCTTCGGCGACCTTCACCGAGGCGTTCGGCGGCAGCCTGACCGCGATCCGGCACGACGCGAACTGCCATGTGATGGATCCCTCGGCGGCCATGCATGCGCCGCACCACGGGTGCGGGGGAAGTTAGGCGGGGCGCCCTCCCGGGCGGGGGCGTTGCCCGGCGCGCCCCTTGAGGAAATCACGAATGCTGTCTTTTTTTAGTGATCTGTGGAGCTATCCTTTTCTGGCGTGCGCGGTGCTGGCGGCGGTGCTGGCGGCGGTCGCGGCGGGCCTGACGGGGAGCCTGGTGGTGGTGAGGCGCTCGACCTATCTGGCGGGGGCGGTCTCGCACAGCATCCTGGCGGGGCTGGGCCTGGCGCGCCTCCTGCAGCGGCGGTTCGGGATCGGCCTGCTGACGCCGATGACGGGCGCGGTGCTGGCCGCGCTGGCGGTGGCCCTGCTGCTGGCTTGGCTGACGACGCGCGGCAAGCATCGTCCCGACACGGTGCTGAGCGCCGTCTGGACCGGCGGCATGGCGCTCGGCGTTTCGTTCGTGGCCGCCACCCCCGGCTATCAGGACGATCTGATGAGCTACCTGTTCGGTTCGCTGCTGCTGGTGTCCAAGCCGGATCTGGTGTGGATGGCGGTCGCGGATGTCGTCATCCTAGGGGTGATGGCGATGTGTTACAACCGGTTTCTCGCGATCGCCTTCAACGAGGAGCTGGCGCGTCTGCGGGGGGTGCGCACGTCGGTGTACGAGGTGGTCTACCACGTGCTGACTGCGCTGACCGTGGTGCTGCTGGTGCGCGTGGCGGGCATCGTGCTGGCGGTCGCGCTGCTGACCCTGCCGGCGGCGGCGGCGGGCCTGCTGACACGGCGGCTGGACCGGATGATGGCGGTGGCGGTGCTCATCGGAATCGGCGTCAGCCTCTTCGGGCTGGCGTTGAGTTACGGGCCGGGCTGGCCGCCGGGCGCGACGATCGTCGAGCTGGCCGTGATCGTCTATCTCGCGGCGGCGGGGATCCACAGATTGAAGCGGGGATGACCCGGGGATCAGGCCTAGCACCGCGGCGTAGCGAGCGGATCTTTACCCCCGCGGCGGCGGGTTCGGGGAACCCGCCCTACCGGCGGGACGGCCGGACAGGCGTCTGGCCGCGCAGGGACGCCTCCCCGAGGCGTCCGCGCGGTACGGCGGCTTCACACAAAATAAATGCGCTAAAACAGAACCGCGCCAGAAAGCCGTTGTCCAAAGAAACATAAAGTGATACTTTCTTTACGATAATCATGAACGCGGATTCCGCAGGAGGTTTCACATGCAAAGTCGTGGCGTCGCGCCCGTGTGCCGTGTTTTCTTTTCAGCGGTTTGTCTGTCTTCACTTGTCAACTTCGCCTTCGGCGCACCGCCCGTTCTGCGTTGGGACTCCTCTGCGGCCGGCAACGTGTGGAACACCACGGCCACCAACTGGCTCGACGCGGACGCGAAGGCGGTCGCGTGGATCCCCGGCGCGGAGGCGAGATTCGAGGGCTCGGCCGGCGGGCTGGTTCAGATCGCCGAGAACATCTCGGCCACCAACCTGACGTTCACCGGCAACGGCTTCACTCTGGTCGGCGCGGGCGGCCTGAGCGTCGAGGGCGACATTTCGCTCGAGGCCGCCGTCACCAACTGCATCGCGGCGGATCTACGCACCGTCGGCGGCCTTTCCAAGACCGGCGCGGGCACCCTGTCGCTCGCCCGCTGCGGCGGCCCCTTCAGCGTGCAGGCCGGCACGCTGCTCGCCTCGGGCTCGCTCTTCGCGGACGCGGACCTCTCCGTCGCCAGCGGGGCGACGCTCGTCACTCTCGGCGAGCCCGCCACCAACGCCAACCTGATCGCCAACGGCAGCTTCGAGCTCCCGGCCATGGCCAGCGGCGCGTACCAGTACGTGGCGGGCGGCAACGTCATCTCCAACTGGAGCGTCGCCGCCTATCCGGAGATGGTCGCCCGCCAGAACACCGCGGTCGGCAACGCCTGGAACTCCGCAGGTGCCTCGCCCGACGGCGTCCACATGCTGATCCTGCAGTACGGCGGCATCGTGGCCCAGACCGTCTCCATTCCCGCGGACGGCCTTTACAGCATCGCCTTCTCCTATCTGCGCCGCCAGAACGACGACGAACACCAGGTGTATGTCTGGCTCGACGGCCTCCCGCTCGCCACCTTCCTGAACCGCAGCGTGCAGTTCGCGCCCGGCCGCTTCGTCAGCGGCGCGCTCTGGCTCACCGCCGGCAGCCACACGCTGCGCATCGGCGGCGAACACAGCTGGGACGACCGCTCGACCATGGTGGACGCCGTCTGCTTCGGCCAGCCCTCGTCCGGCAGTGCCTGCCGCGCCTTTGGCGGCGACTCGGTCTTGAACGTGATGGCGGGGGCCTCCGTGCGGCTCAACCACACCGGAACCGTGCCGCTCGCCTATGTTTCGACCAATGCGGTGCCGGTCTCCGGCGTCTTTAACGCCGCGCACGCTTCGGGCCTCTTCTCCGGCTCCGGCGCGCTCGCTTGCGCCGCGCCCGGCAACGTCTACAGCTGGGCCGGCGCCGGCCTCTGGAGCGAGGCCGCGCGCTGGGCCGACGCCGCCGCGCCCGCCGCCGGCGGCGGGCAGAACCTGCTCATGCGTTTCCCGGCCGCCGCCGGCGCCGCTGCCACCAACGACCTCGCGGGCGCCTTCCTGACCTGCGGGCTCTGGATGTCCGGCCTCGCCGCTGACGGCGCGGCCGCGCTCGCGGGCAACGCCGTGGTTCTCACCAACCGCTCCGACGGCACGGCTCCGCGGATTCTGCTCCAGGCGCCCGGCACCTGGACGGTCGCGAGCCCGGTCGAGGCGCGCTCCACCCTCACGCTCGAAACCGGCGGCGATCTGACGTTTTCCGGCCACACGCTGGGGATCGCCTCCAACGCCACCTTCAACAAGACCGGCCCCGGCACGGTCACCTTCCCCTCCTTCACCAACCGCGTGGCCGCGGCACTCATTTACGAGGGCACGGTCCAGACGCCTCAGCTTCCCTCCGGCCTGGCCGTCAACCTCCTCACGCAGACCGGCAAGCGCGCCGCCCTGTGTCTCACCGAAGGCGGCGTCTCCTTCGGCAACCGCATCACGTTGCGCGGCTCGGGCACCCCGGCACTCATCACCCGCTGCGGCGGCGGCACGCTCACCGACACGGACTGGATCCAGGCCCACGGCGACATCGCGCTGCTCGACGTCGGCGCGGGCGACACCCTCTCGCTGCGGCAGATCCTGCTCTTCTACGGCAGCAGCGGCGCCCGCGTCAGCGCCACCGTCTTGCTCAAGACCGGCCCCGGCACCCTCGAACTCCGCTCCGGCGGCTCCGACACCGGCGAGAACCGCGCCTACCGCGGCCAGACCGTCCTGCGCAACGGCACGTTGAAACTCTCCGAGGACGACTGGGGCATCCTCAGCGGCGTGACCAACCCCTTCAACGGCCGCACCTACAGCGGCACCGGCGGCTCGCTCGGCTACAATCCCTTCACGAACGCCGTCGTCGTCGGCGACAGCGGCACCGCGGCCTCCGACGATCTGGCCCTGATCGCCAACGGCGACAAGCGCTGGATCGGCCACGACATCGAGGTCTTCAACCGCGGGAACACGGTCGCGCTGGGCATGACCGCCGGGACGGTGATGTTCGCGGGCACGCTCACGCTCCATCGCGACATCATCCTTTCCGCGCCCGCCGACGGCGTCATGGCCTTCACCAATGTCGTGTTCGCCGGCGACTACGCCGGCAGCGGCGGCCCGGCCTTCTCCGGCTTGGGCAAGCTCCGCATCGAGGGCGCTTACCCCTCCGACGGCGCGCTCGACATGGGCGCCCGCGGTCTGAGCTTCGGCACCTACAGCATCCGCAACCAGACGCTGAAGTCGCTCTCGCTCGGCACGCCCGCGGCTTCGGCCGCGCTCGACGTCGATTTCGGCGCGGGCGTCAACGACACGATCGCGGTGACCCAGGCCGGCGGCCTGACCCTCAGCAACACCGTCGTCAACCTCTACTATGCGGGCACGGGCCTGCCTTTCGCGGAGCCCGGCACCTACACGCTCTTCACGTACGGCGGCACGCTGAACGGCGACGCCGCGCGGCTTTCCGTGGGCAATTCGCAAGGCGTCAGCTACGTCTTCGCGGATGATGCGGCCAACCACCGCGTGACGCTCACCATCTCCGGCACCGCCGGCGGCATCGGCGCGGTCTGGACCAATCGGGTGAGCGGCGACTGGGGCGTCGGCGGCAACTGGGACAGCGGCAACGTGCCGAGCGGCGCGGGCGTGGTGCCGCTCTTCGGCTCCGCCATCACCAACGCCGCGACGGTCGACACCGGCGCCGGCTTCACGGTCGGCGGACTCGTCTTCAACAACGCCGGTTGCGGCTACACCCTCACGGGCGGCGGCCTGACCCTCGCCACCAACGGCGCGACGCCTCTCGTTTCCGTGCTTGCGGGCACTCACACCCTCGACACCACGCTGTCCGGCGCGGACGGCTTCGCGGTCTCCGCCGCCGCCGGATCGCTGCTGGTCCTCGGCCCCGGCGCCGTCGCCGACACGGGCCTGACCCTTTCGCAGGGGACGGTCGAGCTTCGCGGCAACGCCGCGGTCAACGGCGCCACCACGCTCGCGGCCGCCACCCTGTTGCGCGCGTCCGGCACCTCCAACGCCGCGGTCGGCACGCTGAGCGGGCCGGCCTCTTCCGCCGTGGCGCTCACCGGCACCGCGCCCAAGCTCACCGTGAGCCAAGCGGCAGACGGCATCTTCGCGGGTTCGCTTTCGGGCGCGTCCGCCGCGCAGGTCGTCAAGTCCGGCACCGGCAAGCTGACCCTGAACAATCCGCTTTCGACCTTCGCCGGCCAGTTCAAGGTCGACGCCGGCACGCTCGATCTACAGGGCGTGGCGCTCGCGGCCCCCGTGGACGTCGGCGCCTCCGGCACGCTCGCCGTTTCCGCGCCGGCCACGAATGGCCTCATGGGCTATTATTACAGCGTCACGCCCAACACCAACAACTTCTGGACCTTCTCCGGCATGGAGTCGCACTTCGCGACGCTCACGCCCAACCTCGCGCAACTCAGCGGCGCGACCAGCAACGTCTTCGACTTCGGCCTGGGGTCGGCGTTCAACTTCCCCGCGCCCTACGGCTCCGGCGGCAGCCGCAGCAGCAACTTCGAGGCGGTCTGGCGCGGCACCATCGCGCTGCCCAAGAGCGGCACCTACCTCTTCGGCGTCTGCTGCGACGACGGCTTTGCGCTCGCCGTCGACGGGCGGCAACTGATGGCGCGGAACTACAGCTCTTCCGCCTGGGCCGAGTGCGAGATAACGCTCGACGCCGGCCGCTACGACATCGTGCTGGGGTACTTCCAGCTCAACGGCAACGGCGGCATCCGGATGCGCGTGCGCCTGCCGAACGAGACGACGCCCATCGCGGTGCCGAGCGCCTGGCTCCAGCCCGACGTCCTGACCGGCAAGCTGAACGGCTTCGGCAGCCTGGCGCTGCAAGACGCCGGATCCCGGCTGCGCACCGTCCAGAGCGCCGGCCTCGCCGCCTTCAGCGGGCCTTTCTCCAGCCCCGCGGGCGGCTTGTTGACGAAAAACGGCAACGGCATTCTCGCGCTGAGCGGCAGCGGTGCGGCCAACGCCTTTGCGGGCGACATCGACGTCCAGGGCGGCCTGCTCTCGCTCGACGCGGACGAGCGCGTGGCGGACGCCTCGACCCTCCGTGTGCGCGCGGGCGCGACCCTCGCCGTCGCGGCCTCGGAAACCGTCGGCGCGCTCTCGGGCGTCGGCGCGCTCTCGGTCGGCGGCTATCTCTACACCGCGCCCGTCACCGGCGATGCCGACTGCGGCGTCTCCCCCTCCAAGACCTATACGCACCTGCTGGACTTCGGCAATGGCGCGGCCTCGGCCGTCATCAACGGCGTCAGTTTCACCAAGGTCTCCTCCTCCGCCGGCACGGGCTATTCCGGCGCTCCGGGCGGGGTGCACAGCGGCGGCAATGCGTGGAACATCGGCGTCCCGGCGAGCCAGGGCCTCTACAATCTGCTCAACGATTTCAACTACGGCCAGTCCAACGGCACGCTTCACATCACCGGGCTCACGCCCGGCGCGTGCTACGAACTGCGTCTCTATCACCGGTGCTGGCAATATCCGCTGAGCCGCCGCGTGCAGTTCACCTTCGATCCGGACGGTGCCGGACCGGTCAGCGACAGCATCGCCATCAGCATTGACGCCGTCGCGCCGAACGATCACATTCTCGGATATCGCTATGTGGCGGCGTCCGGCGAGCTGACCGTCAACTATCTCGCGCTGACCGCGGACACCTATCACCTCTACGGCCTGTCGAACGAAAAGATCGCCGGCGCGACCGACCCGGCGCTCACGCTGGCTCCCGCGGCCGGCGTTGCCTTCGGCTTCTCCGGCGCCGTCACCGGCAGCGGCGCGCTCGTCAAGCGCGGCGGCGGCACGCAGCGCTTCTCCGGCACCAACAGCCTCGCCCGGCCGCTGTCCGTGGAAGAGGGCACGGTGGTCTTGGAGAGCGGCGCGACGGTCTCGGCGGGCGCGGCGGTCTCGGCGGGCGCGACCCTGGCGTCGCCCGCCGGCGGCGTCACGCTCGGCGGCCTCACCGGTGCGGGCGTCTTCAGCCTCGAAGGCGGCAGCCGCTACCCGACCAACACGGCACCCTATTTCGTAACCTTCACCAACGACGCCGGCAGCGGCATCTCGGCCGGCAAGGTCTACACCCACAAGCTCGACTTCGGTCCCAACGCCGGTGCCGCCGTCAACGGCGTGGCTTTCACGAAAACCACCGCCACCAACGGCGTGGCCGGCGCGTACGCCTGGACGAACATGCCGCCGCAGAACACCGGCGGGCGCCCCGAAAGCATCGGGCTCACCAGCGACAACGGCATGTACTACCTGCTCTCCGACATGAACTACAACCTGCCGAGCGGCGAGACCATCCTCCTGACCGGACTGACGCCCGGCAAATACTACGAGGTGCGACTCTACAACCGGACGTGGGACCCGAACTGCAACCGCACCTCGACGCTGACCTTCGATCCGGATGGCGCGGGCCCGATCAGCCACGCGATCACCTATGACTTCGACGTCTCCGGCGCGCCGCCCAACTACCTCGGCTACCGCTATCTCGCGGCGACCAACACGCTGCGCATCAGGATAACCCGTTCCGTTGGCGACTCGTATCACCTCTACGCGCTCACCAACGAGGAGTCGGGCGACGGCGTGCCGGGCGCGACCACGCTGGCCCTCGCGGACGATCGGATCTTCGACGGCACGGTCACCGGCTGCGGCCCGCTGATCAAGAGCGGCGCGGGCAGCTTCACGGTCACCGGCGTGGGCGACGCCACGGGACCGCTCACCGTCAGCGCCGGCCCCTGCGGCGTGGCGTCGGGCGGGCGCATCACCACCGGCCCGGTCAGCGTGGCGTCGGGCGCGACGCTCTTCGGCCACGGCCAGATGGGCGGCAACGTTTCGGTCGCCAGCAACGCGTGGCTCATGGCCGGCACCGCGGCCGCCTGCGGCACGCTGGCGGTCGGCGGCGACCTCACGCTCGCTCCGGGTGCGCTTCCCGTGTTCCGGTTCGACGCGGCCGACGTGCATGACACGTTCACCGTGGCCGGCCGGCTGACCTTCCCGACCAACGGCACGCTGCGGGTTTCGGCTCTCACGACAGGCGTCAGCGCGCCGGCCAAGGCGCTCTTCATCGGGACAGAGCAGACCATCAACGGCCCCGCCGATCTGACGGGGTGGACCGTGGAGGGCGTTGAGAATTGCCTGCTGCGCTACAGTGATGACCGCACGGAGATCTATTTCTACCATCCCTGCGGCACGCTGATCATGTTGGAGTAAGCGCGATGCGCGCGTGCGGCTGGGGGCGTACGCGCGGCTGGGGGCGCGGACGGCCCCGTCCGCGGAATCGGGCGTCCGGTGCCCGTGTGGGGACAGCCGACGTTCAAACGACCGCTGACCGCCCGTCGTCTGGCCGCCTTTTCGCGGACGAGGCCGTCCGCGCCCCCGGTTTTGCGTCACGCGTTCATCCGAAACGCAAAATCGTGTACCCCTGTCATTAACCGATCACGAGTCGGCAAAGGTTGGTGCGTTGTCCCGCGACCCGTCCCGCTCAGCGGGCGGTCACGCCGGCGGCGCCGAGGCCGTAAAGCGTGAACGCGTGGCCGTCGCTGCCGGGATTCTTTTCCTTCAGCAGTTCAATGCGCACCACGTGCTTGCCGGGCGTGAGGCCTTTGGCCAGCAGATTGGTGCTGCGGTAGCCGCCCCACGTCCCGCTGAACCAGCCGTCGAGGATGACGGGCGCGCCGCCGTCCACTTGCACCTGGGCTTTGCCCATGGCGCGTTTGATCACGTGATGCATGGAAAAGATCGCCGTGCCGTCGACCTCGAACGTGATCACGCTGCCGGGCGCGCTGCTGTGCCAGCCTTTGGCCTTCGCGTCGAACGTCCAGCCCGTGTTGCCGAGCGGCTTCAGGTCCGGCGCCTCGAACAGGGCGGTGCGTTCATACAGGTCGCTGAACAGCGGCGCGGGAAGCGGGCGGCCCGCCTCGGG
>Ga0116170_10005163_pt1 | contig 11753 bp, 5 predicted proteins | sample AD_JPNHW1_MetaG_FD_89797 | JGI IMG/M metagenome (GOLD analysis project Ga0116170, IMG submission 89797) | Active sludge microbial communities of municipal wastewater-treating anaerobic digesters from Japan - AD_JPNHW1_MetaG | ecosystem: Engineered > Bioreactor > Anaerobic > Digestate | place... | reverse complement strand
GGTAGCGGAGTCTCTGCCTGAGTCGTCCTTACCATTCCAGATAACAGAATGGGTTCCGGCTTCCAGTCTAGTGTCTATCAGAGAACGCACCAGCTGGCCGCGCAGGTTATAGACATCCAGCCGTACCTTCCCGGATGAAGGGAGGCTAAAGCTAATAGTCGTCTCAGGATTGAAGGGGTTGGGATAGCAGGAGAGGTTCACAACCGGATGCTGAACCAGAGGATCATCCAGAGCCACTGTCGTATTTGCCAGTTTCTGCATCCTGATCTCCGTTCCATAATAGCTGAAGTACGCTGTCTTATAATCTCCCCAGGTCAGATAGAGCTCATTGTTCAGAAGGTTACCGATCGGGGCGATCTTGCATTTCGTGAAGATCGGCTGATCACCGAAGAGAGGGAGGTAAGATCCATCTGGAGCGGCATAACCGCAATACGCAGCAGAACCAGTCCACCAATAGATGGCGCAGGCTCCGTTTTGAAGGCCGATGATCGAAGGGGTATAGGACAAAGATTCATGTTCGCTTACAACTTGGGGTGTGGTGAATCCCCATAACTGCCCGCCTGTCTGTCCGATCCGGTTGTAGGCATAGCCCAGATAGTAGTCGTACCAATTGACCAGTTTGAGACAATAGACGAATCCATTCCGGGTGTCAAAAGAAAGGGTGGATTGATCGAGATCCTGATTGACCAGTTCTGAGTGGGAGATCAGGACGTTGGCTTGCGAATCGATCGCTGAATAATAGAAGTGATTATCCGCCTCTCCTAGATGATAGCCGTAGGCGATGAGGATCACTCCCTGATTGACGGAGCTGACAGCTTGATAGCTTCCGCTGTTGGAGGCGAGAACTTCGTCCACAGTGATGCCATCAGTCCAGCCCGGAGACGGGGTGCCATCTGGGGAGAGATGGTTCAGCCAGAGCTTTTTCTGTAGGGGAGAATAAGTCGTGACCCTGAGGCAGATAAAACCATCCTTGAAACAAAGCGGAGTTTCGGATAGTGATTCACCCGGATCGTTCGAACTGATCATCATGCCGGTCGGCCCCCACTGCGGCACACCATCGACCACTTTCTGAATATAAGTACGTATTGCGACATCGGGAGAAAACATTGACCAGGAGAGATATACGTCGTTACCCTCGGAATAGACCATCAGGTTTGAGACATCAGTGTCAAAAAGCGGATCCATGATCACCATGCCGTTGGGTCCCCAGAGTACGTGTCCCTGGGGATCGATGGCTTGTGCCCGTATCAGTCCATAGCTACCTGAATCATCGATGAAGAAGAACAGCGTGTTGCCGTTTTCCAGGTAGAGAGGTAAGATCTTGGAACTGATCCCAGGAACGTCGTCCAGGAGAACCGCTCCGTCCTCCGGCATATCCAGAGAACCATCTGGGTTTACGGTCTGAAAGTAGTGCTTCGCTGTGGGTTGTGAGGCGGAATCCCATCTGCTGTCGCGCCAGAACGCAAGGATATCGTTTGAGCGTTCGATCGTTCCCTCGAGGTTTGGTTTCCCACCGAGTACTTCCCGAAGTGGCATAAGATACCCGGTGAGAGGATCTCCGTTCAGGTCACGGATCTGGTAGTAAAGTCCGTACTTCTCCTCTCGCTTGTCGAGCCAAATACATGTGACCTTGTCAGTGACCGTCATGGAGATCGAACCGGCAGTATCGTAAGTCAGGGAGGGAACCAGGATCCGTCCTGCTCCCGGGATGAGAGCCTGACCACCTGCATCGTAATGCTGTAGCAAAGTACCCTGGTAAGAATTTGTGCCGTTGATCATATAGATAAAGCCAAAATACGCGCCACCGGTGGTATCAGCCTTCAGAGCGGACATGGAGATCACGCTATCGGGAACCGGGGTGCCGTTCCCCCAGAGGGGCTCGCCCATCATGGTATACTTTTGGATCACATTGTTGATCGGATAGGCGTTGGTACCATTGTGGATGCTCATGATGATGTTGTTGTCACTGGTGAGAAGTGCAGAAGAATATATAGAAGATGTACCGGTGGTGATCAGGATCGCGGGATCAAAGAGGAGCTCACCGTTCCAGCTGATCCTCTGCATTTGCGAGAGCGACTGCCCATTTTGAGATTGCGTCCAGATTATCGTAAAGTTTGTGGCATCGGGTGAAAGAATACTCCGAACCCAATAACTATGATCGTTCAGATCGGGAGTGATCTGGATCCTCCAGGCGATCTGGTAATCAGGAGTAAGACGGAGAAACCGATAGTTGTGGCTATTACTGGTCGTGATCGCGTAGCTGAGGAAAACTCCGCCATCCGACGTCAGATGGACTGAACTCACGTCTTCCTGAGCGACGTCGTTGGTCAGTTCGATCCCACCTTCCGGGATTAGCATTTGCCCGGATGAGGATATGTGCTGACACCAGATGTTGGATGAGAATCCGGTGACAGTCTTTCCCCAAAGAGTATAGATACCTCCGGTGTTATCCGGAAGGGTGGCAACTCCATACATGGGGCCGGTGAAAACATCCAGAACCGCGTCGTCCCAGAGTGGCTGACCTTGGGGATCGACCTTGGTGACTTGGACTCCAACCTCGATCCAGCGAATAAAGTAATTGCCATCAGAGGAAGGTACGATCGCGAGGGAGCTTAGCGTCACAGTGCTGGAATAAACTAAGAGTGGATGTTCCCAAGCTAGCTCTCCGGTTTGAGTGAGCTTTTGCAGCCAGACGCCCCGCTGTCCTTCTCCACCCTCATAAAAGGTGACGAGCCTCCCTCCATCAGGGGTTGCCGCGGAGGAATTGTCCCAGTCCAGAAGATAGTCTTTGCGGAGAATCACTTCATCCTGCCAGAGGATCTGAGCGGTTAGTAAGCCGGTAAGTAAAAACAAGACAAGTGACAAAACAACGTTTTTCATTTTACCTCCAAGGTAAAACCTGAGTTATTTTGGGCATTACATATTACCAGAGTGGGAGATGCATAAAGCGTTCCTAATGTTAGATTTTAATTAAGGGAATCAGTAATATCTGAGGCTAAGTATAAAAAACCAATCATCCGAATCAGTTCAATAGCTCGTTTGGGATTCATTCATAGGAATCGATGGAGTATTTATCTCTCCTCGGTTAGCTTTTCATGCTTTTGGAAGATAATCTTTGCTTTGTATCCGGCGGGCAAGCTGCTCAGGAGTGGATTCAACCCCAGGCCTTGAAGCTAAGCAAAACCACTTAGCTCAATATCGTACTATTTTTACATAGCTACCGCAAAATAGAGGGGTCTATTTGTCGGTTACCACCATAAAATAGTCTTGACAGATTCTCGGTATTTCATTATATAGAACCAGAGGTGGAGATGAATTACATAGAAAGAGAAATCGAGATAGAAATCAAATCCCGAATTGAGAGCCACAAAGCCCTTTTTATCCTTGGTGCCAGACAAGTAGGTAAGACAACACTGTTAAAGCGCTTAATGGGATACGCCGGAGCAGAGAACTCGCTATACTACGATATGGAGATTCCTGCCAATCTGGATCTGTTTTCATCTGATCTGGAGAGCTTGTTAGCCAAGCTCAGGTTCGACCGTAAGCTAAACACTGGCAAGACCTTCATCTTTTTAGATGAAATCCAGTATTTGAGTGACTTCTCGAAGACTGTTAAGATATTGGTTGATCATCATGCGGAGGAATTCAAGTTGATCATGACGGGGTCATCTTCCCTGATGATCAAACATCAGTTCAAGGAATCGCTAGCCGGACGCAAAGAGATCATGATTCTTCATCCCCTTAGTTTTAGTGAATTCTGCCGCTTCAAGAACGAAGCTAAGATCGCCTCTCAGCTTGGCGTTGAGCTACTTCCAGGCAAGAACCCACTCTTGAGTATGATTGCCAAAATGGAAAGCTTGATGGATGAATATGTCATTTATGGCGGATACCCGGAAGTAGTGCTCCAAAAGGGGCAAGATCGGAAAATCGAGTTATTGAATGATATTGTAACTGCATACGTTATAAAGGATATCAAACATATTCTGCGAATTGAAAAGCTACAGGAATTCAATAGATTAATCAGAATCCTTGCCTCTAGTATCGGTAAAGAAATCAGTATCAGTGAGATCAGCCGCAACGTGGGGTTACACCGTGAATCTGTCCAAAAGTATATGCTGGCACTGGAAGAATCGTTCATCATCAGCACTATCAGTCCTTTCTATTCAAAATTGGAAAAAGAACTCCGTAAAATGCCCAAAGTGTACCTGACCGATACCGGTATCAGAAACATGCTCGTAAGTGATTTCAGAGCTTTGAGCATCAGAGGCGACAAAGGTGAACTGGTAGAAAATGCATTTTATCTCAGCTTGATGAGGGATAATGACATCAGCACAAAAATCCACTATTGGAAAACAAATCAGGGTAACGAAGTGGATTTTGTTCTAAAATCAGGTGATGATATATCTGCCTATGAAGTAAAGTATGGCAGTAGCAAATCCAATCACTTTACTTCGTTCCGGAATTCATATCCCCACGCCCAATGCTATACGGTTAGGCACGATTATACATATGTACCCGGAGAATTACCCCTCTGGTTTCGAATAGGCTAGGCGAAAAAATCGATACAATTCTTGACAGATTAAGCGAAGCGTAAAACCTCATTCTCAAGAGATAGCTGGAGTTTATTAATGTCATTTGTGCATCTGCATAATCATACACAATACAGTCTTTTGGACGGAGCTTGCCGGGCGGACAGGATGATCAGCCTTGCCGTCGAATACGGCATGCCGGCGGTCGCCATGACCGATCATGGCAACATGTACGGGGCGATAGACTTTTACCGGACTGCAAAGAAAGCCGGGATCAAACCGATCATCGGGATCGAAGCTTATATAATCAACGGAGATCTTGATCGGGAAGAATCGAAAAATGAGACCCGCTATCACCTGATCCTGCTGGCGATGAATGAGACGGGATACAAGAATCTGATGAAGCTCTCAAGCCAGTCTTTCATCAAGGGATTCTATTATAAGCCCAGGATATCCAAGGCACTGCTCAAACAGCACAGTGACGGCTTGATCTGTCTCTCTGCCTGCATCAAAGGCGAAGTTCCTTCCTTACTGCTGAATGAACGGCGCAAGCAGGCTCTGGAAACGATAAACTGGTTTCGGGAGGTATTTGGCGAGAGATACTATATCGAGATCCAGGATCATGGTTTAGCCCCGGAAAAGAGCGTTATGCCCCTTTTAATTGAGCTTGCCAGGGAAACGAACACTCCCATGGTTCTGACCAATGATTGCCACTACCTGAAACAAGCAGATTCGGAAGCGCATGACATTCTGCTCTGCATCCAGACCGGTAAGCTGCTCAATGACCCCGCCAGAATGAGATATCAGACAACGCAGCTTTATTTTAAGACTCCGGAGGAGATGAGCCGTTTGTTTCCTGAGGCTCCTGAAGCTTACGAGAACACTCTGAAGATCGCTGAGCTGATCGATCTGGAACTGAGGTATGACAGCTTCCTCCTGCCGGAGGTGGAAACGCCTCCTGAATATCAGGGGATGGGAGATTATCTCCGGGCGCTTTGCTTTGAACAGGCCAAGATCAAGTACGGCGAAGTGACGGATACGATACGGGAGCGGATAGAATTTGAACTCAGTGTTATCGACAGGATGGGTTTCAACGGATACTTCCTCGTGGTCAAGGACATTATCGACAATGCCAGGCTCCAGGATGTTCCTGTCGGACCTGGAAGAGGATCCGCGGCGGGGAGCATCGTTTCGTATCTATTGGATATAACCCGTATCGACCCGATCAAGTACAAGCTCTTCTTTGAACGTTTTCTGAATCCTGAACGTATCGGGATGCCGGATATCGATATCGATTTCTGCGCTCAGGGACGTGGTAAGGTCATTGACTATATAGTTCAGAAATACCGGCGTGAGAATGTCACCCAGATCATAACCTATGGAACTCTGGGGGCAAAATCGGCGATCAAGGACGTCGCCAGAGTTCTCAGCGTACCGGCAGTCGAAGCCAATAACCTGACAAAGCTGATACCCTTTAACGTAAAAAGCCTGGAAGAGGCATACCGGACGGTCAAGGAATTCTCTGAGGCGATCGACGGGAACGAGCTATATCAGAGCATCTATAAGTATTCGATCACGCTTGAAGGTTTGATCCGCCAAACTGGAATACATCCAGCGGGTGTGGTCATTGCCCCCGGAGATCTGACGGATTACGTTCCTCTGGCTAGCACGACCCAAAAGGGTAGTGAGAACGCCATTCTGGTGCAATACGAAGGCAAGTGGCTCGATGATCTGAAATTGCTCAAGATGGATATTCTCGGGCTGAAGACCCTGACCCTGATCAAGAAAGCGGTCGGACTGGTGAAGCAATCGCATCAGATCGAGATCGAGATCGAGAACATCCCTCTGGATGATAAAAAAGTCTTCCAGCTTCTCAGCAAAGGCGAGACCAAGGGAGTGTTCCAGTTTGAGTCAGACGGGATGACCAAGTATTTGATGGACCTGAAACCAAACATGTTCGAGGATCTGATCGCGATGGTGGCGCTCTTCCGTCCGGGACCAATGCGCTTCATCGACACCTATATTGCCCGTAAGCATGGCAGGGAAAAAGTTCGTTATGAGCATCCCCTGGTGGAGAACTCCCTGCGTGAGACCTATGGCGTGACGGTATATCAGGAACAGGTCATGCAGATATCCAGAGAGATGGGTGGGTTTTCCGGTGCTGAGGCAGACACTCTGCGAAAAGCCATGGGTAAGAAACAACTCGAAACGATGAATAAATTCGAACTGAAGTTCTATCAGGGAGCCCAAGGCAAGGGCGTTCAGGAAGCCGTATATAAGAAGATCTGGCAGGATTGGCTCGCCTTCGCTGAATATGCCTTTAATAAAAGCCACGCGACGTGTTATGCACTGGTTGCCTATCAGACTGCCTGGCTAAAAGCCCATTATCCGGTGGAATTCATGGCGGCGCTTCTCTCGCTGGAGGACGTCCCCGCTGACGTTCCCGGGTTGATCGACGTGTGCAAGAGCATGGGGATCAGGATACAACCTCCCAATATTAACCGCAGCGAGGCTGAGTTTTCCGTACATGGCAAGGAAGTACGGTTTGGTCTGAGGGCGATAAAGAACCTCGGAGAAGCCGCGATGCGCGCCATTATTGAAGACAGAGAGGCGAACGGCAGCTATAGCAGTATATTCCATTTCTGTTCCAGGCTGGATAGTTCTGCGGTCAATAAAACCGTTCTGGAGAGCTTGATCGCATCCGGTGCTATGGATGATCTGGAAGGAACAAGAGCGCAGAAATGGGCAGTGATCGAACAAGCTCTGATCTTCAGCAGCGGGGAACAACGAGACCGTAAAAAAGGACAGACTTCTCTCTTTGATATCATTGCCGAGGATGAGGGATCGGATGAGTATTTCCCTCTTCTTCCGGTTGGCGAGGAGTGGACCTATCTGCATCAGCTCGAGAAGGAAAAGGAAGTCCTCGGTTTTTATCTCAGCGGGCATCCCCTGAATGAACATACGCATCTTATCAAGTATCTGACCAATTGCTCCGCCACGGGAACACGTATCCGGAATGGGGAAGACCTGATCCTGGCGGGTATCGTTTCCGGGATCACCAAGAAGAAAGATAATAAGGGGAATCCCATTGCCTTTATCGAAATGGAGGACATGACAGGTAAATTTGAGCTTCCTCTGTTTAATAAGGACTACGCGAAGTACTTCGCCAAGATGTCCGTCGGTTGCATCTATTTCGTCATGGGCACTAAGAGTCAGTACAATAACAACGATGACGGGATGCTGCGCATCATGCCGAATCTTATCGTGACCCTTGATGAGCTGAACGGGAGTTTTTTCGGTGAGATACGACTGAAGATAAACTTGGGGAAGATCGACGCGGGCTTCGTCAAGAACGTGGATAAGCTTTTCTGCTCGAATCCGGGAGGATTCAAGCTGGTCACTACCGTTCTGTTGGAAGACAGGGATTCATATACGCTCGAATCGCCGGCGTCATACTTTCCGGGGAACACGTTCCTGGGCTGGCTGGAAAGTGAGAAGCTGGAATTCACTGTAAAAGTGGGGAATACGATTGGTAAAAACTCTTAGTATTGTTCTCCTGATGCTGCTGATAGGTTTAAGCGCTCTCATCGCGCAGGATATGGTTTTTGAGACCTATCACGACGGGGTGGATTTTTGGCTGCTGGTGCCCTATAATCAGCTGGTCTTCCGCGCGGATGGCAGTGATTCTCATTATCAGGTCTACGTCGAGGTCAAGGGAAAAGGGATCAAATCGCGAACTCTGTATAATAATCAATTGGTCATCCCCAAGCGTGATTGGCTGAATGACTCAGGTATACCGGTCAGATTTTCGGCGAAACTGCCTGCCGGAACCTATACTTTTTCCATCAGCATCAGGAATACTCTCATGGGTGGAAAACAAACGATCAAAAAGCAGGCGAAGATCGGAGAAAATCCAACCGGATTGGGGATGGCATACGTGATCGCCGGCAAAGACGGGGTTGAGTTTATTCCCTCAAGCTTAAAAAGACTACCGGCTGATCTGTCTTTTTGTAAAATAACGCAGAGATTCAGTTCGGTGGTTGATAGCGTCAGCCTGCTTATCGGAGAAGAAAAGAGAGCGACGCTGAATCCTGAGCGAAATCTGGAGATCGATCTGATTCCATACATTACTGAACTGGCGGATAAACCCCTGAAGCTCATCTTTCATGAGATAAACATCTTCTATCACCTGGATCCTTTTCTATTCAGTCCTTGGTTTAGTTACGGACTGCGTTATTCTCAGAAGGATCAGCTTGCTCAGATTCGCTATATCGCGACTCAAGCGGAATGGCAGGTTTTAAGAAAAGTACCTTCTGATAAGTATTCTGAGGCTATCGAGCAGTACTGGACACTCCACGACCCCTCTCCGGGGACACTTCGTAATGAAGCACGTGAGCAATTCTATCAAAGGGTACTGATCGCCGATGAAAGATACTCTCTGCATAAAAAGCTTAAAGGATGGGTCTCTGACCGAGGTAGAATATATATTAAGTATGGCGATCCGGATGAGATCAGTTCGGAGAATCTTCCCCTTAATGCCTATCCCTACATTATCTGGCATTACTATTCGAGGAATCTGGAGTTCATCTTCGCGGATGTCGGAGGATTCGGCCAATATCAATTGAGGAACAAAGATGAGGAATATTAACAGGTACATGTTTCTGGTAGTTTTTGCTACTTTATGGGCAGGTGTGTTTGCCGCGGAACCATTGGGCATTTATATCGACCTTCACAGATATATGGCAGCGGAACAGAAAACAGTCGTTCATATTGATTATCAGCTACCTTATCGGAACATGGTCTTCCTTGCCCAAAATGGAGGTTTTTTTGCCGAGCTGTTGATATCCGTCAACATAAGCAAGGCTGACAGCCTGATCTATAGCCGGGACTTCGTTGATAACATAGGTATTTCCAACAAGTTCGATGCCACTTCGCAGTATAAAAAATACCTAAACCGGTTGAGTTATGTTCTTGACGAAGGAACCTATCAGCTAAAGCTTAAAGTGCTGGACAAGAACTCATTAAGAGAATATACATGGCAAACTGATATATCTGCTTTCACCCAAGATACCGCGATCAGCGATATCGAGCTATGCTCGGAAGTAGTTCCGGATAGCACGGCTTATCTGAGTATGTTCAAACGGGGTAATATGTTATACCGCGCGGAACCGTCTTTGTTCTTTGCCAAAGAAGAAACGGACTATGTGCATTTATATGCTGAACTTTATTCCACTCCGGCAACTCGCCAGGATTCGTATTTCCTTAATCTCACGATAGAACAGGCTGATTCGCTGGTTTTTGAATTGTCGCAGGATCTCGCTTTGCAGAAAGACGTACAGGCACTGAACCTGAAGATCCCGATCGCGGAATTGAACCCCGGGAAATACTTGGGATTCCTGAGCGTTCAGGCTGGGGAGAAAACGGAACAAAGAGAATTCGAGTTCTTTGTGATGGAAGCTCCCGATAATGGCAGGTTCCTTTTTGCTGATCCGGATGACGAATACAATCTGATGAAATACTTCGGCGGAAGCCGACTCCCCAGCGACTGGAAGTCTCTCTCTCAAAGCACGAAACGCAGATATATCAGTAGTTTCTGGGATCAGCTTGGAGGTAGATACAACAAATCTTCGGCGGCAATGATCAAAGAGATCGGAGAGCGGGTTGACTATGCGAACAAGAACTTTAGCCATTTTAATAACGGATGGACCACTGATATGGGTAGGATCTACATCCGTAACGGCGCTCCGGACGATGTAGAAAAAGATGAGAGTTCGGACGAAACACGTTTTGTCAGAAAGGATTATCAGATATGGAAATATCGTAGTAACATCAATGCGGTGTATCTTTTTGTGGACATCCAGATGAATGGTAACGCGAAACTTCTCTATGTCAGCGGAGACGAGATGGAGGTTTCCAATCCTAAGTGGCAGTATTATTTAGGTGAAGACTTCGATACCGGTAAGCTTAGCAACTAAGCTTCAACAACCGGAAGAAAGGCGTCAGAAAGATGTTTTATAGAATAGGTATCGTCCCCGGAGTAGTAGAAGACGATTATGACATCAAAACGAACAATAAGGTTGCCAGATTCAGGGTTCTGGTTAAGATATAGTATGGCAGTATTGGTTATACGTTTACGCTTGGTATACGAGATATTGGCTAAAACATCGGACATAGAGTGATGCGATCTGGTCTTAACCTCGACGAAGATTATATACCCGTCCCTGGACGCAATTATATCGATCTCACCGCATCTTTTGCGGTAGTTTCTCTCGAGAATCAGGTAGCCGTTTCTTTCCAAAAATTCGGCGGCGAGACGCTCGCCATTGAGAAAGAGATCATTTGGTGTCGCTCTGTTCATAGACCAAGAAAAAACTTGACGAAAAAAAAGTCAATGATATTTGTGAGACACGATAATAACAACACCGAAAGGTGGAGGGAAGTATGAAAAAATTATTACTTAGTGTAATCGTTCTGGTAGCAGTACTTAGCATTGCTGACGCTGCGCCATTCCAGACTATGGGAATGCTGCGTACTCCGGATGCTTACATTCTGCCGAACAAAGCAGCAGAGATTCAATTTGTGTATTATATGAGGGAAGGCAAACGCAACAATTGGGATTTTGAGAATGTCCCATACGGCATGATGAGCGTCGGAATCCTTGATAGGATCGAGCTTGGTGTTTTTGCATCACCGGTTGAAGATGTTTATTTTGCCAATCTGAAACTGAAGATAATCAAGGAAACGCTAAAGGTACCCCAGATATCTGTTGGGTTGGAGAACATTTTCTCCAGAGTGCCTGATCACTATTATGAAGACCCCAATGACCCCGACACTTCTACTAACCCTGATGCCAGAGACTACGAAGCATATTCACCGTACTTAGTAGCCTCGAAGCAGGTCGTGATAGGCGGGGTTCACACCATGTTCAATCTGGGTGGCGGCATGAACCGTTTCGTCGGACAGGTCCCCCGCTCCAGGATATTCAGCGGTATGTTTACTTCCGTGGAAGTCTCTCCTCTCGACAATCTTTCACTCTTGGGTGAATTCGATGGTCAGGATTTCAATATTGGTGGAAAGTACACGTACAAAGATTTTTCATTCAAAGTCGGATATCAGGCTTTGGAAAACCTCTTCAAGAAGTCAGAGGGTAACGACTATAACAAAGACTTCCGTCTTGCTTTTGGCGTATCCTATCTGTTTGACCGTTACGCGAAAGATAAACGC
>Ga0116170_10005161_pt1 | contig 11755 bp, 9 predicted proteins | sample AD_JPNHW1_MetaG_FD_89797 | JGI IMG/M metagenome (GOLD analysis project Ga0116170, IMG submission 89797) | Active sludge microbial communities of municipal wastewater-treating anaerobic digesters from Japan - AD_JPNHW1_MetaG | ecosystem: Engineered > Bioreactor > Anaerobic > Digestate | place... | reverse complement strand
TCCAGAGTAAAGGCGGCAGTTGCTGAAGCTGACGGGCCGCTGCAGAAACTTGAAGTAATCACGCACAAAGCATACGAATATCTTTCTGATGACAAAGCACTTAGAAAGATTCTGGAAAGAGATCCTGAACTCTTTCCGTTTATCTCCTCCAAAGATCCATTCTCGGATATAAACCATGAATCCGTCTCAATGATAAAAGAAATTTTAAGTGAAGGGTCTGCATCGGGAATCTTTGATATTCCTGATATTGATGCTGCAGCTAAATTTATGTTTTCGATTTATGTGATGTTTATACAGAAGACATACGTCGCTTCCGAGGGTGACGAATCCGGTTATATATTCGAAAATGCTATAAAACTTATATTGAGAGGTTTGTTAAAACATTAACGGAATCTAACCGGACGGCACGGCAATGCCGCCCGGAAGATAATAAATGAAGCAGGAGGACCATATGTCGGACACATATGCATATTTAAGCTCTGAATGGCGCGATGAAGCGCTTAAAAGGCTGCAGGCTGAACTCCCGCCTGAAAAAATGAACAATATCACCACTTCCATGTCAAACATTTTTAAAAACTGTCCCGACGGTGCAGAAAAATTTCTATTGATTGAATGTATCGACGGAAAAGTAACCCGCGTTGAAACAGGTGACGGAGATGCACCAAACGCGGAGTTTAAAATCTTCGGGGACTATGAAACCTTTGCGAAAATTTCCAGGGCTGAACTGGGATCTCAGAAAGCTCTCTTCCTCGGAAAACTAAAACTTAAAGGGAACATGGCAAAAGCATTGAAACTCGCATCTCTCGCGGACAGGATCAACAAAGTCCTCTCTCAGATTCCGACGAAGTATTAAGGAGGAGCGAAATGACACGAATATTAAATCCGAACGATCCCTATTACATAGACAATCCGGGGAGAGTAAAATCAATTCAGAAAGAGATGCATAAACGGGGCATCGATGTTTACCTCGGTTCACGTATCCGCACAATGAGTTTTGTTCTTGATGCCTTCTGCCCATGGAGGAGCTATATTGTAATACCGGCCGAAGGTGATCCCACGATATTTACGTTTGTTATTGATGCTATGAGGCTTGGCGACGAAACCTGGCTTGATGAAGATCATGTGCGTGCTTATGCGCCAATGGGCGGAATGGACCAGATCTCTGCGGTGACTGATTTTATCAAGGAGGATCTGGGCGTAACAAAAGGACGTATTGCATATGAGGATGGAATTTCAACTTATACTGCGGAAGGAAATCTTACACACTGGGAATTCACACGGTTCAGTGAGGCACTGTCCGGTTTTGAATGGGTTAATGCTCATGACATAGTGGATTCACTTTCAATTATAAAGGACCGCGGCACAATAGAACGATTCCGCAAAGCATCGCTTATTGTAGATGAAGGACATAAAGCTGCAAGGGCTGCGCTGGAGAAAGGCGGATACAAGGGAATGACAGAGACTGTGATTGCCGGTATTGCAGCGCTTGCTATGCGTAAAGCGGGAAGTGTTTCAGAATGGAATTTCGCTGGTTTAAATGAAATTTCAAGCGGATACCGTACCGGGCTCGGTGCGTGTACACCTCCGACAAACAGGGAGATAAAAGCGGGCGAGCCGCTGATGCTTGATTTTCATTCAATGTTTCAGCTGGCCCTGGGAGATCATTCTCACAACTACCTGATCGGGCCCTCAACCCCGCGTCAGAGATGGCATGCAGATAACTTTACAGCACTTGTTCAGACAGTTCTTGACAATTATCGCGCGGGAGTATCTCCATCATCGCTTGCCGAGATAATGATGGACTGCGCTGAATCACGGGGCTGTGCGGATTTTACTGTTCCGGGATGTGAACACGGGATAGGCCTTTTCGGTGACGAGTGGCGGATCGGTGCGACTGCGGACGGCCCGATACCTTACTGGACAGATCCCGATCATGTTTACCGTGAAAATGAAATGGTTGTCTGCGCGATGCAGTACGCCAGCCCGTCTGAAGGGATCGGATTCAGGTATGAGAATGATATTCTGATTCTGAAAGACAGATGCGAATTTATGTCAAAGTACCCTCTGGCTATAGAAGAGATAAGTTAAAGTAAATGGTTTGTTTCAGAGGCTCCGTTTTATTACGGAACCTCTGAAATTCAATTGAGTGACTTAACCAGCCGGAACCCTATTCATTGCACATATCTGGACGACTGCCGAAGTATACATTATCACCGTCCCGCAGACTGCTGTTTTTGTTATACTTATTTCCACAGGCGAATACAGACAATGAGCGCTGTATGCCTGCACGCGTGCCGGGAGGAGCATGCAGGTTGGATTACATTTTGAAAAAGTTAAAGAAAGTTAAAGATAAAAACTCTTTAACAGTAAACTTCTATTAACGGGATACTGCAAAAACATCAGAATTAGCTTGAAACAGTTTTTTATTGACAGAATCAGTTCCGTGTGTAATTAAAATATTATCTTTTGCACTGGAAGAGGTCTGTTATTTATGAAATCGGCAACAACTGTTAAACAGTTTGTTAAATTAGCCTCTGCAGTAATTATTCTTAATATCTCCTCGTATGCAGCAATTTTTATAATCTCATATCCGGTGTTTCATGATCGAAGACTCCTGAAACTTCTTGCGGTTATGATGATTTCAGGATTTGTACTGATCATAATCTATTACATCATAAGGGTAACAAGGATTCTTAATGATGTAAAAAGGATGACCCCTTCTGACACGAAACTCATGGCAGATATTCACAGGCAATTTAAAGCGTTTCCTCAATCGACATTAATAGCTAATATAATTCTTCTATGGTATATGCTTGTTCCATCCTTCTTTATTATGTACCTGTACTACGGATATACAAATTTCTATTACCATTTTTATATTCTTTTTCTCTGCACATTCGTATTTCTTTTCTTCGGCTATAATGCAATGAGCGTATGGTATGAAAAAACTTATCCTCTCGGGCGCCTGGGAATACCTGTTGCTGTACAGAGACTGGGAAATAAAATTAACTCGATACTGACTCCGGTCATTCTGCTCGCATCAGTAACAATAATTATAATAGTTTATAACATAAATAAAAAATTCTACACTGAACTTATTGATGACAGTGTTAAAAAAAGTATTTACCGCGTAGAGAAAATTTTTGATTCGGGAGAGAGTATTGCCGAACTTCTGAGGATCAATGAAGGCAATACTCTCATCATCGATTTAACAGGCAAGATAATCATCTCGGAAAAACAGGGTGAAACAGGTAAAGAGTTAAAAGATATTATCACCAGAGGAAACCTTCCGGACTACCTTTATAATAATACAGTAAATATCCATGCGATGGTGAACAACTCAGACATCAATAAAATTGAAGGCGTTTACAACGCGCGGCATACTGTAATGTATGTTTACAGGTCATCCAGGACAGAACGGGTTCTTGTAAATTTTTTCTTTGAAGATGAACTTTATAAAGTTTTATATCAAAGCATATTCTTTTTATCTTTAGCGCTATATATAATAAATTTCATCATCTGGTTTGTATTAAACAGGCGCCTGAATAATATATCCAGGCCTATTGACAATATAATGCCCGCGATCACCAGAGCTTCAAAAGGTGACCTGACGCAGGAAATTAAACTGGTTAAATCACGGGATATTCTTGAAGATTTTACCAGGATATTTATAACATTTACCGGCAATGTCAGAACATTCATGCTCAAATCAAAAGAACTCTCATCAAATCTTCTGGAACTTTCCACGGCAATTGAAGAGACGGGTAATTTCGTCAGGCATTCATCTTCTGATAATGCAGAGCTGCTGAATACTTCAACTGTTCTTGTCGCAGGTTTTAACAATTCCTTTTCTGAAATTGCAGATGTTTCGCAGATACAGTATACAAGGGTTAAGGATTATGAGATGTCTATAAACTCATTGAATGACTCAATGCATACGGTATCGGACAAAGCGCTTAATGTTGTCGACTCCATGAAACGGGTAGAGGCTGGGGCGGAGAATGGAGCAGCTCTTGTTGAGAATACATTTGAAGGTATGCAGAACATTGAGAACTTTTATGAAAGAATAAATAACGTAATACAGCTTATTTCGGACATTGCGGACCAGGTAAACCTGCTTTCACTTAATGCATCAATTGAAGCTGCAAGGGCGGGAGAATACGGCCGCGGATTCGCAGTTGTCGCGGAAGAAATCTCAAAACTTGCGGATAAAACCGGATCATCCGTTAAGGAAATTTCAGACCTGATAAACGTAGGGAATGTTGAGGTCAAAAAGAATAAAGATAAAGTTCTTGATATGAAGAATTCTTTCGGCCAGATTATGGAACTGATAACAGCCGCGGCTGAAAATATAAACGGATTTATACTGATGATAAATGAAAGGGTAAATGAAAGCCTTGAGATAAAAGAAAGTATAAAATCGATAAGTGAACTTTCGAAAAGTATGTCTGATTCTACCGGGAAACAGATACAGAATACCGGCAGTGTCAGTGATACAATAGAGAGCGCAAATTCCGCTGTACAGGACTTTGTTGTCAAATCAGAAAAGCTGACCGGACTTTCGGTTGAACTTAAAGATATGGCAAGGTCACTCGATGAATCTCTGAACATGTACAGAATATGATCGAAATTAAAAATCCGATATGGATATCCCTGCTGGTATTCGGGCCGTTTCTCTGCCTGCTGATGACAACTGCCCAGATACTGAAGAAAGACCGTATGCTCAGCATCTATTATTCTCTTGCTCATTTAACTATGGGCCTGTGGCTCTTTCAGTCGTTAGTATATTCATCAACTCTGTTTAAATACCCGCAGTACATTTCTTCAATTCTGCTTCCTGTATCATTTCTTGCCCCGGTTTTTCAGAGGTACAGGTATACATGGGTTGTATGCAGTGACGGATCTGCAAAAAATAAATTCTTCAGAATCATGTATGTGCCCTCTGTTTTTACAGCCGTCTATCTTGTTTTGATTTTTGTATTATATGATCATGAAAGCCTGAAAGCAAACCTGGTTTTTAATCCGCTGCTGTCTGAAAGTTTTATCAGGCTTCCTTTAAGTTTTAAAATTCTTCACCTGTTATATCCGCTTTCAAAATTAATAAGTATAATTTCGCTGTGTTCTCTACTGGTAATACTGGTAAACTTATGGAAGAGCAAAGGTGAAAATGCGCCAAGGATTTCCATTAAATTAAGCTTCTTTATAATAACATTAATTATCTTTGCCACATCTCTTGTTTTTGCGGGAGATTTTGTTTCATTCAGATTGTGCCTGGCCGGCGGTACTATTGCAACTCTTACAATCTGCATTATGGTGATTGTTTCTTATAAATATCCTTCCTTGCGGAAATATCTTATATATGAAATTGATAAGACACGGTACAGCAGGTCCAAGATTAAAAGTCTTGATGTTGACACTATAATTACAAGAATTCTTGAGATAATGCAGATAGAGAAAGCCTTTTCAGATGAGGATTTCTCCCTCAAAATTCTGGCAAGGGACCTTGATATAAATACCCAGCAGTTATCAGAGATTCTGAATGAAAGAATGGGTAAAAGCTTTAATACGTTTATAAATGAATACCGTATAAATGAGGCAAAAATACTGCTTGTCGATGAACCGGGCCGGTCGATAAACTCTATTGCCAATGCAGTGGGATTTAGTTCAAACGCGGCATTTTCAATAACATTTTCAAAGTATGAAGGATGCTCTCCATCCCGTTTCAGAAAGCTGAATCTATAACCGCAGCATCTCCTCCCGATATCTTTTCTTATGAATATATATATTTTAATAAATATATATTATAAAAACCGCCGGATATAAACCCGGTTTTTAATATTGACTTAATAATATAACAGGTATATGATACAGGATATAAGAAAATTCTTTATTAAATGAAGGGGGACTTATGAGTAAAAACAGACCTGCACAGCAAAAATGGTATATACAGGAAATGACATGCCCGGAGATTATCCACAGGAATGCCCTTGTTTTCGGTGAAAGACGCTTTCAGTGGTGGAAAAAAAGCGATGGCACAACAGAATCCAATACTTACGCTCAAGCCTGGCAGATTGTTAAAGAGCTTTCAAACGGGCTTATTGAATCAGGAATAGAAAAGGGTGACCGTGCCGCGATTATAAGCCACACCGTACCTCAGTGGATGTGGGCCGATTATTCCATTCTGTGCTCCGGAGGCATAACAGTTTGCATATATCCTACACTTTCCGAAGAAGAGATAAAATATATTCTGAATGATTCGGGTTCAAAATTCGTTTACGTATATGACGAAGCCCTTTTGATAAAAGTACTTAATATTAAATCCGCAGTTCCTACCCTGAAAAAAATTATTCTTATGACTGGAGATGCTCCTGCAAATGATGCTGTTATCACTGATCTTGCCAAACTCAGGGCAAAAGGAGTGGAACTTCTTGCCCGCGACAAAACAGTTTTCGAAAAGAGATGGAGATCTGTTGAAATGCTCGATCTTATGACAATAGTTTATACTTCAGGTACAACAGGTATGCCTAAGGGAGCCGTACACACTCATCACAGCTTTAATGCCGCATGCTGCAGGGATCTGAAACAGGTTCCTCAAATTGGTGATGATGAAGTATGCCTCTCTTTCCTCCCGCTTTCCCATACATATGAGCGTGAATGCGGGCACGGAATAGCGATGATGACCGCATCAACAATAGCTTATTCTTCACCGGTCACTATTGTAGGGGACCTTCAGATATTCAAACCGACATTCTTTATGTCAGTACCCAGAATTTATGAAAGAATATACATGGCCCTCAAAGAGCAGACTGCAAAATCCCCGATAAAGAAAAAAATATTTGAATGGTCAATGAAAGTAGGGCTTGAAGTCGTTAAAAAACGTGAAGACGCAAAGGGCTTTATAGACATGACCGAAGGTATTGATTTTACTGAAAAACTGGGAGGATGGCTTAAATTTAAATACAAGCTTTTCGATAAAATATTATACAGTAAAGTCCGTCATCTTCTCGGGGGAAAATACAGATTCGCGTTTTCTGCAGCAGGAAGCCTCCCCGCAGACCTCTGCAAGACTTATATGGCGATGGGTATCAGAATAATTGAAGGCTACGGCGCAACCGAAACCTGGAATACTATTAATCTTAACTGGGACAACAAACTTCTTCCCGGATCTGTGGGCCCGACAAGTATAGGCGTGGAAGGGCGCATTGCTGAAGACGGTGAGTGGCAGGTAAGAGGGGACAATATCTTCTCAGGGTACTGGAACAATCCTGAAGCTACGAAGGAGGCGTTTACTCCTGACGGATACTATAAAACAGGTGACATCGTTGAGGAGATTGCCGATGGATATATCCGTATAGTTGACAGGAAAAAAGGACTTATGGTTCTTGATACCGGTAAAAACGTGGCATCCAACAAGATTGAGGGAAAATTTTCTCTGACTAAATGGGTTGATACAGTTGTTCCGATAGGGAGTGAAAGAAAATTTGTCTCTGCCCTTGTAATTCCGAATCTCGATGCGCTAGTTGAACTGTTCGATAAAGAAAAAATTCCGTACAATAAGGATAAGGTTATCCGCGTAACAGATCCTATGCCCATGGTGGTAGAAGTTGATAATGATTTTATTGAGAATCCAAGGCTGAAGCAGTTTATAGATGCGGACATACAGTCTGTCAACAAAGAACTGGAGGATTACGAAAAGATCAAAAAATATACAATACTTACAAGAAGGCTTACTGTTCAGGATGGCGATATGACACCTACTCTCAAAGTGAAAAGGAAGTTTGTAATTGATAAGTACAAAGAGACGATCGACAAAATGTATATATAAATAAAAGCGCTATTAACCCTCCTTTCAGAGGACGCTCATAACCATGGAAGGGGGGATTTTTTACTTCGCAATATTCCCCGATTTTAAAGATTTGACAACACGCCGTCATAATAGACTTTAGTAATAAGTACACTTACTTCCGGAAAAAGCATGACTGAACGTATATCCCGTGATCCCCTTGAAGGGAAAACATTAGAAATGATTCTTAACACACTGGTTGACCATTATGGTTGGGATACTCTGGGCGAAAAAATCAGGATCAGGTGTTTTAACTTTGATCCGGGGATAAAATCAAGCTTAACTTTTCTCAGAAAGACGCCATGGGCGAGAGAAAAAGTGGAGAAACTGTATCTGAAACTCGAATCCGGTGATAAATGATAACTACCCGCAAATCATCTCTATATAACAATTCCATCCTCCCTTTCAGGAAAAACAGAAATGACTAGCAGCCGCAGAATAGTAACTCCCGGCAAAGGGGATACTCTGACCGGTGAGAATGGGGAAATTCTTCATCCTCCGGCAGACTGGGAATTTTTACCGGCAGGCGATGCAGGTATTACCAGAAAAATTACTGCTGAAGGAGTTTACTGGAGGGTACAGGTAAAAATTGGAAAACGTACTATTTCCAAAGGGGTATGGGCGCCAGCTGAAATAATTGAAAAGGCCAGGCTGGAGGTTGAGGCTGTCCGGGAAACACTGTCTTATAAAAAGAAGATTGAAAGCAGCCGTAATCTACGCGCTAAAAAACAGGCCGTATATGAGACAGACTTTCTTGAAGCGGTAAAAAGTTATCTTTCATTTGATAATTGCTATAGAGAACTTGAAGAAAAACTTGCAGAAGCTGTAACGCTTCATGCAGTACCAGTGGGGAGCGGAACTGTGGCAAGAACCGCGATGATACCCATAGAAGAACGGGCAGCGAAGGCTGTAATAGCCTGGATGAGACACAAAACCACGGCATATGACTCCATGGTTATTCCAAGGCTAAAAGGAAAGAGAAGAGAAACCAGAAGGATGCTGGCGGAACGTTCGGCGGAAATTCTTGATTCATACAGAAAGGGGAACGCAGTTAATGAAAACTGCCCCCTGAAGAAAGCATTAACAGATAAAGAGTAAAAGAAGCCGGGATGCTTAAGGCTTCGGCTCCGCTTATTTTGATAAGCTCAATACAAGCAGCCGGTGTGGAGTTTAAATGATGCTGCACAACAGGCAACGTTTAGATACAGGGATTGTTTAATGCCCTTCGGCCCCTGAACGGAGCCAAATGGCATTAAACAATAAAACTGATAAGGAGATAACATTATCAAGCTGCAGGAGATCAATTTATCATTTTCATCTATCGGACTAAACCCCGGTTTATGCCGTGCCGCGGATGAACTGGGTTATAAAGATTTATTCCCGATACAGAAAGAGGTTATACCCCTGGTTCTGGAGGGAAAGGATATTGCCGCGGCAGCACAGACCGGTTCAGGGAAAACAGCTGCTTTTCTCCTGCCGGTTCTTCAGCAGTTATCAGGCAGCGGACAGGCTGAATTGTCAGCAGTGAGCGTTCTTATTCTCGTTCCCACAAGGGAGCTTGCGGTTCAGGTTGAGGAAGACGCAAAGGAGTTAAGCAGGTATCTCCCTCAAAAAATAAAGATTGCAGCCGTACATGGGGGAGTTTCAATCAATCCCCAGATGAAAAGTTTAAGCAGAGGAGTTGATATTCTTATCGCAACACCGGGAAGGCTTATTGATCTTGCGGGACAGAACGCAGTTAAACTTTCCGGAATTAAAACACTTGTACTGGACGAGGCTGACAGGATGCTCGATCTGGGATTCAAAGATGAAATCGGTATTATACTAAAAATGCTCCCGGCAAAAAGACAGAATCTGTTGTTTTCCGCCACGCTAAAGAGTAATATTGAAATACCGGGAACAGACTTTTTAAAAGATGCAGTGAAAATAGGCGTGGAAACATCCGATAAACCTGCAGATCCTGTTGAACAGATTGTATACAAAGTAGATCAGAACAGTAAGGGATTACTGCTGCGTCACCTGATAAATGACGGCGCATGGGAACAGGTTCTTGTGTTTGTATCATCAAAACGCAGAGCCGATAATGTGACCAGAAAACTGACAGCAAATAACATCAGCGCGGAAGCGCTGCATGGAGATAAAAGTCAGGGAGCCCGCACAGGAGCATTAACCCGATTTAAACAGGGGAAAATCAGGGTACTGGTCGCTACTGATCTGGCATCGAGGGGGCTTGACATAGAGCAGCTCCATTATGTGGTAAATTATGAGCTTCCAAGATCCGCGGCGGATTATATTCACCGCATTGGAAGAACAGGCAGGGCGGGAGTAAAAGGTATAGCGATAACCCTTCTGTCTGAAGATGATTATCAGCATATGAAGCTGATAGAAAAACGTATGGGTAAAAAGCCTGCATACATTGACTCGGAAAGTATCAATTATAAATGATACAATAAACTTGAAACAAAATCAGGAGTAATAATGGAAAATAAAAAAGTATTTATCGGGAATCTGGACTTTGAAGTAACAGAGAGCGAGGTTAAAAGCCTTCTGTCTAAATACGGTACAGTCGTGTCAATAAAAATGTACCAGAAAAAAGGATATGCTTTTGCAGAGATGGAAAGCGCGGATGAAGCATCAAAAGCAGCTCAGAAACTGGACGGTATAAAATACAAAGACCGCGAAATACGTGCGAGCCTGGAAATGAAACCGGGCAAAGCGAAATCTGTATCCGTAAAAAGATATAAAGAACGCGGTGTGAGCAATTCAAGAGAGAGATCCGGTAATGATTCGGATACAAGGTCACGAAGTGAAAAATACCGTGATACACAGAAACCGAAATCAGGCGATAGGGAAAGAAATTCCGGTTCATCATATAATAAGTCAAAAGAACGGCCTTCAGGTTTTGAAGACAGATCATCCGGTGAACAGCGTAAAGAGAGACCGGCTATGCCGAGGCCCGAAAGAGACAGATGGGCGACCGAGAGGCCTTCTGAAACTTCAAGGCCATCACGTGATGACAGAAGGGAAGGCTATGGAACATATGAAAGATCGTTTGAAAAATCATTAGAAAGATCAGGCGAGCGGTCTGCAACTGCAGGAAACAGGCCCCTTAAAGATTATACAAAAGAACGGCCGGAAAGACCGGACGGCAATAAAAGAGAGTGGACTCCCGGAAAACCATCATACCAGGGGAGGCCGTCACGCGATGGTGATAAACCGGGCTACGGAAGGTCACCAAAACCTGAATCAGGTTACAGGCCGCGGGAAAAATCATCAGGTTCAAGTGACAGGCAGCCGGGAGAATATTCAAACGAAAGGACTGGCACACCAAGGCCTGCGAAAAGAGAATGGACCGCGGAAAAACCTTCATACCATGACAGGCCTTCGCGTGACGGAGAAAAGTCCGGTTCACCAAGGCAGCCAGGAAAAGAGTGGTCACCCGAGAAACCTTTACGTTCAGGGAATAAAACAAGTGACAGCTGGAAAGAAAGGCCGGAGAAAAAAGAATTCTCCGGAGATAAACCGCGCGATTATTCAAAACCGCGTTCAGTAAGCGGCTCACAGAACAGATTCAGCAAAACGGCAAGACCAAAGTCCGGTGCGGGAGCAGGAAGAAGTTTTTCAGGGACATCAAGGCCGAAACCGCGCGCAGGTTCCGGCGACAGGGACCGGAGCAAACCTTCAGGAAGAGACGAATAGGTAAGTAAACATGAATAAAAATGATATATTGCGGAGATTACGGTACGCTCTTAATATCAGCAATCTCGAAATGGTTGGGATATTTAAACTCGCGGGGCATGATATCCTGGAGTTTGAAATTCTTAACATTCTGAAAAAAGAGGAGGAAGATGGATATGTCGAATGCACCGACAAAGAACTTGAACTCTTCCTCGACGGACTGATAATTCAGAG
>Ga0116170_10005160_pt1 | contig 11755 bp, 10 predicted proteins | sample AD_JPNHW1_MetaG_FD_89797 | JGI IMG/M metagenome (GOLD analysis project Ga0116170, IMG submission 89797) | Active sludge microbial communities of municipal wastewater-treating anaerobic digesters from Japan - AD_JPNHW1_MetaG | ecosystem: Engineered > Bioreactor > Anaerobic > Digestate | place... | reverse complement strand
TATGTTGTATTGGGTGCCGGGTTCTTCACGACCCAGAAGGCACAGGAAACCGTCCACACCAGTGTCCAGCAAGCTAGCTCAACATTGGAGATTGTTGGAAATGTGTATGGTACTGGTGATGATGCAACGGCAATTGCCAACATCAACTTCTCGGTTGCGCTCGCACCGGGTGGCACGCCGGTTGATTTCAGTAAAGTTACCATAACCTACAGCAATGCATCAATATTAGAGACATTGCCTCAAGTTGATGGAGCTTATCCGCAGGAACCAACAGGCTCAGACTGGGCAGTAACCCGGATCATGAATGATGTAGGTACGAAGAACAAACTCCTTGAAGCGGGAGAGCAGTTCCAGATATCTGCAAAACCTACAAATTCGATCGAAGCCAATGACAAGTTCACCCTTGAGATCAAGCCTGCGGTCGGAGCAGCGTTCGATATCACCCGTTCTGCCCCCGGCGGACTGAACCTCGTAAACCTCCTCTACTAATCTTTTTTTACCGGGATTCACATAACCATTCGAACCATGGAGGAACAATGAACCCCCACGCGGAAACTGATTATGCGTTCACTGGACTTGAAGCAGCGATTGTGCTAATCGCATTCGTTGTGGTTGCGGCAGTGTTCTCGTATGTTGTATTGGGTGCCGGGTTCTTCACGACCCAGAAGGCACAAGAGACCGTCCACACCAGTGTCCAGCAGGCAAGTTCAACGCTGGACGTTGTTGGTAATATCTATGGCACGGGGACTGATAATTCAATTCAGTACGTCAACTTCACCATCTCGCTGGCACCGGGTGGTACACCTGTTGATTTCAGTAAGGTTACCATAACCTACAGCAATGCATCAACATTAGAGACATTGGCTCAAAAGACTGGAGACTATCCCCAGGAACCAGCTGGCTCAGACTGGGCAGTAACCCGGATCATGAATGATGTAGGTACGAACAACAAACTCCTTGAAGCGGGAGAGCAGTTCCAGATATCTGCAGAACCTACAACAGCGATCTACCCCAATGACCGGTTCACACTAGAGATCAAGCCGTCCGTTGGAGCTGCCTTTGGCATAACGCGCTCCGTTCCGGGCGGACTGAATGTGGTGAATCTTCTTTATTGATTCTTTTTTTCCTGTATTTTATGTGAGGAATCAGGCGTTTCCTCAGGATACTGAAAATGGGATAAAATCCATCTCTGTTCATGGCAATAATTGAGAATATGCTGAAACAACTTGGCGGAATCACCTTTCACACCTCACGCTTGCGTTCCGCCAGAATTGTCACCCTAACGAGCGTTCGGAGATATTCCGATAATTTCTACAAATCCATAAAAAATCGAATCCATGGTTCCAGTACTTTACTGAATTTGAGTTCGAGCTGAAGAAACGTGTAAGGTCTTGCCAAACATTGGGCGCCACGTATGATCGATATGGCAAAAGAGCTCTCCGAATACTGAAATGCCACCCAGAAACGTTGCGATCCGGTACCTGCGACCCCTCATCTGGTTCCTGTTCTGGAATATCCTAATTTCTCTTCATTGGCTTTTTCCGGCCCGGGTTCTTCGTGGTCCCAGAACGTTTGACGAAGAGGTGTTCCGGTTCTTCGAAGTTTCGGGGGGATAGGATGTGATACGAGATGTTGACTATTCCCAATACCGGAGAAAACGCAGAGAGGTACCAGGTATGTCTAATTTGTTTGGATTACGGTATTCTCCAGAACATTTTTGTCAGGCAGACTCTGCAAAAAAATGTTCAATCGCGATCATGAGGTGTTGGTTGGGGAGGCTACAATCGGATAATTACTCCTCAATTGGTATGTACATGCTCCAAAAATTTGTTTTTTAGCGTGAGGTAGTTAGCCGATCAACCAAGCCATGCTTGAATTTTTTTGCCGTCAGTGTGGGGGGGGATTGTTTTTTTTTAAATCAATTGCGATGCTAATTGGTGTAATAATTCACTCAGGTTTTTAGCTGGTGGTGCAAACCACCAAGCGTCATGGAGGAATAATTCGAGAAGTACGGGGTTCAGGAAAACAATCTAAAACTCCGAAAAAAGCCCCATTTTCTCTAATAAATTATAACGTATCGCAATTCACGTCCATTTCCCGGGGAAAATGTTTATTAATTACGGATGTAATATAACGATTGGATATTCTATGGCGGTTAATCAGTCTCAGGTAGATCACATCATCACGGCTGCTTCCGAAGATGACCCGGAAGTCAAGCTTCAGAACCTGGAGCGTGAGGTCGACCTGATTAAAACGTCCATCAAACGCCTTCTTATGGACATCCGTGAACGGATGAACGAGATGGAAAATCCTTTCACGATCAATGCGGCAACTTCTGCCAAGACTGGTGGAACACCCGGCACTACTACGGAAAAAAATTCCGAAGCAGATGATGCACGACAATCTGCCATGGAAGCCCGTGAAGCAGCACTTGATGCCCGGGAAACACAACTTGATGCAACCAGAGAAAAACTTGATGATGATGAGAAGAGAAAAGCAGCCCCGGTAAAACCTGAGCAACCATTATCACCACCTCTATCCGATGAAAAGAAGATGCTGGACGACCAGATGCTGGCAGCCCTTCGTTCACAGATGACACTGCCCCAGAAACCATCACCACCTCCATCAGCGGATAATGAGAAACTGCGTCTCCAGAAAGTCTACAAACTATTCAAATGGACCCATCAGTCGGTAAAAAAATTCGGTCACGATCGCCTTGAGATCATGCTCGAATCCTATAGGGTTATGGGCTATATATCCAAGGAATCCTGCGATGAGATCCGCGAGATCTCCCGGCTGATGCCGGTTAATCTTGGTGAGGAGCATGAAGTTGGTCCCGATGAATTTGTGTCAGAACTCTATGCCCTCAACCGGATCATCACCCCCAACGATACCTCCTTGGATCGTGACATGATTGAAGTGATGATGGAACAGCGTCAGCAGCTTCCCGGCATCACATTACGGAGCTCAGATGAGCGGATTGATCTCTCGGGGATTTCCTTGAACGAGAAGAAGAGTTCTTCAAAAAATAATGATAAAGATGAAGAATGGATGAACCTTCCGGACAGGATCTAATCCATGTCAGCAGAGACATTCACCACTGCAATATTTTTGATTACCGCTGTTATAGCAACCGGTGTATTGATCAATGCTGTTTTTCCGGTGGTCTACAATATGGCCGGGACATTTACATCATCCACCCATCAGGCCGATGAGCGCATGCGAACTGATTTCAAGATTGTCACCTACCACTCTAGCTCTGGTCCATCCCCTAAAGTAGATGTCTGGATGAAAAATACCGGAAGCGCAAAAATTCCTGTAGCAGATCTTAAACGTTCAGATGTTTTTTGTGGCCCTGAAGAAAATTATGGTCGCCTCACCTATGATCCAAATCCCGCAAATGGGGTATGGACCACGGAATTCATCACGGATTCCACCACGAAAAAATATGATCTCAATGGCAACACATACTGGGATCCTGGCGAGACACTTCACATCGAAGCATATCCACTTACCGACATTTCATCTGGAGGCACCGTGTATTTCCAGTTCATTCTTTCTGGGGGAACCTGGCGTTCACAGACATTCACCGCGAGCTGAAACGATATGGCCGTTGCAGAAATTATCGGAGCAGCAGTTGGAGTACTTCTCCTTGTCGTTGTAGCGTATGTGCTGGTGGGGGGGACATTATCCGCTGCAGAAACCGTAGCCTCTGCACAGAAAGATCTCACCACACTTCAGGAAACACGATTGAGAACCAGTATTACAGTATCAAATGCAGTAAATGATGCTCCCTATTTGAATTTTACTGTAAAAAATACCGGTAACGAAATAATTTCAGATTTTACCCACATGGATGTATATTCTTATGATGCGTCAAATGGTTACATACATTACACATACGATAAAGACAACTCGGGTAATGAGGGAACCTGGTCAATCATCCGGTTTGAAAAAGATCTCGTTCACATTCGAGAATTAGATCCTGATGATATCATGAGGGTATGGGCGATAGTTCCCGGGACATATTCATCCAAAACGACCGTTCAGGTGACTACGAGTAATGGCGTACAGGGAATCGCAAGTGTGACATGAGGAGCAATTGATATGGCATCCATTTCAGACCTGATGGGAGGGGAAGACCGGCAGATCATCTCTACCGGTAACAGCGAGCTTGATAAGAAGATCGCCGATGGCTTACCTCTGGAATCGTTAACTCTTATCGAAGGAGAGAATGATACCGGGAAGAGTGTCCTCACCCAGCAGATCATCTGGGGGGCCATGAAACAGGGATTATCCGTTGATCTCTTCACAACAGAGAGCACAAGCAAGAGTTTCATCAAACAGATGGAGTCCATGAGTCTCGACATCTCTGAATATTTTGCATGGGGCTACCTGAAAGTGTTCCCCCTGCACGTTGTCGGGTTCGAATGGAAGAAAGAAGAGATGGATGGTATCCTCGCAGCACTGATCAACCATATCCAGACAAGCAAAGCACAGGTGATTGTAGTAGACTCCCTCACGTTATTCACGGAATACGCCCAGACCGATACCATTCTCACCTTCTTTACCAATTGTAAATCCCTTATCGATCATGGGAAGACCATCCTTGTCACCCTTCATACGTATGCATTTGAGGAAGATACCCTTGTACGTATCCGCTCTATCTGCGATGCACACCTTAACATGAAAAAAGCCCTTATGGGCGACAAGTACGTCATGGTGATGGAGGTTATCAAAGTCCGCGGGGCACGAAAAACTACCGGTAACCTCGTAAGTTTCGAAGTCCACCCCGGGTATGGAATGAAGATCATCCCGATGAGTTACGCAAAGGTCTGATATGGGAACACTCTCGGTTGCAGTCAATCTTCCCTTCAAACCGGAGATCATTGATACAACTATTGATTTTTACCATGACATTGAATCCAGCGCACTCTACAAGATGCTCCCGGCAAATGCCAAAGAGTACGTAAAGGCAAGTCCCCATCTTCTCGAATATCTCCATACCTTCCCGGTGAATACGTACGGTATTCCCCTGTTCCTTTCGGAGTTGAAAAAAGATCTGCGGTCAATGAAAAGTCCCAATATCATCTATCCGGTCAATGATACCACCTTTGTCCACATTCTTCCCGATCCCGACGATGTCAGGAATTTTTACATCCCGATCGAACCATCATTCCTTCACAGTGTCTCCCAGATGATGCCGGTTATCGAAACCAAGCTCGTTGATCTTATTGACGCACTTGAAGAAGATCCCATCAGTGATAAGGAACGCTCCGAAGTTCTCAAGAAGATGCTGGCACATGTTGCGGTGATCAAGCCAAAAAACATGGATATTTCCCAGATGACCGGGGGTGGCCCGGGCCAACAGGACCTGAAATCCAAGCTTACTACGTTTCTCAACACGGATTTCTCAGCAAAAGACAAGATGAAAAAAGTCAAGGCAAAATTTCAGGTTCCCCAGACCCCTGATGGCAAAGTGATCCTGACCGATCAGCAGTACCGGGCGATTGAGTACATGCTGATTCGCGACAAGATCGACATGGGGGTGCTCAAACCATTCCTGTCGGATTCGTATATAGAAGATATCTCCTGTGATGGTGTTGGGCCGATCTTTATTGAGCATAAGATCTTCAAAGGATTGAAATCGGTTATCGAGTTTAAAGTCTCCAGCGAGCTGGACGAATTTGTCGTCAAGATGGCAGAGCGGATCAAACGCCCAATCACCTACCGGAACCCCATCATCGATGCAACCCTGCTGGACGGTTCCCGTATCAATATCGTGTACGGCACAGCTATTTCCCGGCACGGAAGCAACTTCACGATCCGTAAAGTGAACGAGGTCCCCTTGAGCATCCTCAACATTGTCGACAGCAACGGTATCGATTACCAGGCTGCGGCATATCTCTGGATCTGTGTTGAGTACGGAATGTCGCTGTTCGTATCCGGTGAAACGGCCAGTGGTAAAACCACGCTCCTGAATGCGATTACAGCATTCATACCTCCTGAAAACAAGATCGTCACGATTGAAGATACCCCTGAACTGAATGTCCCTCACCGGAACTGGATCCGTGAGGTGGCGCTTGCCAAAGGAAAAGGAGAAAGTGACGGTGCCAGCGGTGAGGTGTCGATGTTTGACCTCCTCAAGTCAGCATTGCGTCAGCGCCCAAACCAGATCCTCGTTGGTGAGATCCGGGGTGTTGAAGGTGCCGTAGCATTCGGTGCCATGCAGACCGGGCACCCTGTCATGAGTACATTCCACGCTGCGTCTGTAGAGAAACTGATCCAGCGTCTCTGTGGTGATCCGATCAACATCCCCAAGACCTATGTCGACAACCTCAACCTTGTCATCATCCAGAGCGCAGTCAAGCGCCCCGATGGTCAGCTGGTCCGGCGGATGATCAGCATCAACGAACTGGTGGGATATAATGCAGAGTCGCAAGGGTTCACATTTGTGCAGATGTTTGGCTGGGAGCCGGTCTCTGATACGTTTGTATTCACCGGGAAAGGTAGCTCATACCTTCTGGAAAATAAGATAGCAACCATGCTGGGTATGCCCGACAGCAAGAAAGCTGAAATTTACCTTGAAGTGGATAAACGTGCCAAGATCCTTGAACGACTTCACAAAGCGGGCTATGTAAAATTCTGGGATCTCTTCCATATGATGACCAAGATCAAGAAGCAGGGACTCCTCACCATTGGGGCCTGATATGCCGGATGATCCGATTCCTTCAATGGATGTTCCCGTAGTAGGCCGCCAGATTCCGTTTGCGAACCTGATTGGAGATTTGAGGGCCAAACTCGATCAGATTACCGAAGACAAGGCAATGAGTCCTGATCTGGTCTTCATGAATACCTATATGGCATCTCTGGCGCTTGCGAATGCATCCCGCCCGGAGATCTTCTCTTTTGCATCCAACCGGAAAGAGTACATTTCCGCCAAGTACATCAATAGAGTTGATACCTACGTCAAGAAATGGGGATATAGTTATTCTGAATCGCTGAGTATTGTTGCCGAGCGGGCAAAGAATCCACTCCTCCAGAGTATGCTGAACCGGTACGCAAACTCTATTGAATCCGGTGTGCCGGACGAAGATTTCCTGAAAAACGAACTTGCTACTGTCCGCAGTGTGTACCGCAGCCAGGTTGAACAGGGTCTTGAACTCCTCCAGAAATGGGGAGATGCGTATATTGCTCTGCTACTCTCCGGAACGGTCATTGCAGTCACCATGATGATCTCTATTGCCATTTATTCCCCCACGGGCATGGAGACCACCCTTAATATCGTCTACTTTATCCTTATTGCAATCGGTGTTGGCGGAAATTTTCTGATGTTTCAGTCAGTCCCTTATGATCCAAAATCCCACGGGTTGACAAACCGTGCTTCCAAAGAGCAACAGACCATCCATGCAATGGAAAGACTCATTGTGCCCCTCGCCATTATCGCCGTACTTGTTCTTGGATTTCTCGGCATAAGTGCCGGATTGATCTTTATTCTCATTGGGATTCTTCTGGCTCCCTTGGGGATTATCGGTTTTATTGATGATGCAAATATCACCATGAGGGATAATGATTTCTCAACATTTATCCGTAGTCTGGGGGCAGTGATGGGGGGTCAGGGCACAACTGCGGTGTACGCGATCAAAGCTATTGACAAAAAATCCACACCCGCTCTTGAGCCTCTGGTGGACTCAGTATATTCTAAAATGAATCTTGGCCTTGACGACAAACAGATCTGGGATAAATTCATAGGAGAGTCGGGAAGCAATCTCATTTACAAATACCTGAATATCTACCTTGACACCGTTACTCTGGGCGGTCCCCCTGACCCTATCGGAACGGTCGTCGGGTCGTCCATGCTTGAACAGACCCTCTTACGGGAGAAAAAAGACATGCGGGGCCGCAGTTTCATTGTACTGCTCGTGCCCATGCACATGGCAATGGCCGGAATATTTGTCTGTTTATACCGGATCATGGTCGTTCTTACCGGATCGGTTAGCTCCATGATGTCAAATTTTCAAAATCAGACTGCTGCAGCAGCCGGATCTTCCGGGGGGGTATCTGCGGGAGCCGTTCTTGGGGGAGGGATGGGCATGTTTACCAATTTCCCCGAGAAAGAGATGGGTGCTTTTGTAGTGATATGCCTTATTATTATCACAGTATCAAATATCGTAGCTGCAAAGATAGTCGGAGGAGGTGACAGATACATGTTTTATTTCTATACCGCACTATTCTGTATATTGACCGGTCTTGTCCTGATCCTCGCACCAATTGGTGTGAACATGTTCTTCAGCCCCGAAGGACTCCAGAGTATGGCGGTCGGTAGTTGAGCATCTATCTGATGAGAAGTGATCCATGAAAGCAAACATTCGCCGGATTGTAATGCTGTGCACCGTAGTCATACTCGGCTCTATCCTGATTTTTATCGATGTGACACTGATTCAGCTTCTCCTCATCCTGATCGCTGCTGCCCTTGTTCTGCCGTTCTTATTGGGTATTGTAACGGTAGCAGAAGTCAGGACGTACCTGGCGGACCTCAAAAAAACCGGGTTCCTCAAACGTCTCGACGAGATAAAAATATTTGAAAAGAGTACACCCGCTGGTGCGAAAAAAGAGGGGGCCAAACCTGAAAAGACCGTAAAAAAAGAGACACCAAAACCTGGCGATAAAAAAAGCGGATTTCTGGCGCACCTTACTTCGACATTTAGGTCCCTTGGAACAATTCTCAAGGCACGCAGCAAACCCGCAAAAAAAGTTGACGATATCAATAAGATGCTGGATACGACCATCAGTGAAAAAGTCTCGAAACCGGCCGCTCCGGTCCCCGGGGCTGCCGGCGGGGCCGGAACACCCGATTCATCCGATCCGTTCCTCTCACTTTCCGGGGATGAATTTGACGAGGGGCTTCTCGACGGACTTGATGATGATCCATCCCTGGCATCACTCTCTGACGATCTGAGTACAGGAGAGCCGGCATCGGATCAGCCTGCACCGGAATTACTGATGCCCTCATTTGAGGAGATGGATGATTCTGCCGCTGCGGCCCCGGCTGACGCTGGTTCCGGGCCTGAAGGATTGAGTGGTCTTGATGGGGGCAGCGAACTTGATTCCGAATTTGGCGATCTCGATAACCTGAGCCTGGATGATGTCGAACTTGATGAGGATATGGGGGATAGCATGGATAGCATGTCCCCCGATGACGGAGCATCGCAGGAGACTGATTCATCACCCGCATCAACCACACCTCCCCCTGCTGCACCCGATCCCAATGTGGTAAAAACCGCATGGATTCCTTCTGACGCACCCGGAGGCATGGATACCATGGAGGATCAGCTTGGCATCCAATCCGATATGGCATCATTTGCCGGGGGAAGTGGGGGATCTGACGAGGATCTGCTCAGTTCGATCGCGTCTGATGTCAAAACCGTTACCAAAGAAAAAGATCTCAGCCTGCTTCGGGAACTCAAGGATTTCAAAGCTCCCGCCTCAGAAATTGAAGATGAACTCAACGATATGTTCCAGAAGATGGGAGGGGCTACAAAAGAGAAAGAAAAAACTTCCTCTTCATCAGAAGCAAACAAATAATGTTCAGATCAACAATATAGTAGTGAATTCGGATACCCCGCGAAAAAAAAATCGTGAGTCCCCATGAAAGAAGTACCAGCAAAAGTCGAACACAACAATACATGGGTTGTAATCAAACTCGGCATTGGCGATGACCGGATAGTACTACCGGCGCCGGTGAACCGTGAAATCTTATTCAAGACCGTTGTCGATCTGGCAGAGAAGAAGAATATCCTCATTATAACTTCGAAGACCGACACCGAGGTTGTTACAAAGATCCTTTCGGTAGATAAAGTCCTCCAGGTATTAAAAAAGATGATCCTCGGGGTCTGCAATGCCTATCGCCTTATGGCCTATTTTATGTCGCCGGCAATTAAGGGCGGGGTCATGGTCAAAGATGCCCAGTGGGAGAAAGGGAGTGTGGTCGTTGTCCATTCCGGGATCTGGTTTGTCAGTCCCACAAAACAGGTCTGTGTGCCGGTCACCGAAGTTGCAGCAATTGAACTGACAAAACGCGAAGTACAGGGTAAAGCCACGGACGTTATCCGGATCGATCACCTGGAATCCGGGGAAGTGGTATCAAGCCTTGTGCTTTGCCCGTTGTCTACCCTACAGGTGTTATTCAATTTCCTGAAGGATACCACAAAAGGCATGGACATGAAAGGCACCGAACTGGATGGTGTCGATCAGCAGGTTGCCATGCTCATTTATTCGGGAATGGACTCCCATGCGATCGAGAACATGCTCAATATTCCCCATAAGCAACTCGATGCCATCTATGATAAAGTCTTAAAACTGGGTCTTGCTGAGGTGGTGACCATCCGCAGGGAGGTCCAGCTGACCACAAAAGGCGTCCGATACATCTCTGATGCCACAAAATCTCAAACCAATTAATTTCTCTCGTGTTTTGCATTCCCATACTGTTTTATGCAATGATTTACCAATCACTTATTTGATCGTCAATGGGAAAGATTCTGATCGTGGATGATACACTCTTTATGAGAACTCTTCTGAAAAATATCCTGTTCTCAGGGGGTCACACCATCGCCGGAGAGGCCGGTGATGGTGAAGAGGCCGTTGCTAAATATAAGGAACTCAAGCCGGACCTCGTAACAATGGATGTCGTCATGCCCAAGATGAACGGTATTGAAGCCTTAAAAGGAATCAAGGCGTTCGATCCTGCCGCTCGGGTTGTTATGTGCACGGCGGTCGGGCAGGAACAGATGGTAAAACTGGCCATCAAGACCGGGGCAAAAGGCTATATCGTCAAGCCCTTCCAGGCCCCGAAAGTACTTGAAGAAGTCAAGAACGTTCTCGCATCCTGACCTTATGGTAAAAGTACTCATTGTGGATGATTCCGTATTTATGCGGACGGTCATCCGGGACATGGTAACAAAAGATCCGTCTATTGAGGTAGTGGGAACGGCATCCAACGGGCTTGATGCACTCGAAAAGATCAGGTCCCTCAAACCCGACCTCGTGACCCTCGATATCGAGATGCCACAGATGACCGGCATCCAGGTACTGGAAGAGCTCCGGAACCAGAAGATCCGGCCAAAAATACTGATGGTGAGTACCCTTACCTCGGAAGGAGCTGAGAAGACCCGCGAGGCCATCCACCTTGGCGCCGATGACTTCATGCTCAAGCCAAAGGATATCCCCCATGTCCGTGAGATCGGCAATGAGCTGATCTCGAAGATCAAACACCTTGTCACGCTCAAATCAGTTCCTGTTGTTCATAAACCCCTTTCAAAACAAGGCCCTGCGGAACGGGTCGTGCTTATCGGTTCATCGGCCGGAGGCCCGCCGATGCTGGACACCCTGCTTGCCGATATACCCGCGGATCTCCAGGCCGGGGTGATTGTTACCCAGCATATGCCCACAGGATTTACCGCGGCCCTCGCCGAGCGGTTCAACCGGATCGCTTCAATGCCGGTGAAAGAGACAGAGAACGGAGATATTGTTGAGACTGGAAAGATCCTGCTCTCCAAAGCGGGAGTTCATACCATTGTGAGCGGCGATATGGGAAGAGACAATAGCCGGATCGGCCGGATCATTCACTCCAATACGCCCCCGCTCCATGCAGTCCGCCCTGCGGTAGACAAGACGTTTGAATCGGCAGCCCATGTATACGGGAAAAATATCGTATCGGTCATCCTGAGCGGAATGGGTAACGATGCCGGTCAGGGTG
>Ga0116170_10005159_pt1 | contig 11759 bp, 9 predicted proteins | sample AD_JPNHW1_MetaG_FD_89797 | JGI IMG/M metagenome (GOLD analysis project Ga0116170, IMG submission 89797) | Active sludge microbial communities of municipal wastewater-treating anaerobic digesters from Japan - AD_JPNHW1_MetaG | ecosystem: Engineered > Bioreactor > Anaerobic > Digestate | place... | reverse complement strand
TTTTGATGCCCCACAGTGCCGATACCCAAGGGAACGCTTCGAACCAAAGCCCTAACACCAGCATTCAATGTTATCCGCGCTTTTTCGGTTTTTTGACCTGTTACCCTGCGCGGAAACATTAATGGCTGCCGTTAGGGAAACCCTCCGGGTGGATCAGCTGGCAGATGAGCAACAGAACAACATATAGGATAAGAGGACTAGCCCTTTTGACATTCTCTTCGCAAACAACTTGTTCCTCAGAATATTAATCCGTGAGGTTTTGAAATGAACTCAACCAGAAATTTCAAAATTTGTGCAATTTTTGTCTCAGCGATTTGGTGTAATGTTGGGGCTAATACACAATCGACATCACCTGTTTCTGAATTTGCGAATAAGCAAGTGTTGAAATTTTCAACTCAAGGACATAGCAAATCAAAGGATGTAGTATTTTCAATAAAATATCCAAAAAGCTGGGCAGCAATGGAAGGTGAACGCCCGAACATAGTTCAAAAATTTGTGAGTGAAAACGGCAATGGATTTGACATGGCGCTAATCATTACAAAACGCATTCCAAGCAACGTGAAATTAACAAAAGACGCAATCAAGGAATATCTGTCTGTAAGCGAGCAGCGACAAAGTCTACCAGAAGGTGCAAACTTCATTTCCGCAAAGTCTACTTTAATTGAAGCGGAGCCAGCTGGGATAATTGAGTTTACGAAACAGCAAAAGCGTGCGGATAATGATGTTTATATCCATGTTGTGGCGCTTTCCTTTATTCAAGGCAGAACAATAGCGCAAATTCAATTCCAATCTTTGGGTATGTACTCTGATAGCGCAAATGTAGAAAGGAGATTCGCTGCCATTCGCCCGCTATATGGATTAATGATGAATAGCATTATTATTGATGAAAAATGGAAGTAGTCGTTTTGCGTGATCCTAAACCATAACATGAATACAAAAAATGCCAAACTATCTTGACAAACCAGGAGCTACTAATGTGGTGCAACTCTTAAAGACCCTGTGAACAAAGGTTAGGGTAGCGCTCTTAGAGAAAAAACAAAAGTAGGAAATTTCATGAAAGCATCCTATAGGCGGAAATTTGGATGTTTCGATTCTTTAATCACGCGCCAAAAATTGAGTATCACAAAATGAACAAAAATCGACACAGTCTTGCAAAAGGGATGAAAATGAAATATAGCGCCAATGCAAATGCATCGATTCATGTGCGAATCTCTATAGCATTATCCAATCTTTGTGGAAGAAAGTGGATGTTTTGCTTTAAATCGAAAATCATCTGTTTCCTACTAGTGCTTTGGATTTTGCCATTGGATGTAAACGCACAATACTCCCCTCCTCAAAATAGCAATTCTAGAGGAGAGCAAAATCTGCAGGAAATTCTTGCTGGTAGACGCACGCTTGAGCAATTTAGCTCTACTGAACAATTGGAAATAATTAACGCTTACAAAGCCATCCATCCAAGTCAAGATAAAAAAATCTCTGAAGAATGCGAGAACCTTCTCAATTCATCCAAAGATGCATCAAACGCGATTTCGGAATACTCTAAAAAACTTCAATATTGCATTGTTTCCGGAAATTATGTAGATGAGTGCTATTCGGAATTTAGGCGTATAAAGAATGCGTATTCCGATTACGAAACGTCAGTCGCCACTTTTAAGTCTCGCTGCAAATGAAGTGGCGAATGCCATCGTTCATTAATGTTTCATCAGGAACTCAACATGAATACGTTTGAAGGCTACCCTATTACCTCTCTCTATATGTCTCCAGATGAAAATGTATTATTCAGTCAATTCGCAAATCAATCAAAACACACTTCTAGTCGTAAAATTCCAGATGGTATTGAAGCCTATGAAAAAGAAAATGCTGCCAAAATCCTAGAGCAACTTTCAAGGAAGATAGACCCTGAGGGTTTTTCTCATCTGATTTCTATCCCATCATCAAGAGAATGGGTCAGGCAATATGCGGATTCTGTCTCAACAGCTCTCAATGTAATTCATATTAATCCGCTGAAAAAAATTGATCCTTCTAAAAGAAGAGGCCCAAGCGACAGAACCCTGGATCAAAACTTCATTTGCGAAGAAATGAACTTCAATATTAAGGGGATTTTTATTTTTGACGACATTGTTGCTGGTGGTGCCACTATCAGAAATGCAATTGAAGCCATTTCTAAATCAATGACAACCAATCCGCCAATTTCAGTGATTTGCCTATTTGATTACCGAGAATATTTGGCGAGAAAAGGAGCTTGAAAATCCCTAACAAAAGTATTCAATGTTGACCGCGCATACTCGGTTTTTCAATCTGTTTCCCTGCGCGGCAACATTAATAACTGTCGTTAGGCACAAACACTAAATATGAACGAAAATATGGTCCTGATATTCAGCCTAACCGGATTATTGTAGACAACTATGCACCGTAAAAATCAGATCGGAACAAAAGTGCGATTGCCACACGACAAAGAATGCCTATGAGCGTCCAAAATTATACTGTTATACGTTATACGATTGCATTCATTAGTCTTGTTGTTGTTCAATCAATATTCGGTTGCGTTATCCCGATTATCCTAGCAGCGGGATTCTTTATAGAGGAAAGCAAAACATACACACCAATCTATAACACGATCAACTGGTTCGCAATCGCGATTTGGCCATACACTCAAGTTCTCAATACCTTTGCACTTATGCATGTCGGGTATGTTATCAATGCGATTGGAATCACTGGCGCCATACACATAATTAGACGGATCATCATCATTGAAGCGCAAAGACGAATGCATAAAATAGAAGCGCACAATTGAAATACCAGCTTGGCAAATGGACACCAGAATGAACGCAATTTCGGCAAGTCCGCTCGGTATGAAACAGCCAAAGGCCGTTGAATGCAACTGAATATGACCGTGCGGCAAAATCATGAACACAAATCAGCAACATAGCATCAATTTCGCATCACCGCTGAAAGCGGTTCGCTGCCTAACCCAGGCATTCCATGTAGATCGCGCCTTGGTTGTCATGCCGTCGCTGGCGCGACTACATGAATAGTCGCGTTAGGGACACGCTCCGCGGGGATCAGCAACAGTACTACCACAAAAATGCCACACAATCAAAACCAGAAATACAGGTGTAATCATAATGATCTCAGCATTTAATGAAATAGATTTTCTATCCCCTTCTGATTTTGAAATCTTTATCAAGAACTTGATCGAATCTATCGGCTGGAAAAATGCACGCATAACTGAAGTCGGCAAAGATTACAAACATGGCGATGGTGGCATTGATATTTTTGCTTATAGAAATGAAATAAAATATGGCTTTGAAGTTAAACATCGTTCAAAGCAGGACACCGTTGATATATCAGCTTTAAATCAGCTTGTCACAGGAGGTCGACTATCCGGCACAAAGAATCTAGTACTGATTACTAATTCATACTTCACAAGCGAAGTAAAAAGCCGAGCGCTAAAGCTAGGCGTAGAACTGATTGATCGAGAATTACTACATTCGATTTACATTGAAAAGCAAGTGGAAATTGGGCGAACAACAGTAAAACCCAGGAAATATCAGGAAACAATAATCGAAAATAGCATTAATGCGATTGCATCCGGAAAGAAGCGGGTATTTATTGAAATGGCTACTGGGCTGGGGAAAACATATACGTCAGCAATGATAATTAAGGAGTATTTCAAACAAACAAGAAGAAAATATCGGGTATTATTCTTGGTCCACCAGATTGAGCTGGTGATTCAATCGATAACGTCATTCAAAAACGTCATGGGCGTAGGAATGCATTCGTATTCAGCTTGCTTTGATGGAGATACTCCTGCTGACACCGATTTTGTATTTGCAACGTTTGATAGCGTTTACGTCAATTTGAACAAAATTCAAATCAACGCCTTTGATTTTATCATAGTTGACGAAGCTCATCATGCCCCGGCGAATACTTACAATTTCATCTTATCTTACCTAAAGCCGCAAGTCCTCATTGGCATGAGTGCAACTCCGTTTAGGGAAGACGGAAAAGATGTGATTGAAATATTTGGAGGCAATGACGGTCTGATTTGCAAATATGATTTGGTATGGGCGCTCAAGCACAACAAACTTGCATTCCCTAGGTACATGGTAATGTTAAGCGATCTAAATTTGGATAAAATCAATAAGATTGGAGGGAGTTTCAAGCTCAATGACATTGACCGGTACATATTTTTAAACCAAAAAGATGAAGAAATTATGAGCGAAATCCAAAAGGCAATCGCAGAGTATCAAATAGAATCCCCAAAAGCAATTGTGTTTTGCCGAAGCATAAACCATATTCAAAACATGATAAAGCACTTCCCTCCCGGCGAGGCAATATATGTGCATTCGAAGCTTGATCAGCAAAGCAGACGAAAAAATATAAATGAATTTCGCGAAGGCGAATTCAAGTATATTTTGGTATGCGATCTATTTAACGAAGGAATTGACATTCCTGAGACAAACATTTTGATATTTTTGCGTTCAACAGCATCAAGAAGGATTTGGCTACAGCAACTCGGGCGAGGCTTAAGAAAGACATCAAATAAAGAATTCGTTTATGTCCTTGATTTCGTGGGTTCAATGGAAAGGATGAATGACGTTAAGGAGCTAAAAAGAAATATACAGCAATGTCCACTTGATCGAGATCAACTTGAAATTGATGATGTTCCAAAAAAACGAGGCCATGATAAAATTTGGGATAATTCAATAGAGGTTAAATTCAATACTCAAGCGGCTCAGGTTTTAACTCTATTAGAGGAATTCGAATACAGATTAACAACGCGAAGCCGGCTGATTGAAGCTTTAAGGTGTTACATTGAGGATAATTCTGAAATACCAACCATTGAAGATGTATTTCACAAACTTACGGAATTCACACTTGATCAAATATCCACTTTGTTTGGCTCTTTCTATGGCCTGCTAGTTGCCACTATTCCGGATATAAATATCGAAGATACAGCAGCATACAAACAAAGCTTGGATTTTATCCGGAGATTCAAGCAGGAGCATGATATGTGCCCACTACCTGAAACGGTAGCATTGCAATTTCAATTTTCAGGATTGCAGCTGTTCACACCAAAAGAAATTAGCGCGATTTTTTCGACGGAGATTGATCAAAAATATACAAAAATTGAGCCAATTGAAACCGACGAGAAAAGTATAGATGTAGCCCCTCATGAAAATACGAAAAAAAATCTACTATTCGAAGAGCTTAAAGATTCTGTCCGTTCATTTTCTGATCTTAAAAACTTGAATTCGGAAACTCGATCAAAAATACGGGATGAATTCCTATCAGAGTTTAGTTTCTTAAAGCAAATCAACGAATTCAGAAAAACAATAGAGAAATAGCGGTTTAAAAATGGGCGATTTTTCAGAAATTCGAATATCAGAAGTTGCTTTAGATGATTCGGTTGTGCGAATTCTAAACCGCATTAACGAATACTGCCAGAAATATGACGCAAGTCCAATCGAGACGCTGCAAGATATTGAAGATTTTGATACTGAAATTTTAAAGTTGTTCCCTGGTGTAGGGAATGTTTTTGTTGAAAAATTTGAATCAATAAAAAGTAACATCAAAGAGATTTCTGAAAATCATACAAAACGCCGATCGGAAGAGGATGCATGCAGAACATTCTTCAGCAAATCAGCTAATGCGTCATTAATTCTTTGTAGAGACAAATGCGCTCCTGAACAGAACAAAGTGATTGAAAAGCTAATTCGCTATGGCATTTTAGATGGCGAAGAGATATTTGGAAAAACAATCCTTGATTTAGAAATATCGAACAACCAAGAAGGGTTTGGTCAAACTTCAATACAGTCTCTACATAAACTACAAGCAGACATCAGAAGTGCGATTTCAAATTCAAAATGGCATGATTATTTGCAGGAAAGACCCAAAATCTGGTCTGAAAATATTTGCGCTATCGAAGCAATTAAACAATGCAAAATCAAAGCCACCAGACTCACAAATCAACAGCAGCGATCGATAAATAAGTTGATTAAATGCAGCTTATTACCAGGCCAAGGTTTTACGGTTTACGATTTCCTTTCCATAAGGCTAGATGCAAATAATCCATTTGGAATCGGAAAAACAACTATTGAATCAATCATCCAGCTTCAAAAGCATATTGCATCTGGATTAAGCCGCAATGAAAATCTCGAAATCCTCGACTATGGAAATGCAAATGAAAAGTACGAAGATCCGGCTGATGTAGAACGCATCATAATATCTGAATTTGAGGAATATTTAGGAGAGCTTAACGACTCCACAGTAAGCATTATTTGTTCGATGCTCGGTTACAATTGCAAGGTTGAAACATTACGCGAAGTTGGGGAATCACAAAGCCTTTCCAGCGAGCGAGTCCGACAATTATTTAATCGAGAAAGGCCAAAATTTGCAGAAAGATTGTCAATCAACGAAAGCGAAATTGAGAATTTAGTCATATCCAATAAACTGCAATTGCTAGAGTTATTTCCCAACATATTGTCATATTTCGAAACTAAGTGGGCATTTTACGGTTTTTTTGATTTTATCTTCAATAAAAGAGGTAATTTCTTTGTTGACAAATATACTGCAAATCCGCCAGCTCATTTTCTCAATGATTACTTCAAAATCAACAGATCGCCATCAACATACGCTGCGATTTTTGAAGAACTTGTAACTCAATATGATTTTTCTGATTTACAGGCTAATTTTTTAATTCGAGGATATATCTCGAATGGCGATTTACTTCCAAACGCCGATGGCAACCTCGTTCCAAAACGTTTATCAATGCAATCAGCAACGGCGAACATATTACTTGGTTTTCCTAAGGGGCTTCCATGGAAAGAAATATATCGGCTCATAATTGAGAAGAAAATTTCAAAATCTGAAATTAACATCAATGATGAGATGCATCGTGGATTAGTCTACAATGATTACGTCGTGCTATGTGGTCGAGGGGAATATAAACACTACGCATTTTTGAATTACTCACATCAGCAGAAAGACGTGCTATTTAGTGTTATTAACAAGCATTTTAGTACTACGGATGTGCGAAGTGCCACGCTATTACAGATTTATAATGCTTTTTCAGCAGAGCTGTTTCCAATGGATTATTACACTTGCCGATACATTATCAGCAATTTTAGCGAAGATTTCGGCTATTTTTTCATGGGAAACTCACAGGCGGATACAATAAGTATCGATGCCAATACAAAGCTCATCTCACAAAAGAATATTGTGAAAAATTTGTTTATTGACGCTACGGAGCCATTATCACAATATGATATTTCGCAGCACCTCAAGACGAAAAGCGAACAGTTGGCTAACTTATACATTAGCGAATTAATGTCAGAAGGTATTATCACCCAAGTAAACGCTGGAAAATACTGTTCGGTTGATAAAGTTGCCAGCAATGATATCATTCAGAAAATTCTAAAATCAGCAAGGGCACTTCTATCCGATGGAAAAATTTCCGAGATCGAATACATAAAACACAGCCTAAATGTATCCGAAAGTGCCTGCTATTCAAAATTTTTCTATAGCTCAATCTTGAAACAGCATGGCGGATTTGAAATCCATCATGTAAGAAATTTCTACTCCTTCAACGAAATTCCTTATGGTAGCCTGCGAGAAGCCTTCTTGGCTTATCAACCAAGATATCTGGATTTTCTCACAACAATCCAAGCAATGAAAAACGATTTCAATTTATTGCAGAAAACAATTGATATTCTTTTGTGGAGAATGAAAGGCGAATTCAAGTATGATGGGCACGAACAATCCCAACTCATAGCGCAAAACATGGTCTCAAATGAAATACCATGAAAAAGATACCTAACGGAGTAGTGTGAATGAAGCAACCACTTTCCCTAACACCGCAATTCCATGTTGATGCGCTTCGCGCACAACATGAATGTGCACCGTTAGGGACACCTCCCGGGGGGGATAGCCGCAAATGAGTAATAACACAAGAAGTGCCATTTGAGGAGCAATCCATGTCTCATCAGAGATGGGATTAATTCATTACAATTGGTTCACGATCATTTGCGCAAGTATCTAAAATCGCGCCCACTAATGTCTTGAAAGGCTCCTGTAAGGAAAAATAAATGCGAATCTACGATAACTCTACAATATCCGTGTATTTTTCTGGCCATGCAGATATTATCAATGAAAAACTTTCTCGAGCAAAAAACAGTATTAATATTGCTGTGGCTTGGATGACATTCCCTCTGTTCGTAAAGGAATTGTCATCTGCGCGAGAAAGAGGCGTTGATATATCCATACTTTTAACTGAAATTCGAGGTGACAACTCTACGAAGGCAATCTCTGAACTAAGGAGCAAAGGAGTCGCAATTGATGTTATTAGCCCAAAGGCTGGAGTACTAATGCATCACAAATTTTGCATTATCGATAGAGCTACAGTTATTAATGGGTCATTTAATTGGACTGAGAGTGCCAAGAAAAATTTTGAAAACATTACGGTTTTTGAAAACAACCAAACGGTTTCTGAAGAATTTATCGCGGAATTCAATGAGCTAAAAGTTTACACAAAATCAAACTACCAGCTATTAAAAACAAGCCAGCCTTGCAGCTCATGCAAAAAGAAAAAACTTATGAGATACTTGATTTTCCATTACAATAGCATCAATACGCACGAGCGCTGGGGAGATGTTGTTGAGTATTGTAGGAATTGCGCGAACTCTAGAATTGCACATGAAGGGATTCAAGATACAAGCTTATTTTCACACCTGTGCGAAATCAAAGAAAATGGATATACAGAACTACTTGGACGTCAAGTCGCATCTTCCATGTCTAAATATACGCAGCAATACAAAGGAATTCATGCCGTCGGAATGGTTACACCAAGGGATTATACCGAAGAGGACAAGTATACTCGAATCCTGTGGAAGCATCGGCTATTCGAAAATAAGATCGAATCTGAATACGATGATTATTTTGGCGTATTCTATGAAACCCAAGAGCCACACTAGTCGATCGCAAGGTAAATGTTTGGACCAAATTGCGAGGGCAACGATAGAATTATGAATCAATCTCCTCAACAAAGTTTTGAAAGATTTGATAAACGCTGGTTGTACCATAACCAGGGATGGATCCATTTTCAGAATAGACAGCCTTAGAATTTCTAACAGCATTTTTGTAAAATTTGTGGTGCTTAGATGATTGAAATCCTGCTCCACTTCCAACTGAATTATCTACTAATCGCTTCCAATCAGTATTTTCTGACTCGATCCTTGAATCAAAAAAATGAAAGTAAAGCCAAACCTCAAAGCAAGGATTGCTTATTGCAATATTCCACCCCGAATTCCGCGTTTTTTGAATTAATTCTGGAAGATGAGGCCATTTATCCACATCAACCACAAGCCAAAACTCGTCATCACGCCGGATTTGAATATCCAACAATTTTGAAACATTTTGGCGGTATTTTTTTGCCTTCCTCAACAATCCATCAGGCGAATTATTCTCTTGGTCATTCCTCTCAATTACATGAATGCGGAATCTTGAATTCTCTGCCGAAAAATTTCCGAAGTATTCAGGTTCTCGACTAGATCCTTCGGTAAGGACAAATATTAGCTTTGAGCAACGCCTTGCTTGTTGTCGTGAGTAATTAAGATCACCCATTATTAACCTGCAATACATTGAAATTGCGGATTTTTGGAATTGCTCCATACCTACCGGCTAAGTATCCTCTTCGCAAATCTAGTGTATGATGTTCTTTGAATTCAGTCAATGAATACATGCTAGAATTCCCGTTCAAATCTTTTTCACAGAACCAAATTTCATCTTGCCTGATAATTTCATTGTCTAGAAGCCCAGACTCATGCGTTGTAAATATCAATTGACCTCGCATGTCTTCTAATCCAGAAAGCCAAGCAATTATCTTTTTTATTAGAACTGGATGGATGCTTCTTTCGATTTCGTCAACTATTGCTACGCCACCAAATTTAACGACAAAATACAACATAGGAAGAAGATTGAATAGCCTAACAGTTCCATCTGATTCCTCAGAGAAATCAAATGGATGCATAGCAACTCCGTCCCCATGCTGGTGAATAAATTGTATTCTTTTTACAATAGTTTTATCGCCATTCTTCTCAAAGATTGTTTCTGATCCGCGAAGCTCCCGATCACCGACTGATTCAGAGTCAATTTCATCCATTTGGCGCATAAATTCGTGTGGAATTTTATTGCCATCGTTGATGTATTCTTCAATTTCTTGCTCGATGACCTCAAGGTGATCAACTCCAACGTCGACCTTTTTGAAAATATCAAGGCAAAAATCCCGGAATTCAGAATTATTTTGAATAAAAGTGGTAATTCCTTTGGCTCTTGAAACTGGCGAGACGATCTCGCAACTAATTTCAAACCATTCATACACAGCGACAATATGCTTGAATGAATCGCGATTCTCGAATTCGCATATGGTCTGAACGAGAGATTTGGTAGGTTTTAGAATATTGCCCTTTAGGATCTCAATGAATTTCTCATCAATATTCTGTCCCAACAAAGCGTTATCGCATTCGATCTCTAGCCGGCCATCGGTGGAGTTTCTACGGGAAAATATTAATTTATCTTGAGATTTTCCCAACCCAGATATGGACAATGATTCACGTAAAATGACCTCGCCATCAACGGTAAACTTGTAGATATATGTTGTTTTCGAGGCAATAATTTCAATCAAAAATGACTGTTCGTTATGCGGAAGGCTTTTTCTCGTCTTTGAAATGCTTTTGCGCAAAGAGGCAGCTTTGCTACCCAGCATAATAAAGTCAGAGACAGCCTTGAAACATTTTATAAAATTACTCTTTCCTGATGCATTAGCTCCGTAGATAGCGGAAAATTTCAGGAGCTTAAAATCGCCATGCTTGATGCAATGGTTGGACTTTTTCAAGGCCTTCCTATTCGCAATCATGTGGAATTCTTGCTGTTCGCCGAACGATAGATAGTTGTCGACAATTAATCTTATTAGCATGATTCCTCCAACTTAAGAGTAACACTCCGCAGGCTAAAAGTCAAGCGCTCGCGTGAATTTTTCACGCAAGCAGGTTTTTGCCATGAGATTAAGTATTTTAATTTCTTCTAAGTCTTTTAAAAACTAAATGCATTTCAAATAGTGATGAATTGCTCATTTAATCCTGCCCCGAACAGTCAACAAAATTACTTCCGAATGAAGTAGTTTTATTCTCGTGCAAGCGTCTTTGCAGTGCAACTTGGTAAACAAGTTGTTAATTTTCATCTGATTTGATGTTTGGATCTGTTATAAAAAGGAGCAACTGCCGACATGACCACTAAATATTCCCTAACACCAAAATTCCATGTTGATGCGCTTCGCGCACAACATGAATATTTACCGTTAGGTACACGCCTGCGGCGGGGCATAAAGTTGTGACCACAAATTCACATTGGACTAAAAAATGACCAGCCCAAATTTCATCTATAAATACAGACATCCAAAATCGATTGAAGATTTACTCCTGTGCCGAACTCGATTCTCTTGCCGTAAAAATTTTAATGACCCGTTTGACTCTAATATTGAAATAATGATTCCATCAGCAAAAGATTTGAAAAAACTTACTCATAATGTTGGTGTCGATGCAAGAAACGAAATATTCAAGCTGATCAACAAGAATGATATTACTAACCAGATACCATTGCATTTCGGTATAATTTGATTATATTTCATGCATGAATTTACCCACAACTGATGCCAAGTTGGCCGCCATCAAAGAAAATGCCTATCGATCTGTTAAGGCGAT
>Ga0116170_10005158_pt1 | contig 11761 bp, 10 predicted proteins | sample AD_JPNHW1_MetaG_FD_89797 | JGI IMG/M metagenome (GOLD analysis project Ga0116170, IMG submission 89797) | Active sludge microbial communities of municipal wastewater-treating anaerobic digesters from Japan - AD_JPNHW1_MetaG | ecosystem: Engineered > Bioreactor > Anaerobic > Digestate | place... | reverse complement strand
TGTTATTAACAAGACAGTTTTTAAGTCAAATTGGTTGCTTAGAATATAAATCAAATTTCAATAAATGATTTTTTGAAAACTTTTTGGATAATCAAAAATGTCCACTATATTTGCACACGATTTCAGGGCGATTAGCTCAGTTGGTTCAGAGCATCTGCCTTACAAGCAGAGGGTCGGCGGTTCGACCCCGTCATCGCCCACAAAAAAAAGACTGTCAAACGGCAGTCTTTTTTGTTTTTATTATTACCCTATTGCTGAGTTATCTGGTAAGTTTTTCGGTTGAGAAATCAGGAGACATGTAATAAACCGGTATTACAGGTATAGAGACCGAATCCTGTCCCCTGTTTCCGTTTAAAAAATAGATAAGTGCCAGCCACTCTTTACCTTCCTGTGTTCCATTACGTGTTTTGTCAAAGTCCATTATTGCCGTCTTCATGTCCTGTATGCTTTTGCCATTCCTGTCTTTAGGAACAACATTCAGTAATCCAAAAGATTTCTTTTTTATCAGGCTTATATTATCCAGCATATAGGAGTCAGAGACAATTGAATAGAGACGTTTATTCTTTTTAGAAGTGTCAATAATAGATTTAGAGCCTGCATTATCAGTCAGTTCGAGTTGAATCACCTTATTGAAGAGTCTCTTTTTAGGGTCGAAAGTGACTTTCAGGTGAGAATAAAAGCAGTAGTTTGAAGGAGTAGACGCCGATGTCATAAGGAGAGCTTCGATAATGTTCTTAAGCTCTCTCCCTGTAACATAAATCTGAGAGAGGGGGTATCCCGGCACTCCATCGCTGCCTGAGCCCAGGGACATCACCCTGAAAATATCCGCCACGCTCTGTATCCCCGGCAATACGGGATCTCTTATAATACCGGCAGCTGTCACTGCTATGTCTGTTCCCGGTCCTTTACAGTTACTGTATCTGTATATAGCATCGGCAACAAACTGGCCAAGGTTACTTGAAGCCACATCACCATATTCTTCGCATGTGAGCGGGAAGGAAGCTCTGGCAACAGGCATGGAGCAGGTAAGTCCAAGAGGCTTAAGAATCTGAAAATCTATCTTTTCTTCCTGCTCCGTAATAAGAGACTGTATTTCAGGATCACCTGCAATATCGTCATTTACAGGAATGACTTTATAAGAACTGAAAGCAGCTTTTTTACCGTCCCATTCAAGTTCAACCTCACCGACGTATTTCCCGGCACTTTCAACCTGAACAATAGGTGTTCCATCAACCATTACAGGCTTTTCGAGTAAGGTATGGGTATGTCCTGACACAATCAGGTCAATTCCTTTTACCTTTCGGGCCAGTTCCACATCTTCTCCTTCCCACGTTCCTTCTTTGGTCAGGGTTACGCCTGAGTGAGAGAGGCATATTATGACAGAGCAACCCTGTCCCCTTAGTTTTTCAACCATAAGCCGGGCTGTCTTAACTATCGGGGTAAACGTTACCGGAGGAGCATAAGGTGCAGATTCATCGGCATCCTTACCTATCAGTGAGAAAAGCCCTATTTTGATCCCCTCACGTTCCAGGACGGTGTACTGCTTCAGCAATCTGCTGTCATACAGTTCCTCGAACGGATCGTCAGAAACATCTGTGGGATCTGTCACAGCATTGCTAAGAATAAGTTCCGGTATCGGTCCTTCAGAAGCTGCAACATTAACCATTCTGGCATAACGTGCCGGTCCCAGATCAAAATCATGATTCCCGAGGGACATCACATCATAGCCTGCCTTCTTCATCAGTCTCAGTTCAAACCCCGAATAAAGTTCCATTGTATGAAACATCGTCCCCATCATACAGTCACCTGCATCCACAACTATGGTCCCTTCAGGATTTGCTGCTCTTTCTGCGTTTATGATTGCAGCTATTCTGGAAAAGCCGCCAACAGTCTTGTCATCGCCCGTTGAGAGAGGTGTATATGCAGATTCAGGTGCAAATCCCTGGAAATGCGAATGCAGATCGTTGGTATGTAAAACAGTTATTTTTTTACCGCTCTGGCCATTGACAAAAACAGCAGCTGTGAATAATAAAAGCAGCAGGGTAAGAGTCTTTTTCATATTGATAATTAAAGACCTAAAGATAAGTTTATTTTAAAAAAAACAAATCAAACAGCCTCCGCCACAATAAAAGTTGATCCGCCTATGTAAATAACATCGTCCTGACAGGCATTTTCTCTTGCTGCGTTTATTGCCTCCCTGACAGTGGGGAATGAATCACCTTTAAGCCCTGCCATACCTGCCCTGGTCTTCAGTATGTTCTCATCCAGTGCCCTGGGAATCGTTGCCCTTGTAAAATAGTAAACTGCGTCGGCCGGGAAAAGAGGCAATATTGCTTTCAGGTCCTTGTCATTCACAAATCCTATAACCATATGCATCTTTTTCTTTCCAAGAGAAGTCAGCTGCCTGATGACGTACTCAAGGCCTTCCTTGTTGTGGCCCGTGTCACATATGGTAAGAGGGCTCTTTGAAAGGATCTGCCATCTTCCTGCCAGATGAGTATTTGAAATAACGTTTCTTATCCCGTCAGTGACATTTTTATCAGAGACATTAAACAACGGCTTGAGAATCTCTGCTGCTGCAAAAACTGCCTGAAGGTTTTTTTGCTGATATATCCCTCCCAACGGCGTCTCACCTGAAAAAGAGAGCTGACAGGGTGCCTTCACAACAGTATATTGCCGCAGTCCCTTTTCAAAATCAAAATCTCCGAGGGTGCATTTGAATGATTTATCTGCAAAGATTACAGGTGCTCCCATTTCTGCGGCTTTTGCCCTGAAAACATCTTCTGTCTCCGGCTGGGTCTCGCCTATCACCACAGCGGTGTTTCTCTTTATTATTCCGGCTTTTTCTCCTGCAACAGCCTGTAAGGTATTGCCAAGGAATTCCATATGATCATGACCGATGTTTGTTATTACTGAAAGCAAGGGTGATATTATGTTTGTTGAGTCAAGTCGTCCGCCCATTCCCACTTCCACAACTGCCACATCTATACCTGAGCGTGCAAAGAAATCAAAAGCCATGGCCATTGTAAGCTCAAAGAAGGAAGGCTGAAGCTGTTCAATTATGGCATTATGGTTTTCAACAAATGTTTTAACCTCATTTTCAGGTATCATCTCCCCATTCACTCTGATACGCTCACGAAAATCTCTCAGGTGAGGTGAAGTATACAGTCCTGTCTTATACCCTGCTTCCTGCAGTATTGATGCAATATTATGTGAGACGGATCCTTTCCCGTTTGTTCCTGCCACATGTACCGATCTGAATTTTTTATGCGGATGGTCAAAGTAGTTATCAAGGGCAATAGTATTATCCAGGTTTGCTTTGTAGGCTGCCTTGCCTATGCGATGATAGGCTGGCAAACGGTCAAAGAGAAAGTCGAGGGCTTGTTGGTAGGTCATGTTAATAAAATGATGATTTCTTTTGTGCAAAAATAAGATAGTTTGACTTTTGAGACTCAATAATTCACCTCCTTTTAGGTTATCTTTGTAATGAGACTATTAACAGGGCCATTGTATAACCTAAAGTGAATCTATTATGGCTAAGAAGAAGAAGGAGAATAAGATTTTTATCCTTGACACAAATGTTCTTTTGCACGATTATCTGTGTATATACAATTTTGAAGATAATGATGTGGTGATACCAATTGTGGTATTGGAAGAGCTGGATAAGTTTAAAAGAGGCAATGATCTGATAAATTTTCAGGCCAGGGAGTTTACCAGAGAACTGGATAAAATTGCCGGAGACAAGCTTTTATCGGGCAGCATACCCCTGGGAGAGAAACTAGGGAATCTTCATATTGAGACAGGCAAGCAGTTCTCAGAGCGTGTCACTGCTTCATTCCCCGAGCATACGCCTGACCACAGGATTCTTGCCATTGCAGATCATGTGACCCAGGAGCACAAGGAAAAAATTGTGGTTCTCATCTCCAAGGATATAAACCTTCGCATGAAAGCCAAGTCACTTGGCATTTTTTCTGAAGACTATGAAAATGACAAAGTTGCAAACCTTGATGATCTTTACAAGGGTATTAAGACCATTGAAAATGTAAATCACGATATCATAAACCGGCTGTATGACCAGCCGGAAGGCATACCTGCATCAGACATTAAAATAAAAGATGAGTCACTCGGCCATCATTTTTACATACTTCGCAACAGTGGGTCAAGTGCTCTTGCGCACTACAATCCCATCACAAAGATGCTTGTCAGGGTAATGAAGCAGACCACTTATGGTATTGAGCCGCGGAACGCCGAACAGACCTTTGCTCTTGATGCCCTGTGCAATCCGGATATTCAGCTTGTCTCTCTCACAGGTAAAGCAGGAACAGGCAAGACACTGCTGGCGCTTGCTGCTGCACTTCATCAGCACAAGAGGTACAAGCAGATATTTCTTGCACGTCCGATAGTACCGCTTGCCAACCGCGATCTGGGTTTCCTTCCAGGCGACGTAAAAGAGAAGATGGATCCATATATGCAGCCACTCTTTGATAACCTTACGGTCATAAAGCATCGGTTCAGTGCCCAGAGCCCTGAATTCATCAGGATCAATGACATGGTAAAGGAGGAGAAGCTTGTGATAACACCACTTGCATATATAAGAGGAAGGAGCCTTTCAAACATCTTTTTTATTGTTGATGAGGCACAGAATCTGACGCCGCACGAAGTGAAGACCATTATCACACGTGCAGGTGAAGGAACAAAAATGATATTTACAGGTGACATTGAGCAGATAGACTCTCCCTATCTCGATGCCGGGTCTAACGGATTAAGCTATCTGTCTGATAAAATGAAAGGGCAGGATATCTTCGCACATGTCAATCTTGTTAAGGGTGAGAGAAGTTATCTGGCCGAACTTGCAAGCAAGCTTCTTTAGAACACCATTTTTAAGTATTTTTGCAACCGGAACAAATTGAGTGATTTGAAGAAGAGAGTAGCGTTTCAGACCCTGGGATGCAAGTTAAATTTTGCAGAAAGTTCGACCATGGCACGGTCCTTCCCCGAGGATGCTTACCAGAGAGTGAGTCCTGACAGTGAAGCAGATATATATATTATCAACACCTGTAGTGTAACGGACACTGCCGACAAAAAATGCCGTCAGGCTATCCGTAAGATCATTTCAAATAATCCGGAAGCATTCGTTGCCGTTGTTGGTTGTTATGCCCAGCTAAACCCGGGTGCTGTCGCACAGATTGAAGGAGTGGATCTTGTGCTCGGAACAGATGAGAAATTCAATATTTCATCCTATATAGAAAACATTGAAAAGAAAAAGGCAGCAGAGATACACTCATGTGAAAAGATAGACGCTGCAGGGTTCAATGCTTCCTGGTCTTCAAATGACCGCACGAGGTCATTCCTTAAGGTGCAGGATGGATGTGACTATCACTGTTCGTATTGCACTGTGCCGCTGGCCCGCGGTGCCAGCCGTAACCAGCCGATAGAAGGGATAGTAAAGGAAGCAAAATCAATTGTTGCCGCCGGAGTAAAAGAGATAGTCCTTACAGGCGTTAATGTTGGTGATTTCGGTAAATCAACCGGAGAGAGCCTTGAAGAATTGCTGAGGATACTGTGCCGGGTTGAAGGACTCGAGAGACTGAGACTATCATCCATTGAGCCCAACCTGCTTACAAATGATATTATTAAGCTGATAGCATCCGAGCCCGTACTGATGCCGCATATCCATATGCCTCTTCAAAGTGGTAACGATCATATCCTCGGATTGATGAGGAGAAGATACAAGCGTGAGGTTTTCCGCGACAGGATAAACGCGATAAAGGAATTATTGCCTGCAGCAGCCGCCGGTGCTGACGTCATAGTGGGGTTCCCCGGAGAGACGGAAGAAGAATTTGAAGATACATATGAATTCCTCTCCTCCATCCCCTTTACCTACCTCCATGTTTTTGCGTTTTCACCAAGACCGGGCACTCCTGCTGCCGATATGCCGGGCAAAGTGACTGAAAAAATAAAAGAAAACCGCAGCAGGCAGCTGATCCGTCTCTCAGAAAGTCATAAGAACCTGTTCATGAGAGAAAATACCGGCGAAATCAGAAACGTGCTGTTTGAGAAAAAGAACTTTTCAGGCATGATTGCCGGTTTTACAGAAAACTATATAAAAACGTTTGTACCGTATAATAAATCGTTGTCGGGTAATGTTTTACGGGTCAGATTGACAAAAGTAAACGAAGACGGAACAATGAACGGAGAACTTATTGACTGAGATAATGGACTTAAAAAAGACAACAGAAAGTATCTGCAAAATAGCTGAAGAGGCTGGTGACTTCATTAAAAAGGAAGCCAGACTGTTTAACAGGGACAAGATTCAGTATAAAGACACACACGATTTTGTCAGTTATGTGGATATCAATTCTGAGAAGATGATCGTTGAAAGGCTGTCATCGCTTATTCCAGGGTCAGGTTTCATTGTTGAAGAGGGCACGGCACAGAAAAACCAATCTGAGTTTACCTGGGTGGTTGACCCGCTTGACGGAACAACAAACTTTTTACATAATGTAGGACTTCACTCAGTCAGTATCGGTCTTATGTACCATGACGTGCCTGTGGCCGGAGCTGTCTACCACATTGGAGCAGACGAGCTGTTTTATGCCTGGAAAGAGGGGGGCTCATGGCTGAATAACAAAAGAATACACGTCTCTGACACATCATCAATAAACATGTCGCTTGTAAGCACAGGTTTCCCGGTTAAGAACTATACAAGACTCGATGATTATCTTAAATGTCTTGAATATTTCATCCGTAAGAGCAGTGGTGTCCGCAGAATGGGCTCGGTAGCCATTGACCTCTCATGGCTGGCATGCGGCAGGTATGATGCTTTCTTTGAATATGGTCTCAATCCCTGGGATGTTACTGCCGCTATTGTCATTGTTCGCGAAGCAGGAGGAAGAATAGGCACATTCTCAGGCGACGAAAAAAACGTTGATGGCAAAGAAATTGTTGCAGCAAACAGCATCCTTTTTGAGGAGGTGCAAAAAATAACAGGAACATTTATGAATCACCTTTAATAGTGCAGATATAATGAAAAGAATCCTGTTTTACATATTTTATGCTTTTATATACATTATTACCTTATTACCTCTCAGAATACTTTATATCTTTTCTGATCTGATGTTTGTGCTGTTGTACTATTTCCCCTCCTACCGAAGGAAAATTGTCGCAGACAACCTGAAAAATTCGTTCCCCGAAAAAAGCGAAAAGGAACGAAAGATAATTGCCAGGCGCTATTACAGACACATGGCAGATATCATTATTGAGACAATCAAGGAAATGCACCTCAGTAAACGTCAGGTACAAAAGAGATTCAGGATACAAAACCCGGAATTATATGAAAAGTACTATGCGCAGGGCCGTGATGTGCTTGCAGTTTGCAGTCACTATAACAACTGGGAATGGCTTTCATCTTTTGTCCTTTCATCAAAGCTGAAATGCATTACGGCATATAAACCACTCAGCAATAAGTTTTTTGACAGGATGATGTTGGATATCAGGTCAAAGTACGGAACCGAGACTGCTCCAACATCCGCAGTTCTGAAAAGAATTGTTAAGTACAGGATGCAAAAGATGCCTACTATTTCGGCATTTATTGCTGATCAGACTCCACCAAAGGGAGAACACGTTCACTGGACGACTTTCCTTAACCAGGATACCAGTTTTTATATTGGCACAGAAAAAGTTGCTGTAATGCTCGACATGGTTGTTGTTTTTATTCATATAAAAAAAATAAAAAGAGGATTTTACGAGGCTGAGTCAATAGTGATAACTGAACATCCTAAAGATGAGCCTCCGGGAGCAATCACGGAAATGCATGTAAGGATGCTTGAAAAAGTAATCAGGGAAGAACCTGAGTACTGGCTGTGGAGCCACCGCAGATGGAAACATAAGAGACCTGTCAATGACTAAGACTGCTGTTGTAATATTAAACTGGAACGGAAAGAAGTTCCTGGAGAAGTTTCTGGGTGAAGTTGTTGTCAATACAACTGCCAGAGACACTGAAGTGATAGTAGCTGACAATAACTCCACGGACGATTCGCTTGATTTCCTGAAGAATAATTTTCCTTCAATAAGAGTCATAACCCTCAGCAGTAACTATGGCTATGCCGGTGGCTACAACAGGGCGCTTTTTCAGATAGATGCAGACTATTACATCCTTTTGAATTCTGACATAAGTGTTGGAACTAACTGGACAGAACCACTTACCCTGTTTATGGATATGAATCCGCGTGCAGGCGCCTGCCAGCCCAGGATAAGATCATACGGTCAGCCAGCTCATTTTGAGTATGCCGGTGCTGCAGGTGGTTATATTGACAGATATGGGTATCCTTTTTGTCGTGGAAGAATATTCGATACTGTAGAAGAAGATACCGGACAGTACAACGATAAAGCAGAAGTATTCTGGGCATCAGGAGCATGCATGATAGTGCGTGCTTCGGCATTTAAGGAATGCCATGGTTTTGATGACACATTCTTTGCCCATATGGAAGAGATTGACCTGTGCTGGAGAATGCAAAACGCAGGCTATTCAGTTCATTATGTCCCTGAACCGGTAGTTTACCATGTTGGAGGTGGAACCCTCGCTTACAATTCACCTTTTAAAATATATCTCAATTTCAGAAACAGTCTGATGATGCTTGCTAAAAACCTTCCCGAGAGCAGGGTGAAAAGGACGATCTTTGTCAGGCAGATCTTTGATGGAGTTGCAGCATTAGCCTTTCTTTTTAAAGGTGGTTTGCCTGCTGTTAAAGCTGTTTTCAAGGCTCACCGCGATTTCAGGAAAGAGAGATCAAATATTGTTACCAGGAGAAACATGACACCTCCCTGTGACTCTTACGATTCTCCTCATACAATGATGAATAAAAGTATTCTTTTTGAATACTATTTTAATAACAGGAAAAAATACACAGAACTAAAGTGGCATTTACACACAGAAACCAGATAATATACTTCATCTCCGCCGTATTGATAATCTATCTGTCAACAAACCTTTACCTTTTCTATAAAGGATTTAAAGCGTTGAATGGCACCGGATACAGAAACCTTTATACAATTGTCTTTCTGGTACTGGCTATGGCGTTTATCGCCGGGAGAATAATAGAGAACAATCATTCCGGACTGACAGCCGACATCCTTAACATCACCGGGGGATTCTGGCTTGCATTCATGCTGTATGCAACTCTCCTGTGGCTTGCATTTGACATTTTTCTGCTGATTAACAGGCTGACTCCTATTGTCAGTCCTGAATATGTTCAGCAGATGAAATTGATTGCCTTTATTGGCATCACTTCATTTGTTGCATTGCTTATCACCGGAGGTTTTTTCAATGCGGTACGGCCTGTCTCAAAACATTACGATATAACCATTGACAGGCATATCGAAAATGACAGCCTCAGAATTGTTGCGGTTTCAGATATTCATCTTGGCAGCATCATAAGAAAGCGAAGCATGAGGCATCTCTCATCAATGATTGAAGCAGAACACCCTGATGTTGTTTTTCTCCTCGGGGATGTTGTTGATGGCAGCATAGGTCCTGTTTTAAGAGGAGATCTTCTCAGCTATCTGAAGCTTCATGACATCCCTATGGGTGTTTATGCAATTACAGGTAATCATGAATTCATCGGTAACATAAATAAAACATTGCCATATATTGAGAGCAAAGGGATAAGAGTTCTTAAAGATGAAATTATCTCTCTGCCGAATGGAGTACAGGTCGCCGGAAGGTATGACAGAAGCTCCTATTCAGGGTTAGGGCGGGCACGGATGTCGCTCGGGCAGCTGCTCTCACAGGCCGACAAAACACGACCTTTGATAGTGCTTGACCATCAACCCGACGAAGTAGACGATCTTCCGCATCACGGTGTTGATCTTCAGCTGTCAGGACACACACATAACGGGCAGATGTGGCCGCTGACTGCAATCACAAACGCTATGTACCATCCGGGTTACGGCTACCGGAAGATTTCCTCTTCAAATGTTATTGTATCGTCAGGATTTGGTATCTGGGGTCCCCGGGTACGTATCGGTACAAAACCTGAAATTGTTGTTATAGATCTTAAAAGCAGCTTATAAAACGTCATATATCTTCTCCAGGGCCATTCCTCTTGATCCCTTCACCAGAATAGCGTATCCTGAAGGTTTGGCTTCAGTAAGATATTCTTTCAACGCGTTGCTGTTCTCAAAGCATCTGTATTGTTTCCCTGATGCAACCCTGGTGAAAACAGGGCCGCAGAAAAGAGCTTCTTCAACACCCAGCTTTCTGATCCCGTCGAGAATAGTCTGATGTTCATTTAAGCTCTCGGTGCCAAGCTCAAGCATATCTCCGAGTATGACCATCTTTTTTTGACACTTCATACCACTGAACGAGGCAAGTGCCCTGATCATGCTTGACGGATTGGCATTATATGAGTCGCAGATTATTGTGTTATTGTTTGTCCTGAGAACCTGTGACCTGTTATTTCCGGGTTTATAATTTTGAATAGCATCAATAATATCAGTCAATGGCACATCGAAGAATATGCCCACTGCCATTGCAGCCCTTACATTATCCAGATTATGATGCCCAAAGAGGTTGGTCTTAAACTGCCGTGTTTCATTATGATACTCAGCCTTTATGCTAAGCAGAACATTATCTCCGTTTTCCTCAACCTTCAGATCAGTCCCGGAAGGATCAGAATAAGGCAATGCCTTATGAACAATCTTGAAAATAAGATCGCTGAGGAGCTTATCCTGCTCATTATAAAAAGCTATTCCGCAGTTATCCCTGAGAAAATGATACAGCTCTGATTTTGCAGCAATGACGCCATCAAAGGATCCAAATCCTTCCAGGTGCGCCTTGCCTATATTGGTGATAAGTCCGTGAGTAGGTCTTGCTATATCGCACAATGCAGCTATCTCTCCCGGGTGGTTTGCTCCCATCTCAATAACAAACATCTGGGTACTGGTTGGTGCTTTTAAAAGAGTCACCGGCACTCCTATATGATTATTAAGGTTTCCTTCAGTGGCGTGCACTGAATATTTCTTTGAGAGCACCTCCCTGATAAGCTCCTTGGTAGTAGTTTTTCCGTTAGTTCCGGTAATTGCAATAACCGGAGCTGCAAGGCTCTTCCTGTAATACAAAGCTGTTTGCTGAAGCGCTGACAACACATCAGGTACCACAAAGATATTGTCACCTGAGAGAGACGGGTCATCGACAACAGCTGCACGGGCTCCTGCCGCAATGGCAGCTGTCGCATGCAAATTGCCATCATGGTTAGGTCCTCTTAGTGCAAAAAAGACTTCTCCTTTTTTTATTGTCCTCGAATCAGTACATATTCCTTCCGAGGTTCTTACCAGGTTACACAGGGCTTCTAGTTCCATACTTATTAATAAAAACAAGCCTCATTATGTTTATTCATAATGAGGCCCGGTATAACATATTAATATTCTTTATTTTACAGGAGTCGGACTTCCAACTCTTATCATTGCGCATCTGAAACCGATGTCATCACGTGAGGCTTCCTGATCAAGGAACCTGCGAGCTGAAGGATTAAGCCAGTAGGCTCTGTCTTTCCATGAGCCACCTTTGTAAACTCTAGCTTTATCATTGATAAGGCTTACGTAGTCGTTATCGTTTGAATTCTGGGCATACATCTTTTCAGTCTGAGGAAGCTCGGTATTTCCTGACCACTCAAGGCTTGAAGATATGCTTGATATTACGTCGCCATCGACATAGTTTCTGTAATCAGCTTTCTGGTAGTTGTACCTGTTGGCAACATCTTCG
>Ga0116170_10005156_pt1 | contig 11762 bp, 12 predicted proteins | sample AD_JPNHW1_MetaG_FD_89797 | JGI IMG/M metagenome (GOLD analysis project Ga0116170, IMG submission 89797) | Active sludge microbial communities of municipal wastewater-treating anaerobic digesters from Japan - AD_JPNHW1_MetaG | ecosystem: Engineered > Bioreactor > Anaerobic > Digestate | place... | reverse complement strand
TCGGGGCGTGGCGCAGCCTGGTAGCGCATCTGCTTTGGGAGCAGAGGGTCGAAGGTTCGAATCCTTTCGCCCCGACCAACAAGCCAGTCGCAACATCAACACTGGCAACACCTGGGAGCCCGGTCACGCGAGTGACCGGGCTCTTCGCATGGGGGCGAATGTCCAGAAATGTCCTCGTAAGTCCAATGTTTCACCCGGCAGAATCCAAGTTTGGGAGCTGAATGTTTGCAGTTGGCTTCCCCGAAATCTTGTCAAAAACCGGCACCAGGCAACACTACGGAGCCTGCTCCTGACTTCTCCGGAAGCTCGCCCAGCGGCTTTGGATGGCGATCGGTTCCAGTCGCTCCCGCTCCTCGGGCGTGAGGAGCGCAACTTCCTCAGGATCTTCGTCTGGAGTCCCGTAGGTCACAATCGCCCGAATTCGCCGAGCGCTGCGAGTTTCAACTTCCGTCATCCGGATGTGCCCAGATCCGCGCTTTAGTGGAGCGTGCAGAAGCCCACGGGGGACTGATCTCCTACCGCTCCGAGGGGAATGGAATCCCAGCTCCGTACGAGATCAACATCACCTGGTTCAGCGCCCTCAACCGAGAGGGCTCGGAGGAGCCATTGGAACTCCAGGTGGCTCGATTCCTCGCTTCCCGCGCCCTGGCCATGAGCCTTCGTGGAGTCCCTGGAATCTACCTGCATAGCCTCTTCGGCACCCAGAACGACCGGGAGGCCGTGACGCGAACCGGCGTGAACAGGGACATCAACCGGCGAACGGTGGACTACGACGCCCTGTTGGCGGCCATGGAGGACTCCACGACGTCGATTGCGCAGATCCTGTGCGGCGTCAAACACCTGTTGAAGACGAGAACGCGGGAGCGTGCCTTTCACCCACGCGGGCCGCAACGTGTGCTGGACCTGGACCGACGCTGTTTCGGTTTGGCTCGACAGTCGCCGGAAGGGGACCGCCTGGTGTTGGCATTGACGAACATCTCCCCGGAACCTATGGCGATGTCCATTCCACTGGATGGAAGCGGCAAAGACACGCCCCTTTGGCGAAACCTCCTGGATGGGCGTTCCTGGATTCAGGAGCACGGGCTGCTTTCTGGCCAATTGGGCCCCTACGAGGTCGCCTGGCTGGTGCCTGCTGCCCAATACACTCCACGGGAGGAACCATGCGCCTGATCGCTCCCACTGCCTTCAAAGGGACCTTTTCACCCCTGGAGGCGGCCCGGCGCTTGGCTGCACCGGGCGATCGGCTATTCCCCCTCAGTGATGGGGGTGACGGATTCCTGGAGTGCCTCCAGTGGACCCTCGGGGGACACCTGCACATCCTGGAGGCATCCGACCCATTTGGAAAGATGCGGCCGGTTCCTGTGCTGGAATTGCCGGATGGGACGGTAGCCCTGGAATGCGCCAAGGTGATCGGGCTTGCGGGTCTTCTGGAACCGGACCCCCTGCGGGCCTCCAGCCGGGGGCTGGGTGATCTGATCCGCCGGTTCGAGGGCGCACCGCGGCTTTGGATTGGACTGGGTGGCAGCGCCACGGTCGATGGAGGCCTGGACTGGCCTGAGGTCAAGCTACCGCTCACCACCGCTTACTGCGATGTCCGAACCGATCTGCTCGATGCCGCGCGGATCTTCGGCCCCCAGAAAGGGGCCAAGCTGGAGGATATTCCCGTCCTCGAAGCTCGGTTGGCCGCCCAAAGCCTTCCATCGGGCCCAGGCACCGGCGCCGCCGGTGGCCTCGGCGCCAAGCTCCTCTCCCTGGGGGCCACGTTGGTGGAGGGCGCTCCCGCGATGCTTGACCTTCTTGGTTTCGATGACGCCTGCCAAGGGTGTACCGCCGTCATCACCGGTGAAGGCCGCCTGGATGCATCAACCCTCGAAGGAAAGCTTCCCGCGACCGTAGCCAAGCGAGCCCGGTCCCTAGGCATTTCTGTAATTGGTCATTTCGGATCTCTCGGGACCGGTTGGCAGGCCGCGCGCGGATTGTTCGATGAGATCCGCGAAGGGCTTCTCACGTAAGAAGCCAACTTACAACTAAATACAAGGGAATCCATCACCTTTGGAGGTTTCAATGAACACCCAAAAAAACATCCTTGTCGGAACCGACTTTTCCCCTGCTTCGGATGAAGCCATCCACCAAGCCGCAATTTGGGCAGATCGCGAGGAGGCTTCGCTTCTGATCTGCCATGCCTTGCCCCAGATCCTCGGAGTCAATCCGCTGTTCCCAGAGCGCTTCTCCCGCCAACAGGAACTCCTCGCTGATCTCCAGCAAAAGGTCCTGAATCGCATCGAACAGCAGGTTGGAGCATGCTCCCATCGCGCGTCGGACACATTCGAGATCGCCGTTGCGACAGGCGATGCAGCATCCAGCCTGCTTCGCATTGCCGCTGAGCGCAACGCCCACGGCATCGTCGTGGGTGCCACAGACCCATCATCCCCTGGGCATACGGCGGAGCGGGTGGTCCGATATGCAACCTGCACGGTGCTCATGGCGAAAAAGACCGAACCGTCAGGCCACGTGCTGGTGGCCACAGATCTCTCGGACCCTTCTCTTCCTGCCATCAACGCGGGTATTCGCGCTGCTGAGAGTCGAGGCGCCCGCCTCACCCTCCTGCACTGTCTGGAGTGGCCTGTGATGCCAATCGTGGACGGCGCCATGGGCATGGTCTGGCAACCGGAGCTTCCCGAGGAGGTCCTCCTGGAAAAGCGCGCAGTGGTTCGGGACCGCCTGACCAGGATCCTGGAGGTGGCCAGGGCGGAAGGCGACATCCGCTGCGAAACGGGGATGCCCACAGAAACCATCCTGCGTGTGGCGGCCGAAGAGCGTAGCGACCTGATCGTACTGGGCAGCCATGGGCACAGCGCCTGGACGCAGGTCGCCCTGGGCAGCGTGTCCGAATGGATCCTGCGCGCCGCGCCGACTTCGGTCCAGGTCGTCCGTATGCCAGGGAATCAATGAGATAATGCCACCGTCTTCCGTAAAGTCTCTTCTTTACAAGATCTATCCTCATCACGCAGTCGTCCCTAACAATTTTCTTGGGAGTGCCCCATGACATGGCGCGGTCTCTGGTTGGCTTTGTTCGTGGCCCTATGGGGTCAGGCGCAAGCCCTCCCCAATAAAGCGGAGCCGATCCAGGGCGCAGGCGGAGCGCCGGTAGTCTTCAAAGGGAAAACGCTGTTTTCGGTCAACACCCGCGTGGGCTCATTCACGCCTGACGCGCGAGCCAAGGCCATCACCGAGCGGCTTGAACGGGTTGTTTCCGATCCATTCAAGCCCCTCCCGCCACTCCAGGTGGTCGCACAGGAACACTCGACGGATGTTGTATGCGGGGAAACCATTCTGCTCAGCCTTACCGACGAAGACGCGAAAGCAGAAGGTCTCACGCGAGACCAATTGGCCACGCGCCGGATGGACGTCATCACCCCGGCACTTCAAGCCCAGACCTGGGTGGCGAAGATGAAAAGCCTGGCCCTTTCGGTTCTCTGGACACTGCTGGCCACGGGGGGGGGATGGGTGGTCTTTCGAGGACTGAACGCCCTGTTCCGACGCGTTCAGGGGCGAATCCAGGCCATTCCAGAAGGCAGCTTTCTGGCCATTCGAATCCAGAAACTTGAAGTGGTTTCACCCCAGCGCATGCGTCAGCTCACTGGGAGGGCCATTGGGTTGATGAGGACCGTGCTCCTCCTGGTCAGCGCCTACGCCTACCTTTCGCTCATCTTTAGCTTTTTCCCGGCCACACGAGGGCTCGCGGAGAGGTTGTTCCAATTGGCATCGGGCCCACTGGGCCGGATCTGGGACGCCATCTGGGGGTACCTCCCCAACCTGTTTTTCCTGCTCCTGATCGCGGTTCTGACGCGGTACCTGCTCAAGCTTGTCCACTTGATATTCAAAGGCATTGGCTCGGAGTCGCTCACCATTCCTGGTTTCCATCCAGACTGGGCGGAACCCACCTATCGCCTCAGTCGCATCATGGTTTTTGCTTTCGCCCTGATCGTGTCCTTCCCTTACCTGCCTGGGTCAGGATCCGAGGCGTTCAAAGGCGTCTCTCTTTTTCTGGGGGTGCTCTTCAGTCTCGGTTCGACAGGCATTGTCGGGAATGTCGTCGCGGGGATCATGATCACCTACATGCGCCCCTTCAAGCTCGGCGACCGCATTGCCGTGGGAGACACCGTGGGCGATGTGGTGGAGAAATCGCTTCTGGTGACACGAATACGAACCATAAAAAACGTCGACGTCACGATTCCCAATTCGACGCTCCTGGGGGCACAAGTTCAGAATTTCAGCGCAAACGCCGTGGATCGAGGCCTGATCCTCCACACCACGGTCACCATCGGGTACGACGCCCCCTGGCGGACGGTTCACGCCCTGCTGATCGATGCCGCGAAAGCGACAACGGGCATCCTCGAAGATCCCGCTCCCTTCGTGCTCCAGACCAGCCTTGACGATTTCTACGTGTCGTATCAGATCAACGCCTATACACGCGCAGCATCTCGCCAAGCGGGGCTGTACTCTGAGCTCCACATGAACATCCAAGAGAAATTCAACGCCGCGGGCGTGGAGATCATGAGCCCCCACTACCGGGCCGCCAGGGATGGCAACCAGACCACGATCCCGGTGGACCATCTGCCGAAGGATTATGTGGCCCCTGCCTTCCGTGTCGAGCGGATCAACCCGGAGGCGTAGGACATGCCAACGCCTCCTCTGACATGGATGGGGTCGCCAGCGATCCAGAAGGTCGTCTGGGTGGTGCTTTCTATTACGGCCATCCAGTTGCTGGTACTCGTGCTGAAGCGTCTGGTCCGGAATCGCATCCAGGATCCGGATGTTAGGTATCGCCTGCGCAAGGGGATCCAGTTTCTCGGCTTCGCGGCCATGGTGCTTCCGATAGCCCTGATCTACAAGGAGCGGCTGGGCGGTTTGACCGTGACCCTCGGCGTCGCAGGTGCCGGCATTGCCTTTGCTCTTCAGGAAATCATCGCCAGCGTTGCAGGATGGGTTGCTGTCTCCCTGGGTGGCTTCTACCAAGTGGGGGACCGGGTCCAGTTGGGAGGCATCAAGGGGGATGTCATCGACATCGGCGTGCTGAGGACCACCCTCATGGAATTGGGCCAATGGGTGGATGGGGATCTCTACAACGGCCGAGTCGTCAGGGTCGCCAACAGCTTCGTGTTCAAGGAGCCCGTTTTCAACTACAGCGGAGACTTCCCCTTCCTGTGGGATGAGATCAAGATCCCCATCAAGTACGGGTGTGATCACCATCTGGCGCTTGCCACGCTTTCCAAGGTCGTTACCGACATCGTCGGACCTTATGCTTCGGAGGCGGAACAAGCATGGAAGGAACTGGTTCGGCGGTACCGGGTTGAGCACGCCCAGACTGCCCCCATCATCAGCCTGGTTGCCAATGACAACTGGATGGAGTTCACGCTTCGCTACGTGGTGGCCTACAAGGCCCGGCGCAGCACCAAGACCGACCTCTTCCTCGCCATCCTGGACGCGGTAAAGGCGAGCCAAGGCGCCCTGCAAGTTGCTTCGGCCACGTTCCATCTTGTGGAGGCTCCTAAGCTTCAGGTGGACCTCCACCCGGTCGGAGGTTGAGATGACGGATTGGGGAAGCCTTCCAGTCTGGAGTCGTGTCCTGATCGGTGTCGGGAGCCTCCTGGCAATCGGGCTGTTCTTCCTGCGAATTCGCACCCGAATCGAATCTGGACTCACGCGGCGAGGGTTGAGCCCCAGCACAGGGCATGCCGTCGCCACGGTAGGGCAATACCTTTATTGGCTCCTTGGAGGGTTGGTCATCCTCAGGCTGGCTGGCGTGGATCTCTCCCCCCTGACAGTGATCGGTGGGGCCTTCAGCTTCGGCGTCGGTTTCGGCCTCCAGACGATCATCCAGAACTTCGTGGCAGGGCTGATCATTCTCGCCGAGAGACCCATCAAGATCGGGGATCGGATCCAGGTCGGAGATGTGGTCGGCGACCTGCACCATGTGCGGGGACTTCTGCGCCAACAAGAAGGGCATGGAGATCTTTCGCGATTGTGTCGGCGCCGACAAGCGGCTGTGAGGGAACCATGAGCATTCCGAATGCCCCTGACATTCATAAGCGGCAGATGGGCAAGCTGAAGGCCGTGGTGGATCGCCGCATCGCGGAGGCCACCCGAGAAAAGGGCCTGCTGATGGTTCACACAGGAAATGGCAAGGGCAAGAGCACCGCCGCTTTAGGCATGCTGGTGCGCAGCCTTGGCCACGGCTACCGCTGCGCCGTGGTCCAGTTCATCAAGGGTGAGCAGGCCACGGCGGAGGTGGTGCTGGAGCAGGTGGCCGAGGCCATGGGTGGATCACTCGCCTGGGATCGCTGCGGCCAAGGCTTCACCTGGAACACCCAGGACCAGGAGGCGGACATCGCCCACGCGAAGGAAGGCTGGGAGATCGTGCGTCGCCACCTGGCCGACCCGGATCTGCGCTTCCTGCTGCTGGACGAATTGAACATCGTGCTGCGCCACGGATTTCTCGACACCGCCGAAGTGCTGGCGGAACTTCAGGGCCGTCGCCCGGATCTCCACGTGGTCCTCACGGGACGCGGCGCGCCGGAAATTCTGTTGGAGGCCGCCGATCTCGTCACCGAAATGAAGGAACTCAAGCATCCCTTCAAGGTGGGCATCAAGGCCCAGGCAGGGATCGAGTTCTGATGCTCCATCCGGCTGTGTTCCTCGGCGCGGGCCTCCTGGATGAGACCGTGGGCGATCCCGAGGGATGGCCCCATCCCGTCCGGGCCTTCGGCTGGGTGATCACCCGCCTCGACGTTGCCCGAAGCCCGGTGAACTCGCCTGCCCTTCTTCACGGCCTCGGCCTCCTGTTGGCCCTGGGATTGCCCCTTTTGGCTGGGGTGTTCGCCTGGGGCCTCCTCCACCTGTGCGGTCCCTGGGCCTGGATGGCGCAGATGATCCTGGGGGCCTGGATGCTGGCGGGACGAAGCCTGCGGGATGCGGTGAAGCCAGTGGCCGAGGCCTTGTCGGCGGGGGATCTGGATGCGGCGCGACACGCCGTCTCTCGGGTCGTGGGCCGGGACACGGCGCATCTGGATGAAGCCGAGGTCGTAAGGGCGGGCCTGGAAACGCTGGCCGAAAGCCTCTGCGATGGAGTGGTAGCGCCGCTCTTCTGGTTCGTCCTGGGCGGCCTACCGGGCCTCTGGGCCTTCAAGGCCGCGAGCACGCTCGACAGCATGGTGGGCCACCACGAAACGCCATGGACCCACTTCGGATGGGCCTCAGCGCGATTGGACGATTGCCTGAACTGGGTGCCTGCTCGAATCACCGCTCTCCTGATCGCCATATCCAGCGGATCCTGGCGGGCGGTTCGCCATGCGATGCGAGACGGCGGCAAAACGCTGAGTCCCAACGCGGGTGTGGTGGAAGCCGCCTTCGCGGGAGCCCTGGGGGTCCAACTCGGCGGCACCAACCTCTATGACGGCGTTCCCAAGGCCGGGCCCTTGCTGGGCAATCCGGGATTGAGGCTCGATGGACAGGTGCTGCGCGTAGGCCTTCGCCTGTCCCTGCGCGTGAACCTGGCCGCGCTTTTATTCGGCGCATCGCTCCTATGGAGGCCCCATGGCTGAACCCCTCCACGGCGGACGCATCCACGCCATGGCTAGGGAGTTGGGGCATTCCACGGAAAAGCTCCTCGACTTCAGCGCCAACCTCAATCCTCTTGGACCTCCGGAAGGGGTGATGGAACTCCTTCGGAACGCCGATCCAGGGCTGGTCGCCGCCTACCCGGATTCCGACACCCCTTCGCTTCGAGCCGCGCTCTGTGCCCGCCATGGTGCCGACCTCGACTCGCTCGTGCTCGGCTCCGGAGGCGCCTCTCTCCTCTTCCTCGCCTTGCGGGCCCTGGCCCCCAGGCGCGTGCTCGTGCCCCAGCCCTGCTTCCGGGAGCAGCCTCGGGCCGTCGCAGCCTGCAATGCCGAGCTGGTGCCGCTTCCCATGCAGGACTTGAAGCTGAACCTTCAGAGCCTGGATGTCTCCGGCGGCGATGCCCTCCTCCTCACCAATCCCCACAATCCAACGGGACAGTTGCTGTCCAGAACCAAACTATCCATCTGGATCCAGGACCACCCAGACATTGCGCTGATCGTGGACGAGGCTTTCATGGACTACGCCCGCGCGGAAAGCCTGCTGCCGGAGCTGCTGGCGAGGCCGCGCACGGTGATTCTCCGCAGTCTGACCAAGTTCTACGCCATGCCGGGCCTGCGGGTGGGCTATGCCTTCGCCGACACTGCTACCGCGGCGCGCATGGCGGATCTTCAGGAGGGCTGGCCCGTGGGACAACTGGAGCTCCTCGCCGCTGAGGCTGCGCTCCATGATCGGGGATACGAGAAACTCAGCCTGGCGGCTTTCGCCGAAGACCTCCCCGCATTCGAAGCCGAACTGCGAAGCCTGGGGCTGGAGCCCCTACTCAGTCACGCTCCCTTTCTGCTGCTGCCCGTGCCCGTCTCCGGCACGGAGCTCGCGGGGCGTCTCGCGGCAGAAGGCATTCTGGTGCGCACCTGCGCCCAGTGGCCCGGTCTGGGTGATGGCTACATCAGGTTGGCCCTGCGCAGGTCTCCAGACAGGGGACGCCTGATCGAGGCGCTTGCCCAACACCTTTGAGGCGGGCCATTACCCACTCCGCCCGCGCCTCGACAGTAAGGAGATGGACGGGGATCCACAGCAGGACAGATTTCAGTCCGCTGGTCTCCGCGATCCCCTCCAGAACCTCCTGGAACCGGGTCTCCACGGCAGGATCCGCCTGGCGGATGCCATCGCGCTCATAGGGCAGGACGCCCGCTGGCAGGATCACCACCGCATCGTAGCGAGCTGCCCGATTCCTGGAATCGGAGACATTCGTACAGTGGTACCACCGGGCGTAGGCCTCCAGATCCAGGGCGCCGTTGTCCGCCACGAAAAATCCCAGCCGCGACTCCTCGGCCTCAAGCTCCGCGCAAAAGACAGTCAGGGTGGCCTCGGCCTCGGGGCGGGGGACCTGATCCAGCCGTTTTCCGCCCGCCTCCAGGTAGGCCCGCATGGCCTCGGGAATCAGGGGCAGGCTAAGGCGACGTGACAGTTCCCGGGCCAGGGTGGTCTTGCCTGTGCCCGCGGATCCGCTGATGGCGATGCGCAGCCTCATGGCAGCAGTCCATGTCGGCGCAGATGATCGGGTTCCAGGGCGTCGGTGCGTGGGCCAAGGAAGACCATGCGCCCCTCTCGCAGCATCAGCACCCGGCGCACGCGCTGGGGCAGGGACGTGAGGTCGTGGGTGGCCCACAGCACGGCGGTGCCCGGTGCCTCCCGCTCCAGCAGGGCGGTGAGTCCGGCGGCAGCGCAGGGATCGAGCCCGGCCGTGGGTTCATCCAAGAGCAGAAGGCGCGGCGCCATGACGAGGGCGCTGGCAAAGGTGGCCCGCTTGCGCTCGCCGTGGCTGAGGCGATGGAAGGGGCGGTGGGCCTTGGATTCCAGACCCAGTTCGGAAAGCGTGGCCAGGGCTTTTTCACGGGCTTCACGCGCACCAAGACCCCGGCGCTCCAAGCCCCACGCGGCGTCTTCCAGCGGCGTGGCGCCCAGCAACTGGTCCTCGGGATCCTGGAAGACGAGGCTCGTGGCACCATCAAGCTTCCCGGCGCCATCCTCGCCATGGCGATGGAGCCTCCCGGAAGCCGGGGCGAGCAGGCCCGCCGCGAGGCGCAGCAGCGTGCTCTTGCCGCTGCCGCTGGGGCCCAGCACAGCCAACCATTCGCCAGGTGCCAACTCCAGGTCCAGAGGCTCCAGGCCTCCGCCCTCGGGGTAGCGCAGACCGGCGGCCTCCAGTTCAAGCACAGCAGGGGGCGATATGAAGTTTGATTCCGGCGATCCCCGCATGGATGCCGCCTGCTCCAGCGCCTGGCTGCGAGTGAAGGCGCCTTCCACAGCCCCGGCCATGGCCAGGGCGGTGCCGGGAAGGCCTCCCTGGCGCAGGCGCGAGGCCTCCTGGCGGCGCGTCATGGCGCGAACCAACAGGCGCCCATGCAGGAGGGCTTGGTCCATCAACTCGAGCAGGAGACGAGGGGCCTTCATCCGTCGAAGGACCTCGCGAAGGACCGCCTCCTGGGCCCCGTGGGCCAGGGTCACTCCAGCCGCAGCTCCGGCCCCGAGACGCAGGACCAGAGTCAGCCCTCGGGGCGGATCCCCCAGCCAGGCCACGGCAGCCCCCATGAAAGCGCCGTAGCCCAATACGGCCCCGATGCGCAGCCAGGCGCGTACCGGAAGGAACCGCCATGCCCCCCAGATGAGGGCGAGGAACAGAGCTATTGCGGGACACAAGGGGGCCGGCCCCAGGTTCATGGCCAACAGACCCAGGAGCAGGAGTAGGCGGAGTTGCAGCCGTCGGACTTCAGCTTCGAGGTCCATCGAGGACCTCCTGGCGGCTGCGGGCCTTCCATCGTTCCCAGTGACGGCCCAGGACGAAACCCGCCACCAGCCCCCCTCCCATGAAGAGCGCCAGCCCGATCTCGCCCTCCGTCAGATCGATGAGCGGTTTGGGGTGGCGGCCCGCTTCGATAGCGGATTTCTCGATGACCTTCTCGTCGAGCCCCGTCATGGGCTGGGCCAGCAAGGCGAGTCCAAGCAAGGCGGGCAGTGCCGCGGAGGAGCCGGGGCGCAGCCAGGCCGGGACCAGTTCCCCGCGCCTCCGCGCGAGGGCCACCAGCAGCAGGGCGCTGAGGACACCTTCCAGCACCAGCAATGGAGCTTGTACGGGCGCAAATCCTAGCAGGGCTGCCTTCACCCAATAATCGAAGGGCTGGGCCCCGCGCAGCGCCAGCCCCAGCATGACGGCATCCAGCCCGTATACGGCCACGGCACCCAGGGCGCAGGCGAGGCCCGTGGAGAGTGGGGAGGCCAATCCCAGGCGCCGGAGACCCCGAGCCAGCGCCCACGCAACCCAGGGACCGGCGATCCCGAGCGTGAAGACATTCGCACCTAAGGTGCTGAGCCCCCCGTGGGCGAAGAGCAGGGCCTGCACCAGAAGGCTCAGCATCACCGGAAGGGCCATGACAGACGGTCCCAGCAGCAGCGCCAGGAAGGGCGTGGCGCACATGTGGCTCGTGGCGCCCAGGCCTGGCACCGGAATGGGGAAGAGCGTGACGGCGAAGGTCAGGGCCGTGGCTACGCCAACCAGGGGGCGGCGCGCCCGGTCGCGTTGTAGGGTGCGGGCGCTGTGCAGGACGAAGGGTGCGCTGGCGGCGGACCAGGCCAGCGCCTGCAGGGCGGGAAGGATGCCTTCACCCAGGTGCATATCAGACTCCGAGGGCGGCCCGCAGGGCCGAGATGATCGTGGGAATGTCGGAGGGCGCTCCGCTGGATTGCGGACGGCGCACCAGCACCAGCGCGGCGTTTTCCAGACGGGCAGCTTCGGCCTTGGCCTCCAGGCCTCCTGCTTCGCCGCTGTCCTTGCTCACGAGGACCGCGGCGCCCAGGGCACGAAGGGCGGCGCGGTTATCCGCCACGCTGAAGGGGCCCCGCCCCAGCAGTATTTCCTCCAACCGCAACCCAGACGCTTCGCAGGCGGCGCGGCTTTCAGGGTGATCCAGCACCCTCGCCGCCACGGGCAACCCCGTGCGCCGGGCCTCCGCCACGTAGGGCGCGAGTGTGCGGCTCCCGGTAGTGAGGAGGGCGGGGCCCCCGAACCCGAACGCGATGCGGGCGGCTTCCTGGTGATCCCCGGCCAGGCGAGCATTCCCCGAAAAATCGGAGGGAAGCCG
>Ga0116170_10005153_pt1 | contig 11766 bp, 8 predicted proteins | sample AD_JPNHW1_MetaG_FD_89797 | JGI IMG/M metagenome (GOLD analysis project Ga0116170, IMG submission 89797) | Active sludge microbial communities of municipal wastewater-treating anaerobic digesters from Japan - AD_JPNHW1_MetaG | ecosystem: Engineered > Bioreactor > Anaerobic > Digestate | place... | reverse complement strand
AGGTAAGCGCCATCACCGGAAGTGCTGAGGCCGAATTCTACGGTATATTCTCCGGAAGTGTATTCTGTTTTTAACACCAGGAAACCCTTTGGTTGAATGACAGTGCCATTGTTCAGAATTCTTTTGGGTTTCGCACCAGCGGATGTTCTGATTCCGTCATCATAAAATGCATAGCCTGACAGGTCGACGGCAATTTCTGAGTCATTGTAAATTTCAACCCAGTCGGGATCTGTGGCATCTTTGGTCCCATCGGCAAAAGCCTCGTTGATGTATAATTTGATAAGTGTGGAAGCCCCGACGGTATAGCTTGCCAGTTTTGCAGGTGCTCCTGAAGGATAAACGGTGGAAAATCCTCCTGAGTTTTTTACTTCCACATAATACTCAACTTTGGCGTCTTTGGCCTGGGCGGGAATCTGTCCGGTATAGTTAAAATCTTGTCCGGCTGTCAGTGCAACCGATGAAAAGGTGCCGCTGGCTGAAGTGCGGAATAATACATTGACAGAACTTACTCCTTTCAAGTCGAGAACTTTGGCAGTGATGGTCACTTTATCAGACGACTGGGGAGCGGCGGGTTCCATGGTCACTTTTTCAATGCTGGCAGGTCCGTTGTAAATTTCATCCTCCACACAGGATGAGAAGGCGGTCAACAATGCGAATATGCTGATTGCTATATATCTGAGTTTCATAAAGCGAATAGTGTTAAGTTATTAAAAATCAATTTCACAACGAATCCCGATTGAGCTGAAATCATTTCCGGCTTTGCCTTTTGTATCGGCAACTTTCATCGGATCTTTGGTAAGGGCTCCAGTGACATCATACCCGACATAGAGTTTCTTCTTTCCGCTGGCATAACGGTCGTGGTTCAGTAAGTTATAGTTTAACTGAAATTTTACGTTTTTTGCTGTGTAAAAGTTCAAACCGGCAGTCCACCCTTCAGCAGAACCGCCATAAACATCTTTGTTGTTCAGGTTTACGTAATCATAGCGGAGGGCCAATTCAACATCTCCCCATTTTTTTCCTTTATCGGGCTGTGTGAATTCACCTTCTGCCTTGTTGTACACCTGGTTTCCGCCGAAAAGCATGTATACCCCCTGGACATAAAAACCACCGAAGGAAAGGGTTTCCAGGTTGTTTTTGCGATAGGTTTTATTGCCGATGATTTCGCTTTGCAGGCCAAGTCCTTTATAGTAAGCGGCCAGTTCAATATTGCTGAGGGTGGAATAGTCAAGGTTGGGAACAAGATCAGTATCCAAGAACTTCTTCCGGTTAATGCTGCTCAGGGAGCGGGTGCTGTACCGGGCCATGCCATATTCTCCGGGTGCCACATCAGTTTTGGGAGTTCTGTAAGAATAGGCATATGCCAAATGGAGTCCTTTTTTTGCATCGAATCCGAAAGGTTGAAGAACGAACTTACCGGTAAGGGAAATGCCTTCATCACGGCCATAATCTTTGTTGTTGTCTTCCACATAAGTCCTCATTTCTGCATCTTCCACTTCCTGGAAGAAAATTCCGCCGACGGCAAGGAAACGTTTGCCACTGTAGGCAGTTTCCCAGCCAATGTGGCGGGAAGGGGCAAAAGTAGTGACCACCATGGCACGTTCCATGAAATTCAGGTACCTGGAAGAGGCTGTCTGTGACATGGAAAAACGTTCTTTAAAATTCCCTACGCGGCTGGCGAGCCCGTTCAGAAAATCGTAGTTGATGTATGCATCATTTAATTCCAGTACACCATTGGCAAAATCGAGATCGATTTCTCCGTACCAGTGTTTGGACAGGTTGGCTTTGGCGGCGAAACGGGCACGCCTGATCGATGCGCCATTGCCAATCGGATTCAGGTCATCTCCGAAGAAGAGTTGTCCATCCGTCTGTACCCGGATATCAAACCAAAGTTTATAGTCCTGGTTTTTCGATTCCATCACCAGGATTCCATCACGTGCCTCAACAGCCAATGGGAGACGGTCAACCTTTTTCCCATATTGATTAAACCGTACATCATCCTTCATATCTTCCTGGGCCATTAAAAGTCCGGAAGAAAAGCATAGACATAAAAATAAAATTAATCTTTTCATACTTTTAAAGTTTGTTTATATTGCATTGATAAATTGAGTTAAATTTTCGTCTTTGCGTAAATTGAGTTTTTTCCTTAACCTGTATCTGTTGATTTCCACACTTTTAGGTGAAATATTCAGAATGGGTGAGATTTCTTTGGAGGAAAATCCGTTGCGGAGCAAAACCATAAGTCTTCTTTCGTGTTCGGTGAGATCAGGGAAGCGGAGGGAAAGACGGGAGACAAAATCAGAATGGATTTGTTCGGCTTGTTTGTAAATGTGTTCCACTTCATGGGTAAAACTCATCTTTTGTCTGATCCTTACCAATTCAGCATGAAGCAGTTCATGTTTTCTCTGTAGATTCTGCTCCTGGTCAGCTGCTTCGATTGAATCACTTAAAACCTCCAGAAACTGTTTCATTTCTCCGATGTTAAGCGCAAAAGTAACCAGCTCTTTTCTTTTTTCTTCCAGATGCTCAGCCATAGAGGTATTTTCCATCCGGATATTGTTCAATTCAATTTCAGAAAGTGCTTTCTGATAATCTGTATATTGAATCTGTTCTGCCAGTTTCTTTTCATTGGCGGCCATTTTCAACCGGTTTCTCCGGTAGTGAAGTAAAAGGACCAATGCTGAGAGCAGGAATATTCCTATCGCTGCGATAGTCAGCAACCTGTCGGTGTTCGCCGGAAGGTGAATAATATTCTGTATTTTGGGGGTCAAATCAGTACCACTGTTTATTCTTTCATGACCGGAAACTGCCACATCGAAAACATTTTGCATGAAGAAAAGTGTAAGAAAGGTTAAAAAGCCTGATAAAACCGGAGTTAACAACCAACCCAATGCAATCTGCCCCAACATTTCGAAGCGGATTTCCTGGACACCCCTGACAAATCCGATACCGATCAAGGCTCCTACCACCACCTGTGTGCTGGATACCGGCACCAGGGGAATCGGCGGCAGGCCGAGATGGCTGAGAAAGTTGTACAGGGAAGTTGAGGAAAACAGAAAAAGTACCAATGCCTGGGAAAGCACAACCACAATGGCAGTTTCGGGAGTGAGAGACAGAACGCCATTCCCTACGGTTTCCATTACTTTTTTGCTGTAAGTGGCAATACCCAGCGCAATGGAAATTCCGCCCAGGAAGAAGAGCAATTGTATGGTGGAAAACGTGAATTTACCAAAATGAACGGTCAGGGAGATTGAATTCACAAATACCCCCATAACATTGGCTATGTTATTGGCCCCCAGACTATAGGCTCCGAAAGCCCCTGTGATAATCAGTGCCAGTCTGATGTAAATGTCCAGTTTGATGACATGGATGCTGGTTCTCCGGATTATCCGGCGCATAAGAAGGTATAGCAGAGCCGAAAAGAAAGCTCCGAGAATTGGTCCGGTTACCCAGGAACCAACAATTTTGGTCAGCACTGAAAAATCAACCGGTGTAGAGGTAAAAAAACTCCATCCGATAATAGCCCCGACAATAGCCTGACCGGTGGAAACCGGCAGTTTTTTCCAGGTCATCACGGTGACCACTATCGCTGAACAAAGTGCGGCTGTAAACGCTCCCCCCAGTGTATCGATTGAGCCAAGCTGCGAGAGGGTACGGGTGGTTCCGGAACCCTGCATCATGGCGCCCAGGATAACGAAAACACTCCCGATAAGGGCAGCCGTCCTGAATCGTACCATACGGGTACCAACAGCAGTACCAAATATATTGGCTGCATCATTGGCTCCCAGGGACCAACCCAGAAACAAACCGCTGGTTATGAAAAAGACAAATTCCATTCAGGTTAAACCGTTCTTTTGATGGCCATAATGGTCAGCAAATCAGCTACTTTTTCCGCAATATCCGAAATGTTCTCAATGTGAAGGGTGAAATAGCGCAAATGAAATTTCTCGCTCAGTTTCAACTCAGGCATCTCCCTGAAAATCTTCCTGCGAATGACATCTGCCAGCAAATCAGTTTCCTTTTCGAAAAAATATACCCTGTGGATCTTTTCCGAAACATTCGCAGGTTCACTGAAATATGACTTGGCCGCCGGGATGACCGATTCAGCAGCCGATGTGGAAATCTGCGTGAGTTTGATCATATCCGGAATGAGTTCGGCTGGAATATTCGGCATTTCCACATCAAACTGGAAAAGATTCTTCTTCGCCTGGTCGATCAGGTTATCCATCTCTTCCAAAAGGCGCATGATATCGCCTCTCAACTGGGGCATCAACGATTGTGTGTATAATGTGTTCTCAATTTCCCTGCGGAGAACATCTGATTCCATTTCGCTGTTGGCAAGCGATCGCAAGTTAGAGGCAAAATTCCCCTGATCACGGTACAGGTAATTCTTAACACCATCTTTAAACAAAAGCAAGCTTTGATCTACGCAATTCAGAAACTTGTTGATCAGTTCTATTGATTTATTTGCTCTGGCAAACATGGTTATTCCTCCTTTACAGTAAAATATTATGCAAGATTAGTCAATTTTGACATTGTGTGATATGACAATATAGTTCAATGAAAGTCGATGGTGCGGGTATGTAGAGTAATGTATAAATGTTATAAAATTGAATTACAAAATAATAAAGTCTGAAATGTAGTGAAGTGAATTGAGAAATCATTAAATAGAATAGAAATATGTAGTGTTAATGTAAAGGAAATTTGAGTCAGGATAGCACTACAACTTTACCCTGACCTCCAATTAGGAACCGCCGGTTAACTCAATTCAGCGTGATGTATGTTTCCACATCGGAAATGATGTTTGTTAATTCAAAATGACTTCAATGACCGGAATCTCAATTGGTGGTTTGATTACAGGGAGGTTCAGAACCAGGTCATTCTCTGTTTCCGGGCTTCCGCTCCTTCCGCCTGACTTGGAGAATTTAATTTCAGAAGCGTCATGCAGGAATTGGACGTATTTTACCTTACCCATGTAGCCGGGAAGCTTCAGACTTTGGAGGGGGTAATCCAGTAAATGGATGTAAAGCCGGTTGGTAACCGGATTAAAGGTCAACAGGGTATTGGCGGGTTTGATAAATGTTTCAGGAGCTTCCGTACATCCGTATATGGAACGGCTGTTGTATTTCATCCAATTACCCATGTTTTTTAAAGCGTCCTGAGCCCGGTAATCGAAAGTACCACGGGCAGTCGGACCGACATTCAGCAGCAGGTTGCCGCCTTTGCTGACACTTTCAATCAGCAAAACCAGCAACTGTTTGGTGTCTTTCCAGGTTTGCTCGTCGCGGTAATATCCCCAGCTTCCGGAAAAAGTCTGGCAGGTTTCCCAGGGTACCCGTTTACCATTCACTTCCGGCCATTTGTCCACTTTATACTGTTCCGGTGTGACGAAGTCCCATCCTCCGGCAACATCCTGCAAATCAGCCCGGTCGTCAATGAGTATCCCCGGTTGCAATTGACGGACCATTTTGATCAGTTCCACTGAACCCCAGTCTTCCCTTCCCTTTCCATTTTCACCGGGATAAGAGAAATCAAGCCATAAAATATCGATTTTTCCGTAATTCGTCAATATTTCCCGTACCTGGTTCTTCAGGTATTCCCGGTATCTGGCCATTTCTTTCCCCTGGTTAAGCCTGTTGTAATCTTCTTTGGTACTCACCCGTTGCGGATGAACCCGGTCTATGGTGAAGTCGGGATGATGCCAGTCAATCAGTGAGTAGTAAAATCCGATTTTCAAACCTTCAGACCGGAAAGCGTCCACCCATTCTTTGATCAGATCTTTTCCATAAGGGGTGCTGACAGCATCATAGTCGGTATATTTTGAATCAAAAAGGCAAAAACCTTCATGGTGTTTCGAGGTAATGACGGCGTATTTCATTCCTGCCTCCTTGCACATCTTTGCCCATTCTTTCGGGTTGTACAAATCGGGATTGAAAAGTTCAAAATATTTCTGATATCCTTCATTGGTGATCCTTTCCTGGTTTTTAACCCATTCATGGCGGGCCGGCATAGCATATAATCCCCAGTGTATGAACATACCAAACCTGGCATCGGTCCACCATTGCATCCGTTCTTTTTTTTGGGTTTCCGTTTCATCCCATATTTTAGGTTGGGCGTAAAGACTGGTGCAGATGGTGAGAAATGCCCAAACGAGGAATAGACACTTTTTCATGATGGTTCAATTTTTAGGATGGTTAAATGTAAAAATAAATCATATTCAAATACATTTGGCATCGGTTTTTTTGCCGCGAATGCGCGAAGTTTTCACGAGCAAATATGACCAATGAAAAAATGCTTTGTGTATCTTGGTGCCTTTGAGCCTTTGTGGCAGAAAAGTGAAACAAGGATTAATATAAACCGGTCAAAATGCCTAAGTCGCTGAATATAATTTTTTTTGCGCTGTTTCTGTTTGTGATATCCGGCGAAACAGCTGCTCAGAATGAGTCGGATGTTTTTTCCGGAAGCTGGATTTACTTCAGTAATGCACCAAATTCCCTGTACAATCATCTTTCCGGGCAGGCATTCGGACTGCTGAACCTGCGCAGGGAGGCAGTCAGCCGGCTGAATTCTCCCGACGACTGGAAGCAATGGCAACATAAAGTCCGGGAAACATTGTCTGAGATTGTCGTGCCTTTTCCGGAGAAAACGTCCCTGAATGCGAGGATTACGTCGACCATTAAGAAGGAAGGATTCCGGATCGAAAACATCATTTTCGAATCTCAGCCCGGATTTTATGTTACGTCTTCACTCTTTATCCCTGCCGGGATCAAGAAGGGGGGAAAGGCGCCAGCAATAATATACTGCAGCGGCCATACCGTGGAAGGATACCGGAGTGCTGTCTATATGCATGTTATTTTGAACCTGGTGAGAAAGGGCTTCATTGTTTTTGCTTTTGACCCGGCGGGGCAGGGGGAGAGGCTGGAATATTACGATCCCGATTCCGGAAAATCTCTGGCCGGTGGCCCCACTAAGGAACATTCCTTTCCTGGAGCCCAGGCTTTTATCTCAGGAAGTTCACAGGCCAGGTATATGATATGGGATGGGATAAGGGCGGTAGATTACCTGTTTACCCGGAAGGAAGTGGATACCGGCAGGATCGGGATAACCGGCCGTTCCGGCGGAGGAACACAGTCGGCATACATTGCAGCCATAGATGACCGGATTTATGCAACTGCCCCGGAAAATTACATCACCAATTTTACCCGTTTGCTGCAAACCATTGGTCCCCAGGATGCTGAACAGAATTTCCTTCGGGGCATTAACAGGGGAATTGACCATGCGGATCTTCTTTTGGTCAGGGCGCCGAAACCTGCTTTGATGATCACCACTACACGGGATATGTTCAGTATTCAGGGCGCCAGGGAAACAGAAGAGGAGGTATCGCGGATCTATAAGGCTTATGGAATGACGGATAATTTCAGCAGGATGGAGGATGACGCCAGCCATGAGTCGACACGGAAGAACAGGGAAGCGATGTATGCTTTTTTCCGTAAACACCTGAATAATCCGGGCAGCTGTGTAGATGAGGAAGTGGAAAAATTAACCGCAGATGAACTGAAGGTCACGGAATCGGGGCAGGTTTCAGTTTCTTTGGGCAGTGAATCGGTGTTCAGCCTGAACAGGAAAGAGAATGACAGAATTATTAAAAAGTGGAAGGATGACAGGAGCGATCTCACCAGGCATCTTTCCGCAGTGAAGGAAGCTGCCGCAAAACTTTCCGGTTATGAGGAACCGGCTTCCGCAGAAATCCCTGTATTTTGCGGAAGGATTCAGCGGGATGGATATTTTCTGGAAAAGTATTATATAAAGGGCGAGGGGGAGTATGTTATTCCCTATCTGGTGCTGATCCCGGACCGTCCAAATCATAAGGCGTTGATTTATCTGCACCCGGAAGGAAAATCAGCCGCAGCCGGAAAGGGAGGGGAAGCTGAAAAATTGGTTAAACAAGGTTTTACCCTGCTGATACCCGATCTGATCGGAACCGGAGAAACTGGCCCGGGGAGTTTTAAAGGCGATGCTTTTATTGATGGTACCTCCCACAATGTCTGGTATGCCTCCCTGCAGATCGGCAGAAGCATTGTAGGCATCAGAGCAGGTGATGTCTCCCGGCTGCACCTTCTCTTGAAGAAAATACTGCCGGATTATCCGGTGTTCGGTATTGCTTTCCGGGAAATGGCTCCGGTTATTCTGCATGCTGCCGCTTTTCATCCCGACATTTCCGGAGTGGCGCTGTTTGAACCCTTATCTTCCTACCAGTCGGTCGTGGAGAGCCGCTTCTACCGCTCCTCTTTTATCCCTGCAACGGTTCCGGGTGCACTGACAGCCTATGATCTTCCGGATCTGGCCGCCTGTATTGCTCCACGTAAGCTTTTAATGGCGGGCATCATGGATGGGACTGGTGTAAATCTGACAACAGATGCGATTGATAGGGAATATGAGGTTACCAAAAGAGCGTTTGAAAAAGTTCATGCAAATGAGAAACTGAAAATCTTACCGGGTATTGACACGTACAATATACCTGAAGAAATTCTGAAATTCATGGATTGAACAAACCTGAAGATGGAAACACTTTTTAAAATTTTCCGGATAGGCGTAGATGATGCCCGGCGTATTTCAGCTGCTCCGGACCCGCCCCATCAGCATGATTATGAGGAGCTGATCATCGGGATGGAAGGGAAACTGGATCATTTCATTGATTTTAAAACCGCACTTCTTCAGGCACCTTTGATCAGTTTTGTGGCCAAAGGCAAAATTCACAGGGTCATCCCGCAGCTTTCAGAAGGCAGATGTGATATGTGGGTGGTAAGGTTTAAAAGTGAATTTATTCCGGAAACCATTTTCCAACTCTATTCTGATTATCACGATTATGCCAATATTCAGCTGGAAAGCGGACATTGTTACGAGCGGATGGTTCAGGTATGCCGGATGATGTGGGATGAAATGCAGTTGCCAAATCCGGAACTGGGCATTGTCAGACACCTCTTGTCTGCCCTTTTTGCCATGATCGAAGCTGAACGCAGAAAAAGGATGGTCGACCTGCAAAGCCTGAACCTCACCCAGAACCACACTTTTAAGAACTTTCTGAAGATTCTGGAAGACAATTATAAAAGAGATGAAGGGGTGGACTTTTATGCGGAAAAACTGTTTATGTCTTCCAGAAATCTGAATCTGATCTGTAAAAGCATTCTGAACAGGAGTGTGTCTGAAATTATTGAAACCAGAAAGCTGATTGAAGCCAAAAATCTGCTGGTCAACACAGATAAAACTGTTGCAGAAATCGGTTATGAGCTGGGATTCAATGAGAAAGCCTATTTTACCCAGGTTTTTCGCCGGAAATCCGGGCAGACACCTACCGAATTCAGGGAAGAAATGAAAAAGCAGCTTTCCTGAAATTATCACTTATTTTCCGGAAATTAATACCTTTATGTCTTAAATAGTACTCAACTTTGCAGCGTTGAAATTATCATTATTAAAAACAAATAAAACAATAAGAAAATGAAAACAACGAATGCAACCTGGGTACTGGATCCCTCACACAGTGAACTGACTTTCAAAGTGAAACACCTGATGATTGCCAATGTAAAAGGCGAATTCCGGAAATTCTCCTCCACCATAACCGGTGAAAGTGTTGAGAATTCCAGGGTAGTGGCTGTAGTAGATGCTGCTTCACTTTTCACCAATGAAGAAAACCGGGACAACCATTTAAGGAGCGCCGACTTTTTTGACGTGGAAAACCACCCGGAGATTTTGTTTGAAAGTGTATCATTCCACAAGCTGGATGAAGAAAGCTATACATTGGTTGGACTGCTCACCATAAAGGGAATTAGCCGTGAAGTGAAGCTGGATGTTGAGTTTGGCGGTATCAACAAGGATCCCTGGGGAAATGAGAAGGCCGGTTTTTCCTTCAATGGAAAAATCAACCGCAAAGATTGGGGTCTGAACTGGAACGCAGCCCTGGAAACAGGTGGGGTACTGGTTAGCGACGAAGTCAGGATCAGCGGTGAAGTCCAGTTTGCCAGGCAGGCCTGATTGAATCCGGCAAATACCGGAAGATGATGGAACGGAAGAAATTTTTACAGGCGCTGGCTGTTTTACAGGCAGCGCCATTTATTTCAACTATGAATGTTTTGAAAAATCTGACAGAAACCGGGGCAACAACCGAACGGATGCCTGTGTTGTTTCTGGGACATGGCAGTCCGATGAATGCCATTGAAGAAAATGAATTTGTGCGGGGTTTCCGGGAAGTAAGCAAAACGCTTCCCACGCCGAGTGCTATTCTGTGCGTTTCTGCACATTGGGAGACCCGCGGGACATTCGTGACCGCGATGGAGAAACCACGCACCATTCATGATTTTGGCGGTTTCCCGGAGAAATTGTTCAAGGTGCAGTATCCGGCACAAGGCAACCCTGAACTGGCTGGAGAAACACAAAGACTGATCACCGGTACCCAGGTTGCAAAGGATTTGTCCTGGGGCCTGGATCACGGTGCATGGAGCGTACTTATCCATCTTTATCCAAAAGCTGAAATTCCGGTGGTACAGCTGAGCCTGGATTATTCAGCAGGGCCGCAGGTTCATTATGACCTGGCAAAGGAACTGGCTGTACTGCGCGACAAGGGGGTGCTGATTGTTGGCAGCGGTAATATGGTGCACAACCTGCGGCGGGTAGCCTGGGACAAGCTGAACGCTGACAATTACGGATACGACTGGGCGTTGGAAGCTTCCGCGAAGTTTAAAAAGCTGATTACGGAAGGCGATCACCGGCAGCTGGTCAATTACAAATCGCTGGGGAAAGAAGTGGAAATGGCCGTTCCCACTCCGGAACACTACCTGCCATTGCTGTATGTTCTGGCCCTGAAAGATAAAAATGATCCCATCTATCTTTTTAATGACAAAGCGGTAGGGGGATCGCTGACCATGACGTCGGTGAAAGTGGGTTAATATTGCGATTAATTTTCCTATATTTGGGCATTATAAACCTAAATCAATCGTGATGAAACCAAAAAGTATTGCCGGGATTTTTATCCTCTTCTCTTTATTGTCCCTTTTTTCCTGCCAGCAGAAAAGCAATGTTCCTGCAACCGGAATTCCGGTGAATGATGTTTCTGCCTTCCTGGGACAATGGTCGTTTGATATCGGTAAAGGTGGAGTTGGGTGGCTTGAAGTACGACAGGAAAATGGCTATGTAGATGCAGATCTGCTATGGGGTGGTGGTAGTGTTTTGCCCGTTCCCTATGTTTTCGTTTCAAACGGAAAACTGATCGTCGGAAGGAGCGTCCGCAAGGAAGTCAGGACCAAAGATGAAGCCGGAAATGATAAGCGTGTGCATAATTTTCCAACATGGGTTGAATTTACGGTCAGCGGAGAGGCTATTACGGGCTACGCCCTGCGACCTTCTGCTTCCGGAGCAGGTTTGGATTCTACGGCCATTTCAGGGAAGAAATTGCCGGATGTACCTGCAGCTCCTGATCTTACCAAAGTTACTTATGGCGAACCATTCCAACTGCTGGCCAATAACGATCTTACCGGGTGGAAGCTGGTGGAAGACAACAAAACCAACGGATGGTCAGTAAAAGAGGGTGTACTTTCCAATGATCCTGTACAGAAGGAAGGAACGGAACACATCAGCTATGGAAACATCCGGACAGAAAAGGAATATCAGGATTTCAACCTGAAGCTTGAGGTAAATGTTCCGGCAGGCAGCAACAGCGGTGTGTATCTTTGCGGAAGGTATGAAATACAGGTGAGTGATTCCTACGGGAAACCACTT
>Ga0116170_10005152_pt1 | contig 11770 bp, 9 predicted proteins | sample AD_JPNHW1_MetaG_FD_89797 | JGI IMG/M metagenome (GOLD analysis project Ga0116170, IMG submission 89797) | Active sludge microbial communities of municipal wastewater-treating anaerobic digesters from Japan - AD_JPNHW1_MetaG | ecosystem: Engineered > Bioreactor > Anaerobic > Digestate | place... | reverse complement strand
TGCCGACGCCCGGCGTCTGTCGACGCCGACCTCACCACCCATCTGCTCGGCGAGGCGTCGGGTGATCACCAGACCGAGGCCGGTACCGCCGTACTTGCGCGTGGTCGAATTGTCGGCCTGCTCGAAAGCACCGAAAAGTCGCGCCAACGCGTCCGGCGCGATGCCGATGCCAGTGTCCTGCACTTCGAAGCGCACCCGCACGTCGGCTTCGCCATCGTCGAGCAACACGGCGCGCAGCGTGACGCGGCCCGTGTCGGTGAACTTGACGGCGTTCGTCGCGTAGTTGAGCAGCGCCTGTTGCAGCCGCGTCGGGTCGCCGCGCAGGTTGTCGGGGAACGTATTGGCACCCGCGCCGATCTCGACCTTGAGCTCGATACCTTTGTCGCGCGCCGCTTGTGCGACCAGCTGCGCGACGTCGTTGATCACGCGCTCGATCGCCACCGGCGCGCTTTCGAGAAGCAGTTTGCCGGCTTCGATCTTCGACAGATCGAGAACGTCATTGATGATTGCGAGCAGATGCTTGCCCGCGCCGTCGATCTTTTCGAGCTTGTCAGCCTGCGCGGGCGTGACCGCGCTGCGTCGCAGCAAGGCGGCCATGCCGAGGATGGCGTTCATCGGCGTGCGGATCTCGTGGCTCATGTTGGCAAGGAAGGCGCTCTTGGCGACATTCGCTGATTCGGCGGCGAGTTTGGCGCGCATCAGCTCGGCCGTGCGCGAGGCGACGAGCTCTTCCAGATGGCCGCGGTATTGCTCCAGTTCGCGCTCCGCGCGCCGGCGCGCACTGACGTCGTTGACGATCGAGACGAGCAGCGGCCGCTCGTTGTCGCCGATCGGCGTGATGTGCACTTCGACGTCACGCGCCTCGCCCGACGCCAGCCGATGCTTGAATTCGAAGTACTTGCACTCGCCGCGCTGGGCGCGCTCACGCGCCTTGGCGTTTTCCTCCGGAGGCAAGGTATTGATCGCGGAAATCGGTGTTCGCAGCAGTTCTTCGCGCGAATAGCCGTAGAAGTCGATCGCCGAGCGGTTGGCGTCGACGATCGCGCCACTGGCCGGCTCGATAAGCATCATCACCGACGAGTTTTGCTCGAACAGGTCGCGAAAGCGCGCTTCGCTCTGCTCGCGCCGGCGGATTTCCTCTTGCTGCTGGCGATTGGCGATCGCCAGCTCGGCGGTGCGCGCCCGCACCTGCGCGCGCAGCGTGCGCAGCCACAGATAGGCGGCGCCACCGGCCAGAACAAGCGCGCCGAGTACGGCCAGGGTGACGATCGAATGCGGTGGAGAGTCCAGCTCGCTTGCCGACTGGATCACCTCTTGCGCGATCGATGGCGGCGCGCCGAGGAAGAGCGCGCAGAACACGACCATGCATCGGCAGCAAATCCAGCCGAAGCAACCGAAGCGATCGGCCAGACGAGGGTCACGCATGGCGGGCGCGCGCGAGGTCATGATATTGATAACGAATCCAAAGTCATTGCTGGCGGCGGTTGCCGAATGCTTCCGGCGGGAGCCGATTCATCCTCTTTGCGCCTTCGCGGTGAGGTTTTCAGGCTCATTCTAGCAGCAGGAACGCGGCGTCAGACCACGATTGCAGAAGCAGCAATGCCGCTTTGCGCGGCATAATGTGACTTCGTGACCTACGCGGCGCGAAAGAAATGCACTCCCGGCAAAGGGACCGCCGCACCGGCAGCACGCCTCACCCTGCACGCACGCGACATTCAGCTGTCACTCACCCTGTCTCCGCCACGAAAGGACCCTCCCATGCGCCATCTGACCCAGTCGTTCGTCTTGCTCGCCGGCATCCTGGCGACCTCCATCGCGCCTGTTCCGGCGCTCGCCGGCGAATCCGCGCTGCGCATCGACGATCCGTACGTCCGCCTCGTCCCGCCCGGCTCGACGACTACCGGCGCCTTCATGACCATCCACAACGCCAGCAGCGCCGAGCGCAAGCTGGTCAAGGCGACGAGCCCGGTCTCGGACAAGGTTCAGCTGCACACGCACATGAACGACAACGGCGTGATGAAGATGCGCGAGATCCCGGAGATTGTCGTACCGGCCAGCGGCAAGGTCGAACTCAAGCCCGGCAGCTATCACATCATGCTGATCGAGATGAAGAGCGAACCGAAGGAAGGCGATCAAGTGCCGATCACGATGAGTTTCGATGACGGAAGCACATCACGGATCGAGGCAACCGTACGCAAGCTGTCGATGACGATGCCGGCGCCCCACAAGATGGACGCCGGCGGGATGAAACACTGAGAAGTTGTGAATAAGTGCCAGTGCCGAAACACCTACCACAGCGTCACAGCCGTAGGGTGTGCAACACCCGGCGTTGCGCACCGTTCCTGCACCGTTCCAACTGAGAGGTTGTGAGCACACCTACCACAGAGTCACAGAGACGCAGAGTTTTCGCAGAGAAAACCTTTGGAAACGGTGTTTTTCCTCTGCGTTTCCTCCGTGCCTCCGTGCCTCTGCGGTGGGGTTTGAGTTTTTTCAACAGACTCTGCCCGTTCGGGCTGAGCCTGTCGAAGCCCGTCGTCCTTCGACAGGCTCAGGGCGAACGAACTCCGGACATGTTCTCGCCCGATCAATAAGCGCTTAGCGCCTCAGCTCGGCGACGAAGTCGTAGTAGTCGCTGCGGCACCAGGTGTGCGTGATCTCGACGGCGCGCCCGTCGTCGAGGTAGCCGACGCGGGTGATGAAGAGCAGCGCCTGCCCGAGCGGGATGCCGAGCAGTTCCGCCTGGCGCGAGTTGGCGTTGGCGGCGCGGATGTGCTGCAAGGCGCGCACCGGAACCGTGTTGCGTTCGAGCAGGTAGTTGTAGAGCGAGTCCTTGACGCCTTCGGGATCCGGCACCACGGAGACGGGCAGCGCGCTCGCCTCGTAGGCCATCGGCGTCGCGTCGGCGAGGCGCACGCGCTCGAGGCGCGCGACGCGCGTACCGGGCGAAAGGCCAAGCGCGACCATTTCCTCCGGCATCGCCGGTCCGACGACGCGGCGGATCCAGCGCGAGTGCGGCTCGAAGCCGCGCTGCTTCAGTTCTTCGGTAAAGCTGGTCAGGCGCGTCAGCGGCTGTTCCAGCATCGGCGCGATGTAGTTGCCCGAGCCGTGCCGGCGCACGATCAGCCCTTCGTCGACCAGCGCGCCGATCGCCTTGCGCGCGGTGACGCGCGAGATGCCAAGCCGCTCTGCGAGTACACGTTCCGACGGCAGCGCGTCGTCAACGCTGAATCGGCGCTCGCGGATCATGCGGGCCAGACCGTTGCGCACCTGCAGGTAAAGATGGGATGACGACGCCGGGTCGAGCTTGAGTTCGGCGACCAGCGCATCGGTCAGATCGGTGTCGGGAGCGTCGCTCGACATGGTGAGTTTGGCAATCGTGGGAAGTGGGAATAAGGCTTCTTGCGGCGGTGGATGATACCACTCTGCCTCAAGGGGCATTTTCAGCAGCTAGTGAGAATCTTCGCAATAATGACCGACGAGCCAGTTACCGTTCGTGGTGAGCCTGTCGAATCCTGTCCTGAGCCTGCCGAAGGGCATGAACAGGCGCCCTACGGGTGTCACGCCCTTCGACAAGCTCAGGGCGAGCGGTGATTGACAACCATCAGTCACTTACACGAAAGCCCATGAAACAAGTCGCCAGCACCGCATGCGTACGCATACCAGCACTGGCGACTGTCCTAATGCACCATCACCAGCCTCAAGCGGTGATCAGCTTGTGCATGGCCGAGGCGATCAGCTCGGCCTTCGGCCCGATGATGATCTGCACGTTCTGGTTGTTGAGGCGGATCACGCCACTCGCGCCGGCGCGCTTGGCGGCGGCCTCGTCGACCTTGGACGCGTCCTTCAGCGTCAGGCGCAGGCGGGTAATGCAGGCATCGACGTCGGACACGTTGGCCTTGCCGCCGATGACGGAGAGGTAGGCGTGCGCGAGGTTCTCGGCTTCGCTGCCCCCGGCGGCCGTTACGACAGGCGCAGCAGCAGCTTGCGCTTCGTCTTCGCGGCCCGGCGTCTTCAGGTTGAACGCCTTGATCACGAAGCTGAAGGAGAAGTAGTAGATCGCCGAGAAGACCACGCCCTGGACGAGCAGCATGTACCAGTTCTGGGCCAGCGGGTTGCGCGCGGAAAGCACCATGTCGACGAAGCCGGCGCTGAATCCGAAGCCCGCCATCCAGTGCATCTGCGCGGCAAGGAAGACCGATACGCCAGTGAGCAGCGCATGCATGACATAGAGCAGCGGCGCGACGAACATGAAGGCGAACTCGATCGGCTCGGTGACGCCGGTGAAGAACGACGCAAAGCCCGCGGCGATCATCAGCGAGGCGACGCGCGCCTTGTTTTCCGGCTTGGCCGCGTGGTAGATCGCCATGCAGGCGCCCGGCAGGCCGAACATCATGATCGGGAAGAAGCCGGCCTGATACATGCCGGTGACGCCGAGCACGGCCTTGCCTTCGGCGAGCGTCTTGGCGCCGCCGAGGAAGTTCGGGATGTCGTTGATGCCGGCGACGTCGAACCAGAACACGCTGTTCAGCGCGTGATGCAGGCCGACCGGGATCAGCAGACGGTTGAAGAAGCCGTAGATGCCGGCGCCGACCGAGCCGAGGCTGACGATCGACTCGCCGAAGTGCACGAGGCCGCCGTAGATGACCGGCCAGATGGCCATCAGCGCAAACGAGACGAAGATCATCACGACCGAGGTGATGATCGGCACCAGACGGCGGCCGGAGAAGAAGGCCAGCGCCTTGTTCAGCTCGACGCCGCTGAAGCGGTTGTAGAGCTCCGCCGCGATGACGCCGCAGAGGATGCCGACGAACTGGTTCTCGATCTTCTTGAATGCCGCCGGAACCTGCTCGAGCGGAATCGACTGGATCTGCGCGACGACATTCGGCTTCAACAGCGTCGTCACCACCAGATAACCGACCAGACCGGCCAATGCAGCCGCACCGTCCTTGTCCTTCGACATCCCGTACGCGACCCCGATGGCGAACAGCACCGCCATCTTGTCGATCAGCGCCGCCCCCGCCTGGATCAGGAATGCGGCGAGCGCGCTCTCGGCGCCCCAGCCGTTCGGGTCGATCCAGTAGCCGACGCCCATCATGATCGCTGCCGCCGGCAGCACCGCCACCGGGACCATCAAGGCCCGGCCGATTCGTTGCAGATACCCTAGAACACTCACTTTGATTCCCTCCTCAATGAATTATCGAAACAAACACTCTTGCGCCTTTGCGGTGCAATGCGCTTCGCTTATTGCACCCTACAAACCTTGGTAGGGCGCAATAACCAACGGGCATTGCGCCGCTTTCACCCACAGACCCCGCCCAGCCACGGCCACGCCTCCTTCACGTGCGCCCGCACCGCGTCGGCCGACGTCAGTTGCAACGCCGCCTGCGCGGCTGCGCGACACTCGCCCACATTCAAGCGGCGGACCACCGCCTTGATCTCCGGGATCACCGCCGGACTGACGGAAAGTTCGGTCACGCCGAGACCGATCAAGAGCGGCACGGCGACGGGATCGGAGGCCATGGCGCCGCACACGCCGAGCCACTTGCCGTGGCTCGCGGCACCCTGCGCGGCCTGCGCCAGAAGGCGAAGGACGGCCGGATGCAGGCCGTCGACGCGCGCGGCCAATGCCGGATTGGTGCGGTCCATACAGAGCGCGTACTGCGTGAGGTCGTTGGTGCCGACCGAGAAGAAATCGGCTTCCTGCGCCAGCTGGTCGGCGAGGATGGCAGCGGACGGCGTCTCGATCATCACGCCGAGTTCGACGCGCCCGGCGATGCCCATCTCGCGCGCCAGGCGGTCGAGTACGGCGCGCGTCGCGGCGATCTCGGCGACGTCGACCACCATCGGCAGCATGATCTTGACCGCGCTGAGCGGCTGAACGGCGAGGATCGCGCGCAGCTGTTCGACGAGCAGGGCTTGCCGCGCCAGGCACAGGCGGATGCCGCGCAGGCCGAGCGCCGGGTTTTCTTCCTCGGGCATCGGGATGTAGGGGAGCGACTTGTCGGCGCCGACGTCGAGCGTGCGGATGATCGCGCTCCGGCCGTCGAGACCGTCGATCACCGCCTGATACGCGGCGCGTTGCTCGGCTTCGTTCGGCGCCGTCTCGCGCTCGAGGAACAGGAGTTCGGTGCGCAGCAGGCCGACCGACTCGGCGCCGAGCTTGACGGCCTCCGCCGCGTCGGCCGCCGTGGCGATGTTGGCCGCGACTTCGATGCGCACGCCGTCGGCCGTCTCGGCCTTCTCGTGCGCCAGCGCCAGCACCTCGGCGCGCGCGACCGACTGGCGTTCGATGACGGCGCGCGCCGCCGCGATGCGTTCGGCCGTCGGCGCGATGTCCAGCACGCCGCGTTCGGCGTCGACGATCACATTCACGCCGTCGCGCACTTCGGCGAGCGGCAGTCCCACCGCCACCAGCGTCGGGACGCCCTGCGCGCGGGCGAGGATGGCGATGTGCGACGTCGCCCCGCCCTTGGCGGTGACGATGGCGGCGGCTCTGGCGCGCACGAGCACGGCGAAATCGGACGGCACCAGATCGTCGGCGAGCACGACGGCGTTTGCCGGCAGCTCGGGTTCGGCCGCGCTGTCGCCGGCCAGCTTGCGCAGAACCTGCCGCTCGATGTCGCGCAGGTCGGCGACACGGCCGACGAGCAGGGCATTGCCGGTGGCGACCAGCGCCGCGCATTGTGCTTCGGCCGAAGCGCGCCAGGCAAAGGCGGCGCTCTTGCCGGCGGCGATCAGGCCGCTGGCGTAGGCGAACATCTCGGGGTCGTCGGCGAGCACGCGATGCGCCGCGAAGATCTCGGCCTGTTCGACGAAGCCGCGCCGCGCCGCCTCGGCGATCGCCGCTTCGATGTCGCCGACGACGGCGTGCAGCGCAGCGGCCAGCGCGCGGCGTTCGAGCGTCTCGCCCTCGCCCTGCTCGTTGATCGCGCCGACCGCATGATCCAGGCGCGCGGTAATGCCCATCGCCACGCCAGGCGAGGCGACGACGCCGGCCAGCTGGCCGGGAAGCAGCGAGCCGGCGGCCACCACGACCGGTTCGACGGCCGGCGCGGCGTGTTCCATCTCGCTCGGTGTTTCCAGCGCGATGATCGCCGCTTCGAGCGCGTCGCCGGCGTTCGCGCCGGAGGCGCTGATTTCCACTTCCTCGCCTTCGCCGATCGCCAGGCCCATGATCGCCGTCGCGCTGCGCGCGTTGGCCGTCTTGCCGTGCGCGCGCACTTCGACGGCGGCCTCGTACTTCTTGACCGCGTTGGCGAGCAGCGCACACGGACGGGCATGCAGGCCGCCGGCATGACGCACCGTGGCCCAGCCGTTGGCCGTTTCCATATTTCCGGCATCAGAAACCGCTGCCGCAGCGGTCGGCGCGCCGGCAGCGACCACGCTCATCAGCGGCTCTCCGGCGGCGATCGGCCGACTGTCGCTGCGCCAGTCGATGCGGAACGCGTCACCGTTCTCGATGACCAGCATCGTGACCACGGGCTTGCCGTGGCGCTTGAGAACTTCGAGATCGAATTCGACGAGCGGCTGCCCGGCGCGCACCGCCTCGCCTTCGGCGACGCGCGGCGTGAAGCCTTCGCCCTTGAGCAGCACGGTGTCGATGCCGATGTGCAGCAGCATGCGCACGCCGTCCGCGGATTCAAGAACACACGCGTGATGCGAGCGGTGCAGCTGCGCGACGACGCCGTCACACGGCGCGTGCAGGACACCGGCGCCCGGATCGATGGCCAGGCCGTCGCCGAGCATGCGCCCGGCAAACACCGGATCGGGAACCGCCTCGAGCGGAACGACGATACCACTTGCAAAAGCAGACAGCTTCAACCGCGCAAAACCCATCAAAGTCTCCATAAACCGCGGCCGAACCTGCGACACGCAAGCAAGGACCGGACACCACCATCGGCGCAATGAAAACCAGTCTAGTACCACTTTCGTCAGACTGTCAACCACAAAATCGCCACAAAAAGAGACGCTTTTACAACAAAAACAGCTCATTCGATTTTTCCGGTGAGGCGCGGCGCGGTCAACCGGCCGTCTGCGGATGACTTGACCACGCGCACAACTGGTTCTATAGTGGTTCCATTCAAACCAGAAATCCGCATACCATGGCCACGCACATCACCGGTTGCATCCTGACACCCGACGGCTGGATTCGCGGCACGCTCGACTTCGCCGAACGCATCAGCGCCATCGACGGCACGCGCATTCCGGCGCCCGGCGCAGGCGAAGCGCTGGTGCTGCCAGGCTTCATCGACCTGCACGTGCACGGCGGCGGCGGCGCCGACGTGATGGACGGTAACGGCGCGATCGACACGGTGGCGCGCATTCACGCCCGCCATGGCACAACCTCCCTGCTCGCCACGACGATGACCGCCCCGCGCGAAGACATCGAGAAAGCGCTGGCCGACGTCGGCCGCGCGATGCGCGAGCGCCCCGCCAACAGCGCCCGCGTCCTCGGCGTCCATCTCGAAGGCCCGTTCATCAACCCGGGCCGACTGGGCGCGCAGCCGAACGCAGTACGCTCCGGCTCGATCGAGGAATTGAGCACGCTGCATGAACTGGCAAGGATTCGCGTGCTGACGCTGGCGCCCGAAATCGCCGGCCATCTCGACTTCATCCGCGAGTTGAAAATCGCCGGCATCATTTCGCAGATCGGCCACAGCAATGGCAGCTACGAAGAAGGCGTCGCCGCGCTCGACGCCGGCGTCGGCGGCTTCACGCACCTGTTCAACGCGATGAGCGAATTCCACCACCGCAAGCCGGGCATGGTCGGCGCGGCACTGGCGCACGCCGAATACGCCGAGCTGATCCCCGACCTGCTGCACGTCCACCCGGGCGCCATCCGCGCGGCGCGGCGCGCCATCCCCAAGCTCTATTGCGTGACCGACTCGACCTCGGGCGCCGGCATGCCCGACGGCCGCTACCACCTCGGCTCGCAGACGGTGACCAAGTGCCTGGGCGGCGTGCGCCTCGCCGACGGCACGCTGGCCGGCAGCGTCTTGACGATGGATCAGGCGTTCCGCAACCTCGTCTCGATCGGCGTCCCGGCGCACGAAGCCGCGCGCCACGTCTCGACCCACCCGGCCGACTACCTCGGCGAACACGAGCGCGGCCGCCTGCAGCCCGGCGCCTTCGCCGACATCGTCGTCATGTCGCCGGAACTTCAACTCACACACGTCTTTGTCGAAGGCGACGCGATCGCGCTCACCCACGACTGACCGAACCGGAGAACCCCATGGAAATCATCATTCAGCCGACCGCCGCAGCCGCCACCGCTGTCGCCGCGCGCGTCATCGCCCGCCTGCTCAACGAAAAGCCGAACGCCGTCATCGGACTGGCCACCGGCAGCACGCCGCTCCTCCTCTACCGCGCGCTGATCGACATGAAGCTCGACTGGCGCCGCGTGACGACCTTCAACCTCGACGAGTACATCGGCCTGGCGAAAGAGCACCCGCAGTCGTACTACAGCTTCATGTGGGAAAACCTGTTCCGCCACCTCAACATCGCGCCCGAGAACGTGCACATTCCCGACGGCAACGCCAAGGACATTCCCGGTTTCTGCGCCGCCTACGAGCAGCGCATCCATGACGCCGGCGGCATCGACCTGCAGGTGCTCGGCATCGGCACCGACGGCCACATCGGCTTCAACGAGCCGACCTCGTCACTGGCATCGCGCACGCGCATCAAGACGCTGACGCCGCAGACGCGCCGGGACAACGCGCGCTTCTTCGCCAGCCTCGACGAAGTGCCGACGCACTGCATCACGATGGGCATCGGAACGATCATGGAAGCACGCCACAACCTGATGCTCGCCTTCGGCGCGAACAAGGCGCACGCCATCGCCGAAGCCGTCGAAGGGCCGATCACCGCGATCAACCCGGCGTCGATCCTGCAGATGCACCCCGATGCCAAGTTCTGCCTGGACACGGACGCCGCCGCCGAACTCCAGCGCGTCGACTACTACCGCTGGGTGTATGACAACAAGCCGGAGTGGCAGAATTTGTGAGCGATACGGTGCAATGCCCTTCGGTTATTGCACCCTACAAAACCCACCGAGGCCGTAGGGTGCAATAAGCAACGCGCATTGCACCGCCCCGCACCCTAAACGATCCACTTCCCGTGCAGCTCACGAATGCCGGTGTAATCGACCACCCGCTCGCGATTCTCGGGCAGCAGCCGGCCGGCGGCGATGATCCCGATGCGTCGCCCCGGCATCTCTTGCATCGCTTTCAGCGTCTCGCGCCCTTCCCACGCCGTCGGGCAGCCGCCGGAAGTGAGCACGCGCGAAATTCCTTCGATTGCGTTCAGGTACGCAAATGACGCCAGGACGTCATTCGAATAATCGATCGCCTTGTGGAAAGTAACGTCGAGCGGCAACGCGGCGCGTGCCAGACGCTTGGTGTTTTCAACGTCGATTTCACCCGCGCGCGTCAGCAAGCCGAAGACGACGCCGGCAACACCACTGCGCTTGCAGAAGGCGATCTCGCCCTCCATTTGCGTAACTTCGTCGTCCGAATAGACGAAATCGCCGCCGCGCGGACGGATCATCGCCATGATCGGGATCGACAGCTCGCGTCGACACCGGCCGATCAGCTCGCGCGATGGCGTCAGGCCGTCCTGGTCAAGCGCGGAACACAGCTCGATGCGATGCGCGCCGCGCTTTTCGGCGGCGAGCGCATCGGCAAGGGACTCGACGCAGGCTTCGTAAATGAACGATCGGGCTGGATGGGCGGAAGGCATGGCGTTCCTCGGCGCGTTGTGATGCACGTAATATACCCGCCTGCCGACCGCGCCGGTTCCTGCTATTTTCTGCCGCGCACGGGCCGGACCTTGACGCCGGTCAGCATCGCATGCACGAGGTTGGTGCGTTCGATTCGCCCCATGACAATCGCAGCGACTGCGTGCAGACCGGCCAGTGCGATCAGCGTCGAAGCCAGCGCCCCGTGCAATTCCTGCACCCAGTCCTCGCCCCAGTACGCGTCGGTGCCTTGCATGTAGCCGGTGACGCCGAGCGCCAGCACGAGGCCTATCAACGCGAACATCATCAGCGCGGCGACGGGGTTGTGGCCGGGATAATCGTCGTGCGTTCCGGAACGGACGTTCCGCAGGTGTTGCCCGATCTTCGCCGGCGTCGGGAAGAAATCCGCAAAGCGCGCGTAACGCGAGCCGACGAAGCCCCAGACGATACGAGCGCTAACCAGCGCGGTGGCCAGGTAGCCCAGCCAGCGGTGAGGCGTCTCACCTTCCTCCAGAACGAAGAAGTTGAGCAGGATGCAGATCACGAGCGCCCAGTGAAATACACGCACGAAGCGGTCCCACACGTGAACTCTTTCGAAGGTCGTCGTTTGATTCATCTCAGGGTTCCTGTTCAGCACTGATCAAAACAACGATCGCGGACCGGGGAGGAGAGCCCGGCCCGCGATCATGTCGCGTCTTCGAACGGCCTTATTCGGACTTCGCGCCGACCGATGCACCGGTTTCGGGATTGAACCAGGCTTCAACCTTCTTGCCGTCCTTGGTGCCGTAGATTTCGTAGCACTTGCCGCTGTTGACCTTGAACTTCTTGATCTTGTAGCCCTCGGCTTCTGCCTTGGCCTTGAAATCGGCTTCCTTCATCCACTTTTCCTTCGGCACGTCGCACGACGGCTCGGCAAAGGCCGCTGAAGCGCCGAACGAAAGAGCGGTCGTGGCAAGGATGGTGGCGATGATCTTGTTCATACTGGCTTCCTTATGAAGTTGAGGGCACCCCGCCGGTAGCGGGGAGGGGGACTTC